>SMVA01440394.1_pt1 | contig 20232 bp, 15 predicted proteins | sample 2456451 | NCBI WGS metagenome assembly SMVA01 (sample SAMN11095933, study PRJNA526329) | marine sediment metagenome | biome: Marine sediment; feature: Surficial sediment; material: Deep marine sediment; isolation source: Hadal surficial sediment | place: Pacific Ocean | collected 2014-05 | depth... | reverse complement strand
TATGACCCGAGGGCATCTTGACCACGCCATCCTTGACGACTTCACCGTACTGGGTGCCGCTGTAGGGGCAGTCCTGCCCGGTTGTGGTACCGGCCACGCGCAGGTTCGAGAAGAGTCCGCCGCCGCCGCAGTTCTCGTTATTGATGTTCTGTTCGCATTGAAAGATGCCGCTGGAGAAGCGGGGATCGCCGGCCTGCAGGTACCAGCCGCCGGCGTCCTGGTTGGGATAACGCCACAGCGGGACCGGCGTGCGGGTGGTGCCGCCCTCGCTTGCATAGCAGATGCGGTTCTCGCCGTTGGTGGCAAAAAGGCCCCCTATCGAATTGCGGCCCTCGTTCTGAGTGGCGGCGCGTAGCCAGGTGGTGGTGTCGGTGGCCACGGTGGGATTGTTGGGGTCGGCGAAGCGCAACTCGGTCTCGGTGATCTGATGGCTGATGATGGTGTCGGTGACCAGGCCGGGATTGTTGGGATCGCCCAGGACTTCCCGGTCTTCCCGTTCCAGATTGACGCCCGGCAGGGTGTAGCCGCACTCATCGAAGTTGCACGTCTCCGCCTCGGTCACCTGGTCGGTGATATGGGTCATGGTCACGTCACCGCCGGTCACCACCGAGAAATCCCAGAAGTCCATGGCGATGAGGTCGCCCACGGTAGCGCCTGGGGCCAGTCCGGCCGCCAGGTCGGAAACCTGGGCGGTGATGGGCACCTCGTCGCTGCTGCGGGCTAGATCAAAGCCGTAGGTAACCCGGGCGAACGGTGACGCTTCGATCTCGTCCACGTGCAGTCGGAGGGCTGTGACACCGGCCAGGGGTTGAACCAGGATGGCGGTGGTGCTGCCGTCATGCCAGGCCACCAGGCCGGCACGGGCATCGATCCAGCGGTAGAGGATGCGGCTTGATGGCCGCCCGCCGCCGACGGGCTCTTCCTGAACAACGGCTCGTTGCAGCACAACTTCCCGGGGGCCGCCGGGCAGATCGAGCCAGCCCACACCCACGATCACGGATTGAATCCAGAGACGCCGGGTTCGCCCGTCCAGCGTCTCGGTCAGGGTCAATTCCTGGTGCGTGCCCATGCGCAACTGCTCGGGGAAACGGTCGGGGAAGAGCCAGCGGGCGGCGCCGTCGCCCTGGTCGGCTGCCGACAGGCTGACCCGGTGCGCCAGACGCCCCTTCAGGTCGCCGGTGTCCCGCAGCAGCGAGACCGCGGCATCGGTGCTGCGCAGGGTCTCTTCAAACTGAGTGCCCTGGGTCAGGGAGGTCAGGTCCCAGCGGGTGCGGCCGCCGGGTTTGAGGACGTCGGCGGGCAGGGGAGTTGCCTGTTCCACCAGGAGCCAGTGACCACGGCGCAGATCGGGCCCGTGGCCGGCAGCGGGAGGAGTGGGTCCCTCCGTTGCGAAGAGTGGAGCGGTCGCCAGCAGAGCCGTGGCGAACACCAGCATCATCTGTGCAGACGCGTGTCGCGGTCTTGGATTCATCCCTCACCCCTCTAATTTGTGTCCGCTATCATGTCACAAATCGTGAAGATCCTTGCCCGGACTGGGATTCAGGGCTGTCCCGGGTCGGCGAGGCCCTTTTCGGCGTCGGCAAGCCATTCAGGTCCGTCCGGGTCGCCTGCGGCCATGGCCTGCCGAGCCGCAGCCACCGCCTGCTGCCAGGTTGCCTGCGACGCTTCACCATCGCCGGTTTTCTTCAGGGCCTCTGCCAGGACCAGGAGGTTGGGCGGGTAGTCCGGGTAGCGCGCAACTGCGGCCCGGGCATGCACCAGGCCCAGATCCGGGTCGCCAGGGCCGGTGGGCCAGCCGGGTGCCCGCAGGTAAAGAAACGCCAGGGAGCGCTCACCGGTTGCGTGATCCAGGTCGGGAGCCGCTGCTGCGACGCGCTGGAAGGCCGCCTCAACTTCCGGCAGGGCGCTGTACCCCGTGCGGCGCCGTTCCCGGGCCTGCACGCCCAGTGCCGCTCCCAACCAGTAGTCGCAGGCTGCGTCCCGGGGTGCTGTGCGCCGGCACCAGATGGCGGCATCCACCGCCTGGACGGCCGCGGCCGCACGCACGTCGGCATCCGGGTCATGGTCGGTGATCCAGACCAGGATGCGCGCTGCCGCGACCAACGACTCCCTGCGCGCGGTCTCGTTGAGGCCGGCCTGCAACTGCAGGCGCGCCGCCGCACGGGCCGATTCGAGATCGCGGCGGTGGAACAGATCCTCGGCTTCGGTTTGCAGGGCCGCGGCGCCGGCATTGTTCGGCACCTGGCGTGTGCCCGCCATCTCGGCGAGAGGCGGTGGCTCATGCAGGGCGGTGGCGCAGCCCAGAGTATGGGCGGCCAGCAGCAGAACCACACCGGCCCGGATCGCCCGGCCCGGTCGCCACGAATTCACTCAGCGGCCCACAGGAAGAGCCGCCAGGAGCTCGTGGACCCGCTGCATCCCCTTCTCATCAAGGGGACGGAACCGTTTCATGCGGGCGTCCGCCAGCACGGCGCGCCCTTCGTCCTGCTCGTGAAGAGAGCGCAGGGCCGCTTCCAGTCTGTTCAGGTCGTCGGCAACCGCACGTTCGCCGAGGGAACAGATGAGAGTCGCCGGCAGAGGCTCGGAACGGGAGACGACTTCCAGGTCGGCTGCGAAGGGGAGCGCCGCCAGGGCCTTGGTCTGAGCGCGATTCAGCAGGACGGCAGTCCGTTCTTCCGTGGCCGCCCGGCGGACGGCTGAGAGCACACGGGGCGCGAAGCTGAAACGGACGTCGGCGGGAACCTCACCCCAGGTCCCGAGGATCGGACCGCGGACCAGTCTGGGCGCGTAGCACGGCTGCCCCAGAACCTCCCAGCCCGCCAGATCGGCCGCCTCATGGATGAGGCCCCCGCGAGCCACCAGGCTCCAGACTTCTTCCCTGCCACTCTCCGGTTCCACCGAGAGAATGGGGCGCATCTTCAGGTCGGCAGCATGGCGGACGAAGAAGGGCAACGGCACCATGGCCAGGACGGCATCGGCTTCGCGCATGCGTGCCAGTCCCGCCGCTTCGGTCTCGTAATAAATGGCCTGCAGGTGCCCGTCCGGCCAGCCCGCCAGGGCGCTCACCTGAGCGGCGAACCGATCCATGGTGGGTTGGGCGTCGGCGGTGCTGCCGGGGTAACCGGGTGCGCAGATGACCAGAGTCAGAAGTGCTTCTCCCGCCTTGGACGGCGTGCCTGCGCTGCCGGCCGCCAACCCGGCGATGAGCGCCGAGAGGAACCATGATGGCATTCGTTTCATGTCAGGATTCTAGCGAGCTGCGCCGTTCAGCGCCGGGCGTTATACCCAGAGCCAGGATCAGATTGGGCAGCACCAGCGTTGACGTCAGCAGGCAGGCGCCGACCCCGAGGATGAGCAGCAACCCCAGGCTCGCCATGCCGCGATGAGAGGCCAGGGCGAGGCTGCCGAAGCCGACCATGGTGGTCAGGGATGAGATGAGAATGGCGCGCACCGTGCGCCGCAGGACGACATCCATCCCCAGTTGGCCTTCCAGGCGCCAGCGGTGCATGATGTGCACGCCGTTATCAATGCCCACGCCGATGATCAGTGGCACCGCCACCAGGTTGGCAAAATTGTAGGACAAGCCCAGCAGGCGCATGCCGCCCAGCATCCAGGTGATACCCATGGCCAGCGGCAGTCCGGCCAGGAACGTGTCGCGCAGGCTGCGGTTGTCCAGCAGAAGCACCAGCATCACGAGGATGCCACCGCCCATCACCGCCCGGTTGAAGCCGCTGGCGATGCGCCCGGACATGCGCCGGTAGACCACTGGGAAGCCTGTGGCTTCCGGGTCGACACGTTTGGACGCCAGTACATACTCATCGAGATAGTCGGCGTCGAAGATACTGGTCGTGGGATGGAGATAGGCCAGGAGGCTGCCATCAGCGGTGAGGTAGCGCTGCCGGATGGCGGCGGGCAGATCATCCCTGGTGGGCGCCGGCTGGGCGGCCGCCTCCTGGAGCCGCGCCAGCGCGGTCCGGCTCCAGGAGAGGAGGGAGTTCTGCGCCGTGTTCCAGGCTGCCACCTGGTCCGCGGAAGCGGCCGCGGCCAGGTCCCGGGTCTCCTCGGCGGCCGCCCGGGCCTCCTCCAGGGGGATGGCAAGGGTCATGAGCCCGGCCGTGAAGCTGTCATCCGCGGCCCTCGCCAGAGCCTGCTCCAGACGGCCCAGGGAGGCGGCCATGGTGGCGGCTGAGAGGGGCTCCAGTTGGGACGGCAGCCGGAGTTCCGAGATCGATGTCATGAGCGCCGCAGGGCCGATGGTGGTCCTGGTGGGGAGCAGCGGGAGCAGCGAGTCGAAGCGGCCGATGGCCGGCTCCGCGGCCGCCGCCTCCTGCAGGCGGCGCAGTTCCTTCATGTCCCGGGCTGTGACCACGTTGAAGAAGGGAGACAGGTCCGATTGCAGAAGCATACGCCGCTGGTAACGCAAGGATTCGGCATCGGCCGGGAGGAGGTCCAGCATGTTGATGTTGAAGCCGATATCCCGGGCGGCCCAGCCGGCCACGGCCGTGAGGGCCAGGGCGGCCAGGGTCACGGTGCGCGGGAAGCGGGTCACTCGCCCGGCTCCCCGTTCCACCCACCAGCGATCCACCATGGTTCTGCTGCGAGTCTCCCGGCCTGGCCGCCCCGCTTCCAGGCGGTGGCGGCGCCGGCCATGCAGGATCAGGAGAGCGGGCAGGGTGACCATGGTGGCCAGCAGGCAGAAGAGGACGCCGACTCCGGCCACCAGGCCCAGCTCGGCGAAGCCACGAAAACGCATCAGGAGGATGGAGAAGAAGGCCACCGAAGTTGTCACGGCACTGACCACGACGGCGGTTCCGGTGCGGTGGTACGCCATGCGCACCGCAGCCACCGGGTCGCGGCAGTGGGCCTCCTCCATCTCGTATTCGGAGACCGGGTGGATGCCGTACGCCACCCCCACGCCCACCAGAGTGGAGATGAATGCCGAGGTGATCATGTTCAGGTAGCCCAGCTCCAGCAGCACGGCACCGAACGACCAGCAAACCGCGAGGGCCAGGGCGGCCATGACCAGAATGGCGTTGCGCTTCCAGCGGAAGACAAGCAGGGTCAGAGCCATGACACCCAGTGCGGCGACGGTGCCGGTCAGCCAGGTATCGCGGCGCACCGTGTCCATCTCGTCCACCGTGAGGGCCGGCTCGCCGGTGAACGCCACCTGGAAACCGGGATGTTCCGCCGCCACGGTGTGGGCTCGCTCACGAAGATCGGCCATCAGGGCGCGGAGGGTCGGCAGGCTCTCATCCCTGGAGGCGGGCGTGACCATGATGAAAAGAAGACGGCCGTCCCGGGAGGCCATGTAGCCGCCGGCCGGGACGCGGGAGGCCACCGCCGCGGCCAGGGGATCCGTGTCGAGCAGGCGGCCTGTCACTCCGCCCGGGTCGGTCAGAAATTCTCCCTCGGCGCGGAGGGCGGCGACCAGGGCGGTGATGGCCTGTTTCCCCTGTTCCTCTTCCCCCGCAGACGGAGCCGCTCCAGATCCTTGCCGCCGGCTCAGGCTCGTGGTGATGAGCTGGTTCAGGCCGGCCAGGTTGCGCACATCCCGCAGGCTGGTGATGAGGCCCTCCTGGCCCTGAAGAATTGCGGTGATGTTTTCCAGTTCCTCCGCCGGTGCCAGCCACAGGGTGTTGCGGGTGAACCATTCCAGATCGACCTTGTGGAAGGTACTGGCGACCTGGGGCGAGGCGGCGAACGAGGCGGCCAGAGCGTCGGCGAAGGCCTGCAGCGCAGGCCGGTCGGCCGGCGCTGCCTCAACGCGTTCGGCACAGGCGATGACCATGCTGCTGCCGCCGCTGATCCTGGCCATGAGGCGGTCAAATCGGATCTGTTCCGTGTCATCGATGGGGGCCAGATCGCGGCGAGCCGTGCGAAATTCCACCTGGGAGCCCATGGCCAGTGCAAGGACCGTGAGCAACAGGGAGTAGAGGACCACCCGTCCCGGACGGGCCAGGATCTGGTCCTGCAGCCTGCCCATGAGCTTTCTCAGCACGTGACACCCATCCTGCTAAAGAGATCACGAGAACGTTATCCGATTCACGATAGAGGCGCCGTGGTGGTTTGACGCTCCTCCTGACGGCCCTTATGATGAACAGGTGGTCGGAAGGAGCTGAATGCAGGTCAGGCAACCCAGCAGGCAGGCGGCGGAGGCATCCACCTTTGGAGAAGTGCTGCGAAGGGAGAGGAAGCTGCGTTCCATCACCCTGCGCGAGATCTCCGCAACCACCAAGATCGGCATCTCCCTCCTGGAAGCGCTGGAGCGCAATGATTTCGCGGCGCTCCCTGGGGGGGCCTTCACCAAGGGCTTTCTGCGCGCGTATGCGGTCCATGTGGGGCTCGATCCCGAGGAGATGGTCAACCATTATCTGTATGAAATTTCCGGACGCGGCGAGAGTGAGAGCGTTGAGGCGGCCCGGCGGAACGCCTGCGAAGAGATAACGCGCCGTCGCCGGCGGTTGCAGATCCTGGCCGCCGGCGCCATCCCGTTGCTGGCTGCGGCCTTCCTCTTGACCTGGTGGTGGCTGGGGGGGTGGCCGTCATGACGCAAGGCGATCTCCACCCCATCAGTGAACGGATTCTGGGAGGCAGGGCGCCTGAGCCTCTCTGTCGGGCCGCTGCCCGCGGGGCGGTGCCGATTCCACCGGCTGAGTTGATCCGTGTGCAGGTCTACCTGGCCGGGAGTGGGATGGCCGCGGTGGCTGCCACTGCCTGTGCCAGCCTGAAAGAGAAGGAATCCTCCGAGGTGGTTGGAGCCATCACGGCGAAAGACTGCCGGGTTGAAGTTCTGGAATGGTTTGCCTGCCGCCGGGAGAAGGATCCGGATGTCATGGCCGCCCTGGTGCGCAATCCGGCGACCCCTGTGGCCGTTCTCATCGAGGCGGCGGGCCGGCTCCCGGGTGACACCATGGAGCGCGTTCTGGATAACCAGGTCCGCCTGCTGGCCTCGCCGGACCTGGTGGAAGCCCTGGCCGCCAATCCCGCTCTGGACGGTGCCGCGCGCATCCGGTTGCACGATATCCAGACCGAACTGGAGCGCCGCGCCAGCCGCCGGGCCAGGGAGGCCGTGAGGCCACCTGAGCCGCTGCCGGCTGAGGTGGCCGCCGACCCCGACTTGCCCGTCGCCTCACCTGCGGCCCAAAAGGACGCGGAAGTCACGGAGGTCGAGGAAGAGCAAGAAGCCGAGGTCATCGTACGCATCATGAATATGGGCGTCCCGGAGAAGATTACCCTGGCTCTCAAAGGCAATAAAGAAGAGCGCAGCATCCTGATTCGCGACCCGGTCAAAGTGGTCTCCATGGCCGTCATCAAGGGCCCCAAGCTCACGGACAGCGAAGCGGAGACCATCGCGGGCATGCGCAACGTTTCCGAGGACGTGATCCGCTACATCTCGGAAAGCAGAGAATGGCTGAAAAATTATGGGGTGGTCGTTGCCTTGTGCAAGAATTCCAAGACACCGGTGCGGAAGGCCCAGATTCTCATGAACAGACTCAATAATCGTGATCTGAAGATGCTGGGCGCCGACCGCAATATCTCCGAAGCGGTGCGTACCCTGGCCAGACGTTTCTTCACGGCGCGCACCGCAACCAAGACGATTTCCTACAAGAGGTAGCCCGCAAGCCCATGCGCCTTCTTTCTGAAATTCGATCCCGCCTGGGGAATTACCACATCAAGTCGGGGATGTTCCATTACTACAGGGGAGAATACAGCCAGGCCCTGGAGTATCTCGAGAAGGCCCTCGCCTCGGGGCAGTTGACGGCCAGTGATGAGGCGATTGCCCGCTATTACATTGCCCGTTCCCATGTCTCGGCGGCGGAACGGCACGAGGAAAACGGCGATCTGGACAAGGCCATCGAAGAGTGCCGGAAGGTCACCATGGGGCATCCCGACTATCCGGATCTGCAGTACCGCCTGGGGCGTCTCCAGCACCGGGCCGGGAATCTCAAGGGCGCGGCGGCCTCCCTGCGCGCTGCCATGGATATCAATCCCGACTATTACGAAGCCAGTGTCGACCTGGCGTTTGTCCTCCTGGAATCGGGGGATCTGGGGGGGGCCGAATCAGCCTTCCGGCGGGTGCGCGATCTGGCGGTGGCCATCATCGACAGGCCCTATGACCGTGCGCGCGAGGCGCTGGCCTCCGGCGATGTCCAGAAGGCCACGGATTCCTTCAAAGAGGCATTTCTGCGCCATCCCCATCGCTTCGACTATCATTACAAGCAGGGCCTTCAGCATCTGGGGAAGGGGAAGAACGAGGAGGCCATAGAGCATCTTCGGCAGGCGGTGGCCATCAACGCCAAATTCGCCGACGTGCATAACTACCTGGGTGTGGCGCTGATCGAGAATGGCCAGGTGGAAGAAGGTGAGGCCGCGTTGCGTGCCTCTCTGGAGATCAACCCCGACTATATGGTGGCTCATATCAATCTTGGATTCACCCTGGCCCGGCTGGGCAAGCAACGGCAGGCTGAAGAGCAGTTGCGTGCGGTTCTCGAGAAAGAACCAACCAACCGGGCTGTTCTCTCGCTGCTGGCTGAACTCGTCACCGACGAGCCGGAACACCGTCAGCCAGGGGAAGGCACTGTGCGCCATGACCAGTGAGCGTGAGAGGGTTCGCCTGCAGTTTCACGGTCTGACGGATATCGGCAAACTGCGTGACCATAACGAGGATAGCTTCGTGGTCAAGCCGGAGGCCGGCCTGGTGGTGGTTTGCGATGGCATGGGAGGCCATGCCGGCGGTGAGGTGGCGGCGGGCATCGCCGTGGACACCATCACCGAGTTCATCTGCAACCAGCAGGAAGGGGACTGGCCGTTCGGTCGCGATGAGGAGCAGGCCGAGGATAGTGAGCGGCTGCGCAACGCCGCTCTCCTGGCCAATCAGCGCATCAGCGAACGGATCGAAAAAGAGCCGGCGCTGGCACGCATGGGGACCACCATGGTCTCGGCTCTGGTGATTCCCGACGGAACCTCCTGGGTGGCCAATATCGGAGATTCTCGCGCTTACCTCTGGCACGAAGGCATCCTGCGGCAGGTCACCAGTGATCATTCCTGGGTCAATGAGCAGGTCCAGCGGGGTGTCCTGTCCGATGCCGAGGCCGCGTCCCATCCGCTGAAGAATGTCATCACCCGGGCCCTTGGGGCCCGCGATGTCCTGCCGGTGGATCTGATCCAAGAAAGCCTGCGGCCGGGCGACTGTCTGCTGCTCTGCTCCGACGGGCTGACCGGCATGGTGAGTAACGCGGAGATTGCCGTGATCCTGGGGAATGCCGGCCTCACGTCCGAGAAGATGTGCCAGCGCTTGGTTGCGGCAGCCAACAAGGCCGGTGGGGAGGACAACATCACGGTTGTTGTCCTGAGGGTGGAGGCCACCTGACCGGCGCTACCGGAGGGACGCAGTGTTCGATCTTTTTCTTTGCGAATCGGCCTCCAGCTCCGTATATTCCACTTCGGCCAAATCATGAGAAATAAAGCGCTTTCAGGAGTTTTTGCGGTTTCGGCCGTAGTCTGGGCCGGCGGGGTTCTGGCCGCGGGGTCCGGCTGCGGCACCGTGGACCTGTTGCGCGCCCTGCGGGCAGGTGGCGGCGAGGGGGTCCCCGGGGAAACGCTCCGGGCGGGAGGCCTCGACCGCGAAGAACTGAGCTCCGGCGGACGTTTTCGGCTTCATACCGCAACGGTTCGCGGGAGCATGGAGCCACCCGTGCAGGTGACGGAAGTCGCTCGCACGCTGGAGGCGGCCTGGCGTGTCCTCGTCGAGCACGGCGGCTGGCCGGACCCGGCCCGGTCCCGGCCCGTGGATGTCGTCCTCATCGACGGTCTGGAGCAGGGACCCAGCCGGATCGTTCTCCTGGAGGACCCCGGCGCGAGGCCTGAAGATGGAGTGGCAGCGTCCATGGTGGTGACCGGTTCCCCTCGGGACTGGCCCCTGGCCGCCCTCCACCAGTTTCTCCACATTCTCCAGGTTTCCCAGTCGGCTGATGAAGGACTGTGGGCCTATGAATCATCGGCGCTGGCCCTGGAAGACCGCCTCCTGGGTGGCGGCCTGCTGCCACCCGCCCTCCTGGAGCGCCGCCAGGACAGACCCGAACTTTCCCTGACCAGCGATCGGGAAGAGCTGTCCGGCGGTGCCGCACCTTTCCTGGTCTGGCTGGCGGCCACCCGGGGTGACGATCTGTTCACCCTCTGGTGGCAGCGGGCGGCCACCGAATGGGGCGATAACAGCCTGAGCGCCCTGGATACTGCTCTCCGCCTGGGTGATCAGATCTCCCTTAACGAGTCATGGCGAGCCTACACGGTCTGGAGTTCCTATCCCGGCATGAGCCGCCGGCCCGGGGCGGGTGTCCCCGGGCTTTCGGCCACCCTGCCGGTGACCCGGTCCGCCCGCACCGTGTCCGAACTGCCGTCCAGCGGTGCCGGTCCCGACGCGTTACTCATCGAGCCCATGGGCTATGCAGTCATCAGACTCAGAGATCTGGGGGACGTGGGGGCTGTGACCGTTCTCCTGGAGGCGGAGACCGGCGCCCTCCCCGAGGCCGATCTGCTGATCACCTGGCCCCATGTGGAAGCCGGCTGGCTGTCGACACCGTTCGTGTTCATGGATGGTCGGGCAGAGTTGAATGTTCCTCTGGCTGCCGGCAGCGAAGCGGTTCTGATCATACGGGACCGTCGGTGGCGTGGTGAAGCCCTTGCTGTTTCCTGGCAGATCGATGCCGATCCCGGCTATCCGTTTGAACTCTCCTTTCTGGCCGCCGATTCCTCCCCCGGACGAATCGAGTTGACGTGGGGCAGCCAGAGCGAGCGGGGTCTTTTCGGATGGCTGGTCTACCGTGCCACAGACGCCAGGGGACCGTTTCGCTCCCTGGGGTCGATACCTTTCCCTGCTCTGGGTGAAGTCACCGGCCCGCTTGAGTACCACTACTCCGACACGGATGTGGAAGAGGGCGATTTGTATTACTATCTCGTGGAAGGGATCACCATGGACGGCCTGGCCCGACGCAGCCTCATCGTGGCCCGGCAGGCGGTCGGTGAAGGCTCTGGAGTTGCGGTCCCTTCAGGAAAGAGAGATTGATGGCTGACACGGTTCTCAAATTCAGCGATAAAGCCCGGGAGAAGGTTCTGGAGTTCATGGAAGGCGCGGAGGACCGGGAGAACCTTGCCATCCGCGTGAATATCGCCGGCCAGGGCCCCGAGGGTTTCGAATACGAGTTTTTTCTGGATGTCCGGCAGAACGCCCGCCCCAATGACATCATTGTTGAAGTTGAAGGCGGCCTGGTGGCCATCGTGGATGCGTCCAGCGCGCCCCATCTCAACGGTGCCACGGTGAACTGGAAGGACACGGTCTCGGGCTCCGGATTTGACGTGGACAATCCCAACCCGGTGCCTGAAGTTCCAGTGAAAGAAGAGTCACCGAGTGCCGAAGAGTCACCGAGTGCCGATCTGACCACACCCCTGGCCCAGCGGGTCCAGAAGGTGATCGACGCCAAGATCAACCCCGGCGTCGCCTCCCACGGCGGATTCGTGGAGCTCATGGATGTGAAGGGGGATAAGGCATTCGTGCGGCTGGGTGGTGGCTGCCAGGGCTGCGGCATGGTCGATGTCACGCTCAAGCAGGGGATCGAAGTCATGATCCGGGAAGAGGTCCCCGAGATCACTCAGGTCATCGATACCACCGATCACGCCGGCGGCAATAACCCGTACTACCAGCCCTCCAAGTAAAGGGGGGCGCCATCACTGCGGCCATGGAAGAGGGCGATCCCGCCGTCATCCTGATCTCCTGTTATGAGCTCGGTCGCCAGCCCCTGGGTATCGCTGTGCCCCTGGCCCACCTGCGCGCCGCAGGTGTCAGCGCTCGCCCGGTGGATCTCGCGCAGGAGACTCTGGCTCCCGAAGCCCTGGGCAGACCACGCCTCATCGCCATCGCCACACCCATGCACACGGCTCTGCGCCTGGGAGTTGCCGCGGCGCGGCAACTGCGGGCCGCCCACCCACGGGCCTCCATCTGCTTCTTTGGACTCTATGCCGGGCTCAACGCCTCCTACCTGTTCGCCGAAGAACTGGCCGACACCGTCATCACCGGTGAGGTGGAAGAGCCGCTGACGCGGCTAGCGGAGGCCCTGCTGGCGGGTCACGGTATCACCGGGTTGCCGGGAGTTCTGCTCCCAGGCGCCTCCACGCCCGCCTTTCTGCGCCGCCCTCGCCGCTGGCTCATCCCCCGCCGGCAGGAGCTGCCGTCCCTGGATCGCTACGTTCACCTGCGCCATGGCCCGCGTCTGACACCGGCGGCGGCGGTGGAGGCGAGCCGCGGCTGCCTCCATGTCTGCCGTCACTGTCCGCTGACGCCGATCTACAAGGGGCGCTTCCTGGCCATCCCCGTGGAGACGGTCCTCCGGGATGTGGCTGCGGTGGTGGCCGCCGGCGCGGGACATATCAGCTTTGCCGACCCGGATTTCCTCAACGGCCCGACCCACGCCTTGCGCGTCGCGCGAGAGGTGCATGAGCGTTTTCCCCATCTGACGTTCGACTTCACGGCCAAGGTGGAGCATCTGGTGCGCCATGCCGATCTCTTGCCGCGGCTGGCGGAAGGCGGCGCCCTCTTTGTGGTTTCGGCGGTGGAGTCGCTCAACGACAGGATTCTGACGCACCTGGATAAGGGACATACCCGGGCCGATGTGGGCCGGGCTCTCACCGCTGTCCGCCGGGCCGGAATGGTGCTGCGTCCGACTCTCATCCCGTTCACCCCCTGGTCTACGGCGACCGACTATCAGGATCTCCTCTGCTGGCTGATGGATGAGGACCTCACAGAGGCCGTCGATCCGGTGCAGATGACAATCCGCTTGCTGGTACCGCCCGGCTCGCCGCTGGTGACCCTCCCAGCCATGACACCTTTTCTGTATGAACTCTCAGCTGACGATTTCGCCTGGCGCTGGCGTCACCCCGATGAGCGCATGGATCACCTGCAGCGGCAGGTGAGTCAAATTGTCAGAACCTCGGCAGAGGGCGAGGATTTGCCTCACCTCGTGCACCGGGGGATTGCCGAGGCGGCGGCGGTGGTGCTGGGGCATGATGAGAGGGTCACCGCGCTCTCCAGGCTGGCTGAACCGCCCCGCCACCGGGACGGCTGGCCCCGGCTCACCGAGCCGTGGTTCTGCTGAGCCGAGCCCCGGGATCTCGGGGAGGTCCCTGTGGTAAATTCTGATCGTTCGCTCGGGGCGCGACTTCACGAGACCCAAGGTCGCTGAGAAGGACCCGTGGAACCTGACCCGGTTCGGACCGGCGTAGGAAATGCGATCGCAAGCGGGACTTTTCCCGTCTTTTCTGCACCTGGTCGAGCCATGGCAGAAGGAGCCAGCCATGTCGACGACGAATTCACGTAAGCCTTTTGTTTTCGAGACTCCCGGGCATGGTGCGCCCAATCCTTCCAGCAAGGGACAGGGCACCAACCCCGGCAGCTTTGCCGCCCACCCGGATGTGGGCGGCCCCCTGGCCTTCACCTCCCCGGATACGCCGGGAATGCCCTTGCCCTCGCCCCTCACCGCCTGGGACTTCAACCCGGACCCGCGCCCGGCGGCGGCGGCAGTAACCCAGCTCGAGAATGCCCGTCTGGGACGGATCACTCCCGAGATGCAGAGGGTGGCGGAGCGGGAGGTTCACCTGACCGCAGCTCAGGTGCGTGATGAGATCGCCGCCGGCCGCATGATCATTCCCGCCAATCGCGTGCACCTGGCAGGGCGGCTGGAACCCATGTGCATCGGCCGCGCCTCGCGTACCAAGATCAACGCCAACCTGGGGGCGTCGCCGGTGACCAGCGGCACCGACGAGGAGGTCGAGAAGATGAAGTGGTCGGTGCGCTGGGGCGCCGACACCATCATGGATCTGTCCACCGGGGGCGACCTGGACGCCTGCAGGGAAGCCATCCTGCAGAACAGCACGGTGCCCATGGGCACGGTTCCTATCTATTCCATGATCATCGGGCGCAGCATCGAAGAACTGAACCACGACATCATCCTTCGGGAACTGGAACATCAGGCCAAACAGGGAGTGGACTACTTCACCATCCACGCAGGCGTCCTGCGGGAGCACCTGCCGCTGATCAAGGACCGCCTCATCGGCATCGTCTCGCGTGGCGGCGCGCTGCTGGCGAAATGGATGCTGCATCACGGTCAACAGAACCCCATGTATGAACTGTTCGACGAGATCTGCGACATCATGCGCGCCTATGATGTGAGTTTCTCCCTGGGAGACGGTCTGCGCCCCGGCGGCCTGGCCGACGCCACCGACGAGGCTCAGTTACGCGAACTGGATACCCTGGGCGAGTTGACCGAACGGGCCTGGGCCCGGGGCGTGCAGGTCATGGTGGAAGGGCCGGGGCATGTTCCGTTCGACCAGATCGAATACAACATGAAACTGCAGCGCCGGCTGTGCCATGGTGCGCCGTTCTATGTCCTGGGCCCGCTGGTGACCGACATCTTTCCCGGTTACGATCACATCACCAGTTGTGTGGGCGCCACCGCCGCCGCCTGGCACGGTGCCGCCATGCTCTGTTACGTCACGCCCAAGGAGCACCTGGGCCTGCCCAATCGGGATGATGTGAAGCAGGGATGCATCGCCTACAAGATCGCCGCCCATGCCGCCGACGTGGCCCTGGGAATTCCCGCCAGCCGGGACCGTGACGATGAACTGACCCGGGCACGGGCCGCGCTCAACTGGAAGAAGCATTTCGAGCTGAGTTTCGACCCCGACACGGCGCGGGCCTTTCACGACGAGGATCTGGATGTGGATACCGACTTCTGCGCCATGTGCGGCCATGACTGGTGCAGCGTGCGTATCTCCAGGGAGATCGTCGAATTCGGTTCGGGCAAGGACCAGGATATGGCCTGGGACGGACCGCGGGTCAGCGATGCCCTGACGCCGGCACAGCGGGAGATTCTCGAGAAGCGCGGGGCTCTGGCGCCGGCGGAGATTCACCGCCTGGCCGGCAAGACGCGAGAGGCCATGGGGGCCGGCGCCGGTGAGCATGGCGGCTGCCATAGCGATGCGGTCAGTGCTGAAGAAGCCCGCCGCCTGCAGGATGAAAAGGTAGCGGCGGACGCCTCGGCGTAGCCGGCGACCTCCAGCCTTCTGCGGGCCGGGGGCGCAGACTCAGAAGTTGACCACCAGGGAAGCCGTGAAGATGGAGTCCAGCTCGTCCAGTTGGATGGGCACGGTGGTGCCGGTGGGCGTAGGCGGATTGCCGGGGCTGAACAGTTCGCCCTCGGTGAACGCCGGTTCGTTCTCATACAACCATTGCAGGCTGACCTTGAGCGCCAAGTGGCTGCTCATGCTCACCGAGAGGGAGTTGATCATATCGCCGCGCCAGCGGCTGCTCTCCTCCAGATTGGCGTCCAGCACCAGCAGGTTCTCGTAAGTGGTGCTGGCGCCGAACTTGTTCAGATACTTCCAGCCGAGGCGCGCACCGATCCATGTCTCGTCGATATCAGGGCGGATCACCACGTCCTCCTGGTTGGTCCAGGTCAGGGCGTATTCGGTGCTGAATTTCAGATCCTCATCATTGCGCCAGAGGTTGCCCAGGCCGCCTTCCACCAGGAAACGATCCTGGATTCCCGAGGGTCGGTTCCGTTCCCACCCGGCGCCTGAGTACCAGAACAGCTTCTCACTGATCAGGCGCCTGTATTTCCCTTCCAGGTAGTAATACTCGGCTGTGACCTCCGACTCGCTGGTTTCCTGCTCGCTGAAATCTCCCGGGGTACCGACAGCAAAGTGGGTGATGGTGTCCGATTTGGCGCGGATTCCGCCGGCACGAATCTCCAGAGCCGATGATTCCCAGGTGTGGGTCAGGGTGTTCTTGAACCCGATGGTCGAGGATTCAGAGTTCCCTGAGGTGCTCACCAGGCTCAACTCGGCCTCATCGGACCAGCCGGTCTTTTCTTCATCTTCGGCGATGGCCGGCGCGAAGCCTGCGGCCAGAACAATCAGGGGAAGGGCCATGAACAGCAGGGAACGTGACTTCATGGGGGAACTCCTTGCAGGCAGGATGGGAAGAACCTGAAACCGGGAAGCGGAATATTAGCACGGCATTTTACCGTCTCCCTTGGTAGAATCATCCTCATGTCCCGGGACCTGAGCTACCAGCGGCGCCTGGCCGAACTGCGGCGGCAGGTGCGTGCCCTGGAGAGTGTGGCGGTGGCCTTCTCAGGCGGTGTGGACTCGGCGGTTCTCCTGCATGTTGCCCGGGCGGAACTGGGTGACGGCGTCGCCGCGGTCATCGCCGATTCGCCGTCCCTGCCCCGGGAGGAGCTGGTTGCGGCCCGTGCGCTGGCGCGCTGGATGGGAGTGCGTCTGCACGAGGTCGCCACCACCGAGATGGAGGAGTCCCGCTACCGTGCCAACCGGGGCGACCGCTGCTATTTCTGCAAGGCGGCTCTCTTTTCGGCCATGCTGCCGTGGGCCAGAGAACAAGGATTTTCGGCGCTCGCCTTCGGAGAGATCACCGACGACCTGCTGGACGATCGTCCCGGTGCCCGCGCTGCCGGCGAGTTTGGTGTGGTGGCTCCCCTGCGCCAGGCGGATTTCGACAAGAGTGACGTGCGCCGGTACGCCCGCGACGCCGGCCTCCCGGTGGCCGACAAGCCGGCGGGGGCCTGCCTGGCATCGCGCATCCCCGTGGGCAGTCATGTGACCCTTGCCAAGCTGGCCCGGGTCGAGGCGGCCGAGGCGGCCCTGCACCTCCTGGGCCTGCGCCAGGTCAGGGTGCGACATCTGGGTGACATGGCCCGGGTGGAAGTCGGGCAGGACGAACTGGAGACCGCGCGGGCCCTGGGTGAGAGTTTGCGGGCTGTTGTGCGGGACGCCGGGTTCGCCACCATGGAGTTGCACGGTTACGTCTCGCCGGCTCAGCGTGGTGCGTCCCGGGGCGCGGGAGAGCAGGCGGAATGACCCTCACCGACCGGCGCAACCGTCCCCTGCAGGGTCTCCGCATCTCCGTCACCGATCGGTGCAACTTTCGCTGCAACTACTGCATGCCGGAAGATGTGTTCGGCACCGACTATCGGTTTCTGGCGCGGGATGAGTTGCTGACCTTCGAGGAGATCACGCGGCTGGCTTCCCTTCTGGTGGAGAGGGGCGTGCGCCGTATCCGCATCACCGGTGGTGAGCCTCTGGTGCGCCGCAATCTGGACCGGCTGGTGGGCATGCTGGCCGCCCTTCCGGGCCTCCAGGACCTTTCCTTGACCACCAACGGCAGCTTGTTGCCCGGACAGGCGGCCGCCCTGGCCGCGGCCGGCCTGCGCCGGGTGACCGTGAGCCTGGATTCCCTGGATGAAGGCGTCTTTCGCTCCATGAACGGTGGGGGAGCCGGAGTGGCGGACGTTCTGCGGGGCATCGAGGCAGCGGTGTCGGCCGGCCTTCTGCCTGTGAAGGTCAACGCCGTGGTGCGGCGGGACGTGAATGACCACACGGTGGTGGATCTGGTGCGCCATTTTCGTGGCACCGGCACCATCGTGCGCTTCATCGAATACATGGATGTGGGCAACAGCAACGGCTGGAGCCTGGAAGAGGTCGTCCCGGCCGCCGAGATCCTGGCGAGGATCAGCGCCGTGTTCCCCCTTGAGCCCCTGGAGCCCGATCACACCGGCGAAGTCGCCCGGCGTTGGCGGCTCTGCGACGGGAGTGCTGAGATCGGGGTCATCACCTCGGTGAGCAATCCCTTCTGCGCCTCCTGTTCTCGTCTGCGCCTCTCGCCCGAGGGCAGCCTGTACACCTGCTTGTTCGCCGGCAAGGGGTTCGATCTGCGCGGACTCCTGCGGCAGGGAGCTGACGACGCCGCCCTGGGGCAGGCCCTGGACAGCGTTTGGCGCGACCGGGATGACCAGTACTCGCGCATCCGTTCGGCCGCCACCACCCGCCTGCCCCGGGTGGAAATGTCCCATATCGGCGGTTGACACCTCACCGCCGGGCCAGTCCGTGGCGGCCCGCAGCGGGCAGCGTGCCGGGATACAAGTTTTTACGCAGACAGGCCGGAACCGGGGAAACCAAAGGGGCTCTCGTGCGTTCTCTAGACAGGGACAGGGGAAAAGGAAGGAACGCAGCGATGACGATTCGACAGGATAAGCATGGCCGGGCCATCGTTCTTCACCTTGCAGGGCCTCTGGGCGTGGGACGCAGTGTGCGCCACCTGCGCGCTGCCGTGGGACGGGCTCTGGCCCGTGGCGGCCGCGGCCTGGTTCTGGATCTGTCCGGGGTAGGCTACCTGGATGCCGCCGGGATCGGTGCCCTGATCTCCTGCCATCGCCGGGCCCTGAGGGTCCGCCAGCGGATCGTGCTCACCGGCCTCAGGCGCCATGTCCGTGACGTGCTGGGCGTGACGCGCCTGGCGGGACAATTGGGCGAAGCGGCCGATGAAGAGCAGGCGGTGAGGGTGCTGGATCAGTACGCAGCCCGCCGCGACCTGCCGCCCCATATCGCCGCACCATCCTGCGCCTGAACTCAGTCTTCAGAGAGGTTCTGAGCCGAAGGGTCGAACAACTCCCAACGCCTGCCGGCGAGGAGAATGAGCCCGGTGGCCTCCGCCGCCAGGGGCAGGGCGGTGAGGATTCCCAGCAGGGGCCATTCCCACGGCGAGACACTCACACCCAGGACCATGTGCAGGCCCACGACCAGACCCGCCAGAAGCAGGCCGGGGATGAGCCCGATGGCCAGCGTGAGCATCTGGATCACCGAGACCACCATGTTCTGGCCAAACTGCGCGGCGCCGCTGCGCCGCTGCCGGCCCAGGCGCATCCAGCCGGGGAAGAGCAGCACCGCCAGATTCTGGATGGCGGAGGAGACGGCGGCCAGGGCCACGACCAGGGGCAGGATACCGGCGGCCGCCAGGAGCATGGCCACGGGCGCCGGGGCATGAATGAGCGACCAGAACTCCGCCGGCAGCAGGCTCTGGCCGCTGCCGCGCCCGGCCAGGAGCCCCTGCAAACGATGCCCCGTTTCGGCGGCGGCGGCTACGCCTATGGCGAGAGTGGCCGCAAGGGTGGCGGAAATCACCGGTCCCGCCACCTCGGCCGCCACCAGGCGGCTGCCCGACAGGGGCCAGGTGCGCAGGATATCGGCGTGCAGAAGATCCACCCGCAGGTCATGCCGGTAGATGACACCGCACATGAGGGCCACCAGGGCCGGCGGGAAGGCGCCTGCCATGGCCAGCACGAGATAGAACTTGGTGGGCGTGGGCAGGAAGGCGGGCAGGATGGTGACCAGAAGCAATCCGCCCAGGCCCAGGGCGGCCATGGTGCCAAGGCCCAGGCGGCTGACCTGCATGAGGTTCTTCCAGACGATGGCCACCTCCGGAAGGCCAACCGCCGGCAAGGGGAACGGCTGTCGCCGCCGACCCAGCTTCCAGCGGCGGCGTTGCCCCCGGCCTCTGTTCCTGCTGCGGCCCCGCTTGCGGGCCTGCTCCAGAGCTGCATCCTCGAACAATTTCGGGGTTCGCACCACCCATTCATGATGGACCGCCAGTGCGACCAGGAGAGCCGTCAGAGCGCTGGCATAGGTGATGGGAGAGGTGGCGAAGAACGGCGCCACCACGACCCATAGCGGGGCCAGCAGGATGGTGACCGGCAGGGAGGAACCCAGGGCCGCCAGGTAGGTGCCCACAGCGGCCAGCGTATCGTCATGGGCGCCGGTGGCAGTGGCCAGGGCCGTGGCGTGGGCCGCGAAGAGCGCCACGCCCATCGCCGCCAGGTAAAGGCCGGTGCCCCCGGCCAGGATGAGGCGCCGGCGCAACGCTGCCATACCACCGACCTCCTGGGTCCGGGCGTGCCAGAGATGGCGCGCCGTGGAATGGAGATCCCAGAGGGACAGGAACATCCAGGCCATGAAGAAAAAGCCTGCACGGCGAAGCAGTGGTCCGGAACCCAGGAAGAAGCTCATGATGAGGCTGCCGAACAGGATGCCTGGCTGATGGCGCAGGATGGCGTACTGGATGATCTGCCGGCGGCTCAGAGGAGCGGTCAGCAGGAGAGAAAGTTCCTCTTCACGGAGGCGCAGCACCGGCCGGTGCCACGGCGCCAGCCACCAGAGGCAGATGGCCACCGCCAGGATCGCGGCCACCAGCAGGTGCACGCCATCCAGGGCGCCGGCCGGCAGCTTCTCCAGGAGGGCCCCGGCGCCAAACTGGACGAAGCGGTCACCCACCCCTGTGGCGCCGTCACCCGTTCCCCCCTCGCCCATTCCCCGGCGCACCATGCGCCCCAG
>SMVA01232405.1_pt1 | contig 20237 bp, 18 predicted proteins | sample 2456451 | NCBI WGS metagenome assembly SMVA01 (sample SAMN11095933, study PRJNA526329) | marine sediment metagenome | biome: Marine sediment; feature: Surficial sediment; material: Deep marine sediment; isolation source: Hadal surficial sediment | place: Pacific Ocean | collected 2014-05 | depth... | reverse complement strand
GGAGCACACGCCGAGCAGCCGAAATCGCGCAGCCAGCGGAGGCCCAAAACGGTCCCCTTAGTGGCCGGCTAATTCCTGCTCGAAGCAGAATTCCGCCGTTTGTGATGTTGACAGCTCAGCCCGAGCCATCACGTCATTGGTAGGCCGATTCGGCCAGCGGTGTCAATCCAAAAAACAACCTAACCCATTGTGTTGACAGAGAAACTTAGGCATGACACCTGTGCTCACCACCGCAGTCATGGGCCGCGCGATGCACGTGATGGGATCGGGCGGTGGATTAAATTCTAAGGCGGCGGCGAGCGAGACGACGATTGGGTCGAATTCACCTTCGGTGTGCCCGATCCAGCGGCTGGTCCGTTCCGGGTCGCTGCTTGAGCGGGACGGGGTGCTTGCGGCCTATGTGACGGATCGTCTGATCGAAAGCTGGACGCCGGAGCAGTTTGCAGGGCGGCTCAGGCGCGGGATCGAGCGGGGCTTATGATGCCGGGAAGAAGATCAAGGGCCGCATCCTTACCGGCAGCGCTTGCCGTGTTTCGACCTCGTAGGGAGACCGATCGCAGCGTTTGATCTTCGGCCTCGCGGCGCTCTATCAGATCCGTAAATTATTCCCAGAAAGGGTGTTCCGAGGTGAGGTGGATATATAGGACTAGGGTTATTACTCAAACTATTGTATTATAAATCTCTAATCGAAGTGGCAACTAGGGCCAGCCCAATGGACGTCAGAGGGTCGCTGACCGGAACGGCAACGTTTCTGGTCGTATCCTGCGGAGTCGCAGTGAGCGCGCACGCTCTGACATTCGACGAGTTCGATCGCCTGCCCAGTCACCACCAGGAGAACTTCATATTCACCGTTCTGAACTTCTACCACTATCAGTTTGCACGAAACGACAACGCTATTGGAATTGCCAACTGCATGGTGGATCTGGATCAACGTACAGACGCCAGTGGAGTTCCACACCTTTATTCGGTGGTCGTGCGCAGCTTAGATGTTGCGCGGGGGACCACGGACAATGGGGTCACGATTGAGGGCGTCATCAGAGACGTCGTCAATCATGAGTGCCCGCCCCGCTGACCACCGGCGCCGTTCCGTCAGGAGCGTGGCGTTCAAACCACCGATGATCGAAAGCTTATTTTTCGGGCGCACCTGCGGCAATTACGCAGCCTGCCGAATTGCTGCAAACAGCGGCCGAGCCAGTATAAACTAATACGTTCGTTTCACCGGGTTTCACGGAGATATCGAAACTGGTTCCGCGCACGCCCATTGTTGCCGTCGGGGTATGGATGAGATAGGCATGCTTTGGAGAGTCACCCGTAATGAAGCGAAATACGCCGGTGAGGGCGCGCACCGCAAACTGGTTCTCTGCCGCCGCAGAGCGAAACACGAACGCGTCCAGAAGCAACTCTGACTTCGGCCCTACGACCATTTTCGTCCCGTCCGAAAACAGCAATTGCGCCGTCCCGGAGTTATCCGTGACCAGTCGATCACCCAAATACACCTTGGCGCCGGCCACAAGGTTTTGTGTTCCCGCTTTCCCCGTCACGGTTGTCGCTTCAATCACCGCGAGCGCCTCGCCGATACTCTCTTGCGCATAAGCGGGAGTGTGGTGAAGGGTGGTATGGCCGGCGAGGATTGCAGCCACAGCGATTAATTGGATCACACGTCTCGAAATTTTGCGGCGATGCTTCAACTTCGATCCCCCTACACGCACGCGGCAATTGATCATCTCAGCGCCAGCAAGTCGTTGATTTCCTGGTAGATCAAAAGCCTCCATCGGGCAACGATCGGGTCGACGAATACTCGTAAATGTGGAAAATTGCAAGGAAAATTCGCGTGTTACGCGGAGAGATTCGTTTCGGTTCGCGACGCCTAACCCGCGCCGGAAAGGCGCGCTGAATTGAGGCCGTCCCACCCGGACTTCGACCATTCATGCGATCGAGGCCAAGCTCTCTTGGGGATCTGTCACCGATATAAAGTCACTCCGCCGCTCCAGGAGCCGCACGAGATAGGCATCCAGCCCCGCCTCGAGAGCGTTCGCCAATGCTCGGCAGCGCCGAAAAACTGCTTCGCGCCGCACCGGATCCCCTTCCTGCAGCGCCTCGATCAGCGCGTGGTAGTGTTCGGCGAACTCAGTGAATTCGGGCGAAGCCTTCATTGCTGCGTCGCCGACGAGAATCGCGAGTTCAACCGGCTTCGTCTTTCCCTTCAGCGGAACCCCACCAGCTTCCAAGAATGCAAGATCTGCCGCCAGGTCCGCCGTTGAGCGGCATACGACGAGATCGTAAGCGAGTTCCTTAGATGCACTTTCAGCACGTGCAGCGACATTCACCGCATCGCCAATCGCGGAATAGTCGAAGCGCTCCGCCGAACCAACGTTTCCGACACAGGCTGGACCAGTGTTTATGCCGACACCAATACTAACGCCGAATTCCCGATAGACCTCGTCCGGCAGACCAAACGCGTTTTCGGAACTCATCTCACGGATAGCAGCGCGCATATTCAACGCCGCGAAACAAGCGTGCCTCGCATGATCCTCTTGCCGCAGGGGCGCGTTCCAAAACGCCATGACCGAGTCGCCGATATACTTGTCGATCACGCCCGCCTCTTGGGTGATCTCGTCACTGAGCCTGCCAAGGAGCGTGTTCAGGAAACGGACAAGTTCATCGGGCGCCAAGCGCTCGCTCAGCGGCGTGAAGCCACGCACGTCGGTGAATAGCACGGTCAGCTCGCAGTTCTCGCCGCCCAGTTTGACCGCGCTGTGATTGCGCTCGATCTCCTGCAGGACCGAAGGATGGACATAATGGCCGAAGGCATGGCGAATCTTCCGCTTCTCCTTGTCTGCCACGATGTACCGGAAGCCGATCGACACGAACCAGATTGCCAAGCTACCCATCAGCGGGAAGCTAAAGTCGAGCAACACACCCTGGCTACGGAACATATACCAGGCGCCTACCACAATCATGGCAGCGATGGACCCTCCGATCAGGAGCGAGATGCGAGGACCGCCATACATCGTGGTCGCGCTCGCGATTATACCGGCTGCCGCCAACGCCAGCCACTCGACGAAATGTGCCCAGTCTTGCCGGGTCAGGAACTGCTTGTTGATAATCTGCTCGATCGCTTGTGCCTGTATCTCGACACCGGGGACGACCTCGCCGAGTGCGGTTTTGTGCAGATCAAACAAACCTGGCGCCGACGTGCCTACCAAGACTATTCGACCCTGCAGCAGGGGGACGAGACTGCGCAGTCGATCGTCGTCGAAGAGATCGACGGCACTCACATAGCGATCGGGGCGCGTGGGCGTGTAGTGCAGGTAAAGCTCGCCGGTCGGCGTTGTTGGCACCTCGAAGGCGCCGATGCGGACAGACTGAATACCGCCGTCGCCATCGGCGTGCACCACATAGGTTTGCGCACCTTGCGCGACGCGCAAGGCTTCGCCGTAAAGGCTTGGAACGATCTGGTCGCCGGCGCTCCAGACCAGCGGTGCCTTGCGAACGATGCCAATCGAGAAGTCGCTGCTGACATTGACCGTGCCGATGCCATCGGCTGCTGCCTCGAGTAACGGCAGCACGGTGCCACCGCCGCGAAGACTGGTCGCGAACTGAGCCGGGTTGTCTCCAGTATAGGCAAACCCGGCTTTGATCTCTGGCAATCCCTCGGTCCTGGGCGAAGTGGCAAAGCCCAGCACCACTCTGCCGCGCGTGATCGCATCGGCGAAGATCTCGTCATTGTCGGTGAAGACCGTGCGGGCATCCTCGACCGCGCTACCGAGCGCTTCGCGGATTCTCGGGTCGTCCAGCAACCGGCTCAAAGACATTCGGTCAGGCTCGACAAAAAGAAAATCGAAGGCGACCGTCGCGGCGCCCGCCGCATGCAAACGGTCAACCATTTCCGCGAGGCGGTCACGCGGCCAAGGCCACTGGCCGAGTTCCTCGAGCGACCGCTCGTCTATGTCAACGATTCTGACCCCGGCATCGATATACTCGCGCGGCTCAGAGCGCTGCAACAAGTCGAACGCAGTTGCGCGCGCGTTCTGGATCACCAAGGGATCGGCGACGCGCAAGGCAATCAAAAGCCCAATTAGGCAGAAAACGCCAGCGAAGAAGGCAACATGAAAGAAAATGGTCCGAAGCGTTCGACTCATTCGAGATTTCTTCAGCTGTTCCGGCACGCATCATACCCCTGAATTCTGTGCAAAATATCCAACTTTTATCTCCGCACGTCCGCCCAGCTTAGCTCGAGAATCCGGCGGATTAGTTCTGATTGGAATCTGTCGTACTGGTTGTCGCGGTCGAATTGTTTGCGCCGGCCACGGTTGCTGCGACCACAGCGGCAGCGGCAGCAACGGCGATTCCAATACCTACGGCAGCGCCGATGCCGACACCAGCGAGGGTTCCGCTAATACCCGCTCCGACCGCGCCGCCTGCTGCCCCACCCCCCGCCGCCGCGCCACCGGCCGCCGCGCCACCGGCCGGGAAGAATCCGAAAGCGACCGCGCAATCATCATGGCCCTCTACGCGAAACTCCTCCAAGAGCATGTCCTGTGATTGCAGGAACACGAACTCCTCGCCGTTATCGACGGTCTTTTCCTCGACAATCTTCGCGCTCCCCCCCTGCTTGACGTTAACCAATTCGCAGTCCGCTTCTTCCGTCCCGGAGACCGCCGCCAGCGGCACGTCGCTGGCGCCACCGGCCTTTGGCGAGGGTAGAGACGCTTCTTGGGCGATCGCCATAGGGGTCGCAAGAACACCCGCCGCCGTCCAGACAAGCGCCCGCGCGATCATCGAGTTTAAACATGCATGTCGCATCAAAGCTACCCTTGCGCTGGCTTACGGACGAATGAGAACGCTCCGTATGCGCCAAATCGTTGCTGGCCGGACGCATTCTAACGCCAAAACTCGGGCCAAACCAGAAACCTCTTCGATCAGCCCCCACTCCCGATCCGTCAAATCGCTTGGATAGCGTGCGCAATCCCGTTTATGCTCAACCCGAGCGGTATCGTTCCAAGGCATTCGATCCTCCATCTTCCGAACAAAGACGGTGAATCACAAAATGCTGATATCGCTCAACTACTTTTCGGTCGGGCTCTTAGGTGTCGAGGTAAGGAACCCATCATGCAACGAAATTTGCTCGCAGGTGTCATGCTTACATTCATGCTCGCGGGATGCGTAGCAGGAGGAGCAAGCCCAGGACTGAAGCGCGGATGGGAGCTGTTGGTAGCCGAGGACTATGTCGCGGCGATCGACCATTATGAAATCCTTTTGAAGGAACACCCCGACAACCCATATGTACTCCTGAATTTGGGGGTCGCGTATCAACGGTTGGGAAACTTCGATCGCGCGCGCCCAAACTATCAAGCAGCGATCGTGCACGGGGGGTCCGCAGAAGTGACGAGTGTCGCCGAGACGGAAGGGATCAAGACGCAAACGACAACAGTTGCGGAACTGGCCCGGCAGAACTTGGAGGCGCTGCCGAACTGAGTTGTCGCGTCCGGCGGCGCGCCTTCGCCAGCGGCTTGACAGATGTCGGTCAGCTCCCGACACACCGCTTCACTTGGTCACGCCATGATTTGCGCGCGAAACAGGATGGTGGGGATCTAGATCATCCAATATCCTTGTCATTCGCTCGTAGGGGAGAGCCAGTTGCCGATGAGGGGTAACACGTTTGGCCGTATTGTGAGGAAGGTGTGTTGATCATCTCTACGGTTCGCCGCCGAAATCATCTTGTTGGCACTTTCCGCGCCATGGGTCTTTGCTTGTTCGCGTCGCTGCTGACATTGCCGGACGAGGGAGCGACTGAAGAGCCTCGTGACCCCGATCCCCCGACACACAACCTTTTTGGCGTTACCGGGCTTATTGATACGCCGACTGCCGAGATGCAGCCGGATGGACAGCTGTCCTTCACCTCCAGCTTCTTTGGCGGCTATTTGCGCAACACACTTTCCGCGCAAATCTTGCCGGGTGTCGAGGCAGCGTTTCGCTACTCCGTCCTCGATAACTTGGGAGGCGGCGGCGACAAGCTTTATGATCGAAGTTTCGACGTGAAGCTTCGCCTGATAGAGGAAAGCCCCGCTTGGCCAAGCGTCGTTCTGGGCCTACAAGATTTTCTGGGCACCGGGATATATGGTGGCGAGTATTTCGCCGCTACGAAGGGCTTTCTCGATGGCAAGCTGAAAGTGACCGGGGGGATCGGTTGGGGTCGTTTCGCAGGCGCGAACTCGGTAGACAATCCGTTCTGCAAGGCTTCGGATCGCTTCTGTGACCGCGAGGTTGATGTCGACGAGGGTGGCAAGGTCGATTTTGGTAGCTTTTTTTCAGGAGAGGATCTCGGCTTTTTTGGTGGTGTCGAGTGGCAAACGCCGGTCGAGCATCTGATGCTGAAAGCGGAGTTCAGCAGCGACGACTACGATCAGGAGCGGGCGACGAGCGATTTCGAGCGTAAGATTCCGTTCAATTTCGGTCTTGACTACCGCCCGTTCGACAGCGTCTCGGTGGGGGCCTATTACATGTATGGGAGTGAGATTGGCCTGCGTCTGACGCTTGGTGCCAATCCTTTCCGGCCGCTCGCCGGGGCGGATAACGAGCCTGCCCCAGTTGCGTTCAAGCCTCGCAATGCGCCCGATCAAGCTACGTCCACCAAGGATCTGGGCGAAATACGCATCGCCCTGCCGAACAAAGCCCCGACAAGAACAATGATAGCGAGTGGGGTTGCGGATGTGACGGTCGAGAGCGAACCGAACGGCGTGCGCTGGGCCGTGGCAGAGCTTTCGTCGTCGACGGATTTTGGCTGCCCCGAGGCGGCGGCTCGCGCAATCGACGCCGAGTTGGGTCTGGTCGACGCGGTAACGTTTCGACATGCGGATGGCCGCCTTATTTGCACGGTTGCTCTCCGGCACGCCGGGCAGCAAGCAATCCGTGAGCGCATGCGTGCCGGTATCGAGCACTCAACTGATTGGTATGGTGACGAGAGGCTGCGCGGCAACATCATGGATGCTCTCGTAGCCGCGCTCGATCCGGAAAGGATTGGCCTCTTTGGTATTTCGCTCGCGCCCGATCGCGTCGCCGTCTACATTGAGAACAAGCGCTTCCGCTCGATGCCGCGCGCCATCGGTCGGACCGCGCGCGCGTTAGCGGCGACCATGCCCGCATCAGTTGAGTTGTTCGAGATCATCCCCGTCGAAGGAAGCCTGCCCGTCGTCAGCGTGATGCTCGAGCGTTCAGCGTTAGAAGACTATGTCGAGCGCCCGAACGCATCGCGCTCCGCATGGCTTGCGGCGCGGGTGACGGACGCCTCAGCGCCGGACTGGCGCGAGGTTGAAGGCTCACTCAGAAAGTTCCCGCGCTTCGCCTGGTCAGTCAGCCCGTTTACCCCGGTGAATGTCTTCGATCCCGATCAGCCGTTCCGCGCCGATCTCTCGATTGTCACCGAAGGCCGAGTCGAGGTGCTTCCCGGACTCAGCGTCAGCGCGGCCGCACAGAAGCGTGTCGTGGGGAATCTCGACGATATCGAGCGCGAAAGCGACTCGGAACTACCGCGCGTTCGATCAGACATTGCACGTTATCTTCGCGAGGGCGATCCGGGCATCTCTCGTCTGTCGGTCGATTACGTCACTAAGCTTGACGATGCAGTTTATGGACGGATGTCGGTTGGGCTGCTTGAATGGATGCATGGCGGCGTTAGTGGTGAAGTATTGTGGAAGCCGGCCTACCAGGACTGGGGGGTCGGGGTCGAAGCCAATTGGACGCAACAGCGTGATTTCAACATGCTTTTCGATTTCCAGGACTACGATGTCGTCACTGGGCATGCCAGTCTATATTTCGATACTGATTTCTATGACATCAGTGGCCAGATTGACGTCGGACGTTATCTCGCCGGTGACTGGGGTGGGACCTTTTCGCTGAAGCGTCGTTTTGCGAACGGTTGGGAGATCGGCGCCTTCTTCACTCTCACCGATGTACCCTTCGACGAATTTGGCGAGGGCAGTTTTGATAAAGGACTCACCATCACGATTCCCTTCAACTGGATGTTGCCGCTTGAGAGCCGTTCGGCATATCGCACCGTACTCCGGCCGCTGACGCGGGATGGTGGCCAAAGGCTCCAGGTGGCGAACCGGCTTTACCCATTGGTCGAAGACATGGACCGAAGCGGCCTCCGGACGAATTGGGAGAGTTTTTGGGAATGATGGGATCCGGGCCCCTTCGCATCGAGTTGCGGCTTGCCCTGGTCCTAAGCCTGGTTATCCAGCTTGGTGCCTGCGCAAGCGGGGGCGAGACCCTGTTCGAGCGCATCGGGAGCCTGGCTAGCAATTCGATCGCTGCCCCGGGGGACCCTGCGGCGGCAACGGCACCGGCGATAACGCGCGATCAACTCGACCAGATCCCTTATGCGACGGTTGCATTCTCCAAGGACGGCGGCCCGCGTGTCATCCTGGTACCGGTCACGGACAACGGCGGCTATCTCAACTACCGCGATCCCGGCGGCGATGCGATTATTATGTTCGGCGGGGCCATCAGTGGATCGGAGTCGCTCGGCTTCGATCTGCAGGCGGTGCAACATCACTGGCTCGACCCGATCGCGCATCAAACGCCTCTTGCCGCGTGGCCCGGTCGGCAAAATCGCGTCTACCAGTTTTTGCAGCGTGATTTGGGGCGCTACATTTTAACGCTTGATTGCGTCTACGAGCCGGCCGTGTCGGAAAGGATCGAAATCGTCGAGCTGACCTACGATCTCATGCGTGTGAACGAGGTTTGCAGGAATGCGGAGCGTGAGATCATCAACACCTATTGGGTCGACGCCCAAACCGGCTTTATCTGGAAATCGGAGCAATGGTTAGGGCCCAGGATCGGCCACGTGACGATTGAAATCATCCGACCCTATTCCGGCTGAAACGATGGCACGTCGCCGGGCATGCCGACGGCGCTGTTGCCGGTTGCCCCACTATTTGAACGCGTATTTGACGTGCGACGAATATGCCTCCGCGATCGAAGACGCGAAAATTTCCGCATCGAGGGCTCCTCCCCCCTTCGTCGTAAACGTCTGTGGCGAAGTCAGCACGCTGCCCATCGGAATGGCATTGCCACCGTGACTCCAGGAATCCAGCCATCCCCCATCTGGCAGCCGAAATGAGGTGAACGAGCCGGCGCTGTGGACAACCACGGCCCCCACAGGCAGCGCGACCGCCCGCGTGAGTTGCAGCTTGCCCCCGGCAATCGGGCTGACGACCGCGCCGGAATCGGCGGTCGAAGAAACCGGAAGGTCGGTCGAGAGGGCCATCGCCACAAGCGCGCTGATTGAAAGGATGCCGATCCCGACTACGATCGACCCGACAGTGATTGCACCTCGTCCATCGCGCAGAAATCTACCGATGCGATCCACTTCATTCTCCCCTTTGCCCGTTCCGCAGTGACCGGGCGCCACTTCGCAAGATGTGCCGCACGCCGATTACCCGTTCGAGCGCCAAAGTACTTACATGTGTATAACACGCGTAAAGGAAAATTCTGTTTTAATTGTTGCAGAATTCGGTCAAAAATATGAGGGGAATTCTGTGGGATATACAATATTTTCAATCTATGATTGAATTTAATCTACCGAAACTGCTAATAGTTTTACAGAGCTATTAAATCCTCGAGCTGACTTTTATGCTAAATCCCGTCAGATCAGGTCTTATCCGAAAATATGGAGCCTTGGGCCACTCGTAACGATTTGAATGCTGGGAAGCGTTGCAGGCGGATACTCGTGTCGGGGCGTTATCGCGCAAGGGTTGGTGAGGGGGTGGGGTGACAACTAAATCTGAAAACAACCCTATGCAAAGTAGATTTTCTCGATTTCGTCGCCTAATTCGGGGCATGACGCTTTCTGACATGCATCCTTTCCCGCGCGGGCAATTCGGAAGCCAAACGCGCAAGCCCGCAGTCGTCAAGACGTCCAACCGAGTGGGCAGTCCCGTTCTCGATACAAAGCTGGTTACTGGGAGAGGGGCGGCTTGGAGCGCAGTCGTATTCTGGCGCTCAACGTTGGACGCATGGGCTAAACGATCGACGATTATCGCTCTGGCGCGATCAGGGGAGAAAAATCGTCATGCGGGCCGCCCGTGACAGTCACATCGCCGCAACGGATCCAGGCATGGGCCTGGAAATGATCCTGCCCATCCTTCGACACGCCCAGATAGAACTCCGGGACGAGGCCGTGCCGCCGCAACCATCGATCAGCTGCGACAGCCTGGACGAGACAATCGGCCCGCCACGGCACGCGACGCGCCCCGGCAGCGATCGCCCAGGCAATGCGCGTGATGATCTCACGCGGAGGCCGGGGGAGCGTCGCCGGGCCGACTGGGGGCACGTCGGCTTGAAATCGGGTGAAGAGTTCTCGTGTCGGCAAAGTTGCCACGCTGATGCGGGCCCGGGAGAGCTCGAAGATGGCAGTGGCGAAATATTTCCACTCGCTCGGGGAGAGCTTCAAAATGTGGTGCAGCTTGGAACGCATTCGGACGATTGGCATGGCCGGCTCACCCGCCTTCGGCATCCGGATTAGGGTCGAATTCCGTTGTCGTTATCAAACCGTGATCCTGCAAGTTGCAAAGAAGTTTCTCAAGGTCCGCCATCAGCGTATCCGCAGTGACGTCGTATTCGGCGACCATAATCTCCCGGATATCATTGGGCGTGTGTCCTTCTGCAATCAACTCCCAGATACGGGCGCCGACCGGATCCAACCCGAAATACGTTCCGGTTTCCAGATCCAGGATGACTGTCTCGTCCGCGATCTGGCGCGCAATAACATGAGCGGGCACGTCAAAGACCACGTCCGAGGTCATGCACCAACCTGTTTGGAAGTGGCCAGGCCAACGATCGCTGCCCGAAGTTTATCGAGGTCCTCGAACCGGCGAGGGTAGTCGAGACGATAGCAGGTTACTGTCTCGGAGAGGGTGGCTACGTCCTCAAAGTGCAGCGCCAGCCAGGCCTGATCGTCAAAGTCGAGGATGAAGGTATGCCGCACCCATTCTGTGACGGCCTCAGCGCCCTGCAGAGGCGCGGCATCGATTGTTTTCGAATCTCCCTCGCCGAGGAAGAAAGCCGCGAAAAGAGGACGCGGCTCGTCACAGTGGGAAAGGTATCGGCCTGCCTCTATTCGAAGTTTTCCGGCGAGCAGGGGACCGCCGAGGTCCTCAGGATCGCTCCCGATCAAAGCGCGTTGGGTGTCCAAGCGCAGCCGGATCGATGGGTGGCTCGGAAGGACCCGGTAGCCGACCTCGGTCGATTCCAGGACCATGCCGTCGTCGGCAAGGAATTCCATCCCTGCGCGTGTGAAGGCGGCGGCGAGGGTCGACTTTCCGCGGCCCGAAGCGCCAAGGAAGGCGATCGCGCGACCGCCCAGCGCGACGGCAGAAGCGTGGAAGACGAGTTTCCCCTGTCGGCCCTGGATCAGCGGCAGGACTTGGTTCAGGTAGAGGTGGTGACAGATTTCCTCGGACGTGCCCGGGACAGGAATGCAGCACGTGTCGCAACCATCCTCGCTGACATGAAAGTCGGCGAAGCGAGGAAAACGCAGTAGAAACCCCGCGCCGCAGCGATAGAAAGTCGTCCACGGCGATCCATCGGGCAGCGTCCACTGATGAAAAGGCTGGTCGTTCAGCGACTTCTGCGCCCGGGCGTCTTCGAGGCGATAGTCGTCAAACGATGCTTGCTCGGAGTCAGCATATTCTTCATGGGTGCCCGGAGCACGACCCTCGGGCGAGCTCGAGTCGCGGCCAGGCGGTTCGCTGCACGACCTCAAGCCGGTTCCAATCGCACGGTGCTCTAGCCGCCAGGGCAAGCGTTACTCTCCGGTATCTGGTTTCTGAAACACGTTCCATCAAGGAAGGACCCGCCTGCGCCACGCGTGAGGTCCTTCACCGAACCAAGTCGCGTGAAGATGGGCGTCGCGTAAGGCTTTTTCTTTTCAACGTCCGACGGTTCTGGCACGCGAGACTCCTATCGCAAACTCTCGACAATATTTAATCCATCGAGGCAAGCGAAGCAACGTGGAAGCGTCTCTCGTGTCGGGTGCATGCTCGCCTTATTGACTGGCGACATCGCCGATGCGCGATTGTGGGAACTTCATCCGGACAAACAAAAACTAGCGGGCCACGGCGAATTGAAGCGCCTTCTCAGGTCGAATTCACCAAAGAACTGAACTTTTGCAGGTCTTTGCGGCTTGTATCGACGGCATGGAGAACGTTGAGGGTCCAAAGCATCAGGAGGCTTCCGGGCCCCGATTGGTCCGCTGCCGCGCATAGACGTTGAATTCCCTGACGCGATACCCAAGCCTCAACATCGCTTCCCAGGTCGCTTGTCATCGCGATCAGGTTGGATCTGAGCACATCAACGGTGACCGAAAATTCTGCCTTGTCCCGCCGCCAGGCCACGAGGTCAGGTAGGATGTCGGCGAGCGCCTGGCGGTGAATGTAGCGGTTCCATCCATCTCTTAGGAGTAAATGCTGCGGAACAGAGAACCCGAATTCAACGATCGAGGTGCTGTCGAGGGGAGAGCGACGCTCAAGACCCTGGCTTGATGTCAAGCGCTCCATCACCTCATGTGCCGCCGCGGTATCGGCCCCAAGCAGGTAGCCGAGTCTGCGTCGATGAGTTGGTCCACACAAATCTGGTTCAAATGCGGGGCGGCGGTATCGGCGTTCTGCGAGCGTTTCGGCCAGAGGCTCGGCGAGGCAATCTGCCCCCAGGTCCCCTTTGCCGCGCAACCGCGCATGGATGTATCCAGCCCGTCGGCGCAATGTCAGCGGAAGCAGTGGCAATGCTCCATGCCGAGCGGCAAGAAAAAGGCTGCGCCGGATCCCGTAGGTTCGCGCATCTCGTCGCAGACACGCGATGAAATCACCGAACCTCGCCGCCGCGAGGGAGCCTGCGAAATAGGTGTGGTCGCCTGTGAGCCACTGGTCGCCCCCAACGCCGCCGAGGATTACGTGGCTCCCGCGTTCTCGGGCCGCTCGAGCAATGGCGAGTTGCATCGTCCCATTCGGCGGGCTCGGCAAATCCCGGTAACGGCGCGCCCAGGTGCAATACCATTCGAGCGGTTTTAGCGTGGGTTCAATCTCGTGGATCTGGCTGTCAAGGTGCGCCCCGACGGCGCGGGCGTAACCAAGGTCTCGGCCCGCCGCGCCGCCGTCGAAGCGAAGCGTGTAGGCGTCAATTGTGGACGCGCGTAATTCTCCGCGCCGATGCAGGTTCTGGGCTACGGCAAAAACGGCGGAGGAGTCGAGCCCGCCGCTGACCTCGAAGGCGAGCGGTCCAATTGCCCGGGAGTGGCGTCGCACGGCCTCTTCCAGGAGGGCTCGATAGTGCTCGACATATTCCTCCTCCCGCCGATAACGCAGTTCGGAACCGAGGTCCGGCGCCCAGTACCTCTCGATCCGCCGGCCGTCGGCACCAAAGGTCGCGCGATGTGCCGGCGGAATGCGGAAGATTCCTTTCCAGAGCGTCTCGTCCAGCGAGCGGAGCTCATCTGCCAAGAGCTCGGCGATCATTCCCTCGTTCAACGCCTCCTCTATCCAGGGCAAGGCGAGGAGAGCATGGAGCTCCGAGGCGAAGGCGAGGCGGCGCCCGTCCCAATGATAATGAAGTGGTTTGTGCCCGAGCCGATCGCGCGCGCAGAATGCTGCGCGTCGGCGTGAATCCCAGATGACCAGCGCGAAGTCACCGTCGCAGTAGTCGAGGCAGGCGTCGCCCCAGCTCTCGTAGGCTCGGAGCATCAGTTCGGCGTCCGAACGGTTGCGCATGCGCGCGCCACGAGTTGTTAGCTCAGCGCGCAGTTCCTCGCAGTTATCGAGCCGCCCATCCATGACAAGGATGACGGTATTGTCATCGTTTGGAAGGGGCTGCGTCTCCTCTATCGACTCGGGCGTCGTGCGTAGCATGCAGTGACCCAGAGTGGCGGACGTACCGGACCAGGAACGGATGCCGTCCGGGCCGCGATGGGCCATGGCCTCTGTCATCGACTCGACCAATCCCCGCTCGATGGCTCTGCCGTCAAAACTGATCACTCCGGCGATCCCACTCATCCCGTCACTCCTCGCCCGCGGAGACTTTCGCGGTCTCTCCCACCGAGGGCCCGCTTGTGGAAACTATTCTGCCCTTTCCGAGCGTCACGATGATCCAGCCCCGCGGAGTCGCCTCATCCCACCCTGGATGGCGCGGCGCGCATAGAGCCAAGGCAGCCAGCCGGGTCGCACACCATCGAAACGCGCACGCATGTATTCTTTGGGTGGGAAGATCATCTCTCGCAAGAGCTTGAGCTTGTGACTGAGGTCGGGAAGCGCGCTGAAATCCATGTATTGGCGGCGCAGCGCACTCGCATGCAAATAGACGTACGGGCGCTCGGAACGCCGGCCGGGAGTAAATAGACCCAAGAATCGAGGTCGCAAGGGTGTTTCTAGAAGCTCGACCGTTCGTGCGAGACTGTCGCGGCAAATCGCTGCGAGCCCCTTCTCACGCGCGCGCCCGGCAAATTCGCTCCAGGCGTCCGGTTCGAGGGATTGGCTCAGGAGATGAATATCGTAGAGCCAGATAAATCGGTCCGGCACGAAGTATGCGACACCGTCAATCCAGTAGGGAATTTGACGATGTACTTCCCGATGCATGCAGGCGATCATCAATGCGTCGATGGGGCAGGTTGCGACGGCCGCTCCTCCGAGCCTGCGCAGAGGTATAGTGCGCGACCGCAACTCCGCATAGCTGAACAGCCTTGAGAGGACCTCCGAATTGTTGATCCGCCAGTGCAAATCGACCGCGTGTGCGAGACCAAGGTGGTCATTTCCTCGGTAGCCCGCCTGATAGCTGATCACGTCACCGCTCACCTCGGTCCCGCGTTGGAAGCCACACGCGTGGAGCACTGCATCCGCATCCGCCCGCGCCGTCTCGGGAACGAGGAGATCGGTATCGCTGCGCGTCCTGAGCGCCGGGTCCTTGTAGCAAGAGTAGGCGAGTGCGGTTCCTTTGAGGAGAATTGGTTCAATATTCTGCGTCGCCAGGGCAGCGAGGAGACGCTCCAGGATCTCCTTGTGATGCGCCTCCCAGATTGCCGCCTCTGCCGCCCGACTGCGCAGTCGTTCAAGAACCTCACGCGGCCAGGTGCTCCCGGCCCCGAGACGCTGACATAGGAGCGCGGACACCCCGTGAATATCGCAGCGTTGGATAACAGCCTCGCCCAGCACTGCCGTAGCGGCGTTCGGCCACGGTGTGGCCTCACCACGCAAGCAGGCAAGAATCAGCGCCTCCGCCTGGCGCTGGATTTCGTCCTGCGCGGTTTGACCGCCGAGTGCAGTTTCAGGCCGGATGAACTCGTCTCCTATTCGTCAAACGCGGTTCCGTCAGTGGAACCGCCGCGCTGCGTAATCGCACAACATCGGCGTGCCGGTCGATCAAAAAGTTGACCGACTTCATTCTCCCGCGCCTCAATTCTGAGCCCAAAAACACTCCGCAAGAATGGGCGTTGCGAGCCACGATGCGAAGTGTGATACTCATATCATGAACGTAGAGCGGTCTAACGCATTGGTAAAGCGGCGGATCGGCGTGAAGCGTGCGCCGTCGTGCCTGGGGCGGGGGCAGTTTGCTGTCGATGACAGGGGACATCCGCGACACAGGGGATATCCACGACGCCGCGTCTTTGCCTTTAAACAGATCGATTCGGTGTCTTGAACATTTTGTCGGAATCCAACACACGCCGCCAGCAGGGCCCAAGCTTTGAGGATATTTCCGAGGGCTACGAAACCGACGCGGATGCCTTCAGCCTCGCAAACCTTATTCAGACGATGTGGGACAACCGGTGGCTTCTCGTCGCCACGACTGCGATCGCGCTCGGCGTTTCTGCCTGGCAGCTCAAGAACGAGACGCGACTTTACACAACGGCGGCGCGGGTCGTGCTCGAGACCGAACGGGATAATGTTGTCAACATCGAGAGCGTCGTTCCGCAACGCCAGATCACATTCCATGGTCTTAACACAGAGATCCAGGTGCTACGCGCCAGCGAGCTGATGGAGCGCGTTGTCGCCGCCCTGTCGCTCGAGGAGGATCCTGAGTTCAATCCGGCACTTCGGGCGCCCGAGCCGTGGAAAGCAGCCATCGGGTATGAGCGCCTGCGCGCGATGATCGGTCTCGATCCGGAGCCCCGCCCGGTTCCACCTCCAGCGGAGAGGGCGCGTAAAATCGCAGCGGGCATTCTCACCTCTAAAGTCGCCATCTCGATACTTAAAGACACCTTTATCTTCAACATCAAGGTCACGACCGAAGAGCCCCAAAAATCGGCCACGATCGCGAACACGATTGGTGAGCTTTACGTTGCCAGCCAGCGCGAAAAGAAACTTGCGGCAATGGACGCCGCCATGACCTGGCTCGGCACTCGCGTGGTTGAGCTCAAGGCCGAGCTCGAGGCAGCCGAGGCAGCGATCGAAAACTTTTCGTCGCGCACGACGCTGGTCGGCGAGGAGACACTGACCATCAATCAACAGCGCCTGAAGGGCATGCGCATGCGCGCGAGAGAGGCCATCGACGCTGCGGTCACGCTGAGCAGCCGAGTCGATTTGCTTGCAAGCCTGCGGTCGGCGTTGGATTTCACGATTCTTGCCGAGATGGTTGACGAGCCACGGGTCGCGGAGGCGGCTGGCAAGCTTGCTTTGGCGCAAGAGCGTGACTCCATTGCGGCCGATGATCCGCGGCTTGACCGCTTCGATGCGATCTTTGAGCCGTGGCTTGGAGGACTCCGGTCAGGCGCAACCCGTTGGCAAAGACAGGTTGAATCTGCAAGCCGGTCTGTCAAAGACCTCGAAACCTTGGTCGATGCGCAGTCGAGTGATCTCGTGGCATTGCGGCAGATGGAGCGCGAGGCTGAGGCGACAAGCCTGATTTACGGGTCCTTCCTCGGTCGGCTCAAAGAGATCACGGTTCAACTGGGAATTCAGCAGGCGGATTCGCGCATTCTGTCGCGGGCAGGCGTGCGCGACGCTCCCTCGCATCCGAATGTGCCTCAGGAACTTGGCAAAAACGGCAGCATCGGGCTCCTCGTCGGGTTCTTTTTGATTTTCGCGCGCAATGCTCTTCGCCGGTCCGTGCTAACACCCGAAGACCTTGAGGCGGTCGCCGGCTATAGCGTTCTCGGAGTGATCCCGGATTACCGTGGTCGCCAACCAAGCAAATTGCTCGACCGATTTGTTGAGCAACCCAATTCGGGGTTTGCCGAAGCGGTGCGCGACTTACGCACGTCAATCCAACTCTCGAACATCGACGCTGCACCGAAGGTGATCGCGATCACGTCTTCGGTGTCCGAGGAGGGCAAGAGCATCCTCGCATCGACGCTCGCCTTGTCCAATGCGATGGCGGGTAAGAAAGTCCTTTTGATCGACAGTGACCTACGCCGTAAGGTATTGCGTAGATATTTCCTCGTCGATGCAAAGCTTGGTCTGGTGAGCCTTTTGAGCGGTGAGACAACTTTCGAGGAGACTGTCCACCACGACAAAAGAACCGGGCTTGATTTTCTTTTCGCCGACGACAAAAAAGTAACGCCAGTGGATTTCTTCGGGTCGCAACAATTTCGTGACCTGATCTCTGAGATGCGCAATCGCTACGACCTGATTTTCCTCGACACACCACCCGTGCTCGCTGTTTCGGATGCGCGCGTGATTGCGCAGCAAGCAGATGCCGTCATTTACGCGGTGCGGTGGAATTCGACGACTCGACGTATGATACGCACAGGCCTCGAGTCGCTTCGGCAAGCAAATGTGCATGCAATCGGGCTTGTGCTCAACAAGGTCGACCCGAAGCGAATGGACCTCTATGGCTACTATGGCTACGGATACGGCGCAGGGAGCGGAAACCTTCAGAAATACTATTCTGGTTAAGGCGCGAGCCCGCTCACAGCACCTACGGCGCGCTGCGGTGCCGAAATTAACGGGAAGATCTGGCTCAACACTCTGTTCCAACTCGTAACCGGTTGCTCGGCCACAAAAACGATATCGTTTGGCCGCATCTCGAATTGCGCCGCGAGGGCCAGGTTGGCCACGTTCTCGGCATCGAGGTGATATGCGGTCATCCCACCTGCCTGCCTCGGATCTGAGGAAGCGCGCAGAACATAAATTGCTCCAAAGTCGCCGGTCATAATGCTGATCCCACCGCCCGGATCACCAAACAGCACGTTGGCAAGATAAAGCGATTGCTCGAAAGGCAACACCGCCTGTCCGGATTTGCGGACCTCGCCCGTCATAAAGACATATGAACGCTTGACTGCACCAAGGCTGAGCCGCCTCTCGAAGAGCGCCTGCTCTCTCTCGAGCTGCTGTCGCGCGCGCTCAAGCGCCGCTTCCGGCCCCTCCTGCTCAATCGTCTCCGCGCTTGCAACGTAGATACTATCACCATGGCGGAGAATGGCGCGGCGAACCACGGGATCATGGATGAAACGCACCAGCGGGAAGCGATACGCAACACCGTCACGAAGGATCTGGATCGTCGTCGTGGCCGGGTCGTCCGATGGCACACCGCCAGCTCTGGCGATCACAGTGTAGAGGTAGGGCGGGGCCAAGGTTATCGGCACGAGGCCTGGGGTGCCGACAAGGCCGTCGACTGACACGTGTTGCGAGTTGAACTCCGCGACTTCGAGCGAGAAAGACGGCTCGATATTCGCGGCGAACAACGCCTCCGATATCCTGAACTGGGCGTCTTCGAGCGTCAGGCCAGCCACCTCGACCCGGCCCGCGTCAGGGATCGCGATGGCACCGTCATCCTGAACGATATAGGCATCTCGCTTCGCTTGTGCGGATATGAGGTCCGGGAGTCCCGCAGGACTGCCCAATCCCTTGACCGCGAGCAGCAGCACATCACCAACCCCGATCCGATACGGGGAGCGGCTTTCCGACGGCGGAGCGTCGTAGACGATTCTGGAGGGATAGGCGGCGGTCTCCAGAGGGCCGGGCGATGTGCCGGTACGGTTCGGAGCAATCTCAACGGCAGCGGCGCTCACCGCCACGGCGTCAGGCTGGTACGGCGCCGGCAACTGCGGGGGCACATAAGGGGTGAGGTTCGCCGAAGCCACGGTCTCGTAGGTCATCGGGATCACCTCGAGATCGTAATCCGTCTGACCGGCGACACTGCCGGACCCGCCATCATAGACATTGGGTATCGTGTAGATCACGCCGCAGCCGGTGAGAACGCCAAGCGTCGCACCAATGATCACCGGCCGTAGGCGCATCGAGCCTCGCTCCCCTCAATCTTGAGCCGTTGTTAGATCTTCCTTATCAGACGATTCGCTTCGGTGGGACCCGAATTTTCTCATCCCTGAGGCATTTGGCTTTATCGCCCCCAATGAGGCGACATCTCTAGCAGTGAAAATGACCCCTGAACGACCAGAGGCGTTATCGCGCAAGGGTAGGGGAGGGGGGTGCAATCTTATTTTAAAATCAACCCTATGCACAGTAGTAAAACCGGCATGTTCTTGAGGAGATTTCTCGGTATGATGGCGGGAGGGCAGGAACATGCAGGAAGGGGAGCCGATCCTTGGCGAAGGGCAAAGGCAAAGCGAAGAAACCGACAACGCCTGGACTTCCTGCAGGTCGGGATGTCGAGCCGGAGGCCGTGCCCGGCGCCGACGGGTACATCTTTCAGGGTGAGTTGCTCACTCAGGTTAACCGGGCGCTTTGGCTCCCTGCCGGGCTCGGCGAAGACGAGAAGCTCAAGCGCATCAAATCGGCACTGCTCATGCTCGCAAGGATTAAGCCGCGGGACGAGATCGAGGGCTTGCTGGCGGCGCAGATGGTCGTGACCCACAGCGCGGCGATGGATTGTTTCAGGCGGGCGATGCTTAATGAACAGTCCTTTGAAGGCCGCGACCTCAACCTGAAACACGCCGCGAAACTCATGTCGATCTACACGCGCCAGCTCGAGGTGCTCGACAAGCACCGCGGCAAGGGCCAGCAGAAGATGACGATCGAACACATCACTGTCGAACGCGGCGGCCAGGCCATCGTCGGCCATGTGGAGACGGGCAAGCCCAGGCGCCGGAAGCGTCCCGCCAGCCCCGAGACCCCCGCGATCGACCATGCGCCGGAGGCGCCGGTCGATTTCCCCGACCCGGTGGCGCCGCAGAGGACGCCGCAGAAGGTGCGGCGCGGGAGGTGAGCCAGGTGGTCGGCAACCATCCGCGCAACACCGGACCGATGCGAGAAAGCCCGCGCTGCGGCGCCCGCACCCGCAAGGGCACGCCGTGC
>SMVA01091143.1_pt1 | contig 20237 bp, 24 predicted proteins | sample 2456451 | NCBI WGS metagenome assembly SMVA01 (sample SAMN11095933, study PRJNA526329) | marine sediment metagenome | biome: Marine sediment; feature: Surficial sediment; material: Deep marine sediment; isolation source: Hadal surficial sediment | place: Pacific Ocean | collected 2014-05 | depth... | reverse complement strand
GAGCACAGCTGCTCAGCTGACCTCCAGGGAAAGTAACCGCCAGGGTCCTTTATAGGACCGCAACTGAAACGACAACACCTGCCCTGCGTGCTCTTGGAGTTTGGCCCGGTAGACGCAAGCCTTGATTTTCTGTCCCAGGAAAATAGTTTGGCGGGTCCCACAGGTTTCAAGCGCAATTGATTTCCCCGCGAAGGTGGATGAAAATTCCACGGGCATGTCGGTCATGACCGTGACGTCCCTGGGGACGTCTTGGGAATACCAAGGGAGACTCACCTCACAGGCATCTTCGACAAAATTCGTCCAGGGTTTCAGTCCTCTGATACGAAACGTTTTTCTTTTTGCTCGCCATCGATGCAGGCGCGCCAGCACGGAGAGGATGGGATAGAGCACCAGACGCTCCAACGAACCGGTTGTGCGGTTCACCAGGTCATAATAACGGAAGCCCAGCAAGGACATTTTGCGATGCTTCCAGCTTACATTGGCTCGAAGTATGTCCTTGATCTCTCGATAACGTTCAGCAGATCCGCTCAAGGTCTTGGTGTTTGGATAGACTCTTACGGCGGATATCAGCTCGTTGAGAAAGTAAAAAGAGCAGTTCGCATGGTAGAGACGAAGCCAGAAATCCCAGTCCATCGTGTAATGCAATGCGGTGTTCAAGCCACCTACGCGTTCCATGGCCTTTCGACGCACAAAGCATGAGGGCTGGCAAATAATACATTTCCGCTTGAGCAAAGAACTATTCTCGCTAATAGAGGGGAAATAGGTCTGGAAGTTACCGTCAGCAGAGAGATAGACAGCGTGGCCGTAAACGACATCGATATCGGGTTTATTGAGAAACACTTCTCTGACCGTAGCCAGCGCATCGGGAAAATAGTAATCGTCGGCGTTAAGCCAGCAGACGATTTCCCCAGAGGTCTTGTCCCATCCTTCCTGAATGGCAGCTGCCTGGCCATCATCCTGCCTGTGGTACGCATAGTCGATCATATCCGTGTAGGTCGAAAGAACTCTCTGAACACTGTCATCAGGAGTTGCATCCAGGACGGCAAGCTCAACCTTAACGGGCTGGCACCGGATGCTTTCCAGGGTGTGGGGCAGGAACTCGGCGTGGCCGTAAACTGGAACGCTTATACTGAAAATCAAGAGACTGGCCTCTTCACCTGACCCATACTACTATACTCATGAGAAGATGAGTTTAAGGTACTCAACTCCCGCTCTACCCTCCTGAGCCCTTTTGCAGAGATTTTTCGCATCTCTATATATGCAACATGAAACCGATGAAGAAACACGCTGGACCTCAGGAGGAATTCCACTGGGTTCCATCCTAGCCTGCCTGCTTTGGCTCTTCTTACTCTTCACACTGGTGTGGTAGGAAACGGCCCTTGCAATCGGAACCTAGCCGGGTGTCGTGACAGTCATCACCACCCTCTGAGCCTTAGTCTGGGTACACTTCTGCTGTTGTGAGGTGCGTCATTCCACGCTCTTCTTAATCGAAATTAGGACCTGACGAACATTTACCCTCTCTTCAGGTCCTCTTCTCCTTTTCGGAAATCTTCCTAGAGATTCGAAATGAGGTATCTTGGGATCGAGATGAACGAGACTGTTTTACTGATCTTACTTGCTATCGCTACTGTCTCCTTCATCTTCATGGGTTGGCAATTCATGGGTTGGAAACGGACCAACGCATCCTCCCCTCTAAGCACTCAGGCAAGCAAGAAGATCGAAAGACCTATCCCTGCCCAGCCAGCCATGGCTCGGCCTGAGGTGGTGATCCACTACGAGATCGATATCCGTGACGAACCCCCGTTGGCCAGAGAGAAATCAATGAAGCTAAGAGTTTCTGGTGGGTCTGCTTTTAAAGTTAAGATCCAGGACATCTCTTACAAGAAATTTGTAGCGAAGTTCCCTCCAATCTCTGAAGTAACCCAAGGGGAAAACAAGTCGGTCCAAGCCGAGATTTACCACAATAACCAGAGCGCAGGACTGCTACGGCACGACTTCGTCCGCATCTTGGAAGAGAAAATAAAGGACACGGATGGTAGGAATCCAGTCTATCTGGAAGCCCGCGTTCTATACGAAGATGCAGAGGGAACGAAGTTCTGCTCCTTACACGACATTGAGTATGCTCCTGGGGCAAAGAAGGTCAAAACATCCCTAAGAACAAACGGCCCAGCTGAAAACTAGGCAGGGCTAGGCGAATCGGGCATCATGGCTTGAAGGACATCGCAGTTTTCGCAGTGCCTTTGCTTCAATTTGGCGAATCCTCTCGCGGGTGAGAGAGAACCTTTGCCCGACCTCCTCGAGAGTGTGTTCGTTGCCAACCCCGATGCCGAATCGCATGCGAATGATCTCCTCCTCGCGAGGGGTCAGAGTCTCCAGGACAGCTGCCGTGTGATCCTTCATGTTGATATTGATCACGGCTTCGTCAGGGGAGAGAGCGCCTGAGTCCTCGATAAAATCACCCAGGTGGCTGTCCTCTTCTTCTCCGACTGGAGTCTCCAGTGAGATCGGTTGCTGAGCAATTTTGAGAATCTTGCGTACCTTGCTTACGGGGAGATCCACCTCCTGAGCAATCTCATCGGCAGTGGGCTCTCGGCCATACTCGTGAACCAAAGCGCGTGAGGTCCGAATCAACTTATTGATGGCTTCGATCATATGTACCGGAATCCGGATCGTCCGTGCCTGATCAGCAATGGCTCGTGTGATGGCCTGACGAATCCACCAGGTGGCATAAGTGGAAAATTTATAGCCCCTTTGGTATTCAAACTTATCGACAGCCTTCATCAATCCGATATTTCCCTCCTGGATCAGATCGAGAAACTGCAATCCCCGGTTGAAGTATTTTTTGGTAATCGAGACCACCAATCGAAGGTTGGCCTCCACCAACTCCTTTTTTGCTATTTCCGCTTCCAACTCTCCCTGCTTGATGGCTGCCAGGGTTCTCTTGAGCTCGGCTGGAGACAACAAGACCTTGTCTTCGATTTCCTTCATCTCCTTGTCAATGACCCGAAGGCGCAGTTTTACCTTTTTGGCCTCATCGAGCTTCAATGAAGACACCTTTAATTTCTTCAGTTGCTTGGTTTCTCTCTCCAGTGTGACAATCCGATCCACGTTGCGCTCGATCACACCCACAAAACCCTGAAAAATCTCAGCGGTCAACTTCAGATCAAGGATGATCCGGGCCATGGGGATCTGATAGCGAGCCAGTTGAGAGAGCAGCTTCTTATAGGTTTTACCGCTCTTCTTGGCTCTACGTAATCGTTTTCTTACTTTGACGGATTCCTTTTCCAGCCCAGTGATTTGATTAATGCGCCTTAAGACCAATCTACGCCGCTTCGTGAGGATCTCATCAGTGACTTCGTCCTCGCTAAATTTAACCAGGCTTTTGATCCGTAGAGTGTTCTTGCGAAGCTGGTCGCCATACTCTGCAATGCTCCTCACCACGATCGGCGAATGAGACAACGCTTTCAGGACACTTTTCTTCCCCGTTTCCATTCTCTTGGCAATCTCAACTTCACCAGGCCAGGTCAAAAGAGGCACCGTGCCCATTTCTCTCAGATACATCCGAACCGGATCGTCTGTCTTCTCCAAGCTCTCCACAGCAGGATCAGGCCTGCGTTCCCTTTCCCCTTCTGGCTCTTGGGAGCGGGTTTTTTGCTTGCCCACTTCCAGTACTTTCTCAGAATCGATAACCTCGATCCCTGCATCGCCGAAAAGGGAAAAAATACTGTCCAGATCCTTCGAGGAACTGATGTGATCGGGAAGGACACTATTCACCTCATCGTAAAGGAGATAGCCCTTCTCCCTCCCCAGGGTGATGAGTTCCTTCATGCCCTCGTATTTCTCCGCGGTACTTTCTAATCTTTCCTTCATCGGCAACACTCAAAATCCTCCTACGCGCCGTTTGATATCCATGATCTCCTATAACCCTGAAAGTTTTGTGCCCTGGTAGTGTGGGATCAGCTTAGAAAAGTCAACCAAGCGAGAGGTAAACTAATAAAGACCTTCCACATCTCTCACCTTGCTTTTAGCAACAACCTGAAGAGGTCTCTCACTGATAATGCCCGCTTGACTATACGCCGCCCCTTGTTGCATGTCAACGCCAAGGAACGCTCCAGATGCTCCTCTAGTCCGACTCTTGGCGATAACCCGCCTTGCCTGCTCTAACCCAAACCCTCACCGACTTGGTCGCTTAGATTGTAGAGACGATGGCGATTTTGGTAACTTATAGGTGTACCCGCAGTCGGGGAAACACTGAAGGTGCTCCATGACACTGCGAAATCTTGAGGGAAACACCGTCGTATCCAAAGAGTGCGGAAAGATTCGCATTGGCTACCTGGTGCTGGTCCTGTTCATAGCCGTTTTCGGTTACCTATCCTACCGAATCGTTCCCGTGTACACGCAGCAGGACGCCTTTGATGAAGATCTGCTCGACCTTGCCGGGACCGCCACCCGAAAGGGATGGGACAACGGCGAGATTGTGAACCGGGTGAGGAAGTTGGGTAAGACCAGGGGTTTCCAAGTCAGAGCAAGAGACATCCGAATCCATCGTGTTCGTGGTCAAGCCAAAATCACCCTTGACGTAAACTATTCGAGAAGCGAAGAGTTCCCAGGCGGCTACGTGCATGTCTTTTCGTTTAGCTCTTCCTCAGAAGGCACTTACTTCTTCTAGCCCGGAGTATGCATAGGTTCTTGTCACGAAGCGAAGAAAGCGCCGACCTGACTAGGGCGGGGGCACCCGCTTGCGGGTCGGGGGTACCCGCTTTGCGGGTCGCGCGGGCGGTGCGCACAGCACGACGGATGATTTTCTTCGCTGCAGTAGAGAATTTATGCATAATCCGGGCTAGACTTGAAGCCCACCCTTCTGCCCAGGGGTCCTCGAACGCTTCGGTGATCCTCTCAAACACCATCAACGTAAACCGCTGTTGACCAATCACTCGAAGAGTTTTCAGGAGCTCACCCTCCAGAATCAGAGTAAGTAACTTATAATCAATGTGTTAGGTAGACTCGACCGATTGTTCTCAGGTTTCGGCACAGAACGTGCTTCTTCCAAAGCAGAGGACAATGGATTCATGAAAAATTTAAAAAATTACCTGCTCAAAAATTCTGAGCAGATGCTTGCACTAGTGATCCTGGTGGGCGTTCCCACCATCGCCCATCTCGTTCCCTACAAGCTCGTCTTCTTGAATTTCTTTTTCGTCGTCATCTTGCTTTCGGTCTATTTCGTGGAGGCCCACAAAGCGCTTATGGGGGGCGTCCTCACCACTTTGCTGGTTGCAATTTTTGTCTACTATTTTCCCAGTTCCTTTGTACCCACCTTTACGGAACTCGACCTGTGGATGAATATCCTGGCCTGGTCCAGTTTTCTGATCCTGACGGGAGGGGCGGTGGGAAAGCTAGCCGAACGCTTGAAGACGGAAATCCAGGTCCTTAAGGAACGGAAGGGGATACTGGAAATTCAAGTTGACCAGTTGGAAGCCCAACTGGCCCACTCGAGTCAATTATCCCCAGAAACCGCCAAGGCTTCCTAGACAGACTTTTTGGCTCTTTTTCGGTAGCTCCTTTGTCTGCAAGCGTTCGAGCAATACACAGAGTCGGACCGAGTCGGCTTGAAAACTTCACCGCATTCACCACACATCTGTTGTGCTGGGGCTTTCTTTCTCCTGTGGGAGTAGTAACGAACCTCACACAACCTGCTACAAAAGGTGTGCACTCGATTGAATCTCCGTAGATTCACGACCATCCGCTGGCACTTTTCACAGGGTTTGGCGGGTGCCCACCCGTCGTACTCGAGATGACATGTTTTACAGACGGGCGCAACGGTAAAGGGCATGCCCCCCAGGGTCATCCGCTTTCTGTAGAACTGAAACACCTCTCTCCACACCGCTTCCGCCGGCTTCAGTTCTCGACCACACTGAGCGCAGTGACCACAGTCTCTTGCTGCCTGATAAACCCCCTGCTCGCTCTCATAGCGCTGGAGCATTACCATCCCATTCCATCCCCTCTCTGTTACAGGTAAGGTATGCGTCCTGCTATACCTGACACCATGCGTAACGGACCCCGACCTCTCCTATCCTCAGGGACCGTTCGCGAACCCTTCGTCCGTTACGGATCAAGTATGTCAGGAACTGCGAAGTTCCGGGTTTCCCCAATGGGACACCATGCGATCGACAAAGAGGCAGCCACCATGATGAGGATAAATAAGGTGATGATCAGCACTTTGCCTGCAAGCCTTCTCCTCCCCGGCCTCCTGCCTCCACTTCTAGTTCTCAGTTTCCCCTCACAGCCCGTTCAGCTCAGACCTGGAACTATCTACTTTATGAATTGCATACAGTATAACTTACCGCTGAGACACTCTGGCTCCCCTCTCGACACCAACAAGCCTACTTCGAGGGCAACACTTCTACTGAACCCGTGAGACTCCGGGCCCTACACAGGGGATGGGAAACATCGTCCGGGGTGAAGAGGTGATCGTGCGAGTCTATGACGAAGAAGGCCACCGGGTCGTGGTTGAGGGTATCTCTCGAAACATCACCGGGCTCCGACCCGTGGCAGGGGGATCATTCATCCCACTCCACAGATTCGGAGCGGCTTCGCTTCAGTCGGCTTCGCCGTGCCCTTTCCTCACGGCGGCGGCGTTTCACTGCCGCCGAGATTCGGGTTTTCCTTCTGGGCCGACGTTTTTTGAGGGCATCAACCAACATATCCAGAAAGCTTTCTGTTGCTCCTCGCCTATTGGCTGCCTGAGTACGATGTCGTTGGCAGACGACACGAAGAACCCCTTCATGGTTGATGCGAGTGGCAAGGCGTCTCTGAATAGACTCCTTCTGTTCCTGTGACAAGCTGGGCGAGTTTGTCACATCAAACAACAAGGTCATCCGAGTATTGAGTTTATTGACGTTCTGGCCTCCCGGCCCACTGCTGCGGGAAGCCTTGAACCGGAGTTCTTCCTCCGGAATGGAAAGGGTGTCGGTCACTTTAATCACAGCTACCCACCCATGCGTGCCTTTCTGTTCTTTTCTTGTAGCATACTCTAGTCTCATGCAAGCAGTCATTCTAGCGGCCGGTAGAGGAAGACGGCTCCATCCATTCACGCTCAAGCGAAGTAAGGCCATGATGCCCGTAGCGGGTAAACCCATGGTGGGCCGTGTGTTGGATCGGTTGATTCAGAATGAGGTGTCTGACTTGATCATGGTCACCCGCCCCGGCGACCACGAAATTCGTCGCTATTTCCAGGAGCAGTCCCTTCCCGGTATTGCGCTCAAATGGGTGATACAGCCTGAACCCCTGGGCATGGCTCAGGCGCTGAGCCTGGCGGCACCCTATTTACGCGAAAGCTTTCTGGTAACCTCCTGCGACAATCTGACTCCTGTCAGCCATGTGGCAGATTTGCTGGCCACCCATCAAAGTCGAAAGGCCAACGCCACCCTCAGCCTGATGGAGATGAACTCAGGATCAAAAGCCCTTGGCAGCACCGTCAAGTTTGATCAGGGGCAGGTCCGGCGCATCATCGAGAAGCCCGCACCCGACGAAATCCTCTCTCGAATCACCAGCCTTCCCCTTTACATCTTTTCCCTTCAGCTTTTGGATTACCTGTCCGACGTTTCTCTTTCTCCCAGCGGCGAATGCGCGTTACAGGATGCCATTCAGCTACTCATTGAGCGAAAAGGCAAGGTGGCCGGGGTCTTCACCCCTTCGCGTATGCAACTTACCGATGCCGACGATCTACTGGCCCTCAACCGGCACTATCTGAGCCGTCAGCGGGATCCGCCTTGCCTCCCACCCGATTGCATCGGGTCAGGCACCCACCTGGTATCCCCTCTTGGCATCGAACCGGGGACAACGATCGGTTCCCATTGCACCATCGGTCCGGATGTCTACATCGAATCTAACTGCACCATCGGAGCAAATGTCTTGCTTCAAGATGCCGTCATTTTACGAGATACACGCATAGAAGACGGGCGAGAGATTGTGGGACAAGTTCTAGCGCCCGAGCGCGCTTCGCGCGCAGGAAATAGAAAATAGAAAAAAGGAATTCGTTTGGAATTTGGAATTTGGAATTTCAGCCGGTCTGCCGGCTGTGGTCTCTTATTCCAGGTGTCTTAAGTCATGTCCTGTGTAAATCTGGCGGGGACGGGCGATCTTTTGCTCGGAGTCTAAAACCATCTCCTCCCACTGGGCCAACCAACCGACCGTCCGACCGAGGGCAAAGAGAACCGGAAACATGTCCACAGGAAACCCCATGGATTGGTAAATAAGCCCTGAATAAAAGTCCACATTCGGATACAGTTTCCGCTCCACAAAATACTCATCTTCCAGGGCGACACTTTCCAGTTCAAGAGCCAGATCAAGTAGAGGATTACGTCCTGTGACTTCAAAAACCTTATTCGCCATCTCTTTGATGATGCGTGCCCGGGGATCGTAATTTTTATAGACACGATGTCCGAAACCCATCAGCCGTGCTTCACCTGCTTTGACCCGCTCGATGAGGTGGGGAATGCGATCAGGGCTGCCGATGTTTCTAAGCATGCGCAGGACGGCCTCATTGGCCCCGCCGTGCAGCGGCCCATATAGGGCTCCAATGGCGGCAGCGGCAGCCGAGTAGGGGTCGGTTCTTGAGCTTCCCACCGAGCGCATGGCGCTGGTACTACAGTTCTGCTCATGATCTGCGTGCAGGATAAACAACAGATTCAGAGCTTTCTCGAGGACCGGATTCACCTCGTACTTCGGCTCCGCCATCTTGAACATCATGCTGAGTAAATTCCCCGTATAGCTGAGGTTGTTGTCCGGGTAGCTATAGGGCATTCCCATCCGGTGACGGTAAGCGAAGGCGGTCAGGGTAGGCATCTTGGCAATGAGACGGACTATCTGCAATCTGCGATTCACCGGATCAGAAACGTTGGGTGCATTGGGATAAAAGGTGGACAGGGCGCCGACCGTGCTCAGGAGTATTCCCATGGGATGGGCATCATGGTGAAACTCGTCCATGAAGTGCTTGATGTTCTCGTGAACCATGGTATGAACAACGATTTCCTGGCGCCATTTTTCGTGTTCCTCTTCAGTAGGAAGTTCCCCGTTCAGGAGGAGAAAGGCAACCTCTAAAAACGTCGTTTTCTCCGCCAGTTCCTCAATGGGGTAGCCCCGATAGCGCAAGATCCCCTTTTCTCCATCGATGAAGGTGATCTTGCTTCTACAAGAAGCGGTGTTCAGAAACGCGGGGTCGTAACTCATCAGTCCGAAGTCGTCATCAGAAATTTTGATCTGACGCAGATCCATGGCGCGGATCGTTCCATCCTCAATGGGAACTTCGTAACTCTTGCCATTTCGATTATCGGTGATGGTCAGGGTATCAGAGGACATCATGACTCCTTTGCGAAAAGGCACTCAACCGGTATGAACCGGGTCGCGCGCTCAACTCTCTCCTTATAGAAGTTTACCACGCATTGCCTGCGTAGAAATCTATGTATCCTGGAAGCGGCTGAATTTTCGAAAGGAGGGTGGGATCTTCATGAGGTGACTTACCTGGCCGTGAATTCCTTGGAGTCGGGATAAAAGCTCTTCCAGGCTCGAAGGTAAGTGATGAAAGATTCCACGTACTCTCCGGCTTCGTCTGTGGCCCAGGCCTTTTCTGTCTCTTTCTCAAAGTGAACGAGCACGATCTCTTTCCCCAACTGATCTCGGATCGGAAAACGTTTGACCTTTTTCAGCTCTTTGAAGGAATAGGCTTTTTGTTCTCCACTGGAGATGACCCCCAGAGCTCTCTCTGCATTGATTCCGTAAGGATCTCGGTTGTAGTTGCGGGAGTATCCCGTATTCAGGCTCAGAACCAGCGTATGCGGATGCTGCTTCTTCCAACCCCTCCAGGTGGTTTCAACCATCGGAAAGGTCTTCAAGGTCGTTCCCGTCTTAGGTCCGGTCACCGCCTCGGTCAAAATCTGGGACCAAAGACTTCCGGTTTGGTGATCGTAAAGCAGCACATTGTCTTTGTAGAGCTTGCCTGAGACCCCGAATGTGTAACGCTTGCCCTCGATGATCGGGTCGTAACCTACGCCCGAAGCGGTCAACGGTCACCAGGAGACAGCGATCGGCTTATCGCCGATGCTGTCATTTACCACCTCATGCCAGTTCAAGATCTTGATCGGGTAGGCCTTTGCCACCCCGTTGTACTCAACACCTAGAACACGATCCCAGGACATCAGAAACTTGTCTCCCTGCTGGGCCGAAACAAACTGAGGGTTGGTTAAGGAAGGGATCCCATCCTTAGGCGGGCCACCTCCTCGGATCTGATCCAAGGGAATATTGTGGCGGGTCACATCGAACGCTCCACCGCGGCCGTCTGGAAGTTTTTCGGACTGGGGAGTCCCTGAGGCCCAAGTCGATAAAATTCCCACCACCAACCCGGTAGCTGCGAGGATCCCAATGTTTCTCATGAGCGCAAGTTCTCGTTTCATCAGCATCTATTACTGGAGGGTCATACCGTAGAGCGCTCCTGCCGAGGCTAGCACCTTGAAGGTCCCGCTCTCAGGGTGAACGGTAGCATAATCTAAAGCTCGTCTACCCAGGTTGTCCTGGACATTCACATGAGCACCCTCTGCAATGAGGAGAGAAGTGGCCTCCACATGACCATTCGATGCGGCGTGCATCAACGCCGTGGCGCCGGACCTATCCCGGGTTTCCACATCCATCCCCCCCTTCAGGAACAATTCTAAAATGGCCAGATCACCCTCCTTGGCGTACTCAAGAAAGGCCTCACCATTCCAGATCACTCCGAGTTCCAGCAATGCTTTCCGGTGATCTCTGGAACTTGAACTACAGGTCGCTAGGAACAGGAGGGTGACGGAAGCGGCGAAAACTCTCTTTTGCATGGTCAGTGTTCGACGGTCATTCTGTTGAGGCCGGCCCGTGGGCTAAAGCCCACGGCTCTGACTGTTGTTCGTTAGCTCTGTCGGAGCCGCAGGCTTTAGCCTGCGGGCCTGGTTGTATGGTTGTGATTAATGCATGTTGGCACAGTCCACCTCCTGCCAGGACCCTGAACCCGTTCGAATCTTAATGGGGACGAAGGGTTTGACGTCCGATCCGGAACCGGCCCAAAAGCCCTGAACTTCGACGTCCTGGGCGGCATACTGGGCAAGGGTATTCCGTGGATTGCAAGCGAGCACCGCCGTAATTTGATTACCAGCAAAGAGGGCTGCCGGTTGACCACCCTGCAAGCACATGGTGGCACAGCTCTTCATCACATTGCCGTCCGCCATCATGTGATCCTGTTTGGTATTGCCCCAGGAGTTCATCATGGCATTCCCCTTGGCCGCACAGGTCAGATCGATAAGCGTGCCTTTAAGGCTCACCGTATCGGGCTGTCCCATCTGGGCCTCGACGTTCATCCCAAAAGGGGACACAAAAGCCAAGGCCACCATCACAAGCCCAAGTTTGCTACAGTTTTTGAATATCATTTCTCGCTCCTTTCATATGTGTCATTTGCTGATCCACCACCCACGGGTGTTCTATGGGTTGAAATGACACCCAAGCGAGTTTTTATTCCAAAACCTGTGAAGAAGTGAAGGAAAGAGTACAGAAGGAAACAAAACTCCATAGAAATCACAAATTCCAAGTTCTACATCACAAACAAATTCGATTTAAAACAGTCCGCGATCCCACACTCAGAGTTTTGGAACTTGGATTTTGGGATTTGGAATTTGTTTGGAATTTGGGATTTAGGATTTTGAATTTCCGGCTTCCGGCCGCCGGAAGCCGGTGTTAGCAACATCCGCCCCCATCATAAGAATAGCTCGACTCAGAGATGAAAATGTCGTCCCGACCCAGCCCACTCAGAGCTCCGGCTGTCTTGTCACAGATGGCCATGGGATGGCCTTGTGCCAGCAGGTGTCCTTTCTGATCATCGAACGAGTCCTGATCTCCAAAGTAGATGGCCGTTTTGCCGCTGAACACACAGGGACCGTCCTCAGGCATCGGATCTTTGATGGCACACACTTCAACACTTTCAATGAAAATCAATCGGTCGGTAGCATAGTGCTGGGGATCGAGTACACGGTAGGGACGCCTGGCCCGAATTTCCACGGTGCCAAATCCGGTGTCGGTAATCAGATCAATATACTGATTCAAAGGTAAAGCACCACTTAAACAAAGGGCTCTCAATCGTTCATCCTGGCACAGGTTCTCCGGCATTCCACTTTCACAAATGGGGTCAGAAAGAAGAAGCCTGCCTCGCGGTTTCAAGACCCGAAACATTTCGCCCAAAGCACGTTTCAGGTCCTCCACGTAAAAGATATTAAAAAGACAATTCTGGGCAGCAACATCGATCGATTCATCCTCCACCGGGAGACTCAGGGCATCTCCCAGACGCAGATCGATCCAGTCGTTTTGAAACCAGGGATTCAGCTCTTCGGCTCCTTGAAGGTTTTGACGACAGACCTCCACCATCTCGACAACCGGGTCAATCCCGATAATCGAGTGGGGCTTCCGGCTGAAATAGGCGAATTGGAGAAGTTCCATTCCCCCTCCCACACCCACATAAAGGACCTTGGAACCATCGGAAAGATCCCGGGGGTGGACCGTACTGCCACAACCGTAATTCATCTCCAGCATCTTCGCGGGAATTTCCAGCCCCGGCAGTTTCCAGACAGGACTCGTCGTACAACACAGCCCTTTTTGTGGGTCCAAAGCCGCTGCCTTGTACACATCCTTGGTGACTTTCTGTAAGCTCTGGTTCATTTGATGATTTCCCCTCCACAGGTAGAACCGGCACCGGCTGTACACCCATAGCAATGCTGATTCAAGGCAATTTTGCGATTCTTCAGCTGATGGATATCGAAGTCGCGGATGTGTCTCGGCGCACCGCGCTCCATCTTCAACTCCAGCATTTGATTGAAATCACAGTCATAGAGAGTTCCCTCCCATCCGACCGATATCGTGTTTCGACACATCACGCCTGCGGCTGCCGCCGGATTGAAGGCGTCCACCAGGGTCTGCATATATTCCTCATATTGGCCCAGACGCAACAGGTATTCGAGAAAACGGCTGATGGGCAGGTTGGTAATGCAGTAAAGATCGTTGAAAACGATGCCAAATTGTTCTTTTAAAACTCGCTGATAATCACCTTTCAGCTTCTCCTGCGGTGGCGGCAAAAACGCACCCACCGGATTGTAGACCAGGTGCAGCTCCAAATCCGCCCCCTCCTGCCCATACCCAACCGCATTCAACATTTGAAGCGCTTCGATGGACCGATCAAAGACCCCGCTTCCCCGTTGCTTATCGGTGTTTTCAGCCGTATAGCAGGGCAGCGACGCAACCATGATGGCCCGGTGATCCGCGAAGAACTGAGGAAGCTGCCGGTATTTGCTGTTCACCGTTAAGATGGTGAGATTGCTGCGGACGATGCTTCGACGCCCCAATTTGGAAATCTCCTCGACAAACCACCGGAAGTGGGGATTCATTTCCGGAGCTCCACCCGTTATATCGACCTTGCTGACGTCCGATTCTTGAATCGCGTTAAGGCAATATTGCATGGTCTCGCGGGTCATGATTTCATCTCGATCGGGACCGGCATCCACATGACAGTGAGCACAGGTCAGATTACACATTTTCCCGACATTGATTTGGAGAATCTCGATCTCAGTGGGCCTGAGGGGATAGAGACCGATTTCATCCAGCCGTTGTTCAAAGCTGGGGAGCTTGCGAGCTGATTCACTCAATGTCTGAATCTGAACCAGCGGATCGGAAAGCTCATGCTGAATGGCCTTCAGCGATTTCAGCGCCTGAGAGGCGTTTGGTGAGCTCATTTCGGGTCACCCCTTCCACCCTCTGGATGGCCGAGGGCGGTTTCTATGATCTCACGTTCCAGCCGTTCAAGGGTGGACGGGTCCTCGGTGTGGGGTCCCCACAGATTCCTGGCTGTCTCACCGATGGAGTGAAGCTGCACTGCATAGCAACGACAGTGACGACACATGAGCAGATGAAGGCGGACCCAAAACCGCTGCCACCCGTTGGCCTCCTTAAATTCATCACTCGCAATCTGACGAGCGACTTCCTGACAACACAGCATCACTACTTTCTCTCCACCCCCTTGGCCTCCAGGCACTCCCGAAGGCGGTTACGGACCCTATAGATTATGACCCCTAAGTTAGTGTGGGTTATGTTTAAAATCTTACAAACTTCATCGCTGCTCAACTCGTCCACCTCGCGCAGGACGAAGGCCATTCGTTGCTGAGTCGATACCCTTTCAAGACAATCCTCGAAAAGTTCTCTGATTTCCGAAGCATAGAGCTGAACGTCAACAGGTTGTGGCGGTCTGACCCAGCTCCCCTGGGTATCAAACCGTTTCTCGAACACATCGTCGATTTCATCCATCTGCCGTTCCTGCTGCAACTGGCGACGAGTTTCCCTGATTTTATGGTAAAGAATGCCAAATAACCAGGTGCGTACATGTGATCGCCCCTCAAAGTTCCTGGCCTTTTCGATAAAGGTCGTAAAGGTCGCCTGGGTCACCTCATCGGCGCGCTCCGGGTCCAGGCCCGCACTTCGAGCAGCACGGTGAATCTGGCCCAGGTAAGAGGTCACCACAGCTCGCAGAGCTTCCGGATCTGCCGCCCTTATCCTTTCCGCAAACTGGGGATCGTCTATCGCCATCTTCATGTGTAAGAATCCGCGCGCTGCTCACACTCACTAGCGAATTCGAAAGGAGATCAGGCCTCCTACTGAAGTTGGTCTGATCTTAGAGTGCACGGGGTCGGCTTGCAAGTCCAGGACTTGCCCGATCCTTTTATTGAACGACCTACAACTTAAGGAGGTAAACAACATGAATGTAAGGAATATCACACTTGGTGGGTACGGCGGCCTGGCCGGCGGAGTGATCTTCGGTGCCATGATGGCTATGATGGGGATGCTGCCCATGATCGGCATGATGGTGGGAGTGCCTTCGGCCGTAGTTGGCTTCCTCGTCCACCTGGTCATCAGCACCCTGATCGGCATCTCGTTTGCGGTCCTTTTTGACCGCTTCCTCGGAAGTGTAAGCAGTGGGCTGGCCTCTGGCCTCGTCTATGGAGGGGCCTGGTGGTTTCTCGGACCGCTGACATTGATGCCACTCATGATGGGAATGGGTCTCAACTGGAATGCCGCCGCAGCATCCCAAATGCTTCCCAGCCTGGTGGGTCACCTCCTCTACGGTGCCATTCTGGGAACCAGCTATGTTTGGCTCAAAAACCGTGGCGCCGGATGCCAGACAGGGCATACAAGCCCCGGGCCCGCCCTGGAAGAACACTGAACGCCTCTGGAATGTGGGAGGCAAGGTGCCGAATCCGACTGATCGGCACCTGAGGTGCCTCCAAAACTCTTCAGGATATTTCTAACTTATATCATCTTAAGTGTCTATAAATAAATTGTTTTTCTCACTGTAAATCCCCCTCCTGTTGATTATCGACAGTTTGGATGTTACAGTACGGTCCCCTATTTTTTGCTTATGGTTTCAACCCTGGAGAGCAGTCATTCCTACCTTCGCTCGATGCAGGAGTCTGATCTCCCGCAGGTCGCGGAAATCGAGAGAGAAACCTTTCCCAGTCCCTGGCCCTTGAGTTCCTTTCGCCAGTGTCTGGATTTCGGGTACTGCTGTCGCGTACTGGCTCAGGGAAGCCTTGTCCAGGCCTACGCCATCATGGCTGTTGAAGTGGACGCCGCCCATATCCTGAACCTGTGCGTCAGATCTGAATTCCGGCAGCAGGGTGAGGGACGCCAGATGCTCAATCATCTCCTGAAACTCGCCCGTGCTGCTCAGGTCAAAGACATATTTCTGGAAGTGAGAGTCTCCAACCACCCTGCCGTTCATCTTTACAAATCGGCAGACTTCGTGAAAATAGGAACTCGAAAGGACTACTACCCCAGCGAGAAGGGGCGAGAGGATGCCTTAATCCTGGTTAAGCGCTTGTCCGCAGAAAAGTTGGAGTTCCGGGATTGAACAAGCAGCCCGAAACCCAAACAGGTGCTGAAGGGATCCGTTGGAATCTAGCCGATCTTTATCCCGACTCGAACACTTTGGAAAGTGATCTTCAAGGGGTCGCTGCGGCGGCTGAAGATTTCGCACAGCGTTACAGGGGCCAGGTGGCCTCCTTAGATGATTCCGGTCTCGCCGCAAGCTTGAAGGAATTCGAAGCTCTGCAGGAACGACTGGTAAGGGCTCATACCTATAGCTATCTCAACTGGTGCACCCAGATGGACGACTCCAAACGCGGTGCACTGCTGCAAAAAGTACGTGAGGTCAGCACCCACATTCGGCAGAAACTCCTTTTCTTTGAACTGGAATGGGTTCAGCTGGAAGACAGTCAGGCTGAAAAGCTCCTGCAAAGTACGGCCCTTACTCCCTATCGACACTATCTTGAATGTGAGCGCCTGACCAAACCCCACGTTCTGAGTGAGCCGGAGGAGAAAGTCCTCTCGGAAAAAGCCCTCACCGGGAACCAGGCCTGGAACCGCTTCTTTGATGAAATCGTTGGATCTGCACGATTCTCGTTTGAGGGCCAGGAACTGACCCAGCAGGAGATTCTGGCTAAGTTCTACAGCGCCAATCGCCAGGTACGCCAGCGAGCTGCTCAGTCCTTCACCGAGGGTCTCGAGCGCTACCTCCGAGAGTTGACCTTTATTTTCAATACTATTTTGGCCGATAAGAGCTCCGATGACCAATTGCGGCACTATCCCAACTGGCTCTCCAGTCGCAATCTTTCCAACGAGATCTCTGAAGAAACCGTTCAGACCCTGATCGCATCCGTCACCAACCGTTACGACCTGGTGGCACGCTTTTACAACCTGAAAGCAACACTACTGGGCCTTGAAGAACTCCACGATTACGATCGATACGCACCCCTGGAAGAGGTGGAGACCTCTTATTCCTGGGACCAGGCCAAGGATATTACGCTGAAGGCCTATGAGTCGTTCCATCCACGCCTGGGATCCATCGTTGCTGACTTCTTCAAGCAGCGGTGGATCGATGCGCCGGTAGAACCCGGCAAGGCAGGAGGTGCCTTCAGTCATCCAGCCGTTCCCAGTGCCCACCCCTACGTGTTGTTGAATTACACCGGAAACATTCGTGATGTCCAAACCCTGGCCCACGAACTGGGGCATGGAGTCCACCAATATTTATCACGCCAGCAAGGTCTTCTTCAGGCTGACACTCCATTGACCCTGGCCGAGACGGCTTCAACTTTTGGAGAAATGCTGGTGTTCGATCGCCTCATGAAACAGGAGAACAACCCAAGCGCCCATCTTTCCATGATTGTGAGCAAGATCGATGACATCGTGGCCACCGTTTTCCGCCAGGTGGCCATGAACCGCTTCGAAGATCGGATCCATACCACTCGCCGCACCAAAGGTGAGCTGTCCTCGGATCATTTCAGTGAACTTTGGATGGAAACTCAACAGGACATGTTCCAGGGAAGTGTCCAATTGGGAGACCACTACCGCATTTGGTGGAGTTATATTCCTCACTTCCTCCACACCCCTGGATATGTCTACGCCTATGCTTTCGGAGAATTGCTGGTTCTTGCACTTTACGCCCAATACCAGAAAGACGGAGAGGACTTCGTGGAGAAATATTTGCACCTGCTGGAAGCGGGTGGATCGGACTGGCCCCACGTCTTGCTGGCAAAGCTGGGAATCGATCTCAAGGACCCCCTATTCTGGCAGGAGGGCCTTTCCGCTATTGAGCAACTGATCACAAGGGCAGAGAAACTGTCGAAAGAGGTGGGCAGCAAACAACTGACAACTGACCGCTAACAACTGGAACCTGGAACTTGAAACCTGGAACGCGCGCGAAAGCGCGCTCTGACAAAGATGATCGAAACACCCAAACTCACGACTGACGTGATCATACGCGTCTGGGAGAAGGACCGCTTTAAGGGCATTGTCTTGATCGACCGGAAGAACCCCCCACTGGGATTGGCCATACCAGGCGGTTTCGTTGAAGTGGGAGAGAGTGTGGAAACCGCTGCCCTGCGGGAGATGAAGGAAGAGGTGGGCCTGGATGTGCAACTGGTGGGTCTGCTGGGAATTTATTCCGATCCCAAGCGAGATCCCCGCTTCCATACGGCCTCGGTGGTTTTCGTGGGTGATGCTACAGGAGAACCCCAGGCGGCCAGTGATGCCCGAGAAGCTTTGATCTATCGCCTCGAGGAGATTCCCTTGGACCGCCTCGTTTTCGATCACCGCGAAATCCTGTTGGATTTCTTAGGGAGCCCGGACTGACCGCTGACCGCTTTCAGCGGTCAGCGGTCAGTCAAAATTCCAAATCCCAAATTCCAAACTTCTGGCTTCGGACTCCTGACTTCTGAGTTCTTCTTCTGTCTGTTATCATTCGTGAACCGATGTTCAAACGTCAAACTTCCGGATCGGTGGTCTGCCCTTCTTGTCACCAACTGGTCGGAGTCAACGAGGAGAAATGCTACTACTGCGGTCGTCCCAACCCAGGGATGTGGGGTTATGCTGTGTTCTTGAGGCGACTGGGGCAGGACCTCGGCTTTGTCCAGGTGGTGACCTTTGGCTGCGTCGGTCTTTATATCGCCACGCTGTTGACCGACCCGGGAGGAATCCAAATGGGTGGGATGCTCTCCCTGTTTTCTCCCAGTGGACGCAGCCTTTTCGTGTTCGGGGCCAGTGGAGCGATGCCGCTCTTTCAGGCCGGACGCTGGTGGACGGTGCTCAGTGCCGCCTGGTTGCACGGAGGACTGCTGCACATCGTTTTCAATATGATGTGGGTCCGCCAACTGGCTCCCGCCACCGCTTCCGAATACGGGATCGGGCGCACCGTGATCATCTACACCGTCTCCTCCATCACTGGTTTTTTGCTCAGTAGCTGGGCCGGGGCGTTTCTTGGCTTTCTTCCCCCGTTTCTGCGAGGGGCAACTTTGACCATTGGTGCCTCGGCGCCTATTTTCGGACTCCTGGGCGCGCTGGTCTACGTGGGGAAAAAGGGAAACAGCGCCATAGGTCGACAGGCCATGGGTTTTGCCGTCATCCTGTTCGTCTTTGGATTGATGGGGATGGGTACCGATAACTGGGCTCATGCAGGAGGATTTGGTGGGGGTTATTTTATGGCCCGATACCTGGATCCCCTGCAGCCCGAACGCACAGATCATCAGATGGTGGCTCTCCTGTGCATCGGGCTGACGATTCTCTCCGTGGTAGTATCAGTCGTTGACGGTTGGCAATTGATTTGAAGAAAAACTATTAGGAGACTCAAAAATGCGTGAAATCTTAATGGACATTGAACGATGGCGTAAGGAAGGCAAGACGGTTGCCATTGCCACGGTGGTCAAAGTTTACGGATCGGGTCCCCGTCCCTTAGGTTCAAGGCTGGCCGTCTCCTCAGAAGGCGAAATGGTCGGATCCGTCAGTGGTGGCTGTGTGGAGGGAGCGGTGGTTGAAGAAGCCCGGGGAGTGATGAAAAGCGGCCAGCCCAAGCTTGTGAAATTCGGCATCACCAACGAGCAAGCCTGGACGGTGGGTCTGACCTGTGGAGGGGAGATCGAAGTCTTTGTGGAGGTCTTCGAGGAGTAAGAACAGAAAATGCCGAATCTCCACCAGGAATTCGTAAGCTCCCTCAAAAATGAACAGTTGGTCGCCTTTTGCACGGTGATTGTGGGCCCCCAATTGGGCCGCAAGATGCTGATCTGGCCGGATGGGCGAACCAAGGGGGATCTCGGTTCTCCCGACTTGACCCGCCAGGTCTCTCAGCATGCAAAGGTCCTTTTTCAGCAGCAAAAGTCTGAAAGAATGGCCTTTGATGTGGACGGGGACAAGAGCGAGGTCTTCATCGAAGTGTTTCCCCCACCCCCCAGACTGATCATCATCGGTGCCGTGCATGCGGCCATACCCCTGATCACGTTTGCCAAGGAACTGGGCTTTCGGACCACGGTCGTGGATCCCCGTTCCGCCTTCGCTACCCCCCAGCGTTTCGCCCACGCCGATGAACTGATCGTAAAATGGCCCCAGGAAGCACTTTCAGCATCAGACTTTAACGAAGGGACCTATTTGGTGGCCCTCAGCCACGACGAAAAATTGGATAACCCGGCCCTGAAGCTGGCACTGGAAAGTCCCTGCCGCTACATCGGCGCCCTCGGTTCCCGGAAAACTCATGCCCGACGGGTGGCATCGCTCAAAGAGATGGGCATCACCGATGAGCAGCTGTCCCGGATACACGCGCCCATCGGACTGAATTTAGGGGGGAGGCGACCCGCAGAGAT
>SMVA01085319.1_pt1 | contig 20249 bp, 20 predicted proteins | sample 2456451 | NCBI WGS metagenome assembly SMVA01 (sample SAMN11095933, study PRJNA526329) | marine sediment metagenome | biome: Marine sediment; feature: Surficial sediment; material: Deep marine sediment; isolation source: Hadal surficial sediment | place: Pacific Ocean | collected 2014-05 | depth... | reverse complement strand
GGCCGCACGGCGGAGAGGTGCTCAGCATGTTGACCACGGCCATCCACGCCAAGGTGCCGCTGGCGACGCTGCAGCACATGATCTACCCCTATCCCACCTTTTACGGGGGAGTGGGCGAGACCTTGGGCGCCTACGCCAGAGGGATCGGCAAGGTGATGGACCCGGGTGCCACGCCCGAGGTCTTCGATATGGCGGGTTAGATCGGTGCCGCCAATCCAGCGCCAAAGAACACTTCAGGTCCAGGGATCTGGGTACATAGCGCCCCCGGGTTTAGACCGCACCGAACGGGACATGTGCGTTCTTCTGCTGCTGGTCAGGACAGTCGCCAGAAGCGGCTGGTCAAACCGAAACGGTCGAAGATAGCCTCGGCCTCAGCTGGGCTCGCAGGGACCCAGTCCTCACTCATTCGGTCTTGGTACCAGATCACCGACAGGTCATATGCAGTCTGCACGTCCATCGTTGCACCTCGGACGTGGCCGGTTCGCGACAGCCAATCGTCGAGTTCGGCTTCCGACCGGAAGCATCGGATCGTCTGTCAGGTAAACGCGATGTCGTCCCAGAATTGTGACGCCGGGACCACGAAGTGGACAAGACCGCCTGGGGTGACTTCCCCATCAGCTACGGTCCACGCCGACTTGCCATCGTCACCTGATTTGGCAACGACCTCTCCATCTCCCAGCAGAGCCAGGATCCCGAACGCATCCCAGCCGCAGTTCGCCCACCACGCGCTGTTGCCAATTCTGCTCCGATAGTCAGTCGAGACGCCGGAGAAGGGATGGGCCATCACAACACGATCCTTCCCAGCCGAAAGAGTCAACCGGTGCTCGTCGGCGAGCCACAGGAACGACCTCGCTACCTCATCGGCTTCGAGCCCTGTCTCTTCCGCAACGTCACCAAGAGTCGGGCCCTCCAACCCAGCAACAAGAAGTCGAAAGACAGCCGCTCTCACGACCCGATCAACCGTGCCCATCGTCCAACTCTACGTACTGCGCCCGATACGGCGTCCGACCATATCGGCAGATGTGAGCGGTGCCGATTGACTCGTGGGGTCGAAGATCGTGTAGGTGCCCGTAGATTGTTCGTGTGGCCCAATCGTTCGTTCCTCCCGAGTTCACCGTCCCAGTGACGTTCGAGGGCGATGGGTTTCGTCTCGAGCCGCTCGGATCTGAGCACAACGAGCTCGATTACGCGGCGTGGATGTCGAGTATCGATCACATCCACTCGACTCCCGGCTTCGAACAATCCAACTGGCCGAAACCAATGAGCCTCGACGCCAACCTGGCCGATCTGGAACGTCACGCCCGCGACTTCACCAATCGCGATGGGTTCACCTACTCCATCATCGACGGCGACGAAGTGATCGGCTGCGTCTACATCTATCCATCTCGCACTCGAGGCCACGACGCCACCGTCGTTTCTTGGGTGCGAGAGAGCAGATCCGACATGGACATCACAGTGTGGCGAGACCTGTCGGCCTGGCTGGCCACCCACTGGCCATTCACCAAGCTCGACTACGCCCCCCGGGAGTAACACCGCGCAAACCCGCTCATGACGGCCGTGGTCTCTGGGGAGCTCGACGGTGTCTATAAGGGGATGGAGAAGCTGAGTTCGTGGCCGTCAGGGTCGGCCAGGTGGAAGTATCGCTCGCCCCATTCGGCATCCCGCGGCGGCGCTTCGGGTGATAGTCCGGCCCGGATGGCCTGTTCGTAGAGGGCATCCACATCGGAGACGTGGAGGATGAGTCGCCCCCACCATGACCAGTGCCTTCCGGCCGGTTGGGCGAGAAGGTTGAGGTAGCCGGCCCCCACCACAAAGCTGGTGAAGTTGGCTTCGGGTCCTCCGAAGTGGAGCTCGAACCCGAGCGATGTGTAGAACTCGAACGAGCGGGCCATATTGTGGGTCGCCAACGTGACGGCGCTGATCGCCTCTATGTTTGCTCGTCGATCGGAGTCATCGTTGCTCATAGCCCTGGACGCTACCGGGCGAACCGAGCCAACGACTCGCCACTGAGAACGGGCACAGCCAGAATTGGTGGCGTCGCGGATCGGTTGAGCTCGCCCAACGCGACAAACGCCAATCGAGAGGTTGCCGAACAGTTGCTATCAGCATCGTCCGATCTCGTTGGTGTTTGAGAACGGCACATTGGCGTGCATCCTTGCCGCGGCCCGCGGCCAGCCGCGCCGGCTCAAAGCGAGGATCAGTCGGGCGTCACCACGAGAACCTGGTCGCGGACGCGTACTCGTTCGTTCATCTTGACGCCGATGGAATGGCCCGCCTTTGCCGACTCAACCGTCTCCTGCTCGATTTGGATCGAGTCGACGGTCTGGGTGAAGTCCGAGGTATGCCCGAGGATATGGATCGTGTCGCCGACCTCGAGCTCATCGGACAGTTCGATGCCGGCAACTTCCAGCCTGCCCCAATAGTGGCTCACGGTCCCGACAAGGTGTTCGGCCATGTCTGTCTCCTCCCGCCGGGTAGGACGCCAAGTATCGCAGCCCACATCACGCGGTGTGCTCATAAGGCTCGGATATCGAGGTGTACCAAACCGATACGCTGGCATGACATCGGTGAGCGCCACCAGGTCCTTCGAGCAACCGCCAGCATCCCGAGCGTGACACATCGTGCGCCTCTTCGGTCGCTGTCGCGACAGCAAAAGGAGCTACTTCTTCGTCGTAACGACGTCGTCGAGGGAGGCGGTGGCGATGGCCGCTCCGATGTCGGAAAAACCGTAGGGGAGTCTGCGGCCTCGACCACCTCGGATACGCCGATGTCGAACACCAGCGAAACGGTGCGATATCGAGCAAATCGTCCATTCGGTGGGAGTGGGTGGATGGGTGCAACCGCTCGACGGCCCGAGAATTCGGGAGCTCTTCGCGGTTGTTGTGCATCGTGGCCTCTTCCCAGTAGGGCGTCCCTCCCGTTAGCGTGAATCTGAACATGCTGACCAGGCGAATGGCAGTCCATGAAGTCCTTCGGTACGGTCCGGGCAACCCTGCGGACAGACGGTGCGGTCCATCCTGGTCGACTCCTGGGTCGGCTCACAGAGCTTCACAGGCTGGCTTTACTCATAGTGGCGCTCGCAGCTGTGGCTGTCGGCTGCTCCGGCGGTCAATCCGCAACCGACGCCACCAGCAACCCTGACGACTGGGAAGCAGTCCTCAACGCCGCGCGCGGCCAGACCATCGATCTCTACATGTGGGGCGGGAGTAGCGAGATCAACCGTTTTGTCGATCGCACCTACGGCCCGATCCTGGAGCAAGAGTTTGGGATCACCCTGAACCGGGTTCCGGTTGCAGACACCGTGGATGCAGTGAACAAGGTCCTGGCCGAACTGCAGGCTGGTCGGAACGAGGGCGGCTCTGTTGATCTGATTTGGATCAACGGCGAGAACTTCTACACACTTCGACAGGCGAATGCTTTGGTAGGGGATTGGGCTCTTCAGATACCCAACGCACGATTCGTGGACTGGGATTCGGTTGCCGTGAACCGGGACTTCGGCCTCGCCGTGGACGGCTCCGAGTCCCCATTGGGCAGCGCTCAGTTCCAGTTCGTGTACGACAGCGCCCGCATCGACGAGGACAGCCTGCCTCGCTCATACATTGAGCTAGGGGAGTGGATCGCGGCCCATCCTGGGCGGTTCACCTATCCAGCGCCGCCCGCCTTCCATGGCACGAGGTTCGTCAAGCAGGCGTTCTACGAACTGACGGGTGGGGTGGACCCCTGGCTCGGTTCGTTCGATGAGACAGCGTTCGTCGAGGGCTCCGCCGGGCTGTGGGATTACCTCACTGAGATCAACCCCGACCTGTGGCGCTCGGGTCGGACTTTCCCGCCGGACATCGCCAGTCTGAACCGTCTGTTTGCCAACGGCGAAGTCGACTTCACATTCACACAGCTGCCCGGAGGCATCCAAGCCGAGATCGACGCCGGTGTTTTGCCGGCCACGGCCCGGCCGTTCGTCTTCGACACCGGGACCATTGGTGATTTCCACTACCTGGCGATACCAACCAATGCTGGCGACTCAGAAGCGGCGATGGTATTAGCCAACCTTGTGCTCACCCCCACATTGCAGGCCGCCAAGCTCGACCCCACCAACGGGTGGGGGGACGGGCTGGCAATCTCCCTCGACCTCGTCCAAGGCGAAGACCGTATTGCCTTGCAGCGAGTGATGGACAATCTGGCCGGTACGGCCGTGTCGTTCGACCGGCTCGAAGCGGTTCGACTTCCTGAGGTGGACCAGGAGTACACGCTGAGATTGGAACACGACTGGGATGTCTTCATCCGGCAATCGCGGCTTGCGGGCTGAGCCAGAGCGCAGCGCGCCGCTTCTGATCCGCGACTACACGTGGCTCAAGCTGATGCCTGCCCTGGTGGTGATCGTGCCGATGTTTGCGGCGGCGTTCGTGTTAGCGGTGATACAAAGTCTGGGTTACTTCCCGCTCATCGGGTTGCGGAGCTTCAACGTGGACGCCTACCGGTCGCTCTTCGGCAACGACGAGTTCTGGCTGTCGCTGCTGCTATCAACACGGATCGCTTTTATGGCCGCCCTACTGTCAACGGTGCTGGGTATCGCCATGGCGCTAGGGATTCGAGGGATCTGGCACGCAAGCAGGCGGTCGGCGTTCTTGTTCCAGTTCAGCCTTCCCATTCCGCACGTCATTGGTGCCCTAGCCATGGTTCACCTCCTCGGCCAGAGCGGTCTGATCGCTCGACTGGGGCACTCAATAGGGGTCATCGACGCCCCCAGTGAGTTCCCCGCTTTGGTGTACGACCCGTTTGCGCTGGGCATCGTCGCCGAGTTCGTGTGGAAGGACGCCCCTTTTGTCGCGATCGTGGCGCTCGGGGTGCTGGGAACAGTTGCCGAGAACTACGAGAGCGTGGCGGCGTCACTGGGTGCGTCGTCGTGGCAACGGTTACGTCATGTCACCTTGCCGCTGCTCGTACCCGCGGTGGCGCCGATCTCGGTGATCGTTTTCGCATTCGCTTTCGGCTCATTTGAAGTGCCGCTGCTACTGGGTGAGAGCTTTCCTAGCGCCCTTCCGGTCCTCGCTTATCGGCTGCACACCAACGTCGACCTTGCGTTGCGCCCGGAAGCAATGGCCCTGGCAGTGGTCATGTCGCTTGTGGTGATGGCAGCGGCGGTCACCTATCTGACCTTGGTCCGCCGAGTCCTGCGGGGAGAACAAACGTGACGGCGACCCAGCGGACGGATCGGGCAGCGCCGCCTTCGCCCCCGACTTCGCCTTCGCCATTACGAAGGCCGAGTCGGCCGCGACGGCTTCGACAGTCTGTGGGCGGTCGGATCGTTGTGGCCCTGATCGTGGCCACAATCCTGCTTCCGCTCGTTCCCTTGGTCATACAATCGTTCGCCCGCGGCTACGTCTTCCCACAGCTTGTCCCCGCCGAGTGGAGCACCCGTGCGTGGAGCATTGTGCTCGCCACGGATGGAGGCACCTGGAAAGCCCTGGGGTGGAGCGTTGCTGTAGCCGCGACGGTCACCGCCCTGGCGCTGCTGGTGGCGGTGCCGGCCGGAAGAGTGCTCGGTCTGCGAACCTTCCGCGGCAGACGGGTACTCGAGTTCCTCGTGCTGACGCCACTGCTGGTGCCGGCGGTTGCCGTTGGGATCGGCCTCGACATCACGTTCATTCGCTTGGGTCTCTCTGGGACCTTCTGGGGAGTCGTGCTCGTCCACCTCATCCCAGCCTCGCCATACGCCGTACTCATCCTGGCTGGGGTGTTTGCGAACTACAACGAAGATCTCGAGGTACAAGCACGGACGCTCGGCGCCGGTCCCCTGAACGTTTTGCGGCATGTGACGATGCCAGCCATCATGCCGGGTCTGATCGTCGCTGGGTTCTTTGCCTTCATCGTGTCGTGGAGCCAGTACGTTCTCACGCTCCAGATCGGTGGAGGGAAGGTACTTACGCTTCCCGTCCTTCTCGTGTCGACGGCCAGCGGCGGTGATGTGGCCATCACCGGTGCGCTCACGATTGTGTACGCACTGCCTGTACTGGCATTATTGGTGGTGACCTCCCATCACGTCGTGCGAGCCGGGCTGGGGGTGACGGGCACATGACGACTCGCGTCGACCTGGTGGGCCTGACGAAGCACTTCGGATCGGTGCACCCGGTCGAGGACTTCTCGCTCGCAATCCAGCCCGGCCGCGTCACGGCGCTGCTCGGTCCTTCCGGGAGCGGGAAGACAACACTGCTCAAGATGATTGCAGGCGTGCTCCGACCTACCTCGGGTGACATCCTGTTCGACGGCGAGTCCGTCGTTGACCTGCCTGCGCCCGAGCGTGATGCCCCGATGGTGTTCCACAACGCTTTGCTGTTTCCCCAACTGACGGTCGAGGACAATGTCGGGTTCGGCCTGCGCATGCGCAAGACGCCCCCAGCCGAGCGCAGCGGTCGCGTAGCAGAAATGCTCGAGCTGGTGGGTCTTCACGACCTGAGGACCCGGCGCCCCGAGCAGCTCTCCGGTGGCCAGCAGCAGCGCGTTGCCCTCGCTCGGGCGCTGGTGGTCTCGCCCAGATTGCTCCTGTTGGATGAGCCGCTCGCCAACCTCGATCCCGACCTCCGCAACGAGATGCGTGAGCTCCTGCTCTCCGTACAGCGCAGCCTCGGGCTCACCATGCTTCTCGTCACCCACGATCAGGAGGACGCAATCGTCGTCGCCGACCATGTGGCGTTGATTCGAGACGGGAGCCTGGTTCAAGAGGGCGTCGCACGCGATTTCTTCGAGCGCCCCGCCTCAGCATGGGTCGCCATGTTTTTCGGCGCCGGCAACCTCATCCCCGGAGAACGGACGAACAATGAAGTCGTGACCCCGCTGGGCCGGCTGCGGGTGATAGCTGAATCGCCGGCATCGGGTCCCGTGTTGGTGACCATCCGCCCTGAGGCTGTGGTACTCGACGCCGTGGAGGGCCAGGCGAACACCTTCGAGGGCACGGTTATCGCCGCCGAGTTCCGGGGCAGCTATATCCGGATGCAGCTCACGGCTGGAGGCCTCAATCTGGAGGCGACGGTCCCGGTCGACGACGCGAAGGGCCATGCCGTTGGCGACACGGTCCGCGTCGCCCTGCCACCCGACAAGCTGTGGTCGCTCCCCGCCGAGTAGAGGCGGGACCAACGCCGCGTTCTCGAGGAACCGCGCCGGTCTCCACCCGGTCGAGATCGATCGATAACTAGTCCCTTATGCAAGTTATCGATCGATTCACGCCCAGTTAACGCACTCTTATCCCCTCATAGCCAATGATGGGTTACCTTGATCGAGTGGGCCAGGGGTGATAGGTGTGAATCGCGGTCAGGATGGTTGCGTAGGTGGGCGGCCAGTCTCGAGGGTGACCTATCGCGCTTGTTGACGATCGGCCAGGGTTTGAGCCAGGATCTAGTTCGACTGGATTGATCCCGCGCGCATGGTTGGGTATCAAGCGCCTCTGGGAGGGCCGCGAACCGCTCCACGACCTCGAACGGCGTCAGGTCATCAGTCGATTGTTTCCCCAAGGAGTGTCGCGCCGCCAGTTCTTCACTCGGTTCGCTTCGCTGATGATGCTGTCGACGGCGATCGCCGTGCTCGGGATCTTGGCCGACTCGACGGCGGTGGTGATCGGGGCCATGCTCGTCGCCCCGCTCATGTTCCCGGTTCTCGGCGCCGCGGCAGCCATTGTCATGGGGTGGCCGCTTCGCATCATCCGCCGGGTTCTGCTGGTGGCCGTCGGATCGGTGCTCGCCGTTGTTCTGGCGGCGGTGATCTCGTTTGTCGTCCCTGGCCACACGGATCCGCTCCCGGCCGAGTTGTTGGCGCGTACATCTCCGAACCTGCTCGATCTCGGGATCGCGCTCGCAGCGGGCGCAGCAGGCGCATATGGACAGGTCAGACGGCACGCCGCCGACGCTCTGACGGGCGTTGCGGTTGCCGTGGCGCTGCTGCCTCCGCTGGCGGTAGTCGGCATCACACTTCAGCTGACGGAATGGCAACTGGCCGTCGGGGCCATGCTCCTCTTCCTAGCCAACGTGGTTGGCATCGTGATCGCCGCCTCGGTCATTTTCCTTGCCGCCGGCTTTGTTCCCGGCCGCAACCCGTTGAAGGGACACCCGTCGGTGCTGCGGGGGATTGGATGGGCAGCCATCGCCGCCATCATCGTCGTGCTTCCAATGCAGTTCGGTCGCGGGTACGTCCTCCCGCCCTCCGACCCGACCGAAGAGGTGACAGTCGTCGTTGAGGACTACGTGGCGGAGGGTGGCACTGCCGCCGAGGTGATCGATGTCGAGGTCGTCATCGAAAACGGCATCACCGAGGTCGACATCGTCGTGGTGAGTTCCCTGACGGTGCCATCCGTCAAGGCCATCGCCGAGCATGTGGCCAAGTATTTGTCTTCGCCGGTGCAGGTGCGGCTGCTCGTGGTCGCCACAGAGACCGAACGCGCCACGGTCGTCCCCTGACCCGAAGCGCCCCCCTCGGGCCACCTCGAGCGCCACACCGGTCCGGCTGACCCGGCCCGACCCACGTGTGGAGGTCGACAGCGTGGATCGAGCCGCTACAGCCCGACCGTGATGGGTTCGCCGGAGATCAGCTTGGTCTCCTTGCCCCTGACCCAGACGGTCAGGTCGTCGCCGTCCCTCACCCTGAATTCAATGTGATCGCGGGTGACTCCCACATCGAGAACACGATCCTCCACGGTCAACGAAAACTCGAGACTCGGCCACTCAGCGGGAAGCTGCGGGTCGAAGGTGAGGCGCCCCTCGTAATCGCGCATACCCGCAAACCCGTATACCAGGTTCATCCAGACGCCTCCGACCGAGGCAAGGTGGACTCCGTCGTCGCCGTTGCCGTGGATGTCGGCGAGGTCGGCGTAGACGGCGTACTTGAAATACTCACACGCCTTGTCATGGAGCCCCACTTCAGCGGCAATGATGCTCTGCACCGATGCCGACAGCGATGAGTCTCCGGTGGTCAGCGTGTCGTAGTACTCGAAGTTTCTCTTTTTCAACTCTGGGGAGAATTCACCACCGCGGAGGAACATGGCCAGAACCACGTCGGCTTGCTTCAGAACCTGGTGGCGATAGATCACAAGCGGGTGATAGAACAGCAACAGTGGGAAGCGGTCTCTTGGCGTTTCCTCGAGATCCCAGGGCTGTTTGTCCAGGAAGGTCTCATCCTGAGGGTTGATCCCTCGTTCTGCGTCGTATGGCACGTACATATTGTCGGCGGCCTGGCGCCACCTGTCCGCCTCGCCGTCGGTAAATTCCACTGAGTCGATGACCACGGAGTGGCGGTCGGGATGTTTGGCCTCCAGCCACTCCAGGACATCGGCGGCATAGCGAAGGTGCATCTGCGCCATCAGGTTGGTGTAGACGTTGTCGTCCACTATCACCGTGTACTCATCGGGCCCGGTCACTCCGTGGATGTGGAAGCGACCTTGTTCGTCGAAGAACCCAAGGTCGTACCAGAACCGGGCGGTGGCGAGGAGCAACTCTGCACCGGTGTCGACGAGGAACTCCTCATCGCCGGTGACTTCGACGTAACGCTTGATTGCATGCATCACCGCGGCGTTGATGTGGTACTGCGCAGTGCCTGCGGGGAAGTATCCCGAAGCCTCTTCACCGTTGATGGTTCTCCACGGGAAGAGAGCGCCCACCTGGTTGACCTCGGTGGCCCGTTGGCGCGCCTGGTCGAGGATGCTGTGCCGGAACCTCAGAAAGTCGCGGGCGATATGGGGCTGGGTGTAGAGCAGGAACGGGAAGGCGAATATCTCGACGTCCCAGAAGTAGTGCCCTTCATAGGCCTGGGAGCTGAGTCCCTTCGCCGGGACGCTGGTGCCCTCGGTGCGGGCTGTGTGCTGGATGAGCTGGAACAGGTTCCAGCGGATCGCCTGCTGGAGGCGGTCGGACCCGCCAACGCGGACATCGGCACGGTCCCAGATCTTGTCCAGGTCGATACGCTGCCGCTCAGCCAACCGTTCGAATCCGGAGTCCGAGCCCCGGTCGAGGGTTCGGTTGACTCTCTCGGCGAGGTCGCTCGGGGGGACGCTCTTCGAGTTGTGATAGGCCAACAGCTTCGTGATCCGGAACGGGCTGCCAGGCTTGGCATGAACCGTGAAGACGACCTTGCCCAGATCTTCGCTGCTCTCGCTCGTGGTCTGATAATCGCACTCGGTGGAAACGACGTGCTCGATGCCGCAGGCCAGGGTCATGCCGCTGTTGTGCGCTACATAGCCCATCACGATGCGGCCGCCGGCCACTTCCTGGAACGCGGGGTCGAGAACCCGATGTTGCATGCCCTTCGCCCGGCGCGGGTCGAAGACGGTCGGCTCGTCGACCGACTGGGCGTCCTGGTGGTTGAAGAGTTCGGAGGTGACGACGAGGGTCGCTTCAGCGTTCTCCACCTCGACCTCCCATGAGATGGCCGCCAGGTGGCGATGCCTCAGCGACACCAGTCGCTGGGATCGGACCCGGACGAGCTTTCCCAGCGGGGTTCGCCACACGAGCTCCCGCTCCAGGACCCCGTTCCGCATGTCCAGGACCCGGTCGGCTTGAACCAGATCTGCTGCGGGAGACAGGAACAGAGGCTCGTCGTCGACGGAGAGGCGTGTGATCGTCCCGTCCGGAGCGTTGATGATCGTCTGTCCGTTGCGGGCGAAACCATATGCGTCTTCGGCGTAGACGATGGGCCATGTCTCATGGAATCCGTTGATGAACGTCCCGCGTTGATGTGCAGGCCGGGCCTCGTCGTAGGCGCCGCGGATTCCCAGGTAGCCATTGCTGAGGGCGAACAGGCTCTCGGTGCGCCCGACAAGATCGTCGTGATGGCCGCGCTCGATGAGCCGCCACTGGTCTGCGGGAAAATCGCGCTCGGGCAGCCAACGAAATGGGCGGGGGATCATGGGGACTTCTCCATGGCGAGCAGGTCGGCGAGGTCGGCGACGACGACGTCGGCGCCGTTGTCCAACAGGGCATCCGCATGTTCCCCGGCGCCGACTCCGACGACAAGGCCGAATCCACCCGATCGGCCTGCCTGGACTCCTGAAATCGCATCTTCGACTACTACAGCCCGCCCGGGCGGAGCATCGAGACGCCTGGCCGCTTCGAGGAACGTGTCCGGAGCAGGCTTGCCGGGCAGTCCCAACTGAGCCGCCACCGCACCGTCCACTCGAGTGTCGAACAGGTGAGCGATCCCCGCAGCACCAAGCACGGTCTCGGCGTTGGCGCTCGATGACACCACTGCGGTCTTCACGCCCCGCTCCCTGAGCGCCTCAACCAGGTGAACCGCTCCGGGAAAGGCCTCGACGCCGCCGCTCTCGATCAACTCAGCCACTAATTGGTTCTTTCGGTTACCCAAACCGGCGACGGTATTGGCGGTTGCCGGATCGCTCGCCTCGCCCTCTGCCAGCTCGATGCTGCGGCTTGCCAGAAAGCTGCGGACCCCGTCGTATCGAGGCTTTCCATCTATATATGCCCGGTACTCGGAGTCGATGTCGAAGGGGACGAACGCCTCCCCTTCGTCCTCTGCGTGTTGGCGGAGGAAGCGGTCGAACATCTCGCGCCATGCCGCGGCGTGGATCGAAGCCGTCTCGGTGAGGACACCGTCCAGGTCGAACAGGACGGCATCGAAGTTCGTAGGCGTGAGCGCGGGAAAGTCCTTGCCCATGGCGCTGCGCCATGCGCTCAGTTCCTCGAGCAAGGACGAGACCTCCGGCTGGCTTGGTATTCGCCATTGTGCCGTCGTGGCGCCTTCTCCAACTTTGATGCCGACATCGGACGGGCCGAGTACGGAGAAGGCGTCTTCGTCTGTTACGTCGTCGCCGATGTACATGGTCACGTCTGGGGAGATTTCTCGTTGGAGTTGCTGGAGCGCCGATCCCTTGTCGGCGTCCGTTGTGGAGAAATCGACGACGCGCTTCCCATGGACGACCCTCGTGGCCAGTTTCGTGGCCGCGGCAACCGCTGACCGGGCCGCGTCGTCCGCCACACCCGGGTCTACCTGTCGATAGTGGAAAGCGGCGCCGGTTGGCTTGGACTCGACGCGGGCTCCGGGAAATTCGGCGGCGACCTGTCCAAGCCGGGACGCCAGAGCAGCTACCTGCGGTGAGATTGCTCCGTCTGCCCACTCGCCGCCGTGCCCACCGACGACCAGGGCTCCCGGAATGTCACCCATGAGGCTCTCCAGGTCTGCGCGGGCCCGGCCGGAGATTACGGCTACGAAGGTATCGGGAAGACCGGCGAGAATTCGGAGTGCCGATATCGCGTGGTGGTCTGGGTGGGCGGAGGCAGGATCGTCCACTATTGCGGCCAGTGTTCCGTCGTAGTCACATGCGACGAGAAGCACAGGTGCCGCCGCCGCGGATCGGAGCATGGGTCGCATCAGGCGTTGAGATCCGTCAAGCACTTCTGTGCCCAATCAAAGACGTCGTGAGTTTGGACTTGACGCCGCATCCGCCCCATACGTTGTCGCTGTTCTTCTATCGGCATGGCTACGGCCCGCTCGAGAGAGGCAGCTACGCCGTCCAGATCATGAGGGTTTACCAAGACCGCAGACGGGAGTTCGCTGGCGGCACCGGCAAACTCGGAGAGCACAAGCACTCCATCCCCGTTGACCCGACTTGCCACGTATTCCTTGGCGACGAGATTCAGCCCGTCGCGCAGCGGGGTGACCGTCATCACGTCGGCCGCCGCGTAATAGGCGACGAGCTGCTCGAAGGGCACGTTTCGATACAGGTAGTGAACGGGCACATGCCCGGGCCGGGCATGGTCGCCGTTGATGCGCCCCACGATCTGCTCGACCAAGGCGCGCATGGCCGAGTAGTCGCCGACTTCCTCCCGCGACGGGACCGCTATCTGGACGAATACCAAATCGTCGGCGGGATGTGATTCGAGGAGCGTCTCGAAAGCCCGGAGTCGGACATCGATTCCCTTGGTGTAGTCCAGGCGGTCCACTCCCAAAACCACCGTGCGGTTCGACCCGAGCTCTTCACGCAGGCGGGCCGCCGACCGTTGTACGGAAGCCGACTCTGCGGCCTCGCTGAACCTGGCGGCATCGATCGAAATCGGCGCAGTTTTCAGGCGGACGATGCGGTCGGCGATCCGCAGCTGCCGGGTGCCTCCTTGCGCACCTGCGAACCGCTTGGCGCAGCGAGCGAAGTTATGACGGCCCAGCTGTGTCTGGAAGGCGATGACGTCGGCGCCCAGCAACCCATCGAGCATTTCCTTTCGCCAAGGCAGCCGGGCGAACAGCTCAACGGGAGGGAAAGGAATATGCAGGTAGAAGCCGATGGTGACGTCGTCCCTCAAGTCGCGCAACAATCCAGGTACCAGCTGCAGCTGGTAATCCTGAATCCACGCCACGTCACCGGGGTGGAGGGCACGAGCCGTTTCCTCAGCGAACCGGCGGTTCACCTCCCGATACGGTCCCCACCAGTGCCGGTGATACTGAGGAACGCGAATCGCGTCGTGGTACAACGGCCACAGGGTGCCGTTGCAGAAACCGAAGTAGTAGCCGTCCAGTTCCGCCTCCGATAGCGGCACCGGTCGAAGCTCGATGCCATCGTGACCGAAAACTTCCGGGGCGAAGTCGGCCACTCCGGTCCATCCCACCCAAGAGCCGTGTCGCTCCTGCAGGATCGGTACAAGGGCGCTGACCAGGCCACCAGGGCTCGTCTGCCACTCATCGTTCACCCAGGCAACCGGAAGCCGGTTGGCGGCAATGACGATCCGTCTGGCCAGGATTACCCCTTCATCCGGACGTCACGATACTCGCGCCCACCGCGACCGAGCCTCGAGGAGAGCATTGCCAGAGACGTCACCCGTCGAAGACGAGGCAAACCCATGTTGCCATTGGGTTTCGGTTCTAGACGAGACGTGCCAAAGTTCGAGCCGATCAACTCCCACCCGAGGCACCTGCAGAGCCTGGGTGTTCCGAACTCGTTGCTCATCAACACCAGCGGGGAGATCAGAACGGGCAGCCGATGCGCTCCGGACCCCGGCCGCGATACGTGGTGATGAACTCTTCGATCTCGGGGTCCACCGACTCGTAGCGCTTGAGCCGGTTCCAAGCCGTGGCCACGATCGGTTCCGTCATGTTGGCATTTGGTGACAGGATCACCCGGTCGTCGAAGCCATCAACGATCTCGCGAAGCGCCGCTCCGACCTCGTCCTCCAGATCCTGCCGGTACCAGATGACGACCGCGCCGTGTTCCAGCGCGTGCACCGCAAACTCGGCAGGCATCTGCTGGGTGTAGATGCCACACCGCGCACTGGATGCTGCATGCGGGCCGCTGGTCGGGGTAGCGGTCGCGTAGTTAGCAGGTTCCCCGGCGGCAATATGTCCTCGACCCAGGTTGGTTGGTCGCTCCACGCCGACGAGCTCGGAAGGGAACAGGCGCTGGCTCAGCCAGAATCCGACTACGACGGTAATCAGCACCGCGACGGATCCTATGCCAACCATCCTGACACGGCGCCGTCGTGCTTCACGTTTCTTCTCGGCCGCTTCGCGGGCTTTCCGTTCTTCGCGACGAGCCCGCTTTTCGGCTTCCTTTGCCTGATCCTTCGGTTTGGATGACTTCCTCTTTCGTTGTTTTGCCAAGCCAGCCCCTCCGATATCCACAACTCACTGCCCCGAACCTACCAGCGGTCGCAGGTACGGCCGACGGACGGATGCTGTCGTGCCGGCATCGCCCAGGCGGCTCAGGGAGGCGCAACCAGCTCCGAGTTCGACCCTTATGCCGTGTGGGAATGGCCGCCGGTGCGGACGATACCGACACCGGCTACGGCACCGACCAATGATCCCGCAAGCACCAGCGCCATGATGTTGGGCCACGATGAGGTCGCTCTCGGGATGCCAAAGTCAGCGAGCTGTTGATCCGTTGGCTCGAAGCGGGTCAGACCAGCGTCCACGAACGATGGTGCCCGACCATCCACACCCACTGACAGGTCGTAGACCAGCTCCTGGGCCTCGACGTCGAGTGCCAGAAAGGTGAACCATCCTGACTCGGGAACCCACTCCATGTTGGTGTCGGAGCGTAGGTCGTCGAGCAGCAGGTCGCTCGCCGGCTCCGACCGTTCGATGGTGAGTCCGGTGCCGTGCAGTAGTGCGGGACGCTCTGGCGTGAGCAGGAATACGTCTGCCACGATGATGTCAGTATCGGGTAGGGCTCCATGCAAGATGTGGAGCGGCACCCATGGGCGGTCGGTAGGGATCGTGATCTGCACCGGGATCCCATCTCCCGAGATGAACCCGTCATCTTCTGCTGCGGAGGCATCGAACCGAGCCGCCAGGAAATAGGGCGATCGGGAACCGTAGAAGTCGAGCATGTGCTCGGTTTCGGGCCCTTCGGGGAGATTGAACCCGTTGGCATTCACCCACTCCAGCACGTCAGCGCCGCCGCCCTTGAGCACAACCACGTCGAGCGAGTCGATGCGGGTGCGCAACACGACCTGCGCACCGTCTTCGGCGCCCAATGCGGCGAGAGCTCTGAAAGCCAACGGTGGCGCAGGATTCACCTCGAGCCCGAGCCGCTGCAAGGTCCAGTCACCGGCACGGGTGACGTCCGTAGGCTCGGCGGGAAGCGGGATGATCGATCCGAACGACTCAACATCACCCTGGAAGGTGAAATTGGTGATGTAGCGCTCGATGCCGTCCTCCCAGGCGACGAAGGTCGTGGTCTTCTGGAGGCGAACCGCTCCGCTTGCCGAGACCAGGAACCCGCAGGCGAGAGCGGCGGGTGCGGCTACGAACAGTGAGGCGAGCAAGGCAGCGGTGAAAGCGACGATCCGGCGCATGGGTATCTCCTCGGTGGCTTGCTCGGTTGGACGGACGGACCCGCCTGCGAGGTTCCCTACGCCGGGCTTTGCGTTTGGGCGCCCACCGATAGGCGACCGGGTCGAGCCTGGAATCGGCGCCGCGGACTCTTCGTTGTTCGGGTGTGGCCCCTTCCCGCCGGCATGGAATCCAGCCCGACCCGTTCGATGCCCTCGCGTCGACGTGGTGGGACGAATCCGGGGTATTACACGGGCTCGGCGTGCTGCTGGCTCCGGTTCGGGTCCCCTTCGTCGTCGGAGTCCTCCGAGCTGAGCTCGGGCCAGGTGCGCATCGTGTTCTCGATCTCGGATCGGGAGGAGGCCTCCTCGGCGCAGCCCTCGATGACAACGACTTCACCGTGGTGGCGCTCGATCCGTCGCTGGCGTCGCTGGGCGCCGGGAAGACCCACGGCGACTCGACGGGCTCCGGGGTCCGGTTCGTCGGTGGGGTGGGCGAGCGCCTCCCCTTTGCCAAGGTCTCCTTCGACGCCGTGGTGTGCATGGAGGTTCTCGAGCACGTACGCGACCCCGCCGCTGTGGTGGGCGAGGCTGCCAGAGTGCTGCGCCCCGGCGGTGTGTTCATCTTCTCGGGCCCGAACCGGACCGTCGTCAACCGCGTCGGCCTGGTCTTGGTGGCCCAGGACCTCCTGGGTGTGGTGCCGCGGGGCACCCATCGATGGAATCGACTCATCCGGCCCGACGAGATGGACCGCTACATGCGGGCCTCCGGCATCGAACCGGGCCAGATTCTCGGAGTTGGTATCGGGTGGCGAGACCTCCCGCTGGCGGCGCTGGCCGTCGTTGGTCTGTTGATTCGGCGTCTCACCTATCCGGAGGCGGCGAGGCGGATTCACCTCGCCACCGGCACTGGCACGGCGGTGGCTTACCAGGGGTTCGGCCGGCGAAGGTCGCGGTCATGGGATGTCGACTCATGACAGGTCCGGTGCGGCGACCTTGGCTCTGGGGCCGCCCTCGAAGGCGACGATGAGCAGGAAATAGAGCGGGTGGCATGGTGAAGTAATGAGTGAGGCAAGGCCGGGGAGCAGGTCGGCGACCAGGATTGACGGAGCCGAGCTGATGGACGGCTCCCGGGTGCTCGAACGCGCCGAAGCCGGTTGGTCGCCCCGGGCTATTTGTTGGCTAGTCAGGACTAGTGTCAAATCCCCCGATCGGGCTAGTCACTTGGGATCCCTTTCGCCATATGGTCTGAGCCCCCGCGTGGTTCCCTCGAATGCTCCCTCGCCGTTCGATGAGGCTGCCGACTTTGGGACGAACGACCTATAGGCGGTTGGGGCAACCTCGGTACACTCCTGTCCAAGATCCAAGGGGAATTGGTGAAACGAAGGGTCTGGGCAGGGATTGTGGATGTTAGGGGGGCCAGCATGGTCGAGTACGCCCTGCTCATCGGACTGATCGCATTGATCGTGATCGCCGGAGCCATCCTCCTCGGCGACTCGCTCGTCTCCGACTTCTCCGAGTTCGGTAGCGAGGTCGAAAACGCTCCGTAACGGTCCCTGCCCCACCCGACATCACGGGCGATCGATCATGGGATGACGGTCAGCTACCGTCGGTGTCGACTCCAAGGCCCACCGAGCAGGCAACTCCCGTGCCCTCGAGGCCGCAGTACCCGTTTGGGTTCTTCGCAAGGTATTGCTGGTGGTATTCCTCGGCGTAATAGAACGGCCCGGCCTCTGCGATCTCGGTCGTGATCGGCCCGAACCCGGACTCGGCCAGCCGCCCGCCGTAGTCGTCGCGAGACTCCTTGGCCTCGGCAAGCTGCTCGGGTGTCGTCGTGTATATCGCCGATCGGTACTGCGTGCCACGGTCGTTGCCCTGACGCATTCCCTGGGTCGGATCGTGGGCCTCCCAGAAGGTGGCGAGCAGCTTCTCGTAGGGCAAGGAATCGGGGTCAAAGACGACGATCACCGCCTCGGTGTGGCCGGTCAACCCCGAGCACACGTCGGCGTAGGTGGGATTCTTGGTCACCCCGCCGGCGTACCCGACGGCGGTCGTAACCACGCCTGGGATCGTCCAGAACTCGCGCTCGGCGCCCCAAAAACAACCCATCCCAAAGTAGGCGATCTCGCTGCCCTCGGGGAAGGGAGGGACGATCGAGGTCGCGTTGACGAAGTGGGTGCCCGAGACGGGGATCGCCTCGGTGCGGTCGGGCAGTGCCTTCTCTGTACTCGGCAGGGTGGTCTTGCGTCGTGATGTGAACATGGTCCGATCAACGTTACCCATCACCGGTGTGTTCCGCAGAAGAAAAGCAAGAGCCGCCTGGACCAGAGGCGGCTCCCGCTCAGTGGATAGGTGGTGAGGATCAGTGTTCCTCGCCGCCTCCCTCTTCCTCCCCGCCGTCTCCCTCTTCTTCACCCTCACCACCCGTGTGGGTGAAGGCAAAGACCTTGCGATCGCCTTCGCTCGACTCGATGACGACCTCGAACGTCTTCCCGACCGGGGCTTCCCAGAAGGTGACCTTGGCGCTCCACTGGCCGTCGCCGTTGGCTTCGATCGAGGTCCCGCCATACGGGGACTCGATCCAGATCTTGGTACTCGGAGTCGCCGTCCCGAAGAACACGTCGTATGGCGGGTTCTCTCCGCAGGATCCGTACTTCTGGTTGGCGGAGAACTCGCCGAACCCGGGCTCGTCCTGGCCCCCGTCTTCCTTTTCGTCCTCTTCCTCGGCCTTGGGCGGGTCGTAGTACAAGGTGACCGAGTCGTCGGCCTTGTTACCGGCGGCGTCGGTCGCTACGAAGCCGACGATGTTCTTGCCGGGGGACAGGACCAGGGCAATTCGCCAATGTTCCCCGTCGACCTGGGCGCTGAACTGGCCACGGGTCACGGTGGAACCTGGCTCGACGTACCCCTCGAAGGTCACCACCTTGTTGTCGAAGTGGGTTCCGTTGGCCGGGGAGAGAATCTCAAAGCCGGGAGGCGTCGTATCCGGCTCCTCGGCCTGCTCCTCGTTGGCCTTGTCCTGAGTGGCCTCTTCGTCCCGGACCGCCTCTTCCTCATGGTCGGCGGCCTCATTCTCGTCCTGAGTGGCCTCTTCGTCGCCGGTCGCTTCTTCCTCGTGGTCGCCCTCTTCCTCGGAATCGACCTCGGGGGTCGGCTCCTCGGCCGGCTCTTCGTAGATCTCTTCAGCCGGTGCGGCACCTTCGTCCGACGAGCCGAGCGAGCCGACCGCAGCGAGGGCCATGCCCCCGCCGAGGACGAGTACAAAGGCGAGACCGAAGATTGCCAGCTGTCGTTTCCAGAGCATCGTCTCCTCCTGCTACGCATCGTGGTTGATGACTACTATCAGGGGTTACACGCAGCAGGGTGCGGCGAGGTTTATCCCGATTCGATCCGATCCGCGAGTAGCGCGCGCCGCGGGTCGTGGACGGCCCCGCCCTGGTCGAGAAACGTATCCACTGACCCCGTTACCATCGCCGACGATGCCGCTGACCGTCGACTCCGTAGGCAAAGAGATTGACGCCTTCGCACCGCGCGAGGGCGCCGCAGGCTGGGACCCCGTCGGGCTTCAGATCGGCGATGCCGCGGCGTCGGTGGAGACGATCGCCGTCTGTCACGAGGTCACAGAGAGCGTGGTCGCCGCGTTGGAGTTGGCGCCGGTTGACCTGATCGTGACCTATCACCCCTTGCTGTTGGAGGCGACGCGGTCGCTCACCGTCGGACCGACGCCGGCGGGAAGGGCATATCGGCTGTCACGGCTGGGATCGAGCCTCATCGTCGTCCACACCGCGTTCGATTCGGCGCCGGGTGGGACCGCCGATGCGCTCGCCGCCGCGGTAGGGCTGGACCAGCCGACCGGGTTTTTCCCTGCGTGGCGTTCGGAGGCGCTCAAGGTGGTCACGTTCGTCCCCACGTCCCATCTCGAGGCGGTCGCCGATGCGATGAGCGAAGCCGGCGCAGGCAACATCGGCAACTACACCGGCTGCTCGTTCCGCATCGAAGGAGTGGGTACGTTCGTCCCGGGACCCGGCGCCGAGCCGTTCACCGGCGAGCGGGGCGAGATGAATGCCCAGGCAGAGGTTCGCCTCGAGATGATTGCCGACGCCCACCACAGAGACGCCGTCGTCGAGGCCCTGGTGGCCGCACATCCGTACGAGACCCCGGCCTTCGACGTGTTCGCCGTGCAATCCAGCAGCGCCATGATCGGGCGGGTTGGGACGTTGCAGTCCGCCGTCGCCTTCAGGGCGTTGGCCGCTACCGTCGCCGACACGCTCGACACCACGGCGCGGGGCGCGGGAACCGCCAAGGACGTGGAACGGGTCTCGGTCCTTCCGGGGTCAGGTGGGAGCGCGATCGCCGCGGCGGTAGAGGTCGGTGCCGACGTGCTCGTCACCGGCGACGTGCGCCACCACGAGGCACGCCGGGCCGTCGACCTCGGACTTTCAGTCATCGATGCCGGGCATGCGGCGACGGAGCGCCCCGGAGTACGAGCTCTGTACGATC
>SMVA01376936.1_pt1 | contig 20250 bp, 18 predicted proteins | sample 2456451 | NCBI WGS metagenome assembly SMVA01 (sample SAMN11095933, study PRJNA526329) | marine sediment metagenome | biome: Marine sediment; feature: Surficial sediment; material: Deep marine sediment; isolation source: Hadal surficial sediment | place: Pacific Ocean | collected 2014-05 | depth... | reverse complement strand
TAGGTCACAAACCACGCCGAGGGCGCGGATAGCAAGGCTTGTGGCGCTCTTCAGGGGCCTCGATAGGTAACCCGTGGTTCCCTAATGCATGTAATTGAACATCTGCCGCCGGTAGCGGGTTACAAGCTCCGAGCCTTTGCCAAGGACGTTGAATATCCGCAGCATCGTCGTGCGACCGATGTCGTCGCGGAATTCCCGGTCTGCCTGGAGAATTGACATCGCATGGTCCAACGACGCTTCATAGTTACCCTGGCAGCACTCTCGAACCGAAAGCTGGTATCGAACCTCGAGATCTTCTGGTTCGGCCGCGTATTTTTCGCGAAGCTCATCTATCGAAGATAAAGAAGCGCTCTCTTCGGCAAGTTCGAGTCGCGCCTGAGGTCTTTCCAGATATTCGGTTTCCTCAGGTATGCCCCCCAATACCTGGCGCGCATCTTCAAGATCCCCTTTGAGGACAAGGACATCAGCAAGCTCTACTCGGAATGCCTGGTTGCCTGGCTCTTCGGTGATGGATGCCTGCAGAACGGTCAACGCAGCTTCGTAATCGCCGTTGGCAATGTAGTTCTCGAGTTCATCGCGCAGCACATCGGAGGAAGACGCGGTCAATCGATCCAACATTTCTTTCAGGGCAGCTTCGGTCTGCAGACCTTCGCGCTGGTCAACTAATTGTCCACCTTGAACAATTCGAATGCTGGGCAATCCCTGTACTCGCAGTTGTTGCGCGAGCGTCTGGTCCTGAGCTACATCCACCAGACCGAGCAGCACCTTACCCTGATACCGGGGAACGAGGACTTCGAGCTTGAGTTTGAATTCTGCCGAAGGTGAATCCTGTTCGGCCCAGAACAGCAGCAACACGGGCACCGTTTTGGATCGTTCGATCACGTCGGTCTGAAACGTTGGCGCGGTAACGGCAAAAACTAAAGCTTGATCTTCCATAGAGAGCTGGCAGCGAAAATTCCAAGGCTGGTGATTCTACTACAGCTTAAGGTCGGTGGTGGAAAGCCGCTTTGCCGGACAAGGGGCCTCGGGAGTATCCTCGTCCGATGACAATCGGGGAAATCGTGGCAAATACTTTACTTGCAACAATAATAGCAAGCGTAGCGTTCTTAGCTTCCTCGAACGTTGTGGCGGCTGAACTATCGCCCACCGAGCAGGCAATTGTTGCCCGGGTCGATGGCCACACGCGCGCAGCGTTAGATCTCCTCCAACGCACTGTGAACATCAATAGTGGCTCGATGAATTTTGCCGGCGTGCGGGAAGTCGGGCGCGTGTTCCGTAGCGAATTCGACACGCTCGGCTTCGAGACTCGCTGGGCAGATGGTGCTACTTTCGGTCGCGCCGGTCATCTCGTCGCAGAATTCGGTCACCAGGGGATTCACCTGTTGCTCATCGGACACCTGGATACCGTTTTCGAGCCCGATAGTCCTTTTCAGCGTTATGAACCAATCTCGTCTTCTAAAGCTCGCGGACCGGGAACCACGGACATGAAGGGTGGTAACGTCATAATTGTCGAGGCGCTCAGAGCACTCAAAGCGACCGGCTCGCTCGAGAACATGCAGATTACCGTACTCCTGATCGGAGACGAGGAGTCATCGGGTAAACCACTGAAAGCCGCCAGAGCGGAGCTCATCAAAGCAGCAACGGACGCCGACGTCGCGCTCGGTTTCGAGGACGGCGACGGCGATCCACACACGGCTGTGATCGCACGCCGCGGTTACTCCGGATGGCGCCTCGAAGTAACCGCACGACCAGCGCACTCTTCACAGATTTTCTCACCGGATATCGGACACGGAGCCATATTCGAGGCAGCCCGGGTGTTGACGAGTTTCCGGGAAACACTCGAAGGCGAGCCTTACCTTACTTTCAATCCCGGCGTCGTGCTCGGTGGCACCCGTGTCGACTTCGATGAGGGACGCTCCCGCGGCAGCGCGTTCGGCAAAGCCAACGTCATCGCCGAAAGTACGGTCGTGACCGGGGATCTACGCACCTTGTCCATCGAACAGAGAGAGTCTGCAATAACAAGGATGCAGGCGATTATCGCCAGGCAACTCCCCGGGACTCGTTCTCAGCTGACCTTTACGGATGGTTACCCACCGCTGGCGCCGACCGACGGCAACAAAGCGCTTCTGGCACTTTACGATCGCGTGAGTCGGGACCTCGGGTTTGGTCCAGTCACCGCTGTGGATCCGGCTTCCGCTGGTGCCGCCGATATCTCGTTTACCGCCGGGCTTGTGGACATGGCGCTCGACGGGCTGGGGTTGATGGGCAGTGGCGGGCATACGGTGGACGAAACCGCCGATCTGGAAACGTTACCTTCCCAGACAAAACGCGCCGCGTTGCTCATGCATCGATTGAGTCTCAATTTTTAGCAGTGGGTAACTAAGGACCGCAATGTTCGAAATACAACGGTTAGATCACTTGGTATTGCGTGCGCGGGATTGCCAGGCGCTGGTTGATTTCTACTGTGAAGTGCTGGGCATGAAAGTCGAACGCACCGTCGAAAGTGTCGGGCTGGTGCAGCTTCGTGCAGGGGCCTCGCTCATCGACATCGTTGACAGCAACGGCGTACTCGGGAGACGACGCGGTGAACCACCCGACAGCAACAACGGAGCCAACTTGGATCATTTCTGTCTGCGAATCGACCCATTCGATGCTGAAGCGATTCGTAGCCACCTTGAGTCTCACGGTGTGGATACGGGCGATGTACAAACCGTGTACGGCGCCGAGGGTTACGGTCCCTCGATCTACCTCGACGATCCGGAGGGCAATACGGTGGAGCTGAAAGGGCCTTCTCAGTCTTGACCAATCCATCCTTGGTGCCGAACACTTGGTGCCGTGCATAATCGTGAACGTTTCCAACACGAACACTTGGTGCCGTGCATAATCGTGAACGTTTCCAACAGGAAACGTTCACGATTATGCACGGCACCAACATCTACGTTCTGCACGGCACCAACATCTATTCGGCACCAACATCTATTTGAGGAGATCTGAATGCCCACGACTCGACTCCTGATAACAATGACACTTACCTGTGTACTGTGTGGCTGTGGACAAATGGCGAACCAGGAAATCTCCACCCCTACACCCGTTGGCAGCGATCCAATGGAAAAGTGGTCGCGCAGTTGTTCGCTGTGCCACATTAACGGTATTGGCGGCGCACCTCGGGTTGGCGATTCCGAAGACTGGGCCCCGCGTCTCGCGCAGGGTGACGAGGTACTGCTTACCCACACTGTGGAAGGATTCAACAACATGCCACCACTCGGTTATTGCATGGACTGTGAACGTTCTGATTTCGTCACATTGATCAAATTCATGTCCAGCGGATTACGACCGTGACCGGTTGGTCGCGTCGACGGTGGCTGGCTGGCACGGCAACGGCGGGCCTCTTGGCAGCCACCCGGCCAGTTTCGGCCACCTCTCAAGGCGGGCTCCCCTGGTACAACTGGAGCGGCAGCCAAAGTTCACAACCCATCAGTCGCTTTGCTCCGGGTAGCGAAGACGAGTTGGTCCAGTTCCTGCGCACAACAAACGGCGCTGTGCGCCCTGTGGGTGCCGGTCACTCATTCTCTCCTCTCGTGCCAACCGATGGCCACCTCGTGGTGTTGGACAGAATGGCCGGTTTGCTCGAACACAATAGCGAGACAGTACAGGCCACCTTCGCCGCTGGAACCCGACTTGGCAGTTGCGGCGCATTGCTCGAGCCTATCGGCCAGGCGATGTTCAACCTGCCGGACATCGATCGACAGACGCTCGCCGGCGCTACGTCCACGGCCACTCACGGCACGGGTATCGGGTTCAATACGCTGTCGGGATACATCACCGGTCTGCGACTGGTCACAGCCACGGGCGAGGTGCTGGACATCGACGCAGAGAACAACTCCGCCCTGTTCGATGCTGCGCGTGCCGCGCTCGGTGCGCTCGGCATCGTTACGCAAATTCGCATGCAGAATCGAACCCCATACCGTCTAAAAGAACGCAACTGGGTGGAACGTACCGAGACGGTTCTTGAACACTTCGATGAATCGGCCCGCGCACATCGACATTTCGAGATGTTTCCCCTGGTGCATTCCGACTACGCCCTGGTGCTTGCGATCGATGAAACGATCGAACCCATCAACAATCCTCGACCGTCGCCAGAGGAGGCGGCCGCTTTTGGTCAGGTTATGAAATCCTGGTTGGCTCTGCCTCCAGGAAAACGAAAACCTCTAATCAATGGCCTGGCTGAAGGAATCGAGCCAAGCGAAGCCGTCGACGTCTCCCATAAAATACTCGCCAACGTTCGTAACAATCGATTCAATGAGATGGAGTACTCGGTTCCGATTGAAGCCGGTGCGCAGTGCCTCAGAGAAATTCTCGCTACTATCGAGCGCCAGGCGATCGACGTAGTTTTCCCGTTAGAGTTTCGTTACATCAAAGGCGACGACCTCTGGCTCAGCATGTTTTCAGGCGGCGACCGAGCAGCAATCTCCATCCACAGAGCGGCAGACTTTGACTATCGACCGTACTTCGACGCCATCGAGCCGATTTTCTGGAAGTACGACGGCCGTCCCCATTGGGGCAAGTGTCATACGCTGGAACACGCCGCGTTATCCTCGCTTTATCCCAGACTCGCGGATTTCATCAATCTGCGCGCGGAACTCGACCCATCGGGACGCTTCTTGAACGATCACCTGCGCAAGATTTTCGGGATTGAGTCATGAAGCGCCGCACCCTGCTCTTCGGTGGTGCGGGTATGGCCGCCAGCGCCGCGGTCGCTACCTTCCTGTGGCGACCTGAAGACCGAGGCGGACCTCATGATCTCTACTTCTCAAGGTTGAACGAACTCCTGAAACGTGACGGTCCGGGCTACCCGGTTTTAGTCATCGACCTCGAACGGCTGGAACACAATGTCGATGTGTTGACCCGTTCGGTGGGGGCTGAGAAGCGCTATCGCGTGGTGGTCAAGTCGTTGCCTTCCGTGCCGATGCTCAAACATGTCATGGCCCGTGCAGACACCAATGCACTCATGGTTTTTCACCAACCGTTCCTCACCGCCATCGTGGCCGCATTTCCCGACAGCGATGTTCTGATGGGTAAACCGATGCCCATCAACGCCGCCGCTCGTTTCTACCGGACGCAACCGAATACTTCGTTCCAGTCACAAAGGCAGCTGCAATGGCTCATCGATTCCCACGAGCGCCTGCGGCAGTACCAAACGCTCGCGCGTCAGCTGGGCGTACGCATGCTCGTCAATGTCGAGATCGATGTCGGTCTGCATCGAGGTGGAATACCGGAGCCCGCGGCCTTGGAACCAATTTTCGCGACGATCGCCTCTGACCCCGAACATCTACAATTCTCTGGTTTCATGGGTTACGAGCCTCACCTTACCGGACTTGGCGCCGGGCTCGATCATCCCGCCGTACAGAATGTATTGTCGCTCTATCGGGGATTTCTCGATCGCGTGCCGCCATCCGCTCTGCGCGAACGGCTCACCCTCAACGGCGCAGGCAGTCACACGTTGCGAATCTACGAACGCGATCACACCATGAACGATCTTGCGGCTGGATCGGGCGTTGTCAAACCAACGGACTTTGATACCCACCATCTCGCCGAGAACCTTCCGGCTGCCTTTATCGCCACTCCTATCCTCAAACGTTATGACGAGTTGCGCGCACCGGGAGCTCCATGGCTTGCCAAGGCCATGCAAAGCTGGGACCCCAACCGACAGCGGCTCTATTACATCTACGGTGGCTTCTGGAAGGCACGCTATGCGTCTCCGCCCGGCATAGCCGAACCGTTGTATCACAGCACCAACCAGGAACCGGTCAGTACATCCACCTCGGTAAACCTTGGGGTCGATGACTACGTCTTCTTGCGCCCGACGCAAAGCGAGCACGTCTTGCTGCAGTTCGGCGATCTTCTGGTAGTCAAAAATGGCGAGTTCGTAGATCGCTGGCCGGTATTTCATCAGACGGAAAAAACTTGAATGGTGCTGTCCGGCGCGCCTGCGCAGGTGCGGGCATTGTTGTCGACACTGAAGCCGGGGACGTTGCGCCTTTACCTCGCACAAGGGATCGCCGCAGTCGCATCATTGATGACCTTGGTCATACTGAACGCGACGCTCGGTACCGGCCCCCTTGGCAGCCTCCTGGTCGCCGTCACTATATTTTTTACGCTCCGCACGCTCCTCACCCTGCAGTCCTGGCCCGCTTTACTCAAGCGTGCCGTCGAACTCGAGCAACAGGAGAACCTGCCCGCGCTCGCGACACTCTTCAAAAGCTACTGGATGCTGGACGTTATTTCCGGGGCCGTCAGCGCGGGTGTCGGTTTTCTGCTGCTGCCCTGGTTTGCCGAGTGGCTCGAGTGGGAACCCGCTCTGCTGATCGGTGCGGGCTGGTTCATCTGGGTTTTGCTGATCAGCTGGTTGAACGTGCCGCTCGCGGTGATTCGAATGTATTCGGCCCAGAATGCGCTGGCACTGAGTTTCATCATCGCGCCCTGTTTACAGTTGTTGGCGGCAATCGCCCTGTGGTTGGCAGGAGAGACCGAACCGGCGATCTACTACCCATGGTGGGCCGCCAGTTACGGTATCGAAGCGGTCATACTTTTCATCCTCGGCTACCGGATTCTCGCCCGCGCCGGAGTAAAACACTGGGTGACGGCACCTGTACAATTTCGTCGCCAGGGATTGACAACCGCCTGGTGGACCAACATTTCGAAATCTCTGAACGTGGTCGTCCTGCAGGTGGATATCATTCTGGTGTCGGTCATCATCAGTATGGAGGCGGTCACTATCTATCGCTTTCTCAAGCAGGTCGGTACTTTGATCAGCAGATTGGTGGATCCGGTGTTTCAATCATCCTTTGCGGACCTCATGCGCATCGGTACAGACCCGGGGTCTGAGTCTGTCGATGAATTTCGACGGGCAACGTTGATATTCGGCTGCATCTCGGTCCCTTTATGTTTCCTGGCCAGTATCTCAAGCCCGGTGTGGCTATCGATTGTCTTCGGACCCGAGCAGATCTACCTCTGGTCAACTGTCGCAATATTCATGCTTGCCATCTGCGTGAGTTCGACTTTCGTCGCCATCCACCCGCTTGCTATTGGGCTTGGATTCGCACGGGTAACCCCGCTCATACAAGTGTGCTCGTACACGCTTTTCCTGACTGGCATGTTCTGGCTGGGCGAGCCCTATGGGTTGATCGGCGTCGTATCCAGCTACCTCGCGGGTATGCTGCTGATGACAGGCTGGAAGCTCTACCTCGTGTTGCCTCGTTTGAGGGTGCAATGACCTTCGCTATTCCCAGTCTGTTCGCTTGTGTAGAGTTCTTCTTAACCCCAATGTAACAATAATGCGCGGGCGCAGACGTGTTAGAACAGGCAAAATGCGTAACCACGTAGTGCTCGCACAGATTTCGCGCATACCCAGTGATGGGAGCGTACGCCACCGTATGTGACCTGAGTGAAAATCAGCACGCGCGTAACTTAAAGTGCGTAGTTTGCCTGTTAAAACGCGAGCCGTGGGCGGTCCGCGTCGTGAATTGTTGTTACATTAGGGTTGATGACGACGAAAAACCTCATTGCCTTCTTATTGATCTGCCTGGCCGGCAACGCAAACGGCGCGGCCATCGACTTCGATGAGGAGATCAAAAGCCTCGCGGCCCGTCCGGAAATAAGCGAAGCGCTGAGAATCATCGAAACTCTGGATTCACAAAGCGATGCCGAACTCATCGAGCTGACGGAAATACCCGCACCTCCATTCAAAGAAGACGCGCGCGCTCGACGTTACGCGGAGAAACTCATCGATGCCGGCATGCAAGACACCAGGATAGACAAGGTGGGAAACGTCATCAGCCGCTGGCCGGGACGCTCAGGCGACAAGACCATCGCAATCGTCGCTCACTTGGACACGGTTTTTCCGGCAGGCACGGATGTAACGGTGAGGCGAGAAAACGGCAAGCTCTATGCGCCGGGAATCGGTGACGACACGCGTGGTCTAATACTGCTCCTGACCATGATACGGGCGATGCGATCGGCCGATGTCGAGACCGTGAACGACCTGCTTTTTGTCGCGACGGTCGGAGAAGAGGGGCTCGGCGACTTGCGTGGGGTAAAACACCTCTTCCGCCAAGGTGGACCGCGCATCGACGAACTCATCGCCATTGACGGAGGTTCATTTAAACGAGTGCTGAACCACGCCATCGGCTCACATCGTTACCGGGTGACTTTCAGGGGTGCCGGCGGCCATTCCTGGAGCGCGTTCGGGCTCGCCAACCCAGCTCACGCGCTCGCGCGCGCCATCCATTTTTTTGACGACAACGCCTCCACTTTCGTTGCCACCGGTCCACGCACCACGTACAACATCGGCCGCGTGGGCGGCGGGACCTCGGTTAATGCCATACCTTTCGAAAGCTGGGCTGAAATCGACATGCGTTCAGAAGACCCTGACCGTCTGCGCCAGATAGACGCTATCCTGCAAAATGCTGTGCAGCTCGCGCTGGTTGAGCAGAACCGGCTACTCACCCGGGGGGAGCCGCTGAGCGTCGAGGTGAAGTCCATCGGTAATCGGCCGTCAGGCAGGATCGATCCGCAAACGCCGCTCATCCAGCGTGCGCTGGCTGCAACACGATTTTTCGGAGTCACACCAGAGCTGGCTGCCGGTTCTACCGACGCCAATGTACCTATCGCCCGCGGCATTCCCGCGACCACCATTGGCCGTGGTGGACAGGGTGGGGGGGCTCATTCACTCAACGAGTGGTGGTCGAATATCGACGGCTACCGCGGTGTTCAGAAAGCGCTGCTCATAGCACTCGCATCCGCCGGTGTAACCGATCGCCGCTGACAAGAAATCTGATCAGCGCCCCCGTCGCCTGCCTCGCTTGCTGGAATTAGTCTTGTTTCTCTGGTAACCGCGCCATCCTCGCGGATTGGGGTTTTCTTTCTTTTTGATTACGACCACACGACTACGGTAATTGGTTTGCGCAACCACCGTAGGCACCGCCATGCCGTTTGCCGGTCGTACCTCCACCAGCGTCACCGCGTCTGCATCCCCGGGTGCAAACTGCGGATTGCCGAAGTGAGTGACACCCTCCTCGTCCACCCATTTCGCTATGACCTCGGCTTGGCCGCTCATTGAATAAGCTGCAAATACCAGTGCCCCCGCACTCAGCAACGGTCGAATCCGCATCACTTTCCCCTAACTGTGTGATGCGTCACATTAACCAACCTTAGCGGAGGGTGATTCACGATTTTGTGAGTAGTGTCACAGATTTGTACGAAACGGGTCCCTCGTTCAGGCTTTTTCTGACCTCTGTCGACTGACAAATAAGCTGCGTAATGAGCGCCGAATCCGGACGAATTTCCCGTAACCCCTAACCAATCACAGTTCAAGCGCAACCGCTATGGTCTGATAGACCGCGAGTTCAAGTCATTTTTGATCTGATTCAGTGAAGGATTACTGCCTGTCATGGCCATACGCTTGAGGAAGCGTGTTGAACGCCATCTACTGACCCATCTTGGGACGTTCGCGCTCGTCCCAATTTCGGCGATCGCCTACCTTGCTATCTACGATGGTTCTGTACCCGCGGCGTTCAATTCCGTTGCGCAATTCAGCCAACTTGCCGTCATAGTAACGACGCTTGCGCTAATCACTGCTGCGGTCTCGGTCGGTCGAATATTGCGACGAAATCTCCAGCCCTTAACGGAACTCCAGGATGCGATTCGTCGGCTCGCGAACGGGGACTACTCTCGGCGTATATCCATTAGCAAGAACGATGAATTCAAATCACTTACCCACGCCTTCAACGCCATGACCGATCAGTTTGAAGAAGCACAAAAATCCAGTCAGTCGTTGGCTGACATCGACCGGCTTATCCTGTCTTCCGCTAATCTCGACTCCGTTCTCCGTAAGGTGTTGATATCTGCTCAGATGGAAGCAGTCGAGATTACCTTGATTCTTCGACCTGATATGGAATCAGTTCTGCTTGCAACTTATCGATTGAAAAAACGGCAACTGGTCAAAGACACGATCGGGCTCCTGGAAATCACCAATGACGGCTTGCGCGACATCGATGGTTATTGCGACATAGCCAAGCGAGTCTGCGGAGAAAATACGCTTGAATATCTTCCTATCGCCGGGGAAGGCAAGATATCGGGTGTGTTGGTTGCCGCCGGTGACAGGTCCCTGACAGGCGGCGAGTCCAAATATCTAACTGACCTCGCGGATCGGCTTTCCGTTGCAGTAACCAATATCAATCGTTCAGACAGCCTGTATCAACAAGCACATTTCGACGCTTTGACCGGCCTTATCAACCGTCATGCATTCGAAGATAAGTTACGTGAAAGCCTTTCTCGCTCATGGCGTGGAGAAAAAGGTGTACTCCTATTCCTGGACCTCGACGGCTTCAAGAAGGTCAACGACACAGAAGGTCACAAAGCGGGCGATCGGCTGCTGGTGATAATCAGCGATCGATTGCGTGAGACGCTTCGAGAAATTGACGTCATTGCCCGCCTAGGTGGGGACGAGTTCGCCATGATTGTTCCCGGGTGTGAAGATGACAAGTCCGTTTCGGTCTTGTGCGAACGGATCATCAGCTCCATCACCAAACCGATAATCGTGGATCGCATGGAGCACTCTATCGGGGTTTCAATTGGCGTTGCAGTTTTTCCTGACGATGCAACAAATGTTGAAGAACTTATTATGAAAGCGGACTCCGCCATGTATCGCGCAAAAGAATCCGGGGGAGCCAGGTTCGCATTTTATGATGATACGTTGAATGAAGCGAACCGACATCGAGTGTTTGTTGAAAGTCGCTTGAGAAACGCGATCAAAAAAGGCGAGCTCAACGTTCACTTCCAACCAAAGCTGAAGCTTGCCGATCGGTCCGTCGAAACCGCAGAGGCGTTGTTACGATGGACAGACGCCAAACTCGGAGTCGTACCGCCAGACACGTTCGTACCAATCGCTGAGGAAACCAGCCTGATCTACGATTTCATGTCGATCCTCGTTGACAAAACGGCCAGCCTGTTTGCATCAGCGGAGCAACGCGGAATTACCCTCGACACCATTGCGATCAACATTTCCCAGAAACAACTGATGGCGGATGGTTTCGCGCTTTCGCTGTTGTCGTTACTCGACCGACGCAACCTGCCTCACCACCACATCGAAATCGAAGTGACGGAATCGGTGTTTGCCAAGGATACACAGCAAGTCGTACGCGAGCTCGAGATCTTGCGGCAGGCCGGTATGAAAATCGCCCTCGATGATTTTGGAACCGGTTTTTCCTCGTTGAATATGTTACGTGAGCTTCCTCTGGACGTTGTCAAGATCGACCGCTCTTTCATCACCGAGTTAGAGACGTCGGACCAGGCGCGTAGTCTTGTACAACACTTGATCAGCATTGCAGCCACGCTGGGTAAAGAGGTCGTTGCCGAGGGTGTCGAAACTGAAGTGCAGTTAGAGCATCTCATCATTGCAAAGTGCGACTATGTGCAGGGATTCCTGGTTTCCAAGGCAAAACCAGAAGAAGAGTTCATTCGGATGTTGTCTCTCTGGCAGAGCGACAGCAGTTCAATGAACCTCAAAAACGCCAGTTAGCGTCGACGTTAAACGCGCCCGATCCAATCAACCCTGATGTGACAATAATGTGCGTGCATAAACGTGTTATAACAGTTCAAATGCGTAACCACGTAGTGCTCGCACAGATTTTGCACGTACCCGGTGATGGGAGCATACGCCAAGTTAAGTGACCTGAGTGAACATCAGCACGCGCGTAGCAGATGTGCGTAGTGTGCCTGTTAAAACGCGAGCGGTGGGCGGCCTGCACCCTGGATTATTGTCGCATCAGGGTTAACTGTTCAACACTTCCATCACCGCGACGGTTCGTGACACCAACTCGTCGAGCTTGATCTCGGAATAACCTCCGAGAGAAATCCTCACGGTTTCCTGCCACGGTTTGGTCCATTCACTCGGTATCGTTTTACCCTGCAGTGCCCAAAGACCACCGACGGTTGCACCATTACAATCGGTATCAAGACCCGCTGCCACCACATTCCCAATTGCCGCGCTGTAATCATCAGGGTTGGCGAGCAGCGCCCAGACCACAAGAGCGAGATTGTTGACGGTATGTACCACACTGAGAGAGGCGTATCGTTCACGGATTGCTGAGTCGCCCAGTCCTTCCTTCACAACCTTCCGGGCAAAGGCAATCGCCCCCGCACAACGCGAATCTTCAGGGATGTGTTCAAGCGCCCCGTCGACCGCCTCGTCAAGCGTCGTGCTTGCGGGAATCAGAGCACCTAACGCCGCCACAAATACTGCCCCGTAAACGCCATCCTCGCGATGCGACAGTCCAGCATCCGAGCGCGCCAGATCAGCCGCAAGCTTGGGATTCCCCGGACAGACCCAACCATATAGATCGGCTCTAATCTGCGCGCCTATCCAGTCGTTAAACTCGTTGTCGGAACATTCATGGAGGTCAAATTCCGGCGCATGACCCTCTGGAAACCACTCGTGAGCGTTATTCAGCAACGTGCGGTAGGCGGCTCGCTCCGCGGTGTAGGTCATGGCGACTGGAAGACGGCGCAACCAGGTTCTCGCTACTTGCTCCGTGGAAAGATCCCGACCGTGGGCTTCCAGCATCAACAACGCGAGAAACGTGTAGTTGATGTCATCGTCTGCCTCACTTCTATGAAGGTTTCCTCGACAACAGGCCTGTTCGAGTTCGGTGGGCAGATTTTCCGTATAGGGGACGTAATCACGCAGCGGCAGTGCGTCAACAGACTCGAGATAACCCGCCAATGCCTCCTGGCCTTGGCGCATGGAAAACCTCTCCACTGCCTTGCCCAGCATGCAGCCGGAAACGCGCCCTTCCCAGGCACGACGTATGCGTAGCTCTCGATCTTCCATCACCAGTCACCGTTCAAGCTGAAGGGAGAACTACAAGCATTGATAGAACCGGAGGAACAAGCAAGGGAACCTCTGAACCAATTCGCATGCCTTGCAGAAGCAGATCGCACCCTGGCGCCCAACAAGTTATTCTCATTTGGGTATTTTTCTCATCTGGAAACAAACATCGTGATGTCGGTCATACGAGCTAGTTTGTTAGCCTTCCTGGTAGTTTTGTTCTCATCGTCAGCGCTCTATGCCGAATCCGCCAGCGATGGCACGACATTCGATGTGGCGTCCGCCACTCAAGCGTATCTCGACCGGTTGGACCCCGAACAAAGGGCAGCGTCAGACGCCTACTTTGAAGGTGGCTACTGGTTGGACCTTTGGGAACTACTGTATGGGCTGCTGATCGCATGGATTCTGTTGAATTTCAGGATATCGACGCGGATGAGGGATTTCGGCGAAAAAATCAGCCGGTTCAAATTTCTGCGGGTAACTTCTTACATCGTCCAATACACATTGATCGTGTTCGTCGTATCGCTTCCCTGGGTCATCTATCGGAACTTCATTCGAGAGCATGACTACGGCCTTTCCAATCTCAACTTCACCGACTGGTTCGGTGAACGGCTGATCGGACTCGGCGTTTCGCTCGTCATGTCTACGCTTGGCATCGCGTTGATCTATCTGGTGATTCGTAAGGCGCCAAAAACATGGGCTATCTGGGGATCCTTCGCCGGTATTGCCATGCTCGGTTTTGTATTCATGGTGTCACCGGTTTTCATCAATCCGTTATTCAATGACTACCAGTCGTTATCCGAAGGCCCGCTCAAAGAGAACATACTGTCTCTCGCCAGAGCAAACACCGTACCCGCCGACGATGTTTTTAGCTTTGACGCTTCGAAGCAATCAACGCGAATCAGCGCAAACGTTAGCGGGCTGTTTGGTACGACTCGGATCAGCCTGAACGACAACCTGCTCAACCGGACGAGCCCCGACAGCATCGAAGCCGTCATGGGTCATGAGATGGGCCACTATGCATTGAATCACGGTCCGAAAATGCTCATCTCGTTCGGGATCGTCATGGTGATCGGTTTCGCGTTCGTGCGCTGGGCGTTCGACCGGGTGAACAAATCCTCATGGGGAATACGCAATGTGGCGGATATCGCCGGCCTGCCGTTGATGATCGCGCTGTTTTCGGTGTATCTCTTTCTCGTATCTCCACTTACCAATAGCATCATCCGAATCAATGAAGCGGAAGCGGATATCTTCGGACTCAACGCGTCGCGCAAACCCGATGGATTTTCCGAAGCGATCCTGGGCCTTTCCGAATACCGGAAAATGCAACCTGGATATTGGGAGGAGATCATCTTCTTCGATCACCCGAGCGGCTATAACCGAATTTACCTGTCCATGCAGTGGAAGAAGGAGAATCTCGAATCGTCTATCGACGATTAGATCAGTCGGAGGCGACAATTCTCACAGGAGGGACTCGAGCACATAGGCACTGACAAATCCCACGCTCCACATCACACCCGATATCCAGATGAATCGGCGATTCCAGGTGTCTGCCCGTGCGCAAGCAGCCGCCAATTCCGGGTCGGTGGGACATTCGCGTCCTGGACGGTAAGTGGCCCAGCCGGCAACGGCAATCAGCAAACCAGCTATCGAGAACATCCACCCTTTGTACAAGCTGAGCGTAATGAGCCACGGAACGTTGCTGGCCATCGATGCCACAACCGCGCCAAAGCCAACGCTGACCAACACGATGGGAATGGCGCAACACAGCAGCGTACCGGATGTCGTGAAGAGTAACAGCCAACCCCAGGTTCTTGGTTTATCCATGATCACAGGCTAAAAAACGGCGCCGATGCCGAAAGCGACATAACCGCCAGTCCAATCACTGTCTCGTTCGTAAACGAGCGCCTTGTATTCGAGACGTGCCATGACGTTTTGCCAATAGAACATAAGCACCGGGCCGCTCTGTACGCGATCACCATCGCCGGAAGCGAGCAGCGAGACATCCCACATGACAAACACACCGCTGTTGGTTGTATTGTTATGGATGGGATGGATCCCCAGATTGATATCGAGACCGACACGATCATCCCAGGCATAAAGGTCGTACAGCTGGTAGAACGATGGGGTTTCCGCACTGTAGGCGACGCTCAGCCCCACATCCCATGCCCCATCGTCTGCCGTGGGAAATTGCACCGAAGGGGTGATGCTCCAGTTGGAAGTAAATGCGTGTCGATTCGTGTATTTCTTGAGCGGTACGCCGACGATGACATTGCCGAGGTCGTTGTCGACATAGGGTAGCTTGAACGTTATTCGAGTCGAAGGCCGGAAGGTGTACACACCCTCCAGCCAGGTTGTCGTGCGTGAATCAAAACGCTCCACTCGAGCCTGGATGCCAAAGCCACCTTCCCAACGGGGCGCCATGTCCATCACAGGCTGATGAGCAAACGCGAGGCCGCTCACGCAAAGCAGTACCGCCCAGAAAATCCACTTCACGGCTGGTAGGTGGTGAGCTCGCCTGTTTCAGAAACCGTCCATATATCGATTGGGTCGTAACCGCCCGACTCGATCGCAGCAAACAGGCTCAACCTGTCAATCACCGAATCTTCCCTTACCGCGACTATGACCTTCTGGTCTTCTATCTCGACCTTGACCCCGTTGGTATACATCGAGCGGTCGACAAACGGGAGTTTCGAGACTTTTTTGATCACACCTTGCGCGCAGAAGGAGCAAACGATGCCATGCACCGTAACCACGTAATCCTGCGCGAGGACGGGCGTTGTCATGAACATCAGCGCGAGTGCGAACACCCGGTTTCTTAATACCATCATCTTACCTGCCAATATGCCACGGACTTCAGACCATTAGACACAACTCAATGGGAGAATTCCGCAATCTGTCGCAATAATGGCCACACTACAACCTCTAGTCCCTATAGATTCAAGGGCGAATCCTAGGGAAAGCAACCCTACATCCCAAAAACATCCATAAAAGACGTTATCTCCCAACCTACCCGCTGATAGGACTGGCTGTTGATGGGTGACTAAACTGGTTTTGAACTGGCAACCACCGCCGGAAGAAACCGGTCGGAAAGAGTCCCGCACCAACAGCCAACAGGAGAAACAAGATGCCTGAAATCAGTATTCAAAATCACTGCGCCACTCTTACTGACCTGGTGGACGTGGAATCCTTTGGCGAACCGGTAGGAAAACTACCCAGACAAACCGACAGCGGATTTTTTGAAGAAGGAAATCTGGCAGCCGGCACATGGGAATGTGAACCCGGCACTCTCAACATCGAGCTGGATATCACGGAGTTCTGTCATCTGCTGAAAGGCCACTGGATTCTGACCTCACAATCCGGACTGGTAACTGAAATCAAAGCCGGTGACAGTTGGGTCTTTCCCCGTGGCTGGAAAGGAACGGGTGAGGTAGTGGAAACTGTACGCAAGGTATATCTGGTTGTCAGCTGACGTACACATCCGCTCCTGCGCGAGCACCACGCATGCGCCTTGAGCAACCCCGAAAAGAAAGGGTCACGCATTGAGCACCGAGACGATTATCTTCATCGGGGTCGGCCTGTATCTGGCGGTCATGCTGACCATCGGAATTTACGCTTCGCGCAGGGCTGGCAATACCGCAGACTTCATCGTAGCCGGGCGCCGCTTACCCATCTGGATTGGCAGCGCAACCATCATTGCGACCTGGTTCGGAGGCGGAACGATGATGGGCGGTGCCGGGGCTTCCTATGAGCGCGGGCTGTTGGGAGTTATTGCCGACCCGTTCGGAGGCGCGCTTTGTCTTTTCATCGTCGGCTTCTTTTTCGCACGTCTTTTCCGCCGTTTGCGCCTCCTGACATTCATCGACTTCTTTCAAAACCGCTACGGAAAAACAGCGGCCACCATTGCCGCCATAGGCTCTATCTCCTCGAATATCGGTTGGACCGGCGCACTGTTGGTTGCCTTCGGTTACGTCTTTGAGACCCTGACGGGCGTACCGATGGAATTGGGTATTCTGGGTGGGGCCATTGTCGTGTTCATCTACACCATGGCTGGCGGCATGTGGGCGGTCGCGCTGACCGACTTCGTCCAGATGGTGGTCATCGCAATCGGACTCGTACTACTTCTGGTCGTCGTTCTCATCGATGTCAGAGGCTGGAGTAACATTGCGGAGCAATTGCCGGAGGACACCTTCCGGATGATTCCGCTGGATAATACCGCGGAGGTCTGGATGAACTACATCCGTGCCTGGTTGATCTTTGGTCTGGCGGATGTCACGGCACAGACGTTGATGCAGCGTGCCTTTTCGGCGAAGAACGAACAGGTGGCACAGAACTCCTTTTACCTGGCAGGGTTCGGTCACCTGTCGCTGGGGTTGATTCCAGTTACGTTGGGCATCATTGCCAGCGTCACGATGCCGGGACTCGTCGATCCTGAAACCGTCATCCCGGAACTCGCCCTTGCGCACTTACATCCGGTGGCCATCGCGATATTCGTCGGCGCGCTGCTGGCGGCGATAATGAGTAGTGCGGACAGTGCGCTGCTCGCGGCCGCTAGCGTGTTCAGCGTCAACATCATGCCTCTATTCAAGCCGCAGCTGTCTGATCGATTCCGGCTCCTCGCAACACGTATTGCGATTCCTGTCTTTGGCAGTATTGCCGTCTACGTCGCGCTCGAGGTCCAGGTCGTTTATAACCTGATTCTCGACTCTAATTCGGTCATATTGGTGTGCGTGACAGTCCCGTTCATCGCCGGGGTCTGGTGGAAACGGGCTAACCGAAGCGGCGCTCTTGCCTCCATGGGGATGGGATTTCTCACCTGGTTCATCGCGATACTATTTGCTCCCGATTTCCCGGGTGATCTGCTGGGGCTGCTGGTCGGACTGGTGACAATGCTTGTGGTAACCCCGCTTACCCAGAAGACCGATCCGCCAGTGCCGCTACGAAACGGCGACGGTGAGGAAGTCGAATTCAAGGATCGACTGGGTACGCTGCCGCTGTTCAGACGCATCAGGTGAGGACTCGGCGTGTAGGCGCGGAAGTCTTGCCGGCACACGCTGACTAGCGTAGGCGCGGGGTGTTAGGAAACAAAACGGTGTACGAGGTTGGATCGCTACGACTCAATCATCATTGGGGCTGGGCATAATGGATTAGTTTGCGCTGCCTATCTGGCGCGGGGCGGCCAGCGAGTTCTGGTGGTGGAGGCATCCGATGTGCCGGGCGGTCTTGGGGCGAGCTACGAATTTCATCCGGGTTTTCACGCATCTGTCGCACACTCAGTCAGTCACTTCTCTCAAAAAATAGCCACTGACCTCAAACTTGCGTCATTTGGCTTTGACATAACCTCGAACCCGTTACCGACACTCGGGCTGAGCGTCGACGGAAAACATGTCGTCATACACCAGGACTCTGTGAGTGGAACCAGCCCCCACGACTCGGAAAGTTACCGGAAATATTCCCGACTCATGCACCGTTTTGCCAGGGTATTGAATTCTTTCTGGCTCAAAACGATGCCGCGTATCGGCAACAATAGCCTCGCCGAGATGACCACCTTTGCACTCCTTGGCTTCAACATTCGCCGTATCGGTAAAAACGATATGCGGGAATTTCTACGAGTTGCCTCCCTTCCTGCCCGTGACCTCATGGATGAGTATTTTGACAACGAAATCCTCAAAGCAACTTTAAGTTGGGACGGACTCATTGGTTCACGATTGGCGCCGCGTTCACCAAATGGCGCAGTACTCGCGATGTTGTATCGCATGGCCGGCGTTTCTAAAGGAACACACACCATTCCAGCGAGCGGGGTCAGCGGCTTAATCGAGTCGTTGTGCACATCGGCGACCACATCGGGCGCCGAAATAAGAATCACCACCGAAGTCAGTCGCATTCTGATTGACAAGAGCACCAACGGACTGGTTGCCAAGGGTGTAGAACTGGTTGATGGCGAGAGGATCGAGGCTTCGAGAGTCATCTCATCCACCGATCCGCAAAGAACCTTCCTGGATCTGGTTGGCGTGGAGAACCTCGATATTGGCTTTACAAACCGAATTCGCCGATTGCGATGCGATGGCTACGTCGCAAAACTGCACCTCGCATTGAGTGGGCTGCCGGAATTCGACGGCATCGAGCGACCGGACGGTCGAATGATAATTGCGCCCGACATGGACGCCATCGAGTACGCGTTCGACCACGCCAAATACGGTGAGTGCCCGACAAACCCGGTAATGGAAATTGTACTTCCAAGTATTCACGACACATCCTCTGCTCCCGCCGGGCAACACGTACTGTCCGCGCATGTCATGTACATACCTTATCGACTGAAAGGAGGATGGACCGACGCGGCCCGTGAGTCGATCTGTGAACGGGCGATCGACACAATTGCGCAATACGCGCCGCGAATCCGAAGTCAGATTATTCACCGGGAGTTACTCACGCCGTTAGACCTTGAACAAAACTATCGGGTGACGGGCGGGCACTGGCATCACACTGAATTTGCGATGGATCAAATGTTCATGATGCGGCCGACCTACGAAGCCGCCCAGTACAGCACACCCATACCGGGTCTGTTCCTCTGCGGCGCAGGTTGCCATCCAGGCGGCGGCATCATGGGTGGTGCCGGACACAATGCCGCACGTGAAATTCTGCGATGAATGACTACGACGCAATCATCATAGGCGCAGGTCACAACGGGTTGACAAACGCTGCTTACCTGGCGAAGGCCGGGCTGAAGGTTGTAGTGCTCGAGAAGAACGAATATATCGGTGGCGCGGCTGTTTCCCGGGAACTTCACGAAGGTTGGATCTACTCGAGTTGTTCCTACGTCTGCAGCATGATGCGCCAGGCACTACACCGCGATTTGGACCTGGGCCGGCACGGCCTGTTGCTTGTGCCCTACCTTGGAACCATCAACTTCGGCAACCACGCAGAGAGGCTATTTGCCTATCACGATGAAGAAGCGGCGTATCTTGAACTAAAACGCCACTCACCCCACGACGCAGACGCAATGCATCGTTTTCAGACCGACCTGACACGCTACTCGCAACTGATCCGCAAAACACTATTGCGCACGCCACCCGATCCGACTTCCTTTCGGGTGCGCGATATCAGGGAACTCCTGTACCTTGCCAAACAGTTCTGGGCGCTGGGTGAAAAGGAAATTTACGAATACGTTCGTTTCTTCACGATGAGTGCGGCCGAATATCTCGAAGACTATTTCGAGAACGATCTGATTAAGGCCGCCATGGCAAGTCCAGGCATCATCGGCACCGCACTCGGCGTTTATTCACCTGGCTCTTCCTATATCCTGTTGCACCACGTCATGGGTGATGTCGATGGCAGCATCGGTGCGTGGGGTCTCGCGCGTGGGG
>SMVA01016283.1_pt1 | contig 20259 bp, 16 predicted proteins | sample 2456451 | NCBI WGS metagenome assembly SMVA01 (sample SAMN11095933, study PRJNA526329) | marine sediment metagenome | biome: Marine sediment; feature: Surficial sediment; material: Deep marine sediment; isolation source: Hadal surficial sediment | place: Pacific Ocean | collected 2014-05 | depth... | reverse complement strand
AGTCGAAACGGACACCGCCAGCTGGCTGTGCCGTGGCCACCACAGTGTTCTGGACGCTGCCGGGCAGGGTCCAGAGGTTGGGGTCGGCAGCCGCGCAATCGCCGGAGTTGGTGTATCCGTCACCATCGCTGTCAGGGCCCGCGTTGAGGGTCATGAGGCGGGCGCGGTTGGGGATGACGACTTCCGGATTGCGAACCTGCACGTCCAGGATGCCGGGAATGGCATTGGCGGCAACGTCCACCGTCACTTCCAGAGTCGATGAACTGATGAAAGTGGTGGACACCACCGTGACCCCGCTGGGCCCTGAACCATTGACGGTGGGGCTCAGGAAATCGACCTGGGCGCCGGCGCGGAAGCCGGCGCCGCTGATGGTCACCAGCACACTGCTGGCATCCTGGTTGAGGGTCGCCGGGGAAGCGCCGGTGATCATCACCGCAGGGGCGATCTCGGTGCGCACCCTGTAGGGGATGTCGACCACGCCGCCGATAAATCCAAAATAGGTCTGGAAGTTGTCTTCGGTGAAGATGGTGTTGCCGGTTCCTCCGGTGCAGATGTTGCTGGCCGGGCCGGTGCAGTCATCGCTGCCATCGGGGTCGATAGTGCATGGAATGCCATTGTTGGAGCAGGCCAGATCAGAGACGTTGAGGATGACAAAATAGCCGTCGGCGATGGTGATGGTGCCGCTCTCCGGCTGCTTGACCACGAAGAACAGGTCCCGCGCCTGGTTCACGGTCACGTTGAAGCGGTCGCGGACGTCGACCAGTTCCGTCAGGCCGGTGCCGCCGTTGGCGCTGCCGGCGACAAGGCGCGGCGGATCGAAGACGATGGCCGGTTCGATGATATTGGGATTGCCGGGGTCGGCCAGCATGAGACCGCCCGTATACGCCTCATCGGAGCGGCCGTTCTTGGTCCAGATCCCCTCGATGACGTTGTATGGAGGTGTGGGCAGGTCACTGGCGGGAAAGCGCATGAGCCAGTAGTTGTCGTTGTTGCCCTCCTCGTTCAGGCCGAAGCCACCAAAGAGGTTGGTGGCGGGATTGATAAGATCGTGGCGGCTGACACCGGTTGGGTTTTCCCGCTGGGCGTCCGTCTTGCCGGTGTCCGGGTCCAGGTTGATGGCGATATCGACGCCACCGATGACGTCGCCGGGAGCGATACTGAATACGGTCGCCTCGTCCGGGTTGTCGCCGGCGGCGCCGGCCGTGGCTCCGTCACCTCCGGCAGCCGATTCGAGGGTGTTGTAGAACTCCCAGCGCTGGGGAAGAAATCCGAGGCTGCCGGCATAATCGGTGATGTCGCCGTCGGCCACCCTGCTATTCTGGACCGTGATGTTATAGCGGTTTTCCAGGCGTCCAAATCCCTCATCGGTGCCGTCCAGCCATTCGGTGTAGATGACGTAGTCGCCGGGCGGCAGGCCGTCCAGGCGGTAGTATCCCGCGCCGTGAGCCAGGAAGTCGGCGCCGTCGAGGACATCCACTGGATCCATGAAGCGGGACATGCTGAAGCGCGCGGCGACGGCATTGAGATTGTCGGCACGCAGGGCAGTGACGTGGACGCCGCCGGCTCCCAGTCCGTCCAGCGAGATGACCCCGGTGATGGTGCCGGTGTTGGCGTCATAGCTGGCATCCTTGTAGATGTGCCCCGCAGCCGAGATGTCGTCGCTGTGTACCGTGCGCGTACCACCGGCGCCGTCCCCGGGCGGGTTGGTGTCGGTGAAGGGGTAGAGGCTTCCTTCCTGGAAGAGTGTGTGGGAGAGGCTCAGCCAGTGGCCGATCTCGTGGGTGGAGATGCCCCATATGTCCTGGGTGTTGGTCGTGCCGTCGGCGGTGAACGTCGTGTCGAAGACCTCGTAGATGATGTCGCAATCGATATTGGTGCCGCGGGCGTAGGTGCCCACCGGCGCCAGAAGAACGTTGACGGCGCCGGCCCGGAGCCAGCCCAGGCCGTTGGTGGGGTTCCCGTCGGACAGTTCGGTGACGACTTGTTCGGTGGTGATGGTGGTGCAGGGTGCCGCCGCCACGAAGTTGCCTGGATCGCTGGGCGGGTTGAAGATGAGGGCGTTTGTGCCATCCGCGGCGATGGCGCTGACGGCGGTCGTTCCTCCCCACGCGAAGTCCAGCACGTTGTCAGGCAGGGCTTCCCATTGGTTGAAGGCGGCATCGATCTGGGGTTTGACGACGGCGATGGTCAGGCCCAGGCCGGCATTCTCGTTGAGCTTGTAACGGATGGGAAAGGTGCGGGGATCCCAGAAGGCGTTGATGATCTCCGTGCCTGCAGCGTTGACGGTTTCAATGTTGCCGCCTCCGCGGACAGGCGCCGGCATGAGGAAGGCCCCCACGGCCAGTGCCAGAGTCAAGGACAGTCCGGCGCGCTTCATGGCCGAACCCCGCCCCGGCGGGCCAGATCGCGCAGACGAGCCATGAAGGTGTCCACCGGGAGGGCGCCCGGCGAGAGGATGCCGGTGCGTTGCTTTATCTGGTCAGGCGCACGCCTGCGGCCCACGGCCGGGGAGGCGTCCACGGGGGCTGGCGTCCCGGCCATGTGCAGGGCTGATTTGCCAGTGCTCACGGGATGAACCACTTCGTTTCGCAGATCGGCTGGTGCACTGACGACCAAGAGCCCGGCGCCGCCGGGGCGCAGTCGCACGGCGCCCTGGAAGAACCCAACAGGCTGACGGCGGTCGTCACGGGTTGTGTAAATGAACAAGACCAGTTCCTCATCGCGCCTGAAACGGGGAGCGTCGGCCACCACCGTCGCATAACCCGAGCCAGGGGCTTCACCGCCAATCACCTCCATGTCGAAGATCTCCCCGGCTCGCATGGGTCCCTTGACCGTGTCCAGCACCTGAAACGAAGTCACCGTCCAGTGGAGGTGGGTCACCGGGTCGGTGCGCACCAGGTTTTCCAGGACGCGGGCGCGGACGACATCGTCGGATCGTTCCACCATATCGGGAAGGGTCATGCGCTGCACCGTGGTGGCGTGGACACTGGCGATGCAGGCCCCGGCCAGAACCAGCAGAGCGGCTCGGCGCAGGATGGTTCCGCGACGGGGGAGGCTGAAACGCGGCATGGGGAATCCTTTCGGAAGAGGGCCCGAGGCACACCTCACCACCGTGACCCATCTCACAATGTATACGAGTAGACAGATGCGGGGGCAACCTCGATTTTGCTAGATTCCGTCTGCCCTGGCCTTTACCCAGGCACCGGGGAGCGATCCGTGGCAGCGGGCGAGCTGGAGCCGCCTTGTGGGAGGGATCGTCTCTCAAATAGTATATCGACTTCATGTATCGACGCCGGGCAGGGGCGCGGGAAGGAGTGCTGGGTGAAGGGGCTTACTGTTTTGAGGACGGCGGCGACACTGGCGATTGTCCTCCTGGCGGCGGGTGCCATGCCGGTGCCGGGTGCCGATGGCAGGTCCGGTCCGCGGGTTGTGGTTCTTGGCTTCGACGGCGCCGACCATCGCCTGGTGGAAGAATGGATGGACAGCGGCGATCTCCCGAACCTCGCTCGTCTGCGTGACACCGGTGTCTATTCGCCCCTGATGCCCACCAACCCGCCCCAGACACCGGTCTCGTGGTCATCGTTTGCCACCGGGCTGAACCCCGGGCGAACGGAGATCTTTGATTTCCTCAAGCGGGTGGAAGGAACTTACCTGCCGGACTTCTCCATGGTGACTCCGACCCATCGAAAGGTGGGGTTCGGCCGCAAGAACCCCCTCTATCTCGGTGTGGGTGGTGCAGCAGGATTGGGCCTCATGGTCTTTCTCATGTCGGTCTTCCTGCGGGCGCGCGCGGGCCGCGCTCTCCTGGCCGGGCTGATCGTAGCGGCGGTCCTGGCCGGGCCGGGGTATGTCGTTTTCTCGCGCCTGCTGCCGCAGCGCACACCCTGGGCGGAGAATGGGCGGAGGGGCCGTGCCGTGTGGGAAATCATGGCGGAGGCGGGCATGAAGGCGACCATCCTGCGCCTGCCGGTCACCTTTCCTGCCCCGGACCTGCCGGGCGGGTACATGCTCTCCGGGCTGGGCGTTCCGGATATGCGTGGGGGCATCGGCACGCCGACGGTCTATACAACCGATGCCGGCCGTGATCCCGCCGACAATGAATTCGCCATCCGCGTGGTCATGCTGGATGACGGCACTCTGGACGAGGCCGGTGCCTTCGAGACCGATATTCAGGGACCGGACAACAAGCCGTTTTACGCGTATCCCATCAAAATGGCCGGGGAAGAGATCGAGTCCCGGACCGATCGGCGGCGGGCAGAACGCGCCATGCGCGAGAGTCTGGATGCTCGCGGCGTGCCCAAGATTCTGACCCTGCCGCTGCACATCAGCGTTGACAAGGACAAGGCGACCGCCACGGTCACGGTGGCCGGAGTGCCCCTCACGCTGGAGGTGGGCCAGTGGAGCGAGATGGTCCCGTTCACATTCCCTGTGAACTGGCTGGTGGATCGAGTGCAGCCGGTGAAGGGAGCGGCCCGCTTCCATCTCATGTCGGTGGAGCCGGAGTTGAACCTTTATCTGGCGCCGGTGAACTTTCATCCTGAGTTCCACCCGGTGCCGTTCACCTACCCGCCCAGCTGGTCCGAGAAGCTGGAGGAGCGGTTCGGTATCTACAAGACCATCGGCTGGGCCATCGACACCTGGACCCAGAGCGCGGGCCTGGCCGATGAATCCCTGATTCTGGATGATGTCGCTTACACCGAGAGCCACTTTGCCAGGATGATGGAAGCTCTCCTCGAGGAGAGCGAGAGCGATCTCTACGTCCAGATCTTCACCGGGCCGGATCGAGCCGCCCACATGCTCTGGCGCCTCATAGACACGGGACATCCGCTCCATGACCCCGTGCGGGCCGCAGAATTGAAGGATGCCCTGAAAATCGTCTACCAGCAGATGGATCAAATCGTGGGGCGCGCGCTGGAACTGATTCCCGAGGATGCTCTCTTCATCGTCTGCTCGGATCATGGGTTCGCGTCGTATCGCCGGGGCGTGAACTACAACACCTGGCTGGTGAAGAACGGGTTCATGAACCTGTCGGTCCCGTATTACGGCGAGACCAAGACCCTCGAGGACCTGTTCCACGGCGGCAGCTTCTTTGAAAACGTGGACTGGTCCCGCACCAAGGCCTACGCCATGGGTCTCGGGGAGATTTACATCAATCTGGAAGGCCGTGAACCCCAGGGGATCGTGCGCCCCGGGGCCGAGTATGAGCAGGTACGCGATGCCATCATCTCCGGACTTGAAGCGTTGGTGGATCCCGAGACGGGAGACAAGCCCGTGTTCAAGGTCTACAAGAGGGAAGAGATGTACAGTGAATTCAACGCCGCCATCGTCCCTGACCTGCGGCCTGCCAACAATCCCAACTACAGAGTGGAATGGCAGACGGCCCTGGGCGGGTTCACACCCGAGGTGATCACCGAGAACGACAAGCAGTGGTCGGGTGACCACTGCTCCCTGGAACCATCCTTCGTGAAGGGAATTCTCTTCATGAACAGACCGGTGAGCCTGGACGGGCCGCGTATGGTGGATATGGCGCCGACCATGCTGGCAGGCGTCGGAGTGGATCCGCCCCCCGGGCTGGATGGGAAATCCCTGCTGCCGGCCGGGAGCGGTCGCTGAGTCCTGTGATGAACGGCAGTCTCTGCAGGCGGGTTGTGGCCGGAACCCTTCCCGCTCTTCTGATGCTGGCCACGCTGGCCACAGCAGGCAGCGACGATGCGCGGGAGCGCCTGCGCCGTTTGCGGCGGGAAGCCGCGGCCCTCACCCAGGAGAATATGCGTCTGGGTGAGCAGGAGAAAAATATTCTCGGGCGGCTGGATGAACTCGCCGCGCGCCGGGATGTTGCCGCAGCCGAACTCGGGGTGGCCCGGACAGCGCTGGACCAGGTGAGCAGCGCCGCCGATTCCTGGGGTGAGGAGGAGTCGCGGGCCCTGCTGGGCGAACAGCGCGCGCAGCGGGAGCTCGCCACACGCCTGCGGCAGATGGAACGGCTCGGCCCGACAGCCCGGCTGGCCGCACTGGCCGCCGCTCCGAGCCCCGGCATGGCCATTGCCGGCTTGCGGGCGTTCACCGATGCAGCGGCCCTGAATCGGAGGATGGTCACAGCAGCTCGACGCAGTCGCCAGCGGGCTGTCACCGCCGCCCGGGAAGTCCGTGCTGCGCGCCTGGGGCTGCAGGCGGCCATGGCGCAGGCGCGGGCAGGGGAAGAATCGGCAGCCACAGCCACGCGTGAATATCAGGAACGCCTGGAGAAGATCCGTGGAGAAGCGCACCTGTTCTCCCAGGCGGCAACGGAACTGAATGGCGCCTCCGCACGGCTGCAGGCGTTTCTGGCCGGAGACCTGTCTGCCCCGCCGGACGGCCCCGATCCGTTGCGCCTCCGGGGGACCCTGCCCTGGCCGGCCAGGGGCGAGGTTCTGCAGGGTTTTGGGCCTCGCCGCCATGCCCGCTTCGGGACCCTGGTGCCCCACAATGGCATCGCCATCGCCGCCCCTGCCGGTGCGGATGTTCGTGCCATCGTCGACGGAAAGGTGATCTTTGCCGACTGGTTTCAGGGGTACGGGCGCACCGTGATTCTCGATCACGGGGCCGGATTCATGACGGTTCAATCACATCTCTCGGCCGTGATCGTCTCCGTGGGTCAGGATATCAGGCAGGGCCAGCTCCTGGGCCTGGTGGGAGACAGCGGCTCCCTGGAAGGGGTGCGCCTCTATTTCGAGATCCGCCGGGAAGGGACTCCCGAGGACCCGGAAGGCTGGCTGGGACATTCTCCCGGTATCTGAGCCCCCGGCGTTTGCCGGTTGCCTGGTGTAGACTCATACTTGGTGACATGGAGACACGGAAGGCATGAACATGCGGATAGGACGACATAGAGTCGCTCTGGTTGCCCTCTCGTTCCTGGTCCTGGCGTTCACCCTCGCGGGCAGACTGGTCGGTGATGACGGGCAGAGGGAGCAGACCTACAACGATCTGACCACCTTCACGGAAGTCCTCCATCTGGTGGACACTTCCTATGTCGATCCCGTGACCGAGAAAAAGCTGATGGCAGGGGCTTTCCGCGGCATGCTGGCGAGTCTGGATTCCCACAGTGGCTGGTTGAATCCTGAGGAGACCCGGGATGTCCTCGCTGCTCATGATGGTCGTATCGATGCTGGTGTCGAGACCACCAAGCGGGGCGGGTATGCCTATGTGGTGCGCATCATGCCGGGTGGGCCGGCTGACATGGCGGGCGTCAAGGCGGGTGAATATATCCGTACCATCGATGGCCGCACGACCCGTGAGATGAGCGACCTTCAAGTGCGCCACCTTCTGGCCGGGACCCCGGATACCCGGCTGCATTTGAATCTCTTCGGGGACCACCAGGGCAGGGAAGTCGAGTTGGAACTGGTTCCTTACGCGCTGGAACCGGTGTACGCCACGCTGGACCCTGGTGGCGTACTGGTGGTCACCGTGCAGACGATGGCACTGGGGCCCGGCACCGTGAAAGCTCTCGAACGTCTGCTGCGCAAGCCACCCGAGGGGACGGAGAAGGTCCTCCTGGATCTGCGCAACGTGGTTGGTGGGCAGGAAGATGATGCGGTGGCCTTTTCGGATCTCTTTCTGGACGAGGGTGTCATCGTTCGAGTGGATGAACGGGGTCAGGAGGAACGAGTTCTGTCGGCGCGAGCCGGCACCGTCTGGGACGGGCCTCTGGCACTCCTGGTGAATCACCTCTCGGCCGGTCCGGTGGAGATCATCGCTGCGGCGTTGGGCCGCAACGGGCGGGCTGAGCTCCTGGGTGAACGGACCTTTGGTAATGCCTCCCTGCAGCGGCTCATCCGTCTGCCGGATGATTCGTCGATTATTCTTTCCGTGGGACACTACCTCGACCCCAAGGGCGTGACCTGGCATCAAGAGGGCCTGGCTCCCGATGTGCCAATCGGTCACGATGAGAACGAGCCTGCCACGGACGGTGAGACTCCCGAACGCTCGTCCCTTGAACTTTCCAGGGAGCAACTCCAGCGAGCCATCCGGTACTTGCTGGACAAGGAAGCCAAGGAGAAAGCGGCTTGACACCAGATTCCCTGCGGGAGCAACTGCAGGGATTCCATCGCTTGCAGGCCCGGGAGGAACGGAAAGCATGGGGTCAGGCACGTCTGGCGCCCCTGCCGGCGGTGGATGATGAGTTCTCCGATCTGTTCAGGGACCAGACTCTTGACGATGTTGGAGAAGCGTTCCGCGGCGCTCGGGGGGGGCAGCGACGGTGGGCGCGATTCATTCTGGCCGGCTGTCGGCGCCGGGAGGACCGGGATGAGCGCCGGGCTCTGGCCTTGAGCCTGGAGAAATGCCGCCTCGGTGATGCCGGCCGGGAGAATGAAGCCGCCATGGAGCAGGCGCTGGCCCTGGCGGCTGCCGGGGAGCACCGGGAGGACGAGAATGCTTCTCCCGGGGATGACGCCGTATGCCGGAACTTGTTGGCACAGCGCGCCGGCTTGGAGGATCTCCGGCGCCATTGCGGAGAGGCTTCAGGGGAACTCAGGCAGGCTCTGCCGGCCGGCCGCGAAGATGCTGTCTGGCGAAGCTTGATCGAGGCGGCCGGCTTCCTGCGCCGGGGCGATGGAGAGATCCGGCGGACCACCGGCCTTGAGAGCGGGTGCCTGCCCGAGGCCATTCCTCAGATCATTCACCTTGTCGTCCAGCCCGGCGCCGGGCTGGAGGCCTGGGAGGGTCAGCTCCAGGCCGCAGGCGCTGCACTGGCCCTTGCCCACCTGCCACGGGACCTGGTGGCTGAAGACCGCTGGTTGCCTGGAGGAGGGGGGGCGGGAGTGTACGGTCGTCTGTGGGCGCGGCGTCTCCTTCAGCCGTCCTGGCTGGAATCCGTGGGAGTGACCGGATCACGGCAGGAAATCGTGACCGGCCAGGCGCGAAAACGCCTGGCGGCGCGTCTCCTGGATCTGGCTGAGGCAAGCGTCGCGGGGCGCCCGGGTCTGCTCCCCCCAGGCTGGAGCTGGCTGGCGTCCTGGCCGGCTGACTCGGCGGCGGCCATGGCACAACTCTGCGGCCTTCCGACTGCCCCGGCCATGTTGCGCGACGAGCATCTGGCCGCCTTGCTGGATCACGTCCTGCTGCGCCGCTGGGGACACCGCTGGGAGCGCAGCCGCCAGGGGGCCGACCTGTTGCGCCAGCTGTGGAGTGAAGGCTGGGCACGTCCCCTCACCGAATTGCTATCTTTTCTTGGAGAATTGGATCCTCATGGCGATGCGCTTCTGGAAATCTTCTAGGTACGTGCCCCCGTGGCGCCGCTGCCTGCTGCCTATTCTGGCCCTGGCCCTGATGGGAGCCTCGCCGGCCATGGCCGTCAACGGGGTCCCTCTGGCCGCGGGCGCCCCGGAAAAGCAGGAACTGCAGGGCGCTGAAGCCTACTTTCATTTTGCCATGGCCAAGCTGGCCCAGCAGCAGCAGCGCTACGACGCCGCCGTGGCTTTTCTGCGGGAGGCTGCCGCTGCGGATCCGGAATCGGCCGGCATTCAGGCGGAGTTGGCCGCCACGTATATGATCATCCGGGATTACCCGGCGGCGGAAGAGTCGGCCCGGCTGGCTCTGGCCATGGAGCCGGATAATTCTGCAGCCCACACCGTCCTGGCGCATCTCTATTACTCACGCGCCCGCCGGGGCATTGATTCGCAAGCCAACCGCCGCCGTGCCATGGACGAAATGGAGGCTTCCCTTCGTGGCCAGAACGAAGATGCCCCCGACGTTCTTCTCACCCTGGGACGGTTCTATTTCGAGCAGGGGAAGTTTCGCCGGGCGGCTGATTTCCTCTTGCGCTACCTGGAGACACAGGCGGCCCCGGCGCCCAACCCCCTCTTCCTGCTGGCCCGGGCCCATATTCAACTGGAAGACTATGACGGCGCGGAACGTGCGCTGGAGCAGATTCTGGATACCGTGCCCGACTCGCTGCAGGCGCTGGAAACACTGGTCAACATAGAGCGCCTGCGCGGTGATTTCGCCGGCAGCCTGCCACTCCTGGAAAAGATCCTCGCCATACGAGGTGGTGATGGATCTCTCTACAAGAAGATGGGCGAAGCCTATTTTCATCTTCATCAATATCCCGACGCCATCGAAATGTTCAATCTGGCCCTGAACGAAGAGCCGGGGTCGCCCTACAGTCTCTACTATCTGGCTCTCTCCCAGGAGCGATCCGGGCAGATGCCCAGAGCTCTGGAAACCCTCGAGCAGATGCATGTGCGCGATCCCGAGAATACCGAGGTTGTATTTCGCATGGCCCAGCTTCAGGAAAGGCTCGGCAATCCACGTGCCGCTCTGGAACTCTACAGCGAGTTGCTGGATCTGCTGTTGAAGGTGGAAGATCCGGATGATCCGCGCCGCACCGATATTTCCACGTTCTGCGCCCGCGTTGCCCTGATCCGGATGGAACTGGAGGAGTACGCGGCCGCTGCCCGCGGTCTTGATGCCTGTCGGAATGACCTGGACTTGCCGGCGCCCGGTCTCGGCCTGTTGCGGGCGCGCGCGCTCATCTTCGCGCGCCGCGATGAAAAGGCTCTCAGCGAAGTGCGTAAGGGGCGGGAGCAGTTCCCCCAGGACCCTCGCTTCCAGATCCTCGAGGCGGAGATTCTCCTTCAGACAGGGGATGAAGAGCAGGCCGGTCACATCCTGGATGCACGCCTGGCGGCAGCCGCCGCTGGCGATGGCGATGGCGCCGGTACGCGTGCTCTGGTTGCCGACGCCTGGTTCAACGCCGGCGCTCAGGCGGAGCGCCGGCAGGAGATCGAAAGAGCGGAACGCTATCTGCTTCGTGCCATCGGAATTGACCCCGAGCATGCGGCCGCCCTCAATTACCTGGGCTACACCTGGGCCGACGGCGATCGCAATCTGGATGAAGCCCTTGACCTGCTGCAGCGGGCCGTGGCACAGGATCCCGAGAACGGGTCCTACCAGGACAGTCTCGGCTGGGTCTACTATCGTCTTGGCCGGCTGCAGGAAGCCCGGGAACATCTCCTCAACGCCGTCAACTATGAAGCCGACGATCCCACCATCCGGGACCATCTTGGTGATCTGGAGCAGGAGGCTGGCCATCTGGACCTGGCCCTTTCCTACTGGCGGGAATCGCTGAAACTGGGGGCGGATGATCCCGCGGCCGTCAGTCGCAAGGTGCGTGACGCGGAGCGGTCCACCGCGAGACCGTGAAACGCGCCGGCTCAGGTTCTGCCCGCACCAGGATGGCGGCAGGCGGGCTGGTCGCTGTGCTGCTCCTGAGCGCAGGCTGTGCCGGTGCAGGCCGCCGTCCCCGCCTGCCCGCGCTTCCCCGGGATGCAGTGGCCCTGGCGGCGCGGCGGGCGCCCCTCATGCCATTCAGAGCGGACATCAAGGGCCGGGTGCGGAGCGGCAAGGAAAAAGGCCGCTTTCGGGCCGGCCTCGGTGCCCTGCCGCCTGATTTTCGCCTGGATATCTTTCATCCCCTGAGCGGATCCACTCTGATGAGCCTGGGTGTGCGCGAGGGACGTCTCCACGTGGTCTGGCCGGCCCGCGGCGAATGCCTGTCGGCTGCCGCGACACCGGCACTCATGGAGCGCTTGCTGGGCTTGCCCATCCCGCCGGAAGATCTTCTCCCGTTGCTGACCGGGCACGTCTATCGCGATGACAGGGTTGAAATACTCTCCCTGCGCCATCCCCCCATGGAGATGGCTGCGGGAGAAGGTCCTGCGCCGGGGGCGGGAGACCGTCTTCTGGTCAGGGCCGTGGACCCGCTAGGGGTGATCTGGGAGGCCGAACTGCTGTCCGAGCGCCATGGGATGGCCCTGCGGGGACGTCGCCTGGATCCTGCGGGCACGGACCTGCTGGTGGAATACCCGGACTGGCGGGAACAGCCACCTGAGAGTGGACCGGGGTTCCCCGGCCGGGTGAAATTCAGCGTCCCGGCAAGGAACCTTCGTCTGGATCTGGAGGTGCGGGACCGGGTCGGGACCGGACCGCCCAGGGGCAGCCTCCTGCCTGCGCTGCCGGAGGACTGTCGCATGCTCACACCGGACCTTCTCCCGCAGATCCTCCCCATGGGCGCAATCCCGGACCCCGGCGGTACCCGTTGACACTCTGGCGGGTCAGGACGGCCACCAAGATCAACCTCCACCTGGGCGTCGGTCGGCGAGCTGCTGACGGTTATCATCCGGTACGCACTGTTCTCCAGGCCATCGATTTCGGGGATGAACTCGTGCTGAAGCCCGCCAGGGGTGAGGCATGGACACTGGCGGTGGAGGGCTCCCCTGAGATACCGCGCGGGAAGGACAACCTGGTACATCAGGCCCTGAAGCTGCTGCGAGACGCAGCCCTGCGGCGCCATGGGCGGCCCCAGGCAGGCATCCACCTGAGCCTGATCAAGACGGTCCCCGCCGGCGGTGGCCTGGGTGGTGGCAGTGGCGATGCGGGCGCCACCCTTCTGCTGGTGAACGGGGCCCTGGACCTGGGTTTATCCCACAGGGTCCTGCTGGGAATCGCGCGCCGGCTGGGAGCAGATGTCCCTTTTTTTCTGAGAGGCGGCCTGGCCCGCGGGGTGGGCAGGGGGGACAGGCTGCACTCCCTGACACCTCTGCCGGCGCTCCACGTGCTCCTCGCGGTGCCCCCCTTCTCTCTGCCCACGGCGGAGGTTTATGGTCTGTTTGACAGAGAATCGTTGACTTTGGATGGTGCCGGGTTTAGGATGCGCCCAGCCTTGGGCCGGCTGCGGCGGAGGAATGCAGTGCCCATGTTCTGGAATGATCTGGAACAGCACGTCTTCCGCCTGCACACCGACCTTGCCGATGTCCGTGATGAGATGCGGAATGGAGGGGCGCTGGTGGCAGGCCTGTCCGGAAGTGGCTCCACGGTCTTCGGGCTGTTCGCGAAGCATCCGCAGTTGTCCGAGGCCCTGGAGGAGAAGGACCGGGAGGGATGGGAGTTCCACCGTGGCAGGACACTTGACGGGTGCAACTACCTGGCTCGATTCCGGTTTCTCTGAGACAGTTACCAGAGAGGTCAGCCGATGGAAATAACCGACATCCGCGTTTTCCCCGTCAACCAGGACAAGCTCCGGGCGTTCGTCTCCATCGTGCTGGATCAGTGCTTCGTGGTGGGAGATATCAAGATCATCAGTGGAGCCAGCGGCCTCTTTATATCGATGCCCAGCAAACGGCGCAAGGATGGAACATTCCGGGATATCGCCCATCCGCTGAACAGTGAAACCCGCCTGGCCATGGAAGAGAAGATCATCTCCGCCTACCGCCTGGAGGTCGGGGATAAGAGTGACATCCGGACCCTGGCACAGGAACCTGAAGAACACAGCCCGGTGCTGGATGATGCTTCCCCCGGCTGAATGGCGCACCGGGGCCCCGCCTCAGCGCAGGTGACCCAGGCGGCTGACGACGTGCTGAACACGTTTCCGGAAGAGGGGCGCATCACCCCTGCCCAGGGCATTCTCCGCCTCTGACAGCATCTCGGCCAGTTCCGCTTCGCCGCCGGCGGCGAGGCTGGCCCCGACCTCCTGAAGGTGTTGCCGGATGCGCTCCAGATCGCCCATGGCGAGGCTGTTGAGAATGCTGATGGCGTGTGTGATGCGTTCCTTCATGGGGGATAACCTGGCCGGGACGATGTACTTCGCACCCGGGGCTTCTGTGTCTTCCTTGACACCATGTGAAGTGAACTGGATAATTCACGACCTCCGCGCCACCTACGGCAACATCGTGATGGGAGATCAGATGGGACTCAGAAGATACTACTCCGCAGTCCGGTTGGCGACAGTGGCGAGCCTGTTGAGCCTCGCAGCCGTGGCCGGTTGCACGCAGAATTCCTCACCGGGCAGCAGTGGTCCCCTCATGGTGGCCGGCTTCGAGAACGCCACCGGCAATGAAGCCTTTCGCTTCTGGGACCCCTGGATAGCGGATATGTTGATCCGGGATCTCTGGCAGGCGGAGAGTCCGGTGGTCTGGCCTCTGGCGCGCACCTTGCGTGTGCGCGCCGGCGCCGGGGACCCCGGGAAGGACGCGGTTCTTGGCGCAAGCCGCGAAGCCGGCGCCGGTGTTGTCCTGTTCGGCCGGGTGAGCCGTGAAGGAGAGGGCTTCCTGCTCACGGCCGAATTGATCTCGACAACCGGCGAGGAACCCTTGGGCATCCTGTCCGAGAGCGCCTTGAACGCACAGGAGGTGCCGGCTGCTGTGGACCGGCTGCGAGACGCGGTCTGGGGTGCCCTGGGAGTGAAGGGGCCGGCGGAGCCCGTGACCATCACGTCTCTGACGACCAGCAACCTCAATGCATACGGGGAGTTCGTGGCCGGCGAGGTGCTCTACTACCAGCAGCGCTACCTGGCGGCCGGGGAGAAGTTCCGCGTGGCAGCGGAACAGGACCTTGATTTTGCCCAGGCTCACTACCGGAAAGCCACCGCGCGCCTGCGCTATTTCGTGGGTGACGACCTCGAAGCCCGCTCTTTCATCACCCTGGCCTGGGCCAAGAGAGAGCATGTCCCGACCCGGGACCGGCTGGCCATCGAGGGTTTTCGTGCCCTCATCTTCAGGGAATTGGACAAGGCCCAGGCGGTCTACCTCGAACTGCGCTCCCGCTACCCCGGTGACAAGGAGCAGGCTTATTACGCTGGGCTCGCTCACAGCCATGGGGAGCAGATGGAAGAGGCCGAAGCGGCTTTCTCCACCGCGGTTGCCATCGACCCTCGCTTTGTACCCGGCCTCACGGCTCTGGCCAACACCACCTTTCTGGCCGGCAAGCTGGAACGCGCCCGGGCCGTGGCGGCTCAAGGTCTGGAGGTGAACCCGGTGGAACCTGGACTGCTGGATGTCAGTGTGAATGTGGATCTGTTCCTCGGCAGGTTGGATGATGTCGAACGTCTTCTGCAGAGAGGTCTTGCCTCGCGTTCCACTCCCGCTCTCCGGCTGGCCGCTGGAAATCTGCTCCTGCTGCGGGGAGATGTCCAGGCGGCCAAGAAGCAGTTCCTGGACCTGCGTTCGCCTTTCTCCCTTGCCACCAGCGAGATCTACCAGGGTCGGATCAATGCAGGCCTCTCACGTCTCTCGGATAGCAGCCAGCTGCAGATAGCAGCCGGCAACTTCAACACCGCCGTCGTGGCGCTCTGGTTCACCGGTCTGATTCTCCATGAGAATGGCGACCCGGCGCTGGCGTTCGAGCAGCTCAACAAGGCGATCAACCTGGCACCGGATTTTCCTGACACCATCGCCGCCCTGGGTGTGCAGGCGGCGCGCGGCGGCGATACCAGCCGGGCCAGCCAGGTGCTGGCGGGATTGCGTCAATGGGGCGCGAAGGTGGATGAGAGCCTCTGGCGTCGCCAGGCCCTTTTCCTCGAGGGCGAACTGGCAGCGGCCCAGGAGGATACGGATCAGGCTGTGGTGCTGCTGACTCAGGCCAGAGATCTGGCGGGAGTGCGTCTCCTGGGCGGCGGGCTGATATCAGATCTTCCTCTCCTGACCGATGCGCTCGCCCGCGCGCACCTGGCAGGCGGCGATCTGGACGCTGCCGAGGCATTGTTCCGCGAGATCACGGAGATGGCGGCGGACAGGCTCTACTGGCCCTGGATCTGGCTAGGTGCCCACGTCCACCTGGCCGAACTGGCTGTGCGCGAGGGGCGTGAGGAGGAAGCGGGCCGCTGGGCAGCCGTGGTCAGGCAGTACTGGGGAGAGAAGCGGGACGAAAAGCAACCGATGGTGGATGAAGCTCTCGCCCGGCTCGACCGGATTCTACCGGTGCGATAAGAGACAGGTCGGCGAACCAGTCGCCGGGGAAGAGTGCCAGCGCAAAAAGACCAAGCAAAGAACCCCCGTTGGGGGTTCTTTCTTGAGGTTGATTTGAAAAAAACTCAGGAAGAAGCGGGCTTTCCGGCTACGAGGTCACCGGACCCTGTGCGCAGGCAGCGGCATCAGCTTTGGCGCAACTCACAGCGCGTGCTTCCATCTTCTCAGAGTAAATGATCCTTGGCTTCTCGTAGGGCTTCTTCATCTGAGACTTTTCCCCCTATTGTGGTCCAGAAAGTTGTGATCGGAAGTACATGAATAACTATACCGACAAAGTTTTGCAACCAAGATTTACCATCACGTTGGGGAGGTGTCAAGCAAAATAACGCATCTCTGGGCGTTTTTAGCACATGCCGCGTTGGCGGGGACGAAAAACCCTTGAAAACGGGCTTCCGGGGAAACTCGATTTCTTGCCCCCGAACTCATTCTCCTTGCATCCCGGCCTGCCAGGACTAGCTTTTCTGAAGGCCCCTGTGCGGGAGGCCAAGGGAGTAAAAACCGGCCATGGCCCGTCTCTTAGTTGCCGATAACAGTCCCTTTTACCGCAAGCTGCTCAGCGATGCCCTGGAGGAGAACGGGCACCGGGTGAGGACCGTTGCAGACGGCCTGGAAGCGCTGCAGGCCCTCAAGAGCGACGACTTCGATGCGGTCATCCTGGATCTCGTCATGCCTCGCCTCAGTGGCGCCAAAGCGTGCAGGCAGATCAAGGGATCTCCCGCAACCTCCGACTTGCCGGTCATCATCCTCTCGGGGTTGCGTGAGGATGAGATCGACGATGCCGAGGGGATAGGGGCGGACGCCTTCGTGGCGAAGATGCAGGCTGAGGCCATGATGGCCCATCTGACCGCCGCCCTGGAAGAACTGCTCACCGGCCGGCTTGAGACCACCCATCGCGGCTTCGACAGGATGCATCGCCGGGAGGTGGTCAGTGAGCTCCTGGAAGAGCGCCGGTCTCAGGACGCCATTCTGAGTTCTCTCAGTGAGGGTTACCTGCGGGTCTCCAGGGATGGCGTCGTCCTTGAGGCAAATCCGGCGGCCTGCCGCATGCTCTGCCGGAAGGAGAATTCCCTGGTCAACTCGAATCTGGAGGAGGTCCTCCTCTGTTCCAGGGAGGAGGTCGCCTCTCTGGTGGCTCCTTCCGACTCGCATCCAACCACCAGGCTTCAGTTTGGCGGCGCCATCATCGCGGTGGCCAGAAGCCAGCAGGAGGGCGAGGAACCTGAGAGCGGTCTGGTACTCCTGCTGACCGATGTGACCGGAGAGGAACGGGCTGAGGCTGAAAAAGTGGACCTGCAGGCGCAGGTCCAGAATGCGGAAAGGCTCTCCGTCCTGGGTGAGATCGTGGCAGGGGTGGCTCAGGAACTGAGTCATCCATTGACCGGGCTGCTGGGATACACCGAGCTTCTGCTCAGGTTGGCTCCCGACGAGCGCAGCAGGAATCGTCTGAAGAAGCTCGAGCACGAAGCACTCCGCTGCCGCAGGATTGTGGAGAACCTCCTCTGTTTCGCGCGCAAGCGCCCAGCCTATCGCCGCCCCCAAAGCCTGAACAACGTGGTCATCAGGAGTGTGCAGGCGCTGGAAGTGGCAGCAGCCAAGGCCGGTGTGGATATCCGCACCGAGCTGGCGTCCGATCTCCCGCAGGGTCTTTTTGATTTTGGGCAAATGGAACAGGTTCTGGCCAATCTCCTGGCCAACGCCTTGCAATCCCTGGCCTCGGTGCCCCCGGATCGTCGCCAGATTGTCGTGCGGACAGCATTCCGGGAAGGCCACCTGAGACTCGAAGTTGAAGACCGCGGCCCTGGGATCCCTGCTGCCCTGCGTGAGCGCGTCTTCGAGCCGTTCTACACCACCAGACGGCCGGAGGGGGGGACGGGTCTGGGCCTGGCTGTCACCTATGGGATCGTGACCGAGCATGGTGGCAGCATCGTCGCTGAGGACGCCGAGCCGGGAACCCGGATCCTGGTAGATTTGCCCGTTTCCCGCGGCGATCAGGCTGTGGTTCAGATCACCGATCGGGAAATACGAGACCCGTCGTTGCCATCGGCGGTTCTTCTGGTGGATGATGAACCGGTGGTTCTGGATCTCCTGGAGGACCTGCTGAGTGATTCCGGGTTCCAGGTCACCCGTGCCGATAACGGCGCCCAGGCACTTGAACTGGTGGTCGAACGGGAGTTCGATGCCATGCTCATCGATCTCAAAATGCCGGATATGGATGGCCGGAGGCTTTACCATGAGGTTTGCCAGCAACGACCGGCCATGGCGAGCCGCATCATCTTCACCACCGGTGACCTGGACCGCCCGGACCTGAGGACGTTTCTGGACGACACCGGGGCGGTGCTCCTGCGCAAGCCATTCAAGTTGGAAGAGGTGGCGGATACGATCCAGGCCATCACCGGCAAAGGCGCGGCGCCTGGTTAGCCGGCCGCCCGGCGGCCCGTGGTGCCCAGACCAGAACGCTGCAGTTTGCGTTGCAGGGTGGGGACACCGATGCGCAGCAGGCCGGCTGCCCGCATTCGATTCCTGCGGAGATGTTCCATGGTCACCCGGATGAGCTCTTTCTCAGGCGTTCCGGAGTGACCAGCCGCTCTGATCGGCTAGGGTGCGAAGGGGCTGGCTTCGCCGTTGCTGTCGCTGCCGCTATCGCCGGCCAGAAGGGCGATGATCAGGACGCCAAGTCCTATCCCCGTGCCTATGAGTATATTCCGCCTGCGCCCCGGATGAGTGGGGGTGGGCTTGTTCTCGTTTTCCAGCAGCACGGCGACGCCCACGACATTTTCTTCGAATTGGGTTGTGCGCTGCGGGACCTGGTCGGCTCCTTCCCAGTAAGCCTTCTCACGCAGGGAAAAGGAAAGGGTTTTGACCTCATCGACCCCGAACAACAGGGGCTGATTCGCTAGCCAAAGGCCTCGACCGGTGCGCACCGCGATGTCGTACCGCCCCGGGGGCAGGTTGGCGAGAGAGTAGCTGCCATCGGCGGCGGAAGGTTCGGCAACCTGGCTGGCGCCCGAACCGAGATTATGAAAGGTGACGATGGCCCCGGTGATGGGGGTGACTCCAGCCGGCCCCAGGATGCGGCCTTCCACCTGGGCCGCGAACACGGGTCCTGCCATGGGCAGCAGCAAGGCCGCCAGCGCCGTGGCCCACGTCCTGACCGGGATGGATCGCACTTTCATCCGCTATCTCCTCGCCACCGGCTTGTTCCCAGGCTGCAGCTACAGAACCATGTTCGGGGAGACACGTCAATCAGGGCCGGGAAGGGTCCCAGATCCGGGTCCGGCCGTGATGCGGGTTGATGGTCAAATCATTCTGGATCCTGTCTGCACCACCCACCAGGCCGGCCACGAATTCAGCCTCCATGCTGTCGATCAGGCGAGGTACTTCACCGCTCAGGGTGGTCTCTCCGTCGACCACATCGACACGGATGTACCCGGAAACAGGGAAGACCAGGGGGTTTTTCAACAAGGCCAGGATCGCGTCATGCAGGATCTTGTCACTCCGGGGGATGCTGCGGGCCGTTTCCAGGGAGACTCCCGAGAGATCCACCCGGCGCACACCGGGGATCCCCGAGAGGCGTTCTTGAAGGAACAGAAGGCGCCCGATGGTCCCTACGGTGCCGCTGGGGAGGGCTCGCCCGGAGACGACCGTCATGCGCAGGTTGGGCGCCCTCAGGTCGGAATGGAGTGCCAGGATGGATTCGATGCGCAGGAGCACGGTGCGGTCGGAGGGATCCCCCGTCCTCAGTTCGATCTGGTCGTCGATGGCGAGGACACCACGCTGGCCCGCCGCCAACCGGACTGCCTCCCGCTGGAGGTTCAGGTTGGGGACCCGGCCGCTGAGGGTGACCATCCCGCTGCTGGCATGGACCGTGAGCCGGAGTCGGCTCAGGGTCAGGTCCCGGTCCAGGGTGGTGCTGACGGCGGCAGCCAGATCCCTGTCGGTCACCGGGATAGGGCCCACCGAGGCGGGCACCCGCACGGATCCCATGGCCATCAGAGTGATGAACAGGAGAAACTTGAGGGAAGTTACTGTGCCCCGGGTGGAGATCGATTTCATCGGCATGTGCCCTCATGGCCAAATTTAGGTGCCGGCACCGGTTCGGGCAAGGGGAGCCGTCTTGCAAGGAATCCCGGCCGGGGCAATAATCTCCTCCCGGAGATGGTTTCCCGTGACAGGAGACGAGATGCTCAGATCTTCCCAGAATGCCCGCGTCCGGGCTGGCCTGCTGGTGCTGGCCACGGTCCTGCTGCTGCCGCCGACCATGTGGGCGCAGGAGGCGGACCTGCCGGCGCCGGAGGATGTGGTGGCCGTCTCGGCTTTTGTCTCGCTCAGTGGCGTTCATCCCGGTGGTGAAGGGATGCTGGCGGTGGTGGGGGATATTCTCGAAGGCTGGCATATCAATGCTCACATTCCCAGCCAGGAATTTCTCATTCCCACGACTCTGGCCATGGTGGCGCAGGACGGACTCGTGTTTCGGGAGCCT
>SMVA01352222.1_pt1 | contig 20304 bp, 18 predicted proteins | sample 2456451 | NCBI WGS metagenome assembly SMVA01 (sample SAMN11095933, study PRJNA526329) | marine sediment metagenome | biome: Marine sediment; feature: Surficial sediment; material: Deep marine sediment; isolation source: Hadal surficial sediment | place: Pacific Ocean | collected 2014-05 | depth... | reverse complement strand
TCCACGTCATCCTCGACAACTACGCCACGCACAAGCACGAAAAAGTCCGGAACTGGTTGGCCAGAAATCCCAGGGTCCACTTCCACTTCGTCCCCACCGGCGCCTCCTGGGCCAATATCGTGGAACGCCTCTTCGGTGAACTCGACGAACGGCAGCTCAAACGGTTGGCCGTCAACAGTGTCTCTCAACTCATTCACGCCATCAACGCCTATCTGGAACATCGCAACCAGGATCCGACTCCCTTCGTCTGGACTAAGTCCGCGCAGGAGATCCTCACCAAGATCAACCGTGGGCTAAAGACTTTGGAAGCACTACACTAGGTGAGCGGCACCGGGATGCGAATCTGCAGAACTCTGACGCATTTCTCGTCGTGCTGGACACCTACCACGATCAACAAACCGGATTCGTTTTTGGCACGACCCCGGGAAGCGCGGAGTACGACGGGCACGTACGTGGAGAGGGTAACGCCAACACAAGCTGGGACGGCAGCTGGACCGTTGCCAGCTCCCAGGACGGAGAAGACTGGTACACCGCAGATACGGATCCCCTTTTCGACCCTCCGACACGGCTCCGATCCGGAGCAGGTGTGGGGGCTGAACCTGACACGGTACATCCGGCGTAGGAACGAACAGGTAGTTTGGTCTCCGGTACAGCCTACCCTGATCCTTTACACAATGGCCTACACTGATGGTCTAGAATTCTAGACCCTCGGTGTCCACCAAACCATGGGAATTCCACTGCCCGAGGGCGGGGATCGCCCCCAAAGCCGGGATCGCCTCTAAGCCCAGCAGCCCCTTCGAGGCGCCGGAGATGAACTCTCTTCGTGTCGTCACGAGCAACCTCCTGCGCGCGTTACCCACCTACGATCTCTGCCAAGAGCCGCTCCGCATACTCCTGATCCCAGGAGGCAAAGTTGCGCCTGGCCGAAACCTTGAGGTGTGTCCCGGATCTTCTCGTTCATCTCAACACCGCCGGACCCCACGACAGACCTGCGAATCGCCTCGTCACCACGATGCTCAACCGGGGGGTGAACTGCAATGGACGAAGCGCATGTTCATCGGTGAGCTGGCGGCGGCCTCGATGAGCCTGGGCCTCGAGTAAGATGAGGAGCTCGCGTTCCCGTTGCGAGAGGAGGTGATCCGAAACGCGGCGCTCCTTCCCACTTGTGGTTCCGAAACATGAGGTTCTATCTTGCCGAGTCGACGGTTTAACACACCATATTCGGGAGCGTACCATGGCACACCTCGGGAGGATGTCGTACGGTCTTCTGCTCATGACAGTGGCCTGTTCACCGGAGGCCGGGCCGCCACCAGCGACGGGAGACGCGGTCTGGTTCGAAGGTGCGCTGCTCATCGTCGGCAATGGTAACGCACCCATCGAGAATTCTGCATTTCTTGTCGAGGACGGTGTCTTCATGTGGGTCGGCCGACAAGGTGAGAATCAGCCCTCCGACGGCGTCGTTCGGGTCGACTTGACGGGAAAGACCGTGATCCCGGCCTTGATTGACGCTCACAATCACATCGGGCTCACGAACATAAAGGACGGCACCAACAGTAAAGATAACTATACGCGGGAGAACCTCATCGACCATCTGGAACGGTCCGCGTACCACGGCGTGGCGGCCTCGATGAGTCTGGGGCTCGAGTATGATGAGGAGCTCGCGTTCCAGTTGCGAGATGAGGTGATCCCAAACGCGGCGCTCTTTCTCACTTCGGGTCGCGGGATTGCCGCAACGCCGATGGCAGGTCCCCCGTCGGAGTATCGTATCGGGATTCCACGCGGCGCGATGACCGAAGCCGAGGGCAGAGCCGCCGTCCAGGAGCTTCACGCCCACAACGTGGATCTCGTCAAGGTCTGGATCGACGACAGAGGGGGCAGGGTGCCGAAAGTTCAGCCGAACGTGTTACGAGCAATCGTCGACGAAGCGCACGCGAACGGAATGCAGGTCGTCACACATGTAGGTACAACGAGCGCTCTTGCGGACGCCAAGGACATCCTGCAGGCCGGCGTTGACGGCTTTGCACACACGGTTCGTGATAGGGACATCGACGAGGAATACATGGCGTTGGTCAGGCAGTACCCCGAAGTCTGGACCATCCCAAATCTGCCGGGCAACCCCTTGACGATAGAAGACCTCCCGTGGCTGAGCGAGACGCTGCCGCCCGCCGAGATCGAGAGGATGCGGGACCAGATCGAACGGAGGGAGGCTGCGGGAGTCGCCGGGCCGAACGATCAGTTTCAGCTCCAGTGCCGCAACCTGAGGAGGAATCACGAAGCGGGTATGATCATCGGCATGGGGACTGACTCCGGAACGAGCGTCGCCTGGACCGCACATATGGAGTTGAGGGACATGGTGACGTGTGGCCTCAGTCCTATGGAGGCGATTGTCGCAGCGACACGGACCAACGCCGAGATTCTCGGGCTCGATCAGCTCGGGATGGTGGCACCGGGAAAGAGCGCCGACTTCGTGGTGCTGGACGCGAACCCTCTGGACGACATTACCAACACGCGCCGGATCTCTCAGGTCTATCTGAGGGGAGAGGAAGTCGATCGCGAGGCGCTGAGGGCCAAGTTCATGGACGGCGTTACGTGACGGATGTTGGGGCGCTACAGAGAGAAAGGACATCGCAATGAGCCCGACACGAAAAGGCTTTTTCATCCGTGCGGCGGCAGTAGGCGGAGCGGCTCTGGTCCGGCGCGTCGTGGCCAGCCTGACCGGAAGGTCGACGGCTGCGTACGCGGCTGTGGGAACGACACGCTCCGCCCAATCTGCCATCAGCCACGGACCGTTCGTCGGTCACCTGACCTCCACGAGCGCCATGGTGTGGGCGAGGTGTTCAACACCGGGTGTCCATCGTCTCACCGCTCGTCGGATGGGTGAGCGCGATGAGCTGGTAGCGACGGCAGAAGCGACCGCCGCGAACGATATGTGCGTCGTCTGGCGCATGACGGGACTTCAGGCGGAAACGAGGTACGGTTACGAGGTCACCTATCAAGGCCAGCAGATGCTCGGGAACGAGGACGCCTTCTTTGTGACGCCCCCTGCCGAGGACGCACCGACGCTCACCCGTTTGGCGATCGGATCGTGTGCGCGTGAGGACGCTGGATCGTCTGCGGTGTGGCGTCGAATGTCCGCCATGGACCCGCACGCTGTCGTGCTTTTGGGAGATACACCCTATATCGATTCGACGGTGCTGGATGTGCAGCGGACCCGATATGGCGAATTCGCGGCGGTCCCTGATTTCGCCGCTCTACTGCGAAACAGGCCGCTCTACGCCACATGGGACGATCACGATTTTGGCGCAAATGACACCGATGGACAACTCGACGGTAAGGCGAACTCACGGCGGGCCTTTATCGAGTATCACGCCAATCCGTCCTACGGAGACGGCGACCACGGGGTCTATACGAAGTTTCGGCGCGGTGGGGTCGAAGTGTTTCTTCTCGACGCTCGGTATTTTGCGGGCACCGAGCCCTCGCCGGTCGCGGCGGGCCAAACTACGCTGCTCGGCAGGCAACAGTGGGAGTGGCTGTGGGAGGGACTACGGGCGTCGACCGCGCCCTTCAAATTATTGGCTTCCGGGATGATCTGGAACGAGGCCGTGCGACCGGGCAAGCCTGATCACTGGGGCAGCTATCTGTATGAGCGAGATGCGCTGTTTCGTTTTATCGGACAGGAGAGGATCTCCGGGGTCGTGCTGGCTGGCGGTGATGTTCATCGGACCCGCGTTCTGCGATACGACACGATTGAAACCGCCGGGTACCCAATCACGGAGCTCATCACGTCGCCCATCCATGCGGGCGTCATCGACGCCGCCAACGCGCCGCACCCTGCGTTGGTCCACGACTCGGGTGAGCCGCATTCTTTTTTACTCGTCACCGTGGATACGACCGTGACACCGCCGACCCTCGTCGCGCAATTTCAGAATGAGGCGGGACGTGAACTGTATTCGCTTACGCTGAACGCCGAAATGCTGTCGCCGGCATAAGAGGTCAGGGTTGGTCTTCGGAGTTCTCGCGATTGACGATGAACCGGCTGCTCGGGTGACGCCTTCGTGGGAGTAGTCTGATTGTGGGGCGGTCAGCCGCGCCTTATGCTGTCCCATGTACGGCCCGACGACCCTGTTGCGAATCCGCCTGAACCGCGAATCTGGAGCAGACAGAGAGGGGACCCCAAGAAAAGAGAACTGACCATCTTGACAGCAGTCCGTTACCGCCGCCAGTATGAATACCGGAGTTTCAGACTCGTTCTCGGACTCGGAGGATCGAGGGCGGGGAAAGGCTAGCCATGACGAGACAGACGCCGGACTTTGTGCGGCATAGGGGCGCCGTTTCCGCGGCCCGAGGTCGAAGGCGAGATCTCTGAATCTACGGGACGGGCGGCCCGAGTCGATGAGGCGCTCGCGGTCGACGTACAACGCCTGACGCACGGGGGGGGGCCAGTGTGAGAAATTTACCGGTGGTCGCCGCAGCAAGCGGTCCACGCTTTGTGCGGCATACTGGCATAGCGGCGCTGCTTCTACCCGACGCATCGGAAAATCCGGATTTCGCTCTCGATCAAGAGCCTTATCGCGACGCTACGATCCTGCTCGCTGGCGAGAACTTCGGCACCGGCAGCGCGCCGGAGTCTGAGGTTTTCCGGCTCATGGCATTTGGCATTCGATCCGTTATTGCGCCGGGCTTCGGATCGGAGTTCTACAGCGAGTGCTTGACCTTCGGCATGTTGCCGGTGACTCTCAGTGAAGAGGTGATCGAAAAGCTGGCCGAGGGAGTCGTGTCGAATCCCGGGTTGGAAATGACGGTCGACCTGAAAGGGCAAGTGATCGAGGTCTCCGGAATGGGCCCCGTTTCCTTCAGCATGGATGCTCGAGCGCGCAACAAGCTGTTACAGGGGTTGAGCGACCTGGATGAAATGCGTCAGCACAGCGAGAATGTTGTGGCGTTTCGGAACCACGATCGCAACAGGCGGCCGTGGATCTACAAATTTCGAGATTGAGGTTTCGCTACCGGCGACCCTCACCTCACAAGGTAGTAAAAGTGGTGGTCGAGAAGCATGAGTGGCGATCTACTTAGACTTTTAGGGAGGGACCCGTCATGAAGAGAAGAAACTTCCTCAGGACGTCCGTCGGAGCAGGAATCGCGGTGTCCACCAATCCCTTCGCGGCTCGCTACGATCAGTCGGCGTCCCGAGGACGCCAGCAAGTGGCGACCATGTTCGACAAGATCTGGGATGCGCACGTGATAACGAACCTTGGCGGACGCACCGATCTGCTCCAGGTCGACCGGTGTATCGGTGGGAGTCCCAATCAGGTGTTGGATCTGCTCGAGCAGGGTGTCGAGATCGCGAATCCCGAGATCTTCTTTAACGTGCCCGACCATGGGGTTTCCACGTCACCGGACAGGTATACGGACCGCTCGCTGGGTACGGGCTGGCAGTCGTACGAGGAGCATGCCGACCAAATGAGGGAGATGGGCTTCAACACCTTCGGCCAGTACGATCCCAGACACGGCATCCAGCACGTGGTCGGTCCCGAGACCGGGTTGAGCCAGCCGGGCATGGTGCTCTGTGCCGGCGACAGCCACACCTGCACGCACGGGGCGATGGGCTTGATCTCCTGGGGAGGAGAAAGCTCAACCAACATACTCCGCACGGGGACGGTCATCCGACTCCATCCGATGACCATGCGGGTCAACGTCGTGGGTAGGCTCGGGCCCGGGCTCAGATCGAAGGATATCATCCTTCGTATCATCGCCCAGCTCGGTACGGACTCGGGCTCCGGCTACGCGGTGGAGTACGCCGGTCCCGTCGTGCGGGCTCTGCCCCAGGAGGCCCGGTTCACTATCTGCAATCTCGCCGTGGAGATGGCTTCTCTGACGGGAATGGTCGGTCCGGACGACACGACGTACGAGTGGATGGCGGGTCGAGAGTTCGCCCCCGCGGACCGCTACTGGGATCAGGCCGTGAGCTTCTGGCGGACCGTGCCCACCGACGAGGGCGCGGTGTTCGACCGGGAAGAGACGATCGACATGAGTGGGGTGGAGCCGCAGGTCACGTGGGGCATCAATCCCGAGCACGCCATAGGGATCGGCGATCGGATTCCCGATCCCGACGACGCGCCAGCGGCGAAGCGGGAGACGTACCGGCAGGCTATCGAGTACAGCCGCCTCACCCCGGGTGATCCCATTCTTGGAACGCCGATCGACGAAGCGTTCATCGGATCCTGCGCCGAGAGCCGAATCAGTGATCTTCGCGCCGCGGCCGAAGTGGTCCGCGGACGCCGGGTCGCATCCAACGTCGTCTCCGCCTGGGTCGTTCCGGGGTCACAGCCAGTCAAGCGTCAGGCAGAGGCGGAGGGCCTCGACCGCATCTTCAAGGAGGCGGGATTCGAGTGGCGTGAGCCCAGCTGCTCGAAGTGCTACGGCTCGAACGGCGACTATGTCACGCGGGGTAACCGCTGCATATCGAACTCCAATCGCAACTACATCGGCCGCCAGGGCGGAGGCACCAACACCATTCTGGCCAGCTCGACCACGGTAGCCGCTTCGGCCATCGCCGGTTACATCGCCGACGTGCGAAGCTACCTGTAGAGGAGAGGCCTGTAGAGGAGACCCAGATGACTATTCAACAGACTTTCCAGCAGTCGGCTTTTCGAAGAGGAGGCAACCGCTTCGTACGGCACACCGGCTTGGCGGCGCCGTTCGTGTTCAACAACGTGAGCACGGACATCTCAAGTCCGGGGGGTGAAGCGACCGGCCTCCTCGGCGTGGGTATCGATACCCCGGCCGAGCTCGCTTTCGCCAACATCCGGTACTTCGCTGACGGATCGGAAAGGCCGGACTTCGTTTTCAATCAAGAGCAGTATCGCAGTGCCTCGATCATGATCGTTGGTCTGAACTACGGTACTGGCAGCTCGCGCACGGGCGCGATCACCCGGCCCCTGGCAGCGTGGGGAGTACGAGTCTACATCGGGGAGAGCTTCGGACCGATCTTCTTGACCAACGCGATGCAGTACGGCGTGTTGACGGTGGAGCTGCCCAGGCCGACGATCGATAGGATTGCGGACTGGGTCCGTGCGAACCCGGGAATACCGATGACGGTGGATCTGGAAAGGCAGGTGGTCGAGATCCCCGGCTTGGAGCCCATTCCCTTCCAGACCGAAGCCAGAAAGCGCAACAAGCTGTTGACCGCTATCGACGACCTGGAAGAAATCAATCCACACCTGCCGGCGGCCAGGACGAAGAGAGCGGAGGACGAGAGAGAGCGTCCCTGGGTCTATGATTTTCGTGGCTCAGGCCGCTGAGTGAAGCGCTCACTTCTTCGGCTTCGATGCGCCGGGAGCAAGGCTAAGGGAACGCTCGAGGAGTTTTGACCATCGTTCAAAGCGCCCCGCAGTTCGTGCGCCATACCGGCGTCGCGGCGCCTTTCATGCGACGTGATGTCGAGGGCGAGTACATCGCCCCAGTGGGTCCCGAGCTTCAAGACCTTCACGCGGTGCATATGGACCCAGGCGCGGCGGTGCTCGAGCCGCACGCCCACGACGGTTCTTGGGCCGGGCAACATGCCTTCGATGGCTTCCGATACCGACCCGACGGATCGGAGGATCCGGATTTCGTCCTCAATCAAGAGCCTTATCGAGACGCTTCGATCCTGCTCGCTGGCCGGAACTTCGGCCGCGGCAGCCTCCAGGCGTTTGCGGTCATCCGGCTCATGCAGTGCGGCATGCGGGTGGTCATCGCGCCCAGCTTCGGAACGGTGTTCTACGATGACTGCTTCGACTACGGTCTGTTGCCGGTGACTCTCGGCGAAGAGGTGGTGGGAAGGATCGCTGACGGGGTCAGGGCGAATCCCGAAGTGGAAATGACGGTCGATCTCGCGAGGCAGATGATCGAGCGCCCGGGTATGGCGGCCATTCCCTTCCAGATTGACTCCAGACGGCGCGTGAATCTGCTACAGGGCTTGGACACCACCCTGGATGAACGGCTTCAGCACAGCGACAGTGCCGCGGCGATGAGGAGCAAAGATCGGAGCGCACGGCCCTGGATCTATGACACTCGTGGTAACCGAAATCCCCCCTGAGTTCTGCGCCGGCCACTCATTCGATGATTGCCAGGGGCCGGAGGTCCCGCTCCGCGAGTAGTCGGAGCCACTCGTAGACGTCGATCTCGCTGTTCGCGGCGATGAGAAGATGAGGCCTGGCCTGATCCGGTCCGCCGAATCCGAGCCAGCGCTCCGTTGCCTCGGTAGCCTTTTCCTCGAGCTCCGAACGGGGGGCCAAGAAATCGTATTCGAACGCTCCGAACCCGGGGAGTTCGACGATCGATCGATAGGCCACCTGCCGGGTCGCCGAATACGAATCCGTGAGGAGCTGCGCCAGATACGCGGCCATCCAGGTACCGCCCGACGCCTCCCGAGCCGCGTCCCAGCCCAGGTGCCAGGCGAGGATCGTGCGCTGGGCCGCATCACCCTTCAGCATCCAGAGGATTGAGGCGGCGATGGATCGCTCGTCCTCGTCCAGTTCCACAAGGGGCTGCCCGTACCACTCCGTCAGGTACCGACTCGACCACTCCAGAGTCTGGTCGAGGTGACAGAGGTTGCACGCGTTGGGACGCCCGCTCTCCACCGAGACCTGAACGCTAGGATTGTCGATCCGGTGACTCCGCATGGCTGAGAAGAGGCCGTACGTGGTGTGTGGCATGTGACAGTTCATGCACTCGCTGCCCGAAGACTCGGGAAGGTGGCGGGTGTGCTCCGAGATCTCGTCGGCGAAGTCCGCGTGGCAGTTCAGGCACGATCGGTTTCCGGTGACCTCGGGATCGAGCTGGGTGTCCGGAGCCTCGTACTCGTGCATCGAATGGCACGAAAGGCACGTCAGCTCGCTCGCCTCGAGATGGGCGTCTTTCAGGAGGCCGTTGTACTCCCGACCCGCGACGCGAATCGTTCCGTCGGCCCAGAAATTGCCTTCTAGAGCGACGGGATCGCTCCCCAGCATCTCCGGCGGTAACGGATCTTCGGGGTCCTCCGGGTAGCGGAACACGAACCTGGACTCGTCCAGGTCGTCTCCGGCTCGGAACGGCACCCCAACCCTCCCGTACGCTTGCTGATCCGTCCACTCCCCGAAACTGTGGCACTGAGCGCACGTGTCCACGGAGCGGCGGGACTCGAGCTTCTCGGGGTTGACGATGGTCGGATCGGGGGCGTTCGGATCGTGCCACTGACGAAAGTACCGAAGATAACGCCTCACCGGCGACTGATAGAAACGGACGTGGTCCTCGGCCGGACCGTGGCAGGCCTCGCACGCGATGCCGAGCTCCACCGTCCGGGTGTCGAAGCGGCCGAGGTACTCCAGAATCCGGGGCTCGGTCCCTACCGAGTGGCACTGGGAGCAGGTACCGTTCCAGGGTGTAGCTCCCTGGACGGAGGAGCTCGCTGGCCTGAGAAACGAATCCTGGTTGGGGATCCATCTCCCTTCGGGAATCAGCCAGACCCATGGGAGCTGTACGAGTGCGCCACTGTCGGGCCCGAGAGGGCCATCGACCTCCTCCGGTCTGCGTATCCAGTAGTTCTGCATGTGGTGAGAGCCCGTGGTCATCACCACCCGGGCCTCGAAGCGTGGTGGGCTCTCTGGCCAATCCTCGTGCAAGCGCTGCATGAACTCCGCTGGTTGGTTGAACCAGAGGGGATCCGGCATCTCCACCCAGAACTCGTCGCCCCGGCGCTCGAGGCGCCACCGGTAGCCGCGGTCCTCGAGGACGACGTCGTCGAACATTCCCAGCACCGTGGAAGGCGTAACCGCCTGGGTCATGGTCCGATGGTAGGAGCGGTGCCAGCTGTCGTACTCAGCGGGATGGCACGCCTGGCACGTGACCGAGGTCGTGAACCCTTCCCCCATCGTCTGCTCCGGAAGGTGCTCCCTCAACTCATCGTCTACGTCGGGGCTCCAGAGGAACCCCCCGCCGACCGCTAGCAGCGCGCAGACGACGAGGACGATGCGGTAGGAGCGCTTCAAGGAGCCGGAAGACGAAGTGTGGGCCATGGGCAGATCGCGAGACGGTGCGGGCGTCATCTCCGTCGGATCGACGCCTTCGGCTTTCAGGACGCACCGACTCGCGGAATGATTTCGGGGTCACGTGGGCGACGGATGGACGATCTGAAGCCCAGGAGTAGCGACAAGGTACTGAGGGCTTTTCGGGGTGACAAGCGAGCCGGTCCGGCTCTTCCGAGGTTTTCGGAGTGTTCGCCGAAGGCAGCGCCGCGCGGAATTCGGGGTCGGATCAGCCTGCCCCCGCCCCCGGGCGGCGCCACCGAGGAAGACGCGCGAACTCGCTCGCCACCCTCCGTACCGATCGGGGCGGCTTGGCTGAAGCGGAGGAGGGGAGAGGAAAGGGGGAGGTGATCCCTCTCGGAAACGACGTCTGCCACGGACCGATCCACGTGGTGGACGTGGCGGGCGGGTCCGGTCGCGGTTGGGGTTGCCGGTGCCGACCGACAGATACATGCTTGAGGGGAGGCCTGACGTCCTCGGAAATGTGGGGGGCGGTCGATGATGGCAGAGGTGGAGGAAAAGGGGAGATGACGCGCCGAAACAATGAGGCGGAGCGAGGCGCGGCGGCCGGAGTGGAAGGCGCGGGCACCACCCTGCGGGAGCACCACGCCTTCCTGCTCCGGTGGAGCACCTCGGAGGAGATCGGTGCGCGAATCGCCGAGATTCATAGGATCGCGTCGTGGTGGGCGTCCAAGGACGTGCCGACCGAGGATGACGAGGCGGGAAGCGCGCTCGACACGGCGTTGGAACGGCTCACGACCGTTCGGCAGACTGCGCAAGCGGTCGAGACGGCCCTCGCCGAAGGGGGCTATGAGTTCGACCGGCACCTCCGGGTGCTGAGAGGGCGAAGGGGACCCGCCTTGGATGGGGACGTGCCGCTTGAGACGGCACAGACGCTGCTTTTCGAGACCATCGTCGACGTATTCGAGCTACTGAAGGAGCAAGGATGGCCCGACGAGAACACCCGGGAGCTCCGAATCGAGATCCGAGCCCGCCTGGCTCACTCCCTTCACCCCGAGCTCCTGTCCGACGGCGCGATCGAGGCCGCGGTGGACGAGGAGCTGAATCGCGACGAGCGGATTCGGATGTGACGATGCCGTTCTACCACCCACCTCCGGGGTACGCCTGGGGCTCCCACCAGGCGACGTCCGGGCGATGAGACCAGAGAATCCTTATGATGAGAGATTCGGCTTCGTCGTTTACGGCCTCGAGCAGGCGGTACGCCGCCTCCGCGGTCATAGGTCCTGGATCCTCGCCGGCCAGAGCTTCACGTTCGCCCTCCACAGCGCCCCGACGCGGGGCGGACATGTTGGTGACTCCCGTATCCTCGGGCTCCTCACCCAACTCCGAGCGCGTCCCCGGGGCCTCGTCCTCGGGCGGAGCCAGCGCGTCGAGCCAGTTCTGCGCCAGGGCCAGGTTCCAGCGAGCGCTCTCGTCGGCGGGATCGAGGCGAAGGGCCAACCGATTGCTCGCGACCGCTGCCATCAGGGCACTCACGGTAGCGTCGAGCTCCATGGGGTTCTGGACTGCCGTGAGGAAGCGGTATCCGAGATTGTACAAGGCCCTTTGAGCCGTCGTACGATCCTCCCCTTCCACCACCCGGAGAAGGTGAGCCTGGGCGGAATCCGGATCGACCTCTAGGAGGGCCGTACCCAAGTTGTATTCCACCGTCGGGAATCCATCGCCCGCCCTCTCGGAACCCCGGTAGACCTCCGCAGCGCCCGGGGAATCGCCGGCTCGGTAGAGCCGATTGCCACGCTCGAGGCTGCGGTGATCCCGCCAGAACAGAAAAGGCGCCAGGAGGATCGTGGCCACCAAGAGGTATTTCGTCATGCCGATTTTTCCCATGCCCACTCCCGTATGCGTGAGGACCAACGCTCAGGCAGAGTCACATCGAGCAGGCTCTCGATCAGAATGAGGACGAGCGCCCCGAGGCCCAAGAGGAAGGGGAGGTCGTAACGCGCCCACCCGGGCGTCTCTTCGTCGGGATTCCGTTCCGAGATCGATTCCGATGTTTGGAGATCTCCCGTGAGCGCCCGGAGTTGGGCCCCGCTTCCGGCGTTCGCATACCGGCCGCCGCCGGCCGCCGCCAGGGCACGAAGGGGTGGCTCCCGAAGCCGGGAAGTGCTCGGGGCCCCCGTAGCGTCCAGAACCGGTCCACCGAACTGGTACGCGTTGGTGGGAATGATCATGCCGGCACCTTGCTCGGTACCGACACCGATCGTGTGAATCCCGATCCCGGCTTCCACGGCTGCCTCGACCGCTCGCGACACATCCTCGTCGTTCTCGCCGGCCTCGCCGTCGGTGAGCAGCACGATGAGCCGCTCCCCCTCCCGCTCCTGAGCCACCGGATCGGCGTCGACCGCCGGCCCGTCCGGCTCGACAGTGAGAAGGGTTTGGCGCTCGAGGAGCGCGACCCCTTCTTCGATTCCGGCCGAAAGGAGAGACCCCGGGTCCCACGCACTCGCGATCGTCGGTGTCACGCCTTCCAGGAGGAAACGAAGGGCTTGGTGGTCGCGGGTCGGTGGTGCGATGGGATATCCGGTTCCCGCGAAGAGCAAGAGCCCCACCCGGTGATCTTCGAGGGCGTCGAGCAACTCGCCTGCGACTTCCGCGGCCCGCGCCAGTCTCGTCGGAGCTACATCGGTTGCCTGCATCGACGCCGATACGTCGATCGCGAGGATTACACTCTTCACCGGCGGCAGTTCGGGAGACCCCGACCAATGCGGCTCAGCCGCCGCGGCGGCGAGTGCCAATCCGCCCATCCCCAGAAGAAGAGCTCGTTCAACCCGGAGTCGGTACAGGTTGGACCGAGAGAGCCGATGGACCGCTCGTCGTCCACCGAGGAAATCGGCCAGCCGGCGTCGGCGCCCCGCGTGGCTCCGAAGTCCGACGAGGACGAGCGCGCTCAACCCCACTCCGATCTGGAGGAACCACGGATCCAGAAACGTCACGGGACCAGCCCCCATCGAGATCCACCGACCAAGAGCTGCGCCGCCAACAGGCCCAGGCCCAAGAGAAAGAACCAGTGGCGGACGGAGTAGGACACGTCCCGCTCGACGAGCCGCTGGACCTGTGGTTCGAGCTGGTCGATCACACGGTAGATCGAATCGAGCGCAACCGGGTTCGACGCGTGGAAGTACCGTCCGCCGGTCAGGCCCGCCAGGCCCTGGAGCACAGTCTCCCTCTCCGCATCCGCGACGACTCGCCGCCTCATCGTAGCATCGGGGGCGAGAGGTGCGTCTTCTGGAGAGAGAATGCTGATGGAATGGATCCGCACGCCCAGGGCTGCAGCGGCACGGGCTGTCGCAAGGGGAGGCAACTCGATGCCGTTGTGGGCGCCATCCGTCAGTAGCACCACGACCCTCGGCTCGCGATCCGACTCGAGAAGCCGCGAGATCGCGGTCAGGACGGCGCCCGAAATATTGGTGCCGTCGCGAACGAGCTGTACCTCCAGCGACTCGACACCCTGAACCACCAATTCGGGATCCGTGGTGGCTGGGACCCTCGTGACGGCCTCCATCCCGAAGCCGATCAGGCTCATCTCATCGTAGGGACGCCCTCGGGCGAAGCGAACGGCCGCCTCTCGGGCCATGGCGATCCGACTGATTCCGTCGCCCATGTCCGCGGCCAACATCGAGCTGGAGAGGTCGACGACCAGCGCCAGACCTATTCCCTGGGTGGCAAACTCCTCAACCCTTTCGATTCGATCGGGTCCCGCGAGCGCTACCACCAGACACGCCAAAGACGCCGCTCTCAGGATCGGTGGCGCGATGCGGATCACGAGCGATTGCGGGCTCGGCCACCGTGCCGAACGCCGCCCGGGATCCCCATGCGTATACAGGACGCCCCGCCCCGCTCTAGGCCAAACGAGCAGTCCCCACAGGGGGAGCAGCCAGAGAAAATAGAGAAGTTCGGGGCGAGCGAATTCGATCCGCATCAGTCTTCCGCCATGCCCTCGATCCAGTCACGAATCGTCATCCAGTGGCCCACCGCGATTTCGACCTCCGAGCGATACCCTCCAAACTTCACCCGCTCGGCGACCGATATCGCCGAGCCGAGGTGCTTTACGGAGTTGGAACCCCAACGGTCCTGGAGCCTCACCAGCAATTCGCTGCTCGTCAGCGCGATACCCCAATCCGCCTCCTCCTGCGCCGAGAAACGACGGAGCACGCCGGTCGAAGCGTCGTAGAACTCGACCATCCGGCCCTCGGTATGCCAACCCAGACCCCGGATTCGATCGAGTTCGCGCAGCGCCTCACCTCGCGGAGACTGATCTCGCCCGTTTAGCCGGGCCTCGCCTCGCCTCGCCAGCCGCCGTCGGAAGATGAGGAGCCAAGCAAAGCTCACACCGGCGGTGGTGGTAACGACCCCCGAGAGGAACCAGACGCTCCATTGGCCACCGAGCACATCCGCCGCCGGACGAGGGAAGAGATCGCCGGTCACCTCGGCCATCTCCGAGAGCGGAATGATCTCAGTGGTCCCGACCGCAATCAGGATCGACTGGAGTTCGTCGCCGAGGACGCGCCCCATTTCCACCAAGTCCCTCGCCGTCCGCGCACCGCCCACCTCATCAGCTCCTGCGGGCCTGGTCCATAACTCCAGTGACGGCAGATCCACAGCACCGCTCAGGAACCCCATGACCGGATAACTGCCGTGGATATCCACGGAATCCGCGGGGCCCGCGGTCTCACTCCAGTCCCCCGTTCCCGCGCTCACCGAGGCGTTCCCCGGAACCAGCGTATCCGGAAGGAACGCGACGACCCCCGGTCCGATCCTGACGGTGATCCGGAGGTCGAACACCTGACCGAGCTCCGGTGCCTCGGGCTCCACCGTGAACCCGACGAGTCGGGCCTCAGAGGGGAGGTCGAGGGACTGCGCTCGAGCCCGGCCCGTGGCCACGTGGAAGGCGAGGAAGAGGATCGCGGCCTTCGTTAGTGTGGAACTCATCGGGGCCTGCCCCCACGCATTCGGAAGAAGCGGGTGAGAGCCGCAAGCGGATCGGAAGCGGTGTCGACGTCGAGCAGCTCGGCCCTAACCTCGCCGAGGAGGACCGCCGTGTCCGCCCGAGCTCGGAGCGCACTACGATGGTACTCCTCCCGTGCCTTCTGCCGCCCACTGTCGAACATAACCCTACGACCACTCTCGGGATCGCTCATTTCGACCCATCCTACGTCGGGTAGCTCCAGCGTGGCCGCTGTCAAAAGCCGGACCGCTACCAGATCGTGCGCGGATCCCACCCTCATCAACGCGTTACGCAAAGGCGCCGCCGCGCTGTCCTGAATGAAGTCACTGATGACGAAGATCGTGGCTCGGCCAAGGAGGGTGTCACCGAGCCAGTGCAGCCCGGCGCTCAGGTCGGTGCCCCGCCCCTGCGGGGTGTGGCCGATCAGGTCGGCCAGCAGATGAACGACATGCCTGCGCCCCGATCCCCTGCGAACGAAGTGCTCGACTCGGTCGCTCACGAGTACGAGGGAGACCCGATCGTTGTTCCGGGCCGCCGCGAAGGCTAGCGCCGCAGCGATCTCCGCCCCCACCTCTTGCGGACTCTTTTCCCCGGGACCGAATCTGGCCGACCCCGAGACGTCGACGAGGAGTACGATGTGGAGGTCTCGCTCCTCGATGAACTGGCGAACGAACGGCGTACCGGCCCGCGCCGTGACCCTCCAATCGATCATGCGGACGTCCTCGCCGGGCTGGTAAGCTCGAACGTGCGAAAATTCCATGCCCCGACCGAGAAAGACGGAATCGTACTCACCTACATAGAGTGAGTCCACGAATCCACGGGTGCGCAGATCGAGCCGCCGAACTTCGCGGAGTGTCTCGTCGGGCTCGAGGTCGTGCGCAGGGCGCACCAGCAGCCGTAAGGCATGCCTCGACAGCTTTTTCAGCATCTACGTCGAGTTCCCAAGAGGCCTAGGGCGCGGGCACCGCGATCAGGAGCCGGTCTATCAGCTCGTCGGGATCGATCCCCTTGGCATCCGCCTCATACGTCGTCCTCAGGCGATGCCGGAGGACGGGGTGTGCCACAGCCTTCACGTCGTCGGGAAGAACGAAGTCCCGACCCGCGAGATAGGCGTGCGCCCGCGCTGCTCGGGTTAGAAAGATGGAGGCCCGCGGTGAACCGCCGAACTCGAGTAAGGGAACGAAGTCCGGCAGACCCGCGTCAGCAGGATACCGGGTCGCGAACACCAGATCAACGACGTACTCCTGGATCTTCCGGTCGACGTTCACGCCGTCGAGTTCGGCCCGAGCCTCCAGGATCTGCGACGCGCCCCGAGTCCCATTGTCACTCACGTCGTCGGGCGGGGCGTCGGGTGATTCGGCAGGGCAAAGGGCGATGCGCTCGATGATCTCCCGTTCCTCGGCTCGATCGGGATAACCCATTTGCAGCTTCATCATAAACCGATCGAGCTGGGCTTCGGCGAGCATATAGGTGCCGTGTTGTTCGATCGGATTCTGGGTGGCGAGAACGAAAAAAGGATGCGGAAGAGGGTATGTCGTCCCGTCGATCGTCACATTCCCCTCCTCCATCGCCTCCAGGAGGGCGGACTGAACTTTCGGTGGTGCCCGGTTGATTTCGTCAGCCAGCAACAGATTAGTGAACACCGGTCCTTTGTGGACGACGAACTCGCCCGTCGCCTGATGATAGACCGGGGCCCCCACCACGTCCCCAGGAAGGAGATCCGGCGTGAATTGAATCCGTCCGAAGGAGATGTGCAGGGCCCCGGCGAGAGATCGGACGAGCAGAGTTTTCGCCACTCCGGGGGACCCCTCCAGAAGGACGTGTCCACCGGTGAGGATCGCGACCAGAAGCCCTTTGAGGGTTTCTTTTTGTCCAACGACTTTCCGGCCGACGGCCTCTTCCACCTCCCTGAGGAATCGGTATCCTGCTGTCTCTGTGGATGTCGACACTTGAATCGTAAGATCTCGTGTTGGAGCCGAGTGGGCGATGGCCTCTCGGGAGACATGAGGGACGACCGAGCCTCCCGCGACCTCGGCGCTTCGAAGGTGCACGGACGGTAGGGAACGGCCCCAGATCAGGCAAGGGCCGCAGGACTTCCGCTCTTGTGTCCCCGGACAACCGCGGTTCGGCCATCGGGCCCCCTTGACAGTAGGCCGTTACCCCCGCCAAATAAGATTTCGAGCCCGATGGTGCCCGCGCTCGGACTCCGAGGAATCGAGGGCGAAGAAGGGCTAGGAATAAGGTCCGGACAGAAGTCGCTCTCCTCGACCAGATCTACGCTTCAGCTACCTAGCGTTCTCCGGTCCGGACCTCCGGCACGATCGTCTGATGGTCTCGTGGGAGACGATGTTCCCCCGCTTCGCGAGGAGTTCCTCGACATCGCGCAAGCTTAGGGAGAACCTGTGGAACGGCCAGCGCCGTGACTGATGATTTCGCGAGGGGAAAGGGGATGAGAGCGTGGGAAAAGAAAAGAAGAGCCATGGAGCGCTCGGCCGGAGAGAATTCCTAAAGAAGGGTGCTGCCATCGGTGTTGCCGCGCCCGCGCTGGGCGCGCTCGACGCCGGAGAGCTGGAGGCACAGCAGACCTGGGATAGGGAGGTCGACTTCGTCACGATCGGAGCGGGCACCGCGGGACTCGCCGCCGCGGTTTCCGCGCTCGATCACGGGGCGTCGGTGATCATGTTGGAGGAGAACTATGACATCGGCGGCCATGGTTTGGTGAGCGGGGGAAACGTGCACCTCGGCGGCGGTACCAGTAGACAGCGAAAATTCGGGATCGAGGATTCCGCGGACAAGGTCTATGAGGACTGGGTGCGCCACGACCACCGGGACAGCCGCTACAGCGACCGGGACCTCGTGCGGGCCTTCGCCGACGAGAACGCTGCCGCCTTCGAGTTCTTGGTGGAAAACGGAGTCGAGTTTCAGGACCAGGCCACGGGTCCCCAAGCCGCGTCGACGGTCAGGAGACAGGGTCGAACCGTGCAGTGGCCGATCGCTAGCCAGCGTGTCACCCACCATCCCACCCGGGTGGGCTCGGGCTTGGTCCGGGCGTTGGAGAAGAGCGCACGCGCGAAAGGTGTGGAGATCCTCTTGGAGCACCGGATGACGCGGATTATCCGGGAGGACCCGTTCTCCGGGAGGGTGTTGGGCGTCACCGCCGAGCACCGCGGTACGACCGTGAACATCCGTGCTTTGAAGGGCGTCTTGGTCGCCACAGGAGGGAGCTCGAGTAATGTCACTTTGCGCCGGACGTTCGACCCGAGGCTGACGGAAGAGTATCAGGTGGCGGGCGAACCCTGGTCCAGACAGACCGGTGACGGGGAACTCGCGGCGATGGCGATCGGAGCGGCGCTCTGGGCAACGGCGAATCAGACCAAGGAGTCAGGCGCCTATATGTCGAAGACCCGCTATATAGGGTGCAAGTGGGGCTATTCCAGCCTCATCTGGCAGCCTGATAGCCCGATCTTCGACCGCGCACGCGCGTCGGGACTTACGATCCTCGATTGGCAAGACGCGATCTTGGTGAATCAGACCGGCCGGAGATTCTATAACGAGTTGGAAAATGGGTACGACTTCTTCTCTGCTTGTCTGGCGGACCACGGGGACACTTCGAAGAGGAACGGAGGGGGTCCGATCTGGGCCATCTTCGATGCCGATGCCGTGGAGCGGGAGGGCTGGGATCCGAACCCGCCGTATGTGGATCTAGACGGTTACTTCTTCAGCGGAGACACGCTCGCGGAGCTCGCTCGTAACATCGACAACGAATACCAATCGGGTCCCATGCCGCCGGCCGCGCTCGAGGAAACGGTCGACAGATACAATTCCTTCGTGGATGCCGGAAGCGATCCGGACTTCGGCAGGGATCAGCTCATGTACAAGATCCAGACACCCCCGTTCTACGCCGCCTGGTCCACCCCGATCCTCCACGATACTCTGACCGGTCTTCGGACCAACCCGAGGGCGCAGGTGATGGATTATTACGGACAGGTCATTCCCGGCCTCTACTGTGCAGGTGAGTCGCAAGGTGGATTCGCTCAGCACGGCCTGGGCAGATGCATCGTGTTCGGCCGTATCGCGGGGAGAGACGCGGCCTTGAACGGGGGTGAAGTCTGATTTCCTGACAACGAGCGGGATGCTCGAGCCCGAGGGCTCGTTCTGCTTTTCTTGGACCGGTGCATGACCGAGATACATTCGCCTCGAATCGCGCTGAGCGGCCCGCTTCCCCCGGACGTTGAGGCGGGCTCTGAGCTATCGCTTGGCGTCCGTGTAACGTGTCCGTTCGGCTGCGACCTTGGGGGCGAGAGCATCCGGGTGCTGGCCGTGGATGGGTCCGTCCTAACCGCGGAACTGGTGAGGCATGAGGAGGGGTTGAACGAAGCGGAGATCCTCACCCTTAGAGCGCCTATCGAGGTTGGTGAACACACGTGGACGGTCCTCCTCCCAGCCCATGAGGTGGACGGAGTGGTCCATGAGGAGGATTCGCTTCGCGTGAGTACTACCGTCAGGCCTCACAAGACCAGTGTGGCGGTGTGGGACCTTCCGACGCCGGTGGTGATCGGCGAAAGGTTCAGCGCGAAGATTGGGATCAGGTGTTCCGTCGAATGCCGACTGACAGGGGAACTCTTCGAGGTTCGTAACGAGGCTGGAACCAGGGTCGGGGAGGGAAGTCTTGGCGACGGACCATGGCCCGGAACGCAAGCGTTGTACTGGGCTGAGGTCCTTCTTGAGGCGCCACCGAGGGAAGGCACCTTCACATGGTCCGTCGGCCCGGTGGCTCCTGAATCGGGGTCTTCGCACCGTCGAGCGTCTGCCGTCATCAGCTTCTGTACGGTTGGGCCTCCCCAGCACACGGTCGCGGTAGCGGTCGTTCGGGACGATACCGGAGAGCCGATTGACAAGGTCGAGGTGCGAATAGGCATCTATCGGGCGTCGACCGACGAACGGGGTATAGCGAGGTTTGACTTGCCGTCCGGTGAGTTCGACCTCGTTGCGTGGAAGCCCGGGTTCGCTACGGACCCCCGGACCGTGGAGGTGATCGGAGACATGGAGGTCAGAATCGAGGCTCGGTACGTACCCCAGCCGAATCCGGATGACGAGCGGATTTGGATGTGACGATCGATCGGGTAGCGATGCTCTCAGTTGCCCCCGTCCTGGTGACGTGCCCCCTCCTGCGGTACCACTTGCTATGTTAGACCTGCAGCCATTGCTCCGCCCCCCAAAACTGGTCCACTTCTAGGGTGAAAAACCGAGCCGGATGGGGCCTGGGATGAAGGGGCCACTGCCGCCGAAGTGGGC
>SMVA01064135.1_pt1 | contig 20305 bp, 18 predicted proteins | sample 2456451 | NCBI WGS metagenome assembly SMVA01 (sample SAMN11095933, study PRJNA526329) | marine sediment metagenome | biome: Marine sediment; feature: Surficial sediment; material: Deep marine sediment; isolation source: Hadal surficial sediment | place: Pacific Ocean | collected 2014-05 | depth... | reverse complement strand
GGTATTGGTTACTTTCGCTGCTTTGCGAATAAGATTTTGGAATAAATCAATCTTGTAGTTGGAATGCACGTGTTGTATCACAGCAGAAATACGCTCTAACCCCATGCCGGTATCTACAGATGGACGAGGCAATGGATGGAGTTTGCCCGAACTGTCTCGATTGGATTCCATGAACACTAGATTCCAAATCTCGATGTAGCGATCGCCTCCGCCCTCTGGTGTACCTGGTGCACCACCTGAAAATTTTGGGCCGTGGTCGTAAAAAATTTCAGAACACGGACCACATGGACCAGTATCTCCCATCTGCCAGAAATTGTCCGTAGTGGCTATGCGTACCAGCCGTGAAGAAACAATGCCCACTTCATTGAGCCAGATGTCTGCTGCTTCATCATCTTCAGCATAAACTGTCACCCACAACTTTTCCTGTGGAATCCTAAGCGTGACGGTAAGAAACTCCCATGCAAACTGGATGGCATCCTGCTTAAAATAATCCCCAAAACTAAAATTGCCCAACATCTCGAAAAATGTGTGATGACGTGTGGTATAGCCGACATTCTCAAGATCGTTATGTTTGCCTCCTGCACGCACGCAGCGTTGTGCACTCACTGCACGCATATAGGGACGCCTGTCATGGCCAAGGAATACGTCCTTGAACTGCACCATGCCCGCGTTGGTGAACAACAGAGTGGGGTCGTTACTAGGAACAAGAGGACTTGACGCCACAATCGTGTGTCCACGTGCCTCGAAGAACTTCAGAAACTTTTGTCTTATTTCGTTGCTTTTCATATCAATTCATTTGCCGCAAATAATTTAAGGCTGACCGCATTACTCATCCCAAGTTTGCAGTACTTGCCCGATTATCTCTGCCGCAAAACCCCGGCCCATCAAAAACCGTATTTGTTTCGCCCGTTCTTTTTCGTTAGCAGGTATTGCACCGAATTTTTTCCGCCATACCGTGCGAGCTGTTTCGAGTTCAGTTTCCTTCAGATGGGGCAGTACGACGGCAATTAAATTTTCATCAATGCCTTTCTGCTGCAACTCGTGCACAATACGGCGACTACCAAATTTACGCCTACGAACGTGTATCACCTGCTCGACCATACGCCCATCTGACAAAAGGCCACACTGCTCCAAAGAATCCAACACAAAAGACAACTCTTCAAGAGTTGGGGCACAAGGCGCAAGTTTTTTCCCCAACTCCACCCGGGAGTGCTCTCGCCGTGCCAGATAATCGAGGGCGCGGGTTTTCAGACTCGGCCCGGAAGACATGACGCTTATTCCACAGAAATAGCTTCAGTTTGGACAGCAGCAACTCCCACGATGGCGCGAATTTTTAACTCAATTTCTTTCGCAATGTTGGGATGCTGCTTCAGATATTCGCGAGCGTTATCCTTGCCTTGGCCAATTTTTTCGCCCTTGTAGGCATACCAAGCACCGGATTTCTCGACCAGATTGTGCAATACGCCGAGCTCGATAATCTCGCCCTCACGCGAAATACCCTCGCCGTATAGAATATCGAATTCGGCCTTCTTGAATGGTGGCGCAACTTTATTCTTAACCACCTTGACCCGAGTTTCATTGCCAAGCACCTCGTCGCCCTTCTTGATGATACCAATACGCCGGATGTCGAGACGAACCGATGCATAGAACTTCAAAGCATTACCGCCAGTAGTGGTTTCTGGGTTACCAAAGATAACGCCAATTTTCATACGTATCTGATTGATAAAAATTACCATGGTATTACTGCGCTTGATGTTGGCGGCAAGCTTTCGCAGCGCCTGCGACATCAATCTCGCTTGTAAGCCCATTTGGGGCTCGCCCATTTCCCCCTCAATTTCTGCGCGCGGCGTTAAGGCCGCAACCGAATCTATTACGACCACATCGATTGATCCAGAACGCACAAGCATATCGGTGATTTCTAATGCCTGCTCACCATTATCAGGCTGAGAAATAAGCAATTCCTGAACGTTGATACCAATCTTTTGTGCATACAGTGGATCTAAAGCGTGTTCCGCATCAATGAACGCTGCGGTACCGCCAATCTTTTGTATTTCTGCGATAACCTGTAACGTGAGCGTAGTCTTGCCGGACGATTCTGGTCCGTAGATTTCTACTACTCTCCCACGTGGCAGCCCGCCCACACCCAATGCAATATCAAGCCCCAACGAGCCAGTAGAAATTACTTGGATATCTTTGATAACATCGCTGGCACCAAGACGCATGATTGAACCTTTACCAAACTGTTTTTCAATCTGGGAAAGAGCTGCTGCCAATGCTTTGCTTTTATTTTCATCCATGAGCTTATCCTTTTAGAAATTCGTTGAATTATCGCACATGTAAATCAACGCAGTAAGACAACAAAAAAGAAGGCATTAATTTAGGCAACCGAAGAATTCGTGGCATGCAGCAGAGCCATTATCCCTTGTAGAGCCACCGCCACTGACTGCTGTCTTACTGCCTCACGTTCGCCGGTAAAATGCCGGGTTTCACTCCGCACATGGTTGTCTTTCATCACCCAAGCAAAACACACCATGCCTACCGGTTTTTCCACTGTACCACCTCCGGGGCCAGCGATACCGGTAACGGAAACCGCGACTTGTGCACAGCTCCGGGCAACGGCACCATGTGCCATTTCCCGAGCAGTTTGCTCAGACACCGCGCCGTGTTGTTCTAGTGTTTTGCTGCTTACGCCCAGCATTTCTTGCTTTGAAATAGCGCTATATGTAATGAAGCCTCGCTCATACCAAGCTGAGCTGCCCGCAATCGAAGTAACCATATGCCCCAACCAACCACCCGTGCAAGATTCGGCGCTGACGAGCATCAATCCTTGCTGAGCGAGCGCTGAACCAACCTGCCTGGCAAGGTGCCGTAGCGTCTGGTCGTTCATAGTATTTATGATCCCGCCCAAATTCATGTCCCTTTACGATAATACAAATGCCTTCCATGCCGCTAAACAAAGCAAGGTAAAAAACGCTGCCAGCAAATCGTCAAACATTACACCAAAGCCGCCGCGTAACTTTGTATCGTAATATCGGATTGGCTGCGGCTTGAGTATGTCGAATAGGCGAAACAGCAAAAAAGCAAATGCCTGCCAAACCAAGATGTCTGGTGTAAAAAACAACACCAGCAAAAAAGCAACAATTTCGTCCCATACTATTCCACTATGATCGTAGATGCCGAGTACCTTGCCGGTAAAACTACAAGCCCAAATACCAGCGATGAACATAACATCAATTAGCAGTAGAAATTTAACCGGATCTAGGTTTTGATTAATCAGCCAGAACAAAGGAAACGCAACTAGTGTTCCTACAGTACCCGGCGCTACTGGACTTAACCCTACACCCCCACCAAATGCAATGAAGAAAGCAGGATGTTGCAACACAAATCTCTTGCTAGGGTGTGGGAAGGTAGGCGCGGTATTCAACTTGAGATTTGGTTCAAGTCCCAGTTCGGTTGTTATTTGAGTATTAGGGGGAGTAGAAGTGATCATAGCCTGTTGTTCCCAGCGATATTGCGTTATCCGTCGCATCTAGCACTACCAAACCTTCCCCCGCATCAATTCTACCGATGCGCGTCAAAGAGATATCCATCTCGTGGGAAAGGGCTTCAATTTTACCGCGCTTCGCCTTCCGCGCGGTAAAACAAAGCTCATAATCGTCCCCACCTGCTAGCAAACAATTAATCGCTGGTGATTGGGGAAGATACTTTTCCAAGACCATTGAGCAATTTATTTCATTCATTTTGATAACAGCAGCAACTTTGGAACATTCCAAAATATGTCCCAGATCTGCCAACAGTCCGTCGGAAATATCAATAGCACTATGGGCAAGGCCAATCAATCGTTGCCCCAGTTCAACCCGAGCAATAGGCGCATGCAACGCAGGCAAACAGGCAGCGATTTCGCTGGGCTCAAGCATGATGTGTTGCTTCTCGTGAGAAAGCGCTAGTGCAGCATCACCCAATCGGCCTGACATCCAAATATCGTCGCCTGGTTTGGCTCCGCTACGATGTAAAGCTTTTCCTTTTGCTACTTCACCAATAATTTGCACGCAAATAGTAAGAGGGCCGCATGTAATATCTCCACCGATGAGCGCCACTTGATGTGCGCGCGCAAGTCCAAAAAAGCCATCGGCGAACGCCTCTATCCACTTCTCATTGGTTCTTACCAAAGGCTCTGGTAGTGCTAGCGCAAGAGTGGCCCAGCGTGGTTTCGCGCCCATCGCCGCCATGTCGGAAAGATTCACAGCAAGAGCCTTATATCCTAACTTGCGAGAATCGGTATCAGGGAAAAAATGTTGGCCGCATACCAGCATGTCGGTGGAAACCGCCAGCTCCATTCCCGTTACTGGTCTAATCAGCGCTGAATCGTCCCCCACTCCCAGCACCACACTGGAGTCAGGACGAGTAAAAAAGCGACGGACGATCTCTGCCTCGGAGAGCATTGTTACAACCTGTAAATGATTGGCTAAAAATATCTACAAATGTTCAGTAAATCAACTGTGCATCCGATTTATCCATTAGATAAGATAGTGCCTATTTTTGGTACCATTCGTATTAGCCTTCGCATCATTCTTGGTATACGCTATTTTAAAGTTTAGGTCTTAGCTCGAACTTGCAACTTGACTTCCTCTGCGCGCAACTGCACAGCTAGCTTGTCCAGCACGCCATTTACATACTTGTGTCCGCCAGTCCCACCGTAGGTCTTAGCTAATTCTACCGCCTCATTGATTACTGCTCTATAAGGTGTTTCCGGATGACTAGCAAGTTCGTAGGTGCTCAGTAGCAAAATGGCAAATTCTACAGGGCTAAGCTCTTTGAGGGGCCGGTCTAGACAAGGTTGAATATGTTTTTCCAGCTCTGTTAAATTTGCTAAAACCCCTTGCATCAGATCAGAGAAATATTTCTCATCTGTCTTAAGGAATTCTCTCGTCTCATGTAGCTGTTCTTCGATAGCTTCAACGGTTCCTCCTGCCACACGCCATTGATAAAGCCCTTGCAAAGCTAATTCGCGTGAACGCCGACGCCGACCCTTGCGATTCGGCTTGGTCTCTAGCTTAGTTTTTGTCTGGGTTGCCGATATATTCCGTATCATTGGACCACTTCATCGAGCTTTCTCAGTAGATTGACCATTTCTATCGCCGCTCGTGCAGTTTCAGCACCTTTCTGGCTCATGCGCGCTAGTGCTTGATCGTCAGTATCGGTAGTAAGTATTCCATTGGCGATCGGAATGCCAGTGTCAAGCTGCACTGCGGTCACACCACCGATCGATTCCTTCGACACCATCTCAAAATGAAAGGTGTCGCCACGTATCACCGCGCCCAATGCCACTAGTGCATCAAACTGATCAGTCAAAGCCATTTTTTGCAACGCTAAGGGAATTTCCAGTGCGCCTGGAACCGTAGCCAACAAAATGTTAGCTGCTTGTACTCCGTTTTTTTCCAACTCTGCAGCACAACCGCCGAGTAAGCCCTCACTTACATCAATGTTAAAACGGCTCATAACGATGCCAATGCGTAACCCGGCACCACTCAGATCAGATTCAAGTTCAACAATGTTGTTGTAACGCGCCATATGTTCTCCTAAAAACAGTAACTGGAAAAATGAAGAGAAAAAATGGAAATTTTACCTCTGCTCTACACTTTCCGGCCCTAGATATCCTGTAACTTCCAGACCAAAACCCGTCATACTTGGCATTTTACGTGGGACAGCTAATAATCGCATCTTGCTCACATTAAGATCTTTTAATATCTGCGCACCGATACCATAGTCACGCAAGTCAGTTTTAGTAAAAACAAGAGACTCAGATTTTGTCCTCGTGACGCGCTCGATTAACTCTGCAGGACTTTCTCTGCAATGCAACATAACGATTACTCCACACCCAGTATCAGCAATTACACGAAGTGTGTCACTTATACTCCAAGAATGCGTGCCGTCATTTATGTCTAGCAAATCAATAACCGACAATGGTTCATGCACCCGTACTAGGGTATCAACCTCAGGGTTAATCTCGCCCCTAATCAACGCAAGATGAGTCGCATTGATGGTCTTATCAAGATAAGCAACAAGACGAAACTCACCATGAATTGTTTGGACGAAACGCTCTGCCACGCGCTCGACTAGGCTTTCAGTACGGCTGCGGTGATGAATAAGGTCAGCAATTGATCCGATTTTAAGTTGATGCTTTTCGGCGAATTCAATTAACTCCGGCAAACGCGCCATGCTACCGTCGTCTTTAAGAATTTCGCAAATCACAGATGCAGACGTAAGTCCTGCCAGATTCGTTAAATCACATCCTGCTTCGGTATGACCAGCGCGTACAAGTACTCCACCGTTTTGAGCCATTAGCGGAAAAATGTGACCGGGCTGAAGAATATCTTCTGGTTTGGCGTCCGGTTTTGCTGCCGCCCTTACTGTGCACGCACGGTCAGCCGCAGAAATGCCGGTCGTGACCCCAATTGCGGCTTCAATAGAAAGTGTAAAGTTCGTCCCTAGTAGCAAGCGATTGGTAGAGGTGGACACCATCAATGGCAGATTGAGCTGACGACAACGCGCTTCAGTCAACGTAAGGCAAATCAATCCACGACAATGTGTGGCCATGAAATTTATTGCTTCCGGCGTAACAAAATCTGCTGCTAAAACTAAATCACCCTCATTCTCACGATTTTCTTCGTCGACAAGGATTACCATTTTCCCAGTCTTAATGTCATCAATAATGTCTTGGATGAGGCTAATAATCATGTCACTAAATGATCCTCATTAATTATACGGACTTACTCGCCAGTCGCTCAACGTAACGTGCCAACATATCCACTTCTAAATTTACTTTCGTGTCAGACTTTAGATCCCGTAGCGCTGTCATGGCCAAGGTGTGGGGAACAAGATTAACCCTGAACTCATCCTCTGCGATCCAATTTACCGTCAAGCTCACACCATTCACTGCGATTGAACCCTTTTTTACAACGTACTTCAACAGCGAAACTGGGGCTTTTATTGCCAATAGACAATTTTCTCCCACGGGCGCAAACTTCGCCACTTTTCCTACTCCATCCACGTGACCACTCACCAGATGTCCGCCTACTCTGTCGGACAGTCGCATGGCTTTTTCAAGATTGACTCGTCGACCCTGTATGTCCAATCCCTGAGTACAGTTTAAGGTTTCTCGTGATACCTCCATAGCAATCATGCAGCCTCCTAAAGCAATTATGGTAAGACATACGCCATTTGTTGCAATGCTGTCGCCAATACAGACATCACATAAATCTAGTCTGCCTGGCGCAATCTCTATACGTATGCCGCTTTCCAGAGACGTAACTTTTTTTATCTCACCAACTGCTTCGATAATTCCAGTAAACATCAGTTTCTTTCCATTTTCAAATACATGGGTTGTTTATTTTATATATTGATTCATTTTAGTAAAATCCTACGGCTTCACAGCTTACATAGAAGAAACGTTTTCATCTTTAAACACGCTTTCATTTAAAATTCAACTATATCTGATGTCAGTTTATTGTCTACATTAGGATATCACGAAGGGTTTTGAATCTAGAGTAGATTTCAATAGGTAAATCACGTTCTAAGTACTGGGCTATGCGGCAATTTGCCGCATAGCCTAAAATTACAATATAGAATATATGTTCGGATCAAATGAAATAAAAGCAAATCTACGATGAGCAGTTGAAATGTTCAATGATCTCAGTCAATCACCGCTAAGTAAAAATTTGCAGCGCCTGTTCCTACTTAGGAGCATTGCTATTATTGTCCAATGCCTGACGTTTGCCTCGGTACATTGGGTGCTTGAGATGCCGCTGCCTTGGACAGAAATGGTCACGGTAGTAACCTTTCTTGCAGTACTTAATTTTGCAACATGGCTACGTTTACGACGTAACTGGCCAGTATCGAGCTTAGAATTCTTTACGCAAATCCTAATTGATGTTTTTGCATTAGGTACATTATTGTATTTTAGTGGCGGCTCGACAAACCCATTTGTTTCCCTGTATTTATTACCGTTGACAATTACAGCTGCCGCCTTGCCGTGGGTATATACATGGGTAATGGCAGCAATTACGATAGGTTGTTATACGCTGTTGCTATTTTATTACGTGCCTTTGCCACATGACCACAGTGAACATAACAGTGAATTTAATCTACATGTATCTGGAATGTGGCTGGCATTCGTGTTAAGCACCATGTTGATAGCTTGGTTTGTTGTTAAGATGGGTATATCAATCCGTGAGCGAGATAAGGACCTATCTCGAGCACACGAGCAAGCCTTGCGCAACGAACAACTTATTGCGCTAGGAACCTTGGCCGCTGGTGCAGCACATGAGCTCGGCACGCCGTTGTCGACCATGGCAGTCATTAGTAAGGAGATGCAAAAAGATAATACTGAAAACCTTGAACTCCAAAACAATATAAGCATCCTGCGCGACCAAATCACTCAATGCAAACATACGTTAACTCAATTACTTGCTGATGCAGGGCAAACGCGAGCCGAAGATGCCAGCGGGCAATCTGTTGATCGTTTCCTACGAGAAATACTGGATAAATGGAAATTAATGCGTCCTACGGTCAAATTTACTTATCACTGCAATGGCACACATCCGGTTCCCCAAATAATAAATATGCAGCCCTTAGGTCAATCAATTTTAAACCTGCTAAATAATGCGGCTGACGTATCTTTAAAAAATATTGAAATCAAAAGCAATTGGGACAATAAAGAATTACGTCTAGAAATACTTGATTTTGGTAAAGGTCTCAGTGAAGAAACCGTACAACGAGCAGGGCAGGCTTTCTTTACTAGTAAACCGGGGCATGGCTTCGGAATTGGCTTATTTTTGGCAAATGCAAATATTGAACGATTTGGTGGGAGCGTTCGTTTGACAAATCGTGAAAAAGGTGGCGTCTGTACCCAGGTTAGATTACCCCTGATAGGACTTACGACATGACAAAGTTACCAACTATAAATTTATATGATGATCGCCCAAGTTTATTGATCGTTGATGACGACCTAACTTTTTGTGATGTTCTTGCGAGAGCAATGACAAAACGTGGATTCGACGTTAATTGTGCGCATATTATTGAACACGCATTGAAATGCGCCGAAACTTGCACGCCTGAGTATGCAATTATCGATCTGAGATTGCCCGGTACTTCAGGGTTGGTCTTGGTTGAAAAATTAAAGGCAATGGACTCCGGCACCCGTATCGTCATGTTGACTGGTTACGCCAGCATCACTACGGCTGTGGCGGCAATTAAACTTGGTGCGATGTATTATCTTGCTAAGCCTGTTGATGCCGATGAAATCATGACAGCTTTCGAATGCACTAAGGGTAATACTGCTGCTCAAATCAGCGCACATGCGCTGTCAGTCGACCAGGTTGAATGGGAACATATCCAATGCATTCTAACTGAGAACAACGGCAATATTTCTGCAACTGCGAAAAGACTTAACATGCATCGGCGCACACTACAGCGCAAACTTAATAAAACCCCCCACTAAGTTGCAACAGCTTTTGTTAAAAGTAATTATAAAAACCGGGCGATAATTCGAATATCCTGTCCAACCATGCGTAAATCCTGAATTTTAAGTTCGTGCTTTTCCGAGAGATTGGTCAATTCTGGCAGATGCAACATACCCATCGCTGTGTTACCTAGTAAGTGTGGTGCAAGATAAATTACTAGTTCATCTACCAGTCTCGCCTTAATAAACGAGCCATTCAACTTGCTACCTGCCTCAATTAGTACCTCATTGATTTCAAGGGTAGCAAGCATCTGCATCATCTTTGCGAGAGCTACATTACCCTTTTCATCTGGCAACACAACTGGACGAGCGCCTGCTTTACTTAGTGCAATTATCTTTTCCTCGCTAGTGCTTGCAGTAAAAATCAATTCGCCATCACCATGTAGAACTTTAGCGTTAATAGGAATTTCTAGGTGACTATCCACGACAACTTTCAATGGCTGTCTGGGTGTTTCAACAAGACGAGCCGTTAGCAGTGGATCATCTGCAAGCACCGTGCCGATACCTGTAAGAACCGCGCAAGAACGAGCACGAAACCTGTGCCCGTCGCATCTTGCTGCTTCACCAGTAATCCATCGGCTGACGCCATTGTTAAGCGCAGTTTTGCCATCAAGGCTTGCGGCAACTTTCATCCGCACCCAAGGACGTTTATGCCTCATTCGTGTGACAAAGCCAATGTTAAGTTCTTCGGCTTCCGCTTTCAGCAAGCCGTTTTGTACTTTGATTTTGGATCGTTTCAGCAGAGAGAACCCTCTCCCTGCCACCAGAGGATTCGGGTCTTGCATTGCTGTTATTACCTTGGCAACTTTGGCTTTGACCAACGCTTCAGCGCAAGGTGGGGTGCGTCCATAATGACTGCAAGGCTCCAGTGTAAGATAAACAGTCGCGCCCTGTGTTGCTGCTCCGGCAGCATTGAGAGCATTGATCTCCGCATGCGGCTGGCCTGGACAAACATGCCATCCGCTGCCAACTACCTGATTGCCGCGCACAATCACGCAGCCCACGCGGGGATTGGGACTAGCGCTATACAATCCCTTCTCGGCAAGCTGCAGCGCCTGGGACATGTAGCCGTGATCGACTGAAGAGAACATATTTGTGTTCTTTATTATCCCAAAACTACGCGTGCCGGCTAGGTGTCATATCTGACTGCTTCTTCTATACGATTAAAGATAGAGTTGGTACCTATGTTTCAAGATTCTTTATTTATTTCTTCCGCCGCGACCTTTTCACTTCCTTGATTGCGTCATGAAAATCATCCACGTCCTGGAAGCTTCTATAAACAGAAGCAAAGCGGATATACGCTACCTTGTCTAGCTTGTAAAGTTCTCGCATTACCATTTCGCCAATCTTACGCGAAGATATCTCGCGCTCTCCTAAACTCAGAAGCTTTTGCACAATTCGGTCTATCGCCGCATCTACGTGCACGGTAGGAACAGGACGCTTGTGTAAAGCGCGCATGAAACCTGTAAGCAATTTGTTACGATTGAACTCGACGCGATCACCACCTTGTTTTATTACCTGCGGAAAACGCAACCCCACTGTTTCATACGTGGTAAAGCGCTTATCACAAATTAGACAACGACGACGGCGGCGAATTCTTTTTCCCTCCTCGCTAACGCGGGAGTCAATCACACTCGTGTTGTCAGCATTGCAGAAGGGACATTTCATGATTCAGGATTCAGAAAAATGAGGTGAATTGTATCCACTATCCGATCAAATTTGCTCACGTTGAAAAACACTCCGCGTTATATAACTGCGATGTAATCAGTTATCGTAAACTGGAAATTTAGCACACAAGGCTTTCGCTTCCTGCGCTACACGCAACAAAACTGTGTTGTCGGTGGGCTCATCTAATACATCGGCAATCAGATTTGCCAGTTGTTCTACTTCAATTTCTCTGAGACCACGCGTGGTAACCGCAGGGGAGCCTATACGGATTCCACTAGTGACGAATGGTTTTTGTGGATCGTTAGGAATAGCATTCTTGTTTACAGTAATGTGTGCCAGCCCCAGTGATTCCTCTGCTTGCTTACCTGTAAGGTTTTTGGCCTGAAGATCCACCAAAAACATGTGACAATCAGTACGCCCGGAGACAATACGTAAGCCGCGTTCTTTTAGCACTTTCGTCATTACACGTGCATTGTCGATTACTTGCTCCTGGTAGTCCTTGAACTCCTTGCTGGCGGCCTCCTTGAAAGCAACCGCCTTGGCAGCAATCACATGCATCAGAGGCCCTCCTTGAGTCTGCGGAAAAATCGCCGAGTTGAGCACTCTTTCATACTCGGGCTTAGCCATAATAATGCCGCCACGCGGCCCACGTAATGTTTTGTGGGTGGTGCTAGTAACAAAATCTGCAATGCCGACAGGATTGGGGTAAAATCCTGCCGCCACTAGTCCTGCATAATGAGCCATGTCCACAAATAGGTAGGCCCCCACATCATCAGCGATCTTGCGAAAAAACCTCCAGTCTATCACCAGAGAGTAAGCAGAAGCGCCAGCAACGATCATTTTTGGTTTGTGTTCATGTGCCAGCCGCTCTACCTCATTGTAATCAAGTTCCTCAGTTTCAGGATTAAGGCCATAAGCAACGGAGTTGAAAATTTTACCACTAAAATTGACTGGCGCTCCATGGGTCAAATGCCCGCCATGAGCAAGCGACATGCCAAGAAGCGTGTCACCAGGCTTCAGCACAGATAAATAAACGGCGGCATTAGCCTGCGAACCAGAATGCGGTTGGACATTGACATACTCGGCGGCAAATAGTGATTTCGCCCGGTCTATCGCATACTGCTCAACCAAATCCACATACTCGCAACCACCATAATAACGTTTTCCGGGATAGCCTTCAGCATACTTATTAGTCAACACTGACCCTTGTGCCTGCATAACAGCAGGACTAGCATAATTCTCCGAAGCAATTAGTACAATATGGTCTTCCTGGCGTTGAATTTCTCTTTTAATCGCCCGCCATAAATCAGGATCAACACTTTCAATGGTTTGCTTAAGGTAAGACATGGGGTATAGGCACCGTGGAAATGTTAGAAACCGGATTTTACCACCATCGGTCGAGAATCGTGGGGGGATTCAAAAGGCAAGGTTTTTATGACGATTGCTCGCCCTCTATTAACAATCGGACCGTTTCTTTGAAGTAAGATAATATTCTATCTATAAAACATTACCTCTCTGCTTCATTTATGGGCTCGCTCTGATTTTAAAGCTTTTACTGGCTCGCCTGAAATGTGCTTTCAATTTGGAGCCACAATAAGTACATCAACATATTAAATCCCACAGAAAGAATAAAATGATCGTCTACCAAAGAATCTTAGCAAATTACCTTCAGAAAACTGTTTTTGCTGACTCTTCTTGAATGTAGTGTAAGTTGTGTGTGTGAATTTTTTACATTCGAAAACACTTCACGTTGCAATTGTTTGCCCAAATAGTTAACATCAGCACTGACAATGAGTGATTACTGTCCGGTAGTTTTTGGCCTCGACAAGCCATAACTAATACTCGCCTGAAAAATTTGATTCAATTGAACATATGAAAAACCCCTTGTGCTTGTCAGTCGGCATTAAGCACATTGACAGCAGCCCAATTCCCGATTTATGGTTTTATGGCCTTAAACAGTCATTGAGTGTATTTACGCAGCAACCTAGGCGATTAAAGAACTGGATGTGTTGCATGCAGTATTCTTTTTGATTTATTCAAGATTTACCAAGCTGATCTCCCCTTCATAGGAGGAAAGTAAACCAGATAACTTATATAGAAGAGGCATCACAATTGTTACATTGGTTCTCTAACACTCCACTATATGTTGAGTGTATTTTGCTAATTCAGCTCAAACGTACCAGGTGTGACGCGCCAGCAAGAACTCATGAAAAATCATTACCACATCATTTTGGAATTGAAGGCCTAGTTCATGCCACTTGACATCAACACCATTCTTGCCGAAACCCGCGGTAAGAATTTCGACCTTTTTGAAAAACATATAAATCCTGTCTTCGTCAAGGTCCTGCGCATTATCGGATTCAATCGCTCTTGGGTGCGCGGTGAAGGCGCCTACCTTTGGGACGAAAACGGTACGTGCTATCTTGATTTTCTTGCCAACTGGGGCGTCTTTAACTTTGGTCGTAGTCACCCCACTATTCGTGGCGCATTGCAGCAAGTGCTCGACTCCGATTTTCCCGGGTGGGTCGGCTTCGATGCTCCACCGCTCGCAGCTGTCCTCGCTCGCGAACTTACGAAACGCATGCCTGGCGATCTCGATACCGTTTTCTTCTGCAACTCTGGAACGGAAGCTATAGAAGCCGCAATCAAATTTGCACGCGCGTCAACTGGGCGCCCTTGTATAGTACATCTTACAAAAGCATTCCATGGTTTAACTACGGGAGCGTTGTCATTGAATGGTGAGACAAGTTTCCGTAGAGGGTTTGAACCGCTTCTCCCGGGCAGTTCCTCTGTAGTTATGGGCGATCTCAAAGGTCTCGAAGCACGACTCGCTCTTGGTGATGTAGCATCATTCGTCTTTGAGCCAATCCAAGGAAAAGGTGTCAATATTCTCAGCGATGAATATCTACTTGCGGCACAGGACCTGTGCCGCAAGTACAACACACTGATGATCTGTGATGAAATTCAGTCTGGCATGGGGCGTTCTGGTCGATTCTTGGCTTGTCAATGGATTGAAGGTTTGCAACCCGATATTATTTGTCTCTCAAAAGCACTTTCGGGCGGATATGTTCCTTTGGGTGCTACTATCACTCGCCGAGCAATTTATGACCGCGTCTACGATTCGATGGATCGTGCCATCGTACATGCGTCTACTTTTGGTATGGGGAACCTTGCAATGGCCGCAGGATTGGCTGCTCTTACTGTTCTTGATGATGAAAACCTTGCTGCGCGAGCGAATGAGCTCGGTTCTCGTTTTCGACATGGTATTGAAGCAATGGTGCCCCGCTTTGAATTTCTAAAGGGCGTCCGTCAGCGTGGGTTAATGATCGGTATTGAGTTTGGAAAACCTGATTCAATATCGCTGAAAGCAGCCTGGACTATGGTCAACAAAATAAACGAAAACCTCTTTGCCCAAGCGGTCGTTATTCCGCTCCTAGATGATCACCATATCCTCACCCAGGTAGCTGGTCATGCCACACCAATCATAAAAATATTACCACCCCTCAATATCAAGGATACTGATGTCGATTGGTTTCTAAGGGCTCTCGAGGATGTGATGGTAAAACTCCACAAGTTCCCGGGACCAATTTGGGAGGTATTATTGAAAATTGGCAACCATGTGCTCACAGCAAAACAGCGAGAGGGCCGATCTGCTGACACTTGAGATTTTATTCGCAAGCCCGCCGTTAAATTTAAAACTGTACGACTGTGGCACCCTTATCTTTTATTCGCCGTCGTTTCACCAAAGATTTCCTACACATCCAAATTTCGAACTTGTAAAGCATTCTTTTCAATGAACGCCCGGCGTGGCTCTACCATGTCGCCCATTAGGGTAGTAAAAATTTCGTCGGTCGTAATGCTATCTTCTATTTGGGCGCGCTGTAAACGTCGGTTTTGGGGATCCATGGTGGTTTCCCATAATTGGATTGGATTCATTTCGCCCAACCCTTTGAATCGTTGAATGCTGAAATCTTTTTCCACTTCCCGTGACAACCAATCAAGTGCTTGTTTGAATTCGCTGATAAATTTCTTTTGGTCGCCGCGCTTAACGTAAGCACCGGGGCCAAGTAAACCATCAAGCACTTGAGCAGCTTCTTTAATATGGATAAAATCCCCGCTACTTAGAAAATCTTGGCCAAGGTAACTAACGCGCTTATTACCATGGTGCATACGGGTTATTTTCAAGCGATAGCTTTCATTTACAGAATCATACTCAGATACAATTTCTACTTCGTTAACATGCGACGCTAGTTTGGCAGCTCCTTTCGCTGCAGAAATTTCACTACTTAAATCTATGTCAGGATAACGAAACAAAGCACGCATCACTTCAGTATCAATCAGCCGACTCATACGGTCAATCACAGTTTCCGCCAACAAATATTTGTTGGCGATTTTTGTCAGCCTTCCTCCTGTATACGGCGGAACCCCTTCATGTGTATGGAGTTCAACATTTGTCAGCGCCTGTTTTAGCAGGTACTGCTTGAGCTCATAATCGTCTTTGACATAGTGTTCTTGTTTGCCGTGTTTAACCTTGTAGAGCGGTGGCATGGCTATGTAGATATGGCCGCGCTCGATCAGCTCTGGCATTTGCCGGTAGAAAAATGTAAGCAGTAAAGTACGAATATGCGAACCGTCCACATCCGCGTCAGTCATGATGATGATGCGATGATAGCGTAACTTGTCAGGATTGAATTCGTCTTTACCAATACCGGTTCCAAGAGCAGTAATAAGCGAAATGATTTCTTGTGACGTAATAAGTTTTTCGAAACGAGCCTTTTCGACGTTCAGGATTTTTCCTTTTAACGGCATTATTGCCTGAAATTTTCGGTCACGCCCCTGTTTAGCAGATCCGCCCGCTGAGTCACCTTCTACAAGGTAAAGCTCACACAGCGCCGGATCTTTTTCTTGGCAATCAGCAAGCTTTCCGGGCAGCCCTATTCCGTCTAACACTCCTTTACGCCTGGTTAGTTCTCGAGCTTTTCTGGCGGCTTCGCGAGCTCTTGCTGCATCTATTATTTTGCCACAAATGATTTTGGCATCAAGTGGTCGTTCTAGCAAAAACTCCGAAAGTTTTAGCGCTACAACTTCTTCTACCACCGAACGTACTTCAGATGAAACTAGTTTTTCCTTTGTTTGGGAAGAAAACTTAGGCTCAAATAGTTTTATTGATAAAACACACGATAATCCCTCTCGCATATCATCACCTGATGTTTCAATTTTGGTTTTTTTTGCCAACTCATTTTTATCGATGTAGCTATTGAGAGTGCGCGTCATGGCGGCACGCAAGCCAGTTAAGTGAGTGCCCCCATCTTTTTGAGGAATGTTGTTTGTAAAGCACAAAACTTGTTCGGCGTAACTGTCGTTCCACTGCATTGATATTTCCACCTGAATGTCGTCTTTTTTTCCGATGGCGTAAAAGATATTGGGATGTAAAACTGTCTTAGTACGATTGATGTATTCAACAAAACTTTTAATCCCGCCCATAAAGGCAAAGTTTTCTTCCTTACCAGTACGCTGATCAATTAGGTTAATCTTAACGCCATTATTAAGAAAAGAAAGTTCGCGTAGCCGTTTTGCAAAAATATCGTAATGATATTCAATATCTCCGAAAATTTCTTTACTGGCAAGGAAATGTACCTCGGTACCGCGTCGCGCGGTTTTGCCCATGTTAGTTAGTTGAGTAACTGGTACTCCCATACGAAACTCTATTTGGTTTGTCTGTCCGTCACGTCGGATGACAAGACGCAGCCATTCTGATAAAGCATTCACCATTGATACTCCAACACCATGCAGGCCGCCTGATACCTTGTAGGAATTATCGTCAAACTTTCCGCCCGCATGAAGCTCTGTCATAACAATTTCTGCAGCAGTGCGTTTTAGTTCATCATCCTGCTTAATTCCAGTGGGGATGCCCCTCCCGTTGTCTTGTACGCTAACAGAGTTATCTGGATGAATAATGATTGTAATTTCATTGCACTCTCCGGCCAAAGCTTCATCAATAGCATTATCTAATACTTCAAATACCATGTGATGTAATCCGGTCCCGTCGCTAGTGTCGCCTATATACATACCAGGACGCTTGCGGACCGGATCTAATCCTTTTAGGATTTTTATATTATCTGAGCTATATGCTCCCTTACTTTGATTCTTTTGTTGTTCAAAACGGGAGTTTTCGCTTATGGCAAAGTTGTCTTTTTTCAAGTAATGTTCCGTTTTTAAAGGTTTTGCATCGGTTACCTTGCGACCTCAACTACTTTTGTTCTCGTGAGCTTTCTTCTGTCTCTTTAGGGAACATCATATTCGCATTGGCATTACAACATACTTAAAATTGTCATTATTTGGAATTGTAAACAGCGCACTACTATTTGCATCATCACCAAAAGAACACTGTACGGTTTCGCTAGTTACGTTATTAAGTACATCTAACAAGTAGGAGATATTAAACCCGATATCTAATGCGTCTCCTTCATATTTTACTTCTAGTTCTTCTTGTGCCTCTTCTTGCTCATTATTACTACAAACTATACGTAGGTTTCCTGTTGTTAAAATCAGGCGTACTCCACGAAATTTTTCATTTGATAAAATCGATGCGCGTTGTAGCGTCTGTAATAAAAGAAGGCGGTTTACCTCAATTTGCCTATGATACCCGGTTGGAATTACACGATTATAATCTGGAAATTTACCCTCTACTACTTTAGAGACCAATACAACATTTGAAAAAATAAAGCGTATCTGGTTTTTTAGAATCTCAATTAGTACTGGTTCCTCATTGTCCTTCAGTTGCTTAGTTAATTCGATTACTGCTTTACGCGGAAGAATAATTTCTTTCTTTTCCTGTGACACTTTGAGGGAGATTAGAGAAAATCCTAACCGGTGGCCATCAGTTGCAATGGCTTTTAGGTAATTTTCTTCCATTACTAAAAGAAGTCCATTTAAGTAATATCGTATGTCTTTTTGTGCCATCGCATATTGGACGAGGAGAAGTAGGCTTTTTAGCTCTCCTTGTTCTACTGTTATTTTCTTCAGCAATTCGTTGCTCTCTGGAAGCTTAGGAAAATCCTTTGCCGGGAGAGTTTGTAAATTAAATCGGCTTCTTCCCGCCTTCACCAACAGTCGGTTTTCTTCAGTTTCTAATGTAACTTGAGTTCTATCAGGAAGAGCACGTAATATGTCTTGAAGTTTTTTTGCTCCAACAGTAACGGAACATATTTCTTCGTTTGTGGTAGTACTGTCTTTTGTGGTGGTGGTTATTTGAATTTCTAGGTTTGTTGCAACATACAGTATTTCTTTATTTTTTCTTTCTATTAGTACATTTGAAAGTATTGGTAAGGTATGACGATGTTCAATAATTCCAGTGATTGTTTGTAATGGTTTTAGCAAAGTTTCTTTATTAGTTTCTATTAATATCATTTATTTTAAACCTTAATAAGTAGTAATAAGCATTATCTAAATCCGGTATTTTTTTAAAAAAAATAATATTATTATAGAGATAAGACTTAAAAATATGTTGTATTAATCGAGTATTTTATGTGTACAGATTGTTAATAGATTTAGCTGATTACGTAAATAAATAATTATCCACAATATATTCATTAATTTTCAGCCACGCAAAATATGGAGTAAAGTATTGAAATCTTGATTTGTAGATGAATTTGAGGTGCGTAATTCTGTAATTTTCCGATATCCATGTAATACCGTCGTGTGATCTCTTCCACCAAAAGCTTCTCCGATATCGGGCAAACTTAATGGAGTTAGTTCCTTAGCTAAAGCCATTGCCATTTGTCGTGGTCGCGCGATTATACGCGAACGCTTTTTAGAATACATCTCAGCAACCTTGATCTTATAGTAATCTGCAACAGTTTTTTGAATATTTTCAATTGAAATTTGGCGGTTTTGTACCGCCAATAAGTCTTTCAAGGCCTCACGTGCAAGATCCAATGATAGTTGATGACCTGTAAAACGAGAATAAGCAAGTACTCGTTTTAGTGCTCCTTCAAGTTCGCGTACATTTGAGCGAATATGTTTAGCAATAAAAAAAGCAACATTTTCTTCTAGAACAATTTTTTCTATTAGGGCTTTTTTCAATAGGATAGCAACGCGCATTTCTAGCTCTGGGGGCTCAACTGCAACAGTTAGACCCCAGCCAAAACGGGAAATTAACCGCTCTTCTACACCAGAGATTTCCCTAGGATAAGAATCACAAGTAATAATTACTTGTTTATGTGCCTCGATTAGAGCATTAAAAGCATAAAAGAATTCTTCTTGAGTACGATTCTTTCCTCCAAAAAACTGGATGTCGTCTATCAAGAGCAAGTCTAGGGAATGGTAATATCGTTTAAAATCATCGAAAGTTTTGTGTTGATATGCCCGAACTACGTCAGAAACATATTTTTCGGCGTGAATGTATCGAACTTTTATCTGGCTGTTGGCTGAGAAGACAAAATTACCAATAGCTTGGATTAAATGGGTTTTACCTAGACCAACTCCTCCGTAGATAAAAAATGGGTTATAAGCAACGCCTGGACGTTCTGCAACTTGAAGCGCAGCTGCACGGGCTAGCTGATTCGCTTTTCCGTTAACAAAGGAGTCGAAAGTGAAAGATGGATTTAGTCGGCTCCGGGGTTTTTCTATAGAGGGGCTTCGCGATATGGGGGCGGACTGTATTGAGGCTGAAGAGGGCAGAGTAATTGTATCGTCTTCTTTTGTTGGGGCAGCTGTTTTCTCGGGTACATTGTTAGTAAGTTTTAGTTGAAGATGAATATTTTCAGAGAAATATTTTTCTGCCATTTGCTCTATGCGGGATAAAAAATTGTCCTTGATCCATTGCAACACAAAACGGTTGGGGGCAACAAGTATAAGTTCATTATGAGCCTTGGATAGGCTAAATTGTAGCGGCTTAATCCAAGTATTAAATTGTTGGGCGCTCAATTCTTTCTTGAAATGATTAAGACAAGAAAGCCAAAAGGTATCCATTGTTGCCATGATTGTGAGATATTTGTTCGGAGAAGAGAAACGTTAAAAGTAGTGAATCTGTTTTTCTATTCTAGTCTTTTTGGCCTACTTATATCACAGGATTGAAATAGCCCGGGAAAAATGCGCGAATGACTTTTATCTCCT
>SMVA01057118.1_pt1 | contig 20317 bp, 15 predicted proteins | sample 2456451 | NCBI WGS metagenome assembly SMVA01 (sample SAMN11095933, study PRJNA526329) | marine sediment metagenome | biome: Marine sediment; feature: Surficial sediment; material: Deep marine sediment; isolation source: Hadal surficial sediment | place: Pacific Ocean | collected 2014-05 | depth... | reverse complement strand
CGGGGGACAACGTGAACGTCACGGTGACGTTGATCTCGCCGATTGCCATGGAAGAGGGACAGCGCTTTGCGATCCGCGAAGGGGGCCGCACCGTGGGCGCCGGGGTGGTGGTCAAGATTGTTGAATAATTGTGGGCGCTCGAAGCGGCGCGTCCTGGAATTCGGAGTAAGAGGCAATTAACAGACAGAAGGCCAGTAGCTCAATTGGCAGAGCAGCGGTCTCCAAAACCGCAGGTTGGGGGTTCGATTCCCTCCTGGCCTGCCATTACGTGACCTCGAGGAACCTAGGGTAGGCGTGAGTAGCACTGATTCTGGCCAGGCAGTATTTGATCGGTTCAAGTGGTTGGTCGTCACCGCGCTCGTCGTTGGCGGGGTGTACGGCAACTGGTACTTCCAGGACCAGTCTGTGCTCAACCGATCTCTGGCACTGTTGGGAGTGGCTTTCGTTGCGGGTTTCGTGGGTCTGCAGACGGTGCGAGGAAGGGCGATCTGGGCGCTCATGAGAGAAGCGCGGGTTGAAATCCGCCGCGTGGTCTGGCCCACCCGCCAGGAAACAACTCAGACGACCTTCGTCGTTGTGTTGTTGGTGCTGGTGTTCTCGATGATTCTGTGGGGGCTTGATTCGCTGTTGAGCTGGGTCGTGTCCTCGGTAATTGGGTAAACGGGTGATTGGATAACTCCATGTCGAAACGCTGGTACGTCGTACATGCCTATTCCGGGTTCGAAAAGAACGTGTCCCGGGCGCTGAAGGAGCGGATCGAACTGTCGGAGCTGAGCGACCACTTCGGCCAGATCCTGGTGCCCACCGAAGAAGTGGTCGAGATGCGCGCGGGGCAGAAACGCCGTAGCGAGCGCAAGTTTTTTCCCGGCTACGTGCTGGTTGAAATGGAGTTGAACGACGAGACCTGGCATCTGGTCAAAGAGACGCCGCGGGTTATGGGGTTCATTGGCGGCAAGGCAGATCAGCCTGCGCCACTGACCGATGCTGAGGCGTCGGCAATTCTCGAGCGCGTTGAGCAGGGCAGCGAGAAGGCGATGCCGAAAACGATGTTCGAGCCGGGCGAACTGGTCCGGGTGGTCGACGGCCCCTTCAACGACTTCAACGGGGTGGTCGAGCAAGTGAATTACGACAAGAGTCGATTGCAGGTCGCAGTGACGATCTTTGGCCGCTCGACGCCCGTGGAACTCGATTTCTCGCAAGTCGAAAAAGGATAGGTACGCATAGAACCAGTGAGCTAGCTCCAGCAGTGAGCTAGCGCCACGAATATAGAACGAAGCGACGGACCCAGGGCGCGCCAAAAGAGCAGCACAATCTGGAATCCGAAGACGTAAGAGAGCAAACAGATGGCAAAGAAGGTCGAGGCGTACATCAAGCTCCAGGTGCCAGCGGGCCAGGCGAATCCGAGCCCGCCTGTCGGGCCGGCGCTGGGTCAGCATGGGGTCAACATCATGGACTTCTGCAAGGCCTTCAATGCGGCGACCCAGTCCATGGAACAGGGAATGCCGATCCCGGTGGTGATCACGATTTACGCGGATCGCAGCTTCAGCTACATCACCAAGACTCCCCCCGCATCGGTGTTGCTGCGCAAGGCCGCGAAGATCGACAAGGGCAGTGGCACGCCCAACACGGAGAAGGTGGGCACGGTCACCCGGGCACAGCTCGAAGAGATTGCGCAGCTCAAGGATCCGGATCTTACCGCGGCCGACATGGACGCTGCGGTGCGCACGATTGCCGGAAGCGCCCGCAGTGCCGGTATCGAAGTGGAGGGTGTCTGACATGGCCAGACTTTCAAAAAAACGCCGGGCGATTGCCGAGCGTGTTGACCCGACCAAGGCCTATGCGATCGATGAAGCGGTCGCCCTGTTGACGGAACTGGCGAATACCGGATTTTCAGAGTCGATTGATGTATCGGTAAATCTCGGCGTCGATCCGAAGAAGTCCGATCAGGTGGTTCGAGGCGCGACGACGTTGCCGCATGGCAGTGGGAAAGATGTGCGCGTCGCCGTATTCGCGCAGGGTGAGTTGGCGGATAAGGCGCTGGCGGCGGGGGCCGACCTGGTGGGGTTAGAAGACCTGGCCGAACAGGTTAAGGCGGGCGAATTGAATTTCGACGTGGTTATTGCCACCCCGGATGCGATGCGCGTGGTGGGTCAGCTCGGGAAGGTGCTGGGCCCGCGCGGGCTGATGCCGAACCCGAAGACCGGCACCGTGACGCCGGACGTCGAATTGGCGGTGAAGAATGCCAAAGCCGGGCAGGTGCAGTTCCGCACGGATCGTTCCGGCATCGTGCACGGCAGCGTTGGCAGAGTGGGTTTTGATGCATCGGCGATCAAAGAGAACGTCGAAGCACTGATTGGTGATTTACGGAAGGCGAAGCCGGCCTCGGCCAAGGGTATCTACCTCAAGAAGGTGACACTCTCGACCACCATGGGACCGGGTTTGTCGATAGATCAGACCTCGTTGGAGATCTGAGAACGACTTTGAAACGTACGTCGACGTAAGTCGGCGGAGTCGTCAGAGACCATGGGCAGCGGCCGTTCGCGGCGGCTTTAATTCATAAGAGCCCATGCAGACGGTGGATCCGAAGATTGAACTGGATCTCGCCGTGAAGCCGGCAGCTTGGGGTGTGCGTAACGTACGCAACGGGCTGTCGAATAGAAGGGAAGCCGGGTAACCGGCGATATCCAGGAGAAGTTGAGTGGCACTGAAGCTCGAGCAAAAACAGACGATCGTTGCCGAGGTGAATGAAGCCGCCGGGAGTGCGTTGTCCGCGGTGCTTGCGGATTATCGCGGACTGACCGTCGCCCAGATGGTCGAGATGCGCGCGAAGGCGCGCGCGTCCGGCGTCTATCTGAGGGTCGTCCGGAACACGTTGGCCAAACGTGCCATTGAAGGTACGCAGTACGAATGTCTCTCCGAGGCGCTCGTGGGGCCGACGCTGCTCGCATTTTCCCAGGAAGACCCTGGTTCTGCAGCGCGATTGCTGGAGGGCTACGTCAAACAATTCGCGAAGCTCGAAGTTAAGGCGTTGTCCATCGGCGGTGAGTTGCTTGGCGCGGATCAATTGAGCCGTGTTGCCAAGCTACCCACGCGTGACGGGGCGTTGGCACTGCTGATGGCCGTCATGCTTGCGCCCATCACCAAGCTGGCGCGCACTCTGAATGAGGTGCCCGGAAAACTGGTACGGACAGTTGCAGCGATCAGGGATCAGAAACAAGCGGCGGGCGAAGGGTAGCGCTAGGCGTTGTTCCCGCCCGGGCAACAAAGACGAGATTAGTCAGGAGATCAAGAAATGGCGTTGTCGAAAGACGATATTTTGAATGCAGTAGCCGATATGAGCGTCATGGACGTTGTGGAACTCGTATCCGCAATGGAAGAGAAGTTTGGCGTTTCCGCAGCTTCCGCGGTGGCTGCAGCACCGGCTGCGGCCGAGGGCGACGATGCGGACGCCCCTGCAGCAGAGCAGACTGAGTTTACGGTCATGCTGATGGCTCCGGGTGACAAGAAAGTCAGTGTCATCAAGTCGGTCAGGTCGATCACCAGCCTCGGGCTGAAAGAAGCCAAGGCATTGGTTGACGAAGCTCCGTCCCCTGTCAAAGAAGGCATTGGAAAAGACGAAGCCGAGGAAGTTAAGAAGCAATTGGAAGAAGCAGGCGCTGTCGTCGAGGTCAAGTAATTCGCTTGGCTGCAAACGACGCGACCTGTACCAGGCAGGGCGTGCTCAGATCGTGAGATCGGGGGGCGCATTTGCCTGTCCGCATGTGCGGGAAATAGATGATCAATCTGGAGACTCGAATGGCGTACAGCTTCACTGAGAAAAAGCGTATCCGGAACGATTTCGGCAAGTTGCCGGAAGTCATGGAGATTCCTTATCTCCTGTCGATACAGCTGGACTCGTATGAAAAGTTTTTGCAGACCGACGTTCCTCTAGCGAAGAGAAAGGGAATTGGTCTGCACGCGGCGTTTAAATCCGTTTTCCCGATTGTCAGCTACTCCGGAAGCGCGGCCCTCGAATACGTCGACTATCGGCTCGGAGTTCCGATCTTCGATGTCAAGGAATGCGTCTCTCGCGGCATTACCTATGCTGCCCCGCTCAGGGTCAAGGTACGCCTGAAGATTTACGACAAAGAGTCGTCCAACAAGGTGGTTAAGGAGGTCAAAGAGCAGGAAGTGTACATGGGCGACGTGCCGCTCATGACCAAGAACGGTACCTTCGTGATCAACGGTACCGAGCGCGTGGTGGTTTCTCAGTTGCACCGTTCGCCGGGCGTATTTTTTGATCACGACAAAGGCAAGACCCACTCGTCGGGCAAGCTGCTCTATTCTGCCCGGGTCATTCCGTATCGCGGCTCCTGGCTCGACTTTGAATTCGACCCGAAGGACTGCGTGTTCGTACGCATCGATCGGCGCCGCAAGTTACCTGCGACGATCGTCCTGCGGGCGCTGGAGTACAGCTCGGAAGACATCCTGGACATGTTTTTCGTGAAGAACACGTTCCATGTCAAAAAGGACGGGTTTTCCGTCGACTTGATTCCGGAGCGAATGCGTGGCGATGTTGCCATGTTCGACATCAAGGAACGCAGCGGCGAGCTGATCGTAGAGGAAGGCCGCCGGATTACGGCTCGACATGTTCGTTTGCTGGAAAAATCGGGGCTGAAGCGTCTGGACGTGCCGGTCGAATACCTGCTCGAACATGTCACGGCGCGTGACGTTGTCAACGAGGAAACGGGTGAGATCCTGTTGCCGTGCAATACGATCCTCACTGAGGAGACGCTCGAAACCTTGCTGGAAGCGAACGTCTCAAAGATCGAGACGATCTATACCAACGACCTGGACTGTGGGTCCTACATCTCGGACACATTGCGCATCGATCCGACCACGACGAAACTCGAAGCGCTCGTCGAGATTTACAGAATGATGCGACCCGGTGAGCCGCCGACCAAGGAAGCTGCGGAGAATTTGTTCAATAATCTGTTCTTCTCTACAGATCGCTACGATCTGTCAGCCGTTGGGCGGATGAAATTCAATCGGCGCCTTGGCCGGGACGAGATCGAGGGCGCAGGCATTCTATCGGCCCAGGATGTGGTCGATGTGCTCAAGACGTTGATCGAGATCCGCAACGGCAACGGGTCGGTCGACGACATCGATCACCTGGGAAATCGTCGGGTGCGCTCGGTGGGGGAAATGGCTGAGAACGCGTTCCGCGTCGGCGTGATTCGGGTCGAGCGAGCCGTGAAGGAGCGCCTGTCGCTGGCGGAAAGCGAAGGGCTGATGCCGCAGGACATGATCAACGCGAAGCCGGTGGCGGCAGCGATCAAGGAGTTCTTCGGTTCCAGCCAGCTCTCTCAGTTCATGGACCAGAACAACCCGTTGTCGGAGGTGACCCATAAACGGCGGGTATCAGCGCTCGGGCCGGGCGGGTTGACCCGTGAGCGGGCCGGATTCGAGGTTCGCGACGTACATCCAACGCACTACGGCCGGGTTTGCCCGATCGAAACGCCGGAGGGTCCGAACATCGGCCTGATCAATTCCCTTGCCGCCTATGCGCGGACCAACGAGTACGGCTTTCTCGAGACGCCCTACCGGAAGGTCACCAAGGGTAAGGTCAAAAACGATATCGAGTACCTGTCGGCGATTGACGAAGCGCAGTACGTCATCGCCCAGGCGAGTTCGAAACTGGATAGCAAAAACCGGTTCGTAGCGGATCTGATCGATGTGAGACACCAGAACGAATTCGGTAAAGCGCTTCCGGAGAACGTCAACTACATGGACGTATCGCCCAAACAGGTGGTGTCGATTGCAGCTTCCCTGATTCCGTTTCTCGAGCACGACGATGCCAACCGGGCGTTGATGGGCTCGAACATGCAACGTCAGGGCGTACCGACGATCCGTACCGAAAAACCGCTGGTAGGTACCGGGATGGAAGTGATCGTCGCGCGTGACTCGGGTGTTTGTGTGATCGCCGAACGCGGCGGTGTGGTGGACCGCGTCGACGCAGCGCGGATCGTGGTCCGTGTCGATGATGCGGAAACCGAGGCCGGCGAGGCCGGCGTGGATATCTACAACCTGACGAAATTCACCCGTTCCAATCAGAACACCTGTATCAACCAGACGCCGTTGGTCACCGAAGGCGACAAGATCGGCAAGGGCGACATCCTCGCGGACGGCCCGTCCATCGACATGGGCGAGTTGGCGCTGGGTCAGAACATTCGTATCGCCTTCATGCCCTGGAACGGATACAACTTCGAAGACTCGATCCTCGTGTCAGAGCGGGTGGTGGAAGAGGATCGTTTCACCAGCATTCACATCCAGGAGCTGACCTGCATCGCGCGGGACACCAAGCTGGGGCCGGAAGAGATCAGCTGCGACATTCCGAATGTCGGTGAAAGCGCGCTGGCGAAGCTCGACGAATCAGGCATCGTCTACATCGGCGCAGAGGTTGAAACCGGTGATATTCTGGTGGGCAAGGTGACGCCCAAGGGCGAAACCCAGCTCACGCCGGAGGAAAAATTGCTGCGCGCAATCTTTGGCGAGAAGGCATCCGACGTGAAAGACACATCACTGCGGGTACCTACGGGCGTTAAAGGTACGGTCATCGATGTCCAGGTGTTCACCCGGGACGGGGTGGACAAGGACCAGCGTGCCAAGGATATCGAGAAGAGTGCACTGGAGCAGATTCGCAAAGACCTCGACGATGAATACCGCATTGTCGAAACTGCGACCTACGAACGTCTGCGGCGGGCCTTGAACGGGAAAAAAGCCGCCAGCGCGCCGGGTAAAACCCGAGGAGTGACCCTCGACGACGCCTATCTCGACACACTGGAGCTGGATGACTGGTTCCGCATCCGCATGTCGGACGATCTGCTGAACACGCAGCTCGAGCGAGCCGAAAAGCAACTCGAAGCGCGCCGTGAATCGCTCGATGCGATCTATGCGGACAAGAAGCAGAAGCTCGAAACGGGCGATGATCTTGCACCGGGCGTGCTCAAGATCGTGAAAGTCCACCTTGCGATCAAGCGTCGCATTCAGCCGGGCGACAAGATGGCGGGCCGGCACGGCAACAAGGGGGTGATCTCCGTGATCATGCCGGTCGAAGACATGCCCTTCGACGCCAAGGGCGAACCAGTCGACATCGTTCTGAATCCTCTCGGGGTTCCATCGCGCATGAACGTTGGACAGATCCTTGAAACGCACCTGGGTTGGGCCGCGAAAGGAATCGGCGAGCGAATCAACGGGATGCTCGAGGCGCACAAGAAAGCCGCGGAGATCCGTTCCTTTCTGGAGGAGGTCTACAACAAATCGGGACGTGTCGAGAACCTGAAGTCGTTGAACGATGGTGAGATTTTTGAGCTGGCGCGCAACCTGGTCGACGGGGTACCGATGGCAACCCCCGTGTTTGATGGGGCATCGGAAGAGGAGATCAAAATGATGTTGGAGCTGGCGGAACTGCCCTTAGACGGCCAGGAGATTCTCTTCGACGGACGCACCGGCGATCAGTTCGATCGACCGGTCACCCTGGGTTACATGTACATGATGAAGCTCAATCACCTGGTTGACGACAAGATGCACGCTCGTTCGACGGGATCCTACAGCCTGGTCACGCAGCAACCGTTGGGCGGCAAGGCGCAGTTTGGTGGCCAACGCTTCGGTGAGATGGAAGTGTGGGCCCTCGAAGCATACGGCGCAGCGTACACGCTGCAGGAGATGTTGACGGTCAAGTCGGACGACACGACCGGTCGGACCAAGATGTACAAAAACATCGTCGACGGAAACTTCGAGATGGACCCGGGGATGCCAGAATCCTTCAACGTGCTGTTGAAGGAGGTCCGCTCCTTAGGCATCGACATGGAGCTGGAAAGCGAGTGATGCCGAAACAAGCGTTCAATTCCCAGAGGGAGGAGAGACTTTGAAAGACCTGCTCAACCTACTCAAGGCCCAGAACGGCGTAGACGATTTTGACTCGCTGCGCATCGGGCTGGCGTCTCCGGATCTGATCCGGTCGTGGTCGTTTGGCGAAGTGAAGAAGCCGGAGACCATCAACTACCGGACCTTCAAGCCGGAGCGCGACGGGTTGTTCTGCGCCCGGATCTTCGGGCCCAACAAAGACTACGAGTGCCTGTGCGGTAAGTACAAGCGCTTGAAGCACCGCGGCGTGATCTGCGAGAAGTGTGGTGTCGAGGTGACCCTGACCAAGGTGCGCCGCGAACGTATGGGCCATATCGAGCTGGCCAGCCCGGTGGCTCACATCTGGTTCCTCAAGTCGTTGCCGTCGCGAATCGGCCTGTTGCTGGACATGACGCTGCGCGACATCGAGCGCGTGTTGTACTTCGAATCCTACGTGGTGATCGAACCCGGTTTGACGGACCTCGAAGAGGGTCAGTTGCTGACCGATGAAGAGTACTACCAGAAGCTCGAGGAATTCGGTGACGAGTTTGTCGCAAAGATGGGTGCCGAGGCGATCCAGGATTTGCTCAAGTCGCTTGATCTCACCGAAGAGATCGCGTCGCTGCGCGAAGAGATTCCAGCGACCAATTCAGAGACGAAGATCAAGAAGTTCTCCAAGCGCCTCAAGCTGATGGAGGCGTTCCTCAGTTCCGGCAACGTCCCGGAATGGATGGTCATGACCGTTCTACCGGTGTTGCCCCCGGATCTGCGGCCGCTGGTCCCGCTTGATGGCGGCCGTTTTGCGACGTCGGATCTGAACGACCTCTATCGGCGGGTGATCAACAGGAACAATCGCCTCAAGCGCCTGCTGGACCTGAACGCTCCCGACATCATCGTCCGCAACGAAAAGCGGATGCTGCAGGAGTCGGTTGATGCGCTGCTCGACAACGGGCGTCGTGGCAGGGCGATCACCGGGTCGAACAGACGACCGCTGAAATCGCTTGCCGACATGATCAAAGGCAAACAGGGACGGTTCCGTCAGAACCTGCTGGGTAAGCGGGTCGACTATTCGGGGCGCTCGGTCATCGTGGTGGGTCCGACGTTGCGGCTGCACCAGTGTGGGTTGCCCAAGAAGATGGCGCTGGAGCTGTTCAAACCGTTCATCTTCGGAAAGCTCGAAGGCCGAGGTCTTGCGACCACCATCAAGGCGGCCAAGAAGATGGTCGAACGCGAAACGCCCGAGGTATGGGATATTCTCGCCGAAGTCATTCGCGAGCATCCGGTGCTGTTGAACCGGGCGCCTACGCTGCACCGCCTGGGCATCCAGGCATTCGAGCCGGTGCTCATCGAAGGCAAGGCAATTCAGCTGCATCCGCTGGTTTGCGTCGCATACAACGCGGACTTCGACGGCGACCAGATGGCGGTCCACGTGCCGCTTACGCTGGAAGCTCAGCTCGAGTCGCGCGCGTTGATGATGTCCACCAACAACATCCTGTCGCCCGCCAGCGGCGAGCCGATCATTGTGCCGTCGCAAGACGTCGTGCTGGGTCTGTACTACATGACTCGAGAAATGATCAACGTGCCTGGGGAAGGAATGGCGTTTGCCGATGTGCTGGAAGTAGACCGTGCCTACCGTTCAGGCAACGTCAATATTCATGCACGCGTCAAAGTCCGAATCGACGAACTGGTCGAAGACGAGAACGGCAACCGGCGGATGGTGCGCAACCTCACCGAAACCACGGTCGGTCGGGCACTGCTGTATGAGATCGTGCCGAAGGAACTTGCATTCAAAATGGTCAATCGGCCGATGGACAAGCGTTCTATCGTCGATCTGGTCAATGCGTGCTATCGCGACGTCGGGTTGAAAGAGACGGTCATATTTGCCGATCAATTGATGTACATGGGGTTCGCCCACTCGACATCATCGGGGGCCTCGATCGGCGTGGAAGACTTTGTCATTCCCGCGGAGAAAGCCAGCATCATCGCCGATGCCGAAGCAGAGGTGAGCGAGATCGAAGCGCAGTATGCATCGGGGCTTGTCACCCAGGGTGAGAAGTACAATAAGGTGGTCGATATCTGGTCACGGGCCAACGACCTCGTTGCGCGCTCCATGATGGATGGAATCTCCAGGGAGACCGTGATAAACCGCGACGGCGAGCCGGAGGAGCAGGATTCGTTCAACTCGGTCTTCATATACTCGGATTCAGGGGCCCGGGGTTCCCCCGCCCAGATCCGTCAGCTGGCCGGGATGCGGGGCCTCATGACCAAACCCGACGGCAGCATCATCGAGACGCCGATTACCGCCAACTTCCGTGAGGGGTTGTCGGTGAACGAGTACTTCATCTCTACGCACGGCGCGCGCAAAGGCCTCGCCGACACGGCGCTGAAGACGGCCAACTCGGGGTATCTGACGCGTCGCCTGGTCGACGTTGCGCAGGACCTGGTGGTGACCAGCCTCGACTGTGGGACGCGTCGCGGTCTCAGCATCAACGCGCTGATCGAAGGTGGTGATGTCGTGGAGGCGCTGTCCGCTCGGGTACTTGGACGCACAGTTGCTGAAGAGGTATACGACGGTGATGGCAAAACCGTGCTGGTCGAAGCGGGCACGATGCTCGATGAGGCATGGGTCGAGCACCTTGAAAACCTCGGCATCGACGAACTCGTCGTTCGTTCGCCGATCACCTGCGAAACCCGATACGGCGTATGCATTAAATGCTATGGCCGTGACCTGGCACGTGGTCATGAGGTGAACGTCGGTGAAGCGGTGGGCGTCATCGCGGCACAGTCGATTGGCGAACCCGGCACTCAGCTGACCATGCGCACATTCCACATCGGGGGTGCCGCGTCGCGTGCGACTGCCATTGACAATATTCAGGTCAAGCATGGCGGTACCGTCCGCCTGCACAACCTGAAGACGGTGCAGCGGGAAACTGGCCAGCTGGTCGCGGTTTCGCGGTCGGGTGAGATCGCCATCGCTGATGAGCATGGCCGCGAGCGTGAGCGTTACAAACTGCCCTACGGCGCGGTGATATCCGTCAGCGAGGGCGAAAACGTGGATCCGGGTCAGATGATTGCACAGTGGGATCCGCATACCCACCCGATCGTCACCGAGGTCGAAGGGAAGGTCGTCTTTCAGCATATGGAAGAAGGACTGTCGATTAATCGTCAGACTGACGAGTTGACGGGACTGACCAACATCACGGTGCTGGATCCGAAGGATCGGCCAAGTGCCGGTAAAGACATGCGGCCTGCCGTGAGCCTGGTGGACGCCAAGGGCAAGGAGGTGCATCTGGCCGGAACCGATGTGCCCGCGCACTACTTTCTGCCGAACAACGCGATTCTCAACCTGGAGGACAACGACACAGTGGGCGTCGGGGACGTCATCGCGCGGATCCCGCAGGAGGGTTCCAAGACCCGCGACATTACCGGCGGTCTGCCGCGGGTGGCGGACTTGTTCGAGGCGCGCAAGCCAAAAGAGCCGGCGATCCTCGCGGAAGCCAGCGGAACCGTCAGCTTCGGCAAGGAGACCAAGGGTAAACGGCGGCTGGTGATTACCCCGCCGGATGGTGATCCAATCGAGACGCTTATTCCCAAGTGGCGAATCATTTCGGTGTTCGAAGGCGAATCGGTTGAGCGCGGTGAAACCGTGTCTGAAGGAGCGCCATCGCCGCATGACATCGTTCGCCTCAAGGGTGTGCACGAACTGGCGCGTTACATCGTCAACGAAATCCAGGAGGTTTATCGCCTGCAGGGTGTGACGATCAACGACAAGCACATCGAGGTGATCGTCCGACAGATGTTGCGTAAAGCTGAGATCACCCAACCCGGCGATTCGCGCTTTATTCGCGGCGAGCAGGTCGAGCACGTTGCGGTGCTCGAAGAAAACGAACGGCTGCTGGCGGAGGGCAAGGATCTTGCGAAGTACGAACGGCTGTTACTGGGCATCACCAAGGCGTCCCTGGCAACGGAATCGTTCCTTTCGGCGGCTTCGTTCCAGGAAACCACCCGTGTGCTGACCGAAGCGGCAGTTACCGGTAAGCGAGACTATCTGCGGGGCCTCAAGGAGAACGTCGTGGTGGGTCGCCTGATTCCGGCAGGGACCGGGCTTACCTATCACAGCGACCGCAAGCGTCGGCGCGAAGAGGAAATCGCTGCGCGTGCTTCGAAGGAGCAGGGCGCTACCGCTGACGAGATCGAAGCGGCGTTGTCCGAAGCGCTCAGCTCGACCGAGAGCTAGCGTCCGGCCCGCGTAACTGTCTGCAAAAAAGTAAAAACCCCACCCCGCGCCGCGGGATGGGGTTTTTTGCGTGCATCACCGTTGCTGGGAGACCTGGATTCCGACGATGCGGGCGATGGTCAATGCCACGTAGAGTTGTCCCACGATCGCCTGGGCATATGCCAGCGTGCCGGCGAATATCGTGTTGGGGGTGATATCGCCGTAACCCAAGGTGGTCATGGTGACAAAGCTGTAGTAGATGAAGCCTTCCATCTGCTGGCGGATCGGCTCATCCATGAAGGTGCCTGAAAAAGCCCCCGGAAACGCCAACGCAACGTTTGCGTACATGAACGCGAACATCAGACCGATGCACAGGTACGCGTTGATGGCCGCGAGGATCGTGGTGTTGGTCACGGAGCTGACATCGATCAGGTGGCATCTGAACAGCAGCACGCCGAGGTAACCGAAAAACGCGGCGGCGCCAAAGGAGGTGATCCATCCCGACAGCGTCCCTTCAATGAGAAAGTCGATCCATCCGGGTATCCACATGATCAATGCGAGGACCATTGCGATCAGAAACTGGTCGCGGCGTGCGGCCAGCGATAGCGGACCGGTGATGATGATGAGCGTCAATATCGCGTTGAGGATGGGCCGCTGAAATTGCTGATTCGTCACCATCGGGAACACCAGCAGCAAACCCAGCAGGGAACCCAACAGATAGCGTTGCTTGCCCAGCAGCTTGACGATGGGCCAGTGATCAAATGCGTGTTCCATGCGGGATCCCCGTGTACATTGAGCGGTCGTGCGAAACAGTAGCGAACAATTCTGAACGGTGCATCAATCGAGCGGCGCGTTGCGAGCCTCCTGATGATTGGACTGGTTGGGCTGGTGGGCTGTGATAGCGGCGCGGACCGATCAGACGAGCCGATGCGCGCCACGACGCGGGCGACCTATCTAGGCAGCGTGGCGTGTGAGGGTTGCCATGAGTCGCAGTACCGGCTCTGGGCAAGCTCCCACCATGCACTGGCGATGGCAGAGGCCTCGAACACGCGGGTACTTGGCGATTTCGCAGATGCAAATTTCTCGGTGCACGGCCAGAACACCGGATTTTCCACGTCCGACGGCGGCTACATCGTCACCACTGAAACCAGCGCTGGGGTCGAATCGCTTGCCGTGCAATACACGTTCGGCGTCGAACCGCTCCAGCAGTATCTGCTGAGTTTGCCGGGAGGGCGCCTGCAGGCGCTGTCGGTTGCCTGGGATACCCGCGACGCTGCGACTGGCGGACAGCGCTGGTTTCATCTCAACCCGGAAGACCTGGTGGCGCCCGATGATCCACTGCATTGGACAGGGCTGGCGTACAACTGGAACTCTAACTGTGCGGACTGCCATTCAATTGGGGTGACGAAGGGTTTTCGCGCCGAGGATGATGTGTACCAGAGCGACTTCATCGAGTTGAGCGTCGGGTGCGAGGCGTGCCATGGACCAGGTTCGATCCACGCCCAGCAGCCACAGCAGAGCTACGGGCCAGTGCTTGATGCGGCGGTATCGCAGGTCGAGGTGTGCGCGCCATGCCACTCGCGGCGCAGCCAACTCGCGGAGGGTTTCCGTGCGGGCGATGAGTTTCTGGATTTCTATCGACCGGCGTTTCTGCAGGCGCCGCTGTACCATGCAGACGGCCAGATCCTGGATGAAGTCTACGTCTACGGATCATTTCTTCAGAGCAGGATGTATCGCCGGGGCGTACGTTGCACGGACTGTCACGACCCGCATCGCGCCGCGTTGCGCCTCGAAGGTAACGCAGTTTGCGTGCAGTGCCACTCGGCCGCCGGGAATCCGCGTTTTCCGAGCCTCGCCCGACGAAGCTACGACGACGCGTCACACCATGACCATGAGCCCGGCAGTGACGGCGCGCGTTGCGTGAGCTGTCACATGCCCGGACGAACGTACATGGGCGTGGATGTACGGCACGATCACAGCTTTCGGGTGCCGCGCCCCGATCTCACCGAGGCGCTTGGTGTTCCAAACGCCTGTAGTGGTTGTCACGCGAATCGCTCCGCCGCGGTGCTTGCGGAGCAGATTCGAGAATGGGGAATCGAGAGTCGAGCCGCACCTGATTGGGCGAACGTCTTGAGCCAGGTGCGGTTGCGGCGATTGGACGTCGAACCCCTGGCCGCGCAACTGGCCCAGGACCCCGATCAGTCCGACCTGCTACGAGCGACGCTGTTGGCGGAGTTTGGGGCCTACCGCCGCGGTTACTCCAGCGATGCGATCCGAGCGGGGTTGCGCGATCCAGTGCCCTTGGTTCGTCTGGGCGCGCTGGCGAGTATCGAGCGCCTCGAGCCGACCGTCAGGCGCGCGGCACTGCTCCGGCTGCTGGACGACCCGCTTCGCGCCGTGCGCATCGATGCGGCCAGGGCGGCTGCAGGGCTATTGCGAGAACCGCTGAGCTTGGAAACGCGCCACCGGATAGAAGCCGGTCTGGAAGAATATCTGCAGTCGCAACGCCTGCACGCGGATCGTCCGGCGGCGCTTACCAACATTGCCATTGTCGAACGTGCGCGGGGTGAGGTGGAGGCTGCCGAACGTGCCTATCGTGCGGCGCTCAAGCGTCAACCGCGTTGGATTCCGGCGCGCGTGAACCTCGCGGATCTGTTGCGCTCTTCGGGCCGTGAGCGCGAAGCGAACCAATTGCTCGAGGAAGGACGCGCGCTGGTTCCTGGCAGCGCCGAACTCGCGTTTGCTTACGGATTGGCGCTGGTTCGTTCCGGACAGCCTGATGCAGCGGTGGCGCAGCTCGAAGCCGCCACGTCTGCTGCACCTGAGGTGCCGCGGTATCGATACGCATGGGCGCTGGCCCTGAACGACACACAGCATTCGCACGCCGCGATCGAGGTGCTGCGCGAAGGCCTGGAGACCTTTCCCGATCACCCTGAAATGTTGTTCGCGATCGCCACGATGCAACGCGACCTCGGTCGGCCCGAGGACGCCCGCCGGGCCGCGCAACACCTGGCCGAACTCTACCCTGATGATGAACGGTACCGCGGGCTGTTCACCGACCTTTCACGCTGACGGGTTCGTTTGGTTTCCGCTACACTCTGCCCGGGTTCGAGACAACCAACTGCTGGGAGCAAGCGGATGTGCCGATGGATTGCGGCGACGCTGGTCGTGATTTGTGCCGGTTGTGCCACGGTCAAAGTACAATACGACTCGGACCCGAACGCGAATTTCAGCGCGTTTGAGAAATTCTCCTGGATTTCCGACTTTCCACTGATCGCGCCCGAAAACGACCTGCTGATCGAATACCGCTCGCAGCCGATCATGTCCGCCACCCGCGACATCCTGACGCGCAAAGGCTACCGCTTTGTTGAAGATCGTCGCGAGGCGGATTTCGTCCTGTCGTTCACCATTGGCGACATGGGCGGACAACTTGTCGAGACGTCTTATCCACCGGAGTATCGTGGCCGGTGGTATTGGCGCGGGCCCGTGTTCAGACCGGGCGCTGCGGTTTCATACGCGCCGGGCCAACTGCGGATCGAGGTTTTTGACGCGAGCACCAAGGCGCCCGTGTGGGTCGGTTATGCCCGCAAAGACATCACCGGCGCGGATCAGTACAACGCAACTCGCTTGCTTGACGATATCGTGACGCAGATTCTCCGCAACTTTCCGGCCTCCTGAAAGCGGTACGGCATGCTGTTCGGTGGGCCTTCGGCGAGCCTTGCAGCGAGGGCGCGCTGCGATTACAATCGCGCACCTTTCGTCGGGGGCACGTGTGCCCCCGGTTTGCATGGGCGCCCGGAGTTCTTGCCAAAGGTCGGTGTACGCTGGCCTGTCCTGGCAAGGTGAAGGCGCCGAACGTTGACGGAGATATCGAATGGCGACCATCAGCCAGCTGGTGCGCAAGCCGCGCAAGCGCAAGGTCGAGAAGAACCAGGTTCCTGCGTTGCAGGCCAGTCCGCAGAAGCGCGGCGTTTGCACGCGCGTCTACACTACGACGCCGAAAAAGCCGAACTCGGCGCTGCGCAAGGTATGCCGCGTGCGCTTGACCAACGGCTACGAAGTAACCTCGTACATCGGCGGTGAGGGACACAATCTCCAGGAGCACTCCGTGGTGCTGATCCGCGGCGGCCGTGTCAAAGATTTGCCCGGCGTTCGCTATCACACCATTCGCGGCACGCTGGATACCTCCGGCGTATCGGATCGTAAGCAGGGCCGCTCCAAGTACGGAACCAAGCGACCCAAGTAACTCAACGCAGCCGCCCGGCTGCTCAATTCCAACTCCAAGTAAGGCCGGTCGATGGTACCGGGCCATCCTGAAGAGAGGAGCAGATAATGCCAAGACGACGAATCGTTACGAAGCGACAGATCCTTCCGGATCCGAAATTTCACAATCAGACCCTCGCCAAGTTCATCAACCACATCATGATCAGCGGGAAAAAATCCGTGGCCGAGCACATCGTGTACGGCGCGTTGGACCGAATTCAGGAACGCTCGGGTGATCCGATCGAGACCTTCGAGAAGGCACTGGATGCGGTCGCCCCGTTCGTCGAGGTGAAATCTCGTCGCGTGGGTGGGGCGACCTATCAGGTACCCGTTGAAGTGCGCGCATCCCGCCGCCAGGCGTTGGCGATGCGTTGGCTCGTGGACAGCGCCCGTGCTCGAGGCGAAAAGTCCATGGCGGCGCGGCTTGCCGGGGAGCTGATGGATGCAGCGGAAGGACGCGGCACCGCGTTCAAGAAGCGCGAAGACACGCACCGGATGGCGGAGGCCAACAAAGCCTATTCCCACTACCGCTTCTAGCGTCGTCTCAACTGTTGACTGGCGCTGGCGATCCCGGCGCTTAAAGCAAAGGAACAACACCATGCCTCGCAACACCCCCATCGGGCGCTACCGCAATATCGGCATCGTGGCGCATGTGGATGCCGGTAAGACCACGACCACGGAGCGGATACTTTTCTACACGGGTCTTTCCCACAAGCTTGGTGAGGTACACGACGGCGCGGCCACCATGGACTGGATGGAACTGGAGCAGGAACGCGGCATCACCATCACCTCAGCGGCCACGACCTGCTTCTGGAGCGGCATGGAAAAGCAGTACGAAGAGCACCGCGTCAACATCATCGACACCCCGGGACACGTCGACTTCACCATTGAAGTCGAGCGGTCGTTGCGTGTGCTCGATGGTGCAATAGTGGTCTTCTGTGCAACGTCTGGCGTTGAACCGCAGTCGGAAACCGTCTGGCGGCAGGCTAATCGCTACGGAGTCCCGCGAATCGTGTTCATCAACAAAATGGACCGTGCCGGTGCGGATTTCCTGCGGGTGGTCGACCAGATCAGAGACCGGCTCGGCTCGAATCCGGTGCCGGTGCAACTGGCCCTCGGCGCCGAAGAACACTTCAAGGGTGTAATCGATCTGATTCGGATGAAAGCGATCATCTGGAACGAAGATGACCAGGGCATGACCTTCGAAGCACAGGAAATTCCGGACGAACTGGTGGCCGAAGCCAAGAAATGGCGCGAGCATGCGGTCGAAGCGGCGGCGGAAGCCAACGAAGAGTTGATGGAGAAGTATCTCGAGGGTATAGAACTCGACGAGGCGGAAATCAGGGAGGGTTTGCGGATTCGCACGCTGGAGAACGAAATCGTTCCGGCGCTGTGCGGCTCGGCGTTCAAGAACAAAGGTGTCCAGGCGATGCTCGACGCGGTTATCGACTATCTACCGGCGCCGACCGAGGTGAAGCCAATCGAAGGCGTCCTCGAAGACGAAGAGACCCCCGCGACCCGGCCCGCCGATGATGACGCCCCCTTTGCTGCGCTTGCGTTCAAGATCGCGACCGACCCGTTTGTCGGTACCCTGACGTTCTTTCGCGTGTACTCGGGGGTGCTCAACTCAGGGGACCAGGTGTACAACCCCGGTAAGCGTAAGCGGGAGCGGATCGGTCGGATGGTGCAGATGCACTCGAACGAGCGTAACGAGATCAAGGAAGTGCGGGCCGGCGATATCGCCGCGGCGATCGGCCTCAAGGACGTGACCACGGGGGATACCCTTTGTGCTCAGCAGGACATCATCACCCTGGAACGGATGGATTTCCCGGAGCCGGTCATTTCGGTCGCGGTGGAGCCGAAGTCGGTTCCGGATCAGGAAAAGATGGGCGTTGCGCTCGGTAAGCTTGCCCAGGAAGATCCGTCGTTTCGGGTCGCAACCGACGAGGAGTCTGGCCAGACGATAATCTCTGGTATGGGCGAGTTGCATCTCGACATCATCGTCGATCGGATGAAGCGTGAGTTCGGTGTCGAGGCGAACATTGGCAAACCCCAGGTCGCCTACCGCGAGACGATTCGAAAGCGGGTCGACGTGGAAGGGAAATTTGTTCGCCAGACCGGTGGTCGTGGCCAGTACGGACACGTTTGGCTGAAGCTCGAACCGTTCCATGATCCTGAGGGCGCTATATACGAATTCGTCGATGAGATTGTCGGCGGTGCCGTGCCCAGGGAGTACATTCCAGCGGTCAACAAAGGTATTCAGGAACAGATGCAGAACGGCGTAATCGCGGGGTATCCGTTGATCAACGTCAGGGCGACGCTGTACGACGGCTCGTTCCACGAGGTCGACTCTTCGGAGATGTCATTCAAAATCGCGGGATCCATGGCGATGCGCGACGGCGCGCTTAAGGCCGACCCTGTGCTGCTGGAGCCGATCATGGCCGTTGAGGTGATCACGCCCGAGCAGTACATGGGGGATGTGGTTGGCGACCTGAACCGGCGCCGCGGCATCATCGAAGGCATGGACGAGAACCCGGCGGGTAAGATTGTGCGCGCCGACGTACCCCTGGCGGAGATGTTCGGCTACGCCACGGACCTGCGCTCCGCTTCCCAGGGCCGGGCCAACTACACCATGGAATTTTCCAAATACCGGGAAGTTCCCGACAACATCGCTGAAGGCGTTGCAAAACGGGCGTAGCGCAGACGCGCCGCTTCAGGCGTTGTTTTTCGACTTATAAGGAACGCGAGGGATGGCCAAAGAGAGATTTGAGCGAACGAAGCCGCATGTAAATGTGGGGACGATTGGACATGTTGACCATGGTAAGACGACGTTGACGGCGGCGTTGACGAAGGTGTGTGCGGCGGCGCAAGGGGGGGAGGTCAAGGAGTTTGACCAGATTGACAATGCGCCGGAGGAGAAGGCGCGAGGGATCACGATTGCGACGTCACACGTTGAGTATGAGAGTGCGAACCGTCATTACGCGCATGTGGACTGTCCGGGTCATGCGGATTATGTGAAGAACATGATCACGGGTGCGGCGCAGATGGACGGGGCGATTCTGGTGGTTTCGGCGGCGGACGGGCCGATGCCGCAGACGCGGGAGCACATTATTCTGTCGCGTCAGGTGGGTGTACCGAAGATTGTGGTGTACATGAACAAGGCGGACATGGTGGATGACGACGAGCTATTGGAGCTTGTTGAGATGGAAGTTCGCGAGTTGCTGGATCAGTACGAGTTTCCGGGTGATGACACGCCGGTCATTATTGGCAGTGCGTTGAAGGCGCTGGAAGGTGACGAGTCGGAGATGGGCACGCAGAGCGTGGAGAAGTTGTTGGAGGCGCTGGATTCGTACATACCGGAGCCGAAGCGGGAGGTCGACAAGCCATTTTTGATGGCGATCGAGGATGTGTTCTCGATTTCGGGACGGGGCACGGTGGTGACGGGTCGAGTTGACCGGGGGGTGGTCAAGGTTGGCGACGAGATTGAGATTGTGGGACTTCGCGACACCCAGCGCACGACCTGCACGGGTGTTGAGATGTTCCGCAAGCTATTGGATGAGGGGCGTGCGGGAGAGAACGTGGGCGTGTTGTTGCGGGGCACGAAGCGCGAGGAGGTTGAGCGGGGCCAGGTATTGGCGTTGCCTGGGAGCATTACGCCGCACACCAACTTCGAGGCGGAAGTGTATGTGATGTCGAAAGATGAGGGGGGGCGTCATACGCCGTTCTTCAAGGGCTATCGGCCGCAGTTTTACTTTCAGACGACGGATGTGACGGGCTCAGTGGAGTTACCGACGGACGTCGAGATGGTGATGCCGGGGGACAACGTGAACGTCACGGTGACGTTGATCTCGCCGATTGCCATGGAAGAGGGACAGCGCTTTGCGATCCGCGAAGGGGGCCGCACCGTGGGCGCCGGGGTGGTGGTCAAGATTGTTGAATAATTGTGGGCGCTCG
>SMVA01325889.1_pt1 | contig 20331 bp, 16 predicted proteins | sample 2456451 | NCBI WGS metagenome assembly SMVA01 (sample SAMN11095933, study PRJNA526329) | marine sediment metagenome | biome: Marine sediment; feature: Surficial sediment; material: Deep marine sediment; isolation source: Hadal surficial sediment | place: Pacific Ocean | collected 2014-05 | depth... | reverse complement strand
CGCGGCGTAGAACAGATGGCTCGCGTCGCGCAAGCCCCCGAGCTTGGCGCGGCAGTCGGACTCGTCCAGCAGATCGACGGACATGTACGCCGCGCCGCCGCCCTCCGGCGGCGTTCGGCACAACCCGACCACTTGCCAGTCGGCGGCCAGCAGATGTTCGACAAGGCGTGTCCCGATCGTCCCGGTCGCGCCGGCCACTATCGCTTTGCCCTTCGGCATGGCTTCGTCCTACTCGGCGGCGCGCCGGCTCGGGAAGGCTTGCGGCCAGCGCGACGGATGGCAGCGGGCGTACATCGGCGCATAGGGCGTGTCCGCGCCCAGTTCCTCGGCCGCGTGCCAGGCCCAGCGCGGGTCGTACATCATGCCGCGCGCGATCGCGACCATGTCGGCGCTACCGCTCGCGATAATGTCCTCGGCCTGGCGCGCCTCGGTGATCATGCCCACCGCCCAGGTCGCCAAGCCGGATTCGCGGCGCACCCGCTCGGCGAACGGCACCTGGTAGCCGGGGCCGAGCGGGATTTTCTGGCGCGGGTCGAGCGCGCCGGAAGTCACGTCCATGAAATCGCAGCCCGCGTCCTTGAGCGCCTTGGCCAAGGCCACGGTCTCTTCCACGGTCCAGCCGCCCTCGACCCAATCGGTGGCCGAGACCCGCACGCCCAACGGCTTGTCGTCAGGCCACGCGGCGCGCACCGCCTCGAACACCTCCATGGGGAACCGCGTTCGGTTGTCCGCGCCACCGCCGTATTCGTCGTCGCGCTGGTTGCTGATCGGCGACATGAACTGGTGCAGCAGGTAGCCGTGTCCCATGTGCAGCTCGATGAGATCGAAGCCAATGCGCTCGGCGCGCCGGGTCGCCTCGACAAAGGCGGCCTTGATGCCCGCCAGCCCGGCCGCGTCCAGGGCCTCGGGCACGTGCCAGCCGGGGCCGACCGGCAGCGCCGAGGGAGCGACGGTGGTCCACGGCGCTTCGTCCGCCGCCAATGATTTTGCGCCGTCGGCCGGTGGACACGCCGAGCCCTTGCGACCCGCGTGGCCAAGCTGGATGCCCAGCGCCGAAACACCGTACTGGCGACAAAAATCGATCAACCGCTTGAGCTCCCGCTCGTTGTCGTCCGAATAAAGCCCAAGACATTTATGGGTAATGCGCCCTTGCGGGGTCACATGGGTCGCTTCGGTCATCACCAGCCCGGCGGCGCCGACGGCGTATTGGCCCAGGTTCATCAGATGCCAGTCATTGGCCGAGCCTTGGGCCGCGTTGTATTGGCACATGGGCGAGACCACGACGCGGTTGTCGATGGTCAGCCCGCGAAACGAAATCGGCGAAAACAAGGCGGAGCTCATGCGCCGCACCTCCCCTGACTTTTTTGTGGCGTTGGCGCAAACCTAGGGGATTTCCAGGGCGTGCGAAATGGGGCGCGGACGGGTAGAGTGGTCTGGGCCAAGACGAGGGAGGCGAAACTTGGGCAGTTACAAGGATATCGGCGTGGACTTGGACGGCCACGTCGCGGTGGTCGAGATCAGGCGTCCGCCGCATAATTTCTTCGACCACGAGCTGATCGGCGAGATCGCCGCCGCGTTCGACGAATTGGACGCCAATGAAGCTTGCCGCGCGATCGTGCTGGCCTCGCAAGGCAAGTCGTTCTGCGCCGGCGCCGATTTCGGCAAGGGCGACGATGGCGATGACGGCGGCGATGACGGCGGCGATGACGGCGGCGACCCCATGTACCGGCTGCGCGATCCGGGCCAGCTGTACCGCGAAGCGGCGCGCCTGTTCAGCGCCAAGACGCCCATTGTCGGCGCGATTCACGGCGCGGCGGTGGGCGGCGGACTGGGCCTGGCCCTGGTGCCGGATTTCCGCGTCACCTGCCCGGAAGCGCGCTTCAGCGCCAATTTCACGAAGCTCGGCTTTCACCCCGGCTTCGGGCTCACCGTGACCCTGCCGGAAGTGATCGGGCAGAGCAAGGCGGCGCTGATGTTCTACACCTCGCGCCGCTTCAAGGGCGAGGAAGCCTTTGAGATGGGTCTGGCCGACGTGTTGGTGCCGCAAGACCAGGTGCGCGCCGCGGCGATCGAACTGGCCACGGAAATCGCCACCTGCTCGCCGCTCGGCGTGCGCGAGACGCGGGCGACCATGCGCCAGGGCCTGGCCGAGCGCGTCGCCGCGGCGACCGAGCACGAACTCGAAGTCCAGCAGCGCCTGCGCGCCACCGAGGACTTCCGCGAAGGCGTCAAGGCCATGGCCGAGCGCCGCGCGCCCAATTTCGTCGGCCGCTGAGAGTGAGCGAAGCCGACACCCTCGTCGTCGATACCGCGACGCGCATTTTCCAGGACCTGGGCGATCCGCGAACCCTCAACAGCGCGGCGGACGATGCGTGGCGCGCGCCGCTGTGGGACGCGCTTACCCAGTCCGGCCTGACCCTGGCCTGGGTGCCGGAGGACAAGGGCGGCGCCGGGGCTTCCATCGCGGACGGCTTCGCCGTGCTGCGCGTCGCCGGCGCCTTCGCCGTGCCGGTGCCGTTGGCCGAAACCCTTGTGGCGGGCTGGTTGCTGGCCCGCGCCGGCCTCGTGGCGCCCGCCGGCGCCATGACGGTGGCGCCGATGCGCCCGCGAGACCGGGTTTCGTTGGGCGCCGACGGCAGGCTATCGGGCACCGCCTCGCGCGTGGCCTTCGCCAGCGAGGCGGACCACATCGCCGTCGCGGCGGACGGCCCAGACGGCCCGGTGGTGGCCCTGGTCGAACGCGGCGCGTGCGCGGTGACGGCGGGGCGCAACATGGCCGGCGAGGCGCAGGACAAAATTACCTTCGATGGCGTCGCGCCGGTGGCCGTGGCGGCGCTCGGCGGCACGGACGACTTGATGACCATGGGCGCGGCGGTTCGCGCGACGCAAATGGCGGCCGCGTTGCAAAGCCTGCTCGATATTTCGGTCGGCTATGCCCAGGAACGGGTCGCCTTCGGCCGCCCGATCGCCAAGTTCCAGGCGATCCAGCACGATCTGGCGCGGCTCGCGGGCGAGGTCGCGGCGGCCACCGCGGCGGCGGGCTCGGCCGCCGTGGCGATCGAAGGTGCGAAGGCGTTCGGCGAGGCCGTCTTCCTGGAAGCCGCTTCGGCGAAAATTCGCGCCGGCGAGGCCGCCAATGACGGCGCGCTGATCGCCCATCAGGTGCACGGCGCCATCGGCTTTACCCAGGAACACGTGCTGCACCGCTTCACCCACCGGCTGTGGTCGTGGCGCGACGATTTCGGCGGCGAGGCGGCGTGGGCGGTGCGTCTCGGCGAAGCCATCTGCGCCGGTGGCGCCGACGCCCTGTGGCCGACCATCACGGCGGCCTGACATGGGCACGGGAAATATCCAGTTCGACCCGATCCGCCTGCCGCCCGAGGCCGAGGCGCTGCGCGTGGACGTGCGCGACTTCCTGCGCGACGAAATCGACGCCGGGACCTTCGACCCGATGGGTGGGCGCGAAAGTTTCAACCGGGAATTCTCGCGCAAGGTCGGCGCGCGCGGCTGGATCGGCATGACCTGGCCGAAAAAATACGGCGGCGGCGAGCGCAGCTTCCTGGAGCGTTACGTGGTGTGCGAGGAATTCCTGGTCGCCAACGCGCCGACCCGCGCCCATTTCACCGCCGACCGGCAAAGCGGCCCGGTGCTGTTGAAATACGCCACCGAGGAAATCAAGCGGGACATCCTGCCACGCATCACGCGCGGCGAATGCACCTTCTGCATCGGCATGAGCGAGCCGGACTCGGGCTCGGACCTGTTCGCCGCGCGGGCCAAGGCGGAAAAGACCGACGGCGGCTGGCGCCTCAACGGGCGCAAGGTATGGACCTCGACCGCGCACCAATCCGATTACATGATCGGCCTGTTCCGCACGTCGGCCTCGACCGAACAGAACCGCCGCCACGGCCTGACCCAGTTCCTGGTCGACATGACGGCGCCCGGCATCACGGTGAACCCGATCCTGAATTCCACCGGCCAGCACGATTTCAACGAAGTCGTCTTCGACGACGTCATTATTCCGGGCGACCACATGCTGGGCGATATCGACATGGCGTGGAAACAGGCCACCAGCGAACTGGCCTACGAGCGCAGCGGGCCGGAACGGTTCCTGGAAAACATCACCGTGTTGTTCGAACTGGTCCGGGCGCTGGGCGAGGCGCCCGATACGCGCGGCGCCGAGGGCGTCGGGCGCCTGGTGGCGCAGCTTCACACGCTCAGGCGCATGTCCACGTCGGTCGCCGGCATGCTGGCGGCGGGCAAGGAACCGGTGCTCGAATCCTCGATGGTCAAGGACGTGGGCACCAACTGGGAACAAGCCCTGCCCGCCAAGGCGCGCGACCTCGCCGCCTTCGTGGAGGCCGACGCCGGCAACCGCGCCGGCTTCGACGACTTGATCGACCGCGCCACCATAGCGGCGCCCAAGCTCACCATCCAGGGCGGCACCCGAGAAATCCTGCGCGGCATCATCGCCCGCGGCCTGGGCCTTCGATGAGGTCGTGACGGGTGTCATGCGGTCTCAATCTTCCCCCTCCCCCTTCACGGGGGAGGGTTGGGGTGGGGGTGGCCACACGAAGAATCGTGGGGGTGGCCGTTGGGCCAGGGGCACGGTACGACCAAGACAATGAAACGAAATACATTGTAAGGTATTCTATTGGTAACTAAGGGTGTCGTTTTCTTGGCCGCGCTCCGCGCGACGCCCCCCACCCCATCCCTCCCCCGCGAGGGGGGAGGGCGAAGAAAGTCGACGCGGGCGGCGGCAATCGGGCGGGGGGCATCTTGAAAATCACCGGGCTGCGCACGGCGCGCGTGGACTTGCCGTTGCGCGAGCCGTTCGTCACGGCGATCCACGAAATCCGCTCCATCGGCTGCCTGCTGGTGTATCTCGATACCGACGAGGGGCTGACCGGCGAGAGCTATCTGTGGCTGTCCAGCGCCGGCCATCTGCCGGTGCTCGACGCGATGGTGCGCGGCCTCGCCGATCTGGTGGTCGGCCGCGACCCTTCCGACGCACCGGCGATCTGGCAAGACATGTGGGACGCGGTGGAGCTTCTCGACCGGCGCGGCGTCACCATGTTCGGCATGTCCGCCATCGACACCGCGTGCTGGGACCTGATGGGCAAGGCGCGCGAGGCGCCGGTGCACCGGCTTCTCGGCACGGTCCGCGACCGTATCCCCGTTTACGCCGATGGCGGCCTGTTCACCTCCATGACCATCCCGGAATTGGTGACACAGGCCAACGGTTTCCTGGACAAGGGCTTCCGCGCCATGAAAATGCGCATCGGCCCGCCCACTCTGGCCGAGACCGAGCAGCGCGTCGCGGCCGTGCGCGAGGCGATCGGCGCGGACGTGGCGTTGATGGCCGACGTCAACCAGGGACTGGACGTGGCCGAGGCGATCCGGCTGGGCCGCGCGCTGGAGCCCCACAAGCTGGCCTGGCTGGAGGAACCGGTCGCCGGCCACGACATCGCCGGCGCGGCCCGCGTCGCGGCGGAAATCGCCACCCCTGTCGCGCTCGGTCAAAGCGTTTATAACCGTTACGGTTTCGCCGAGGTCATGGAGAAACGCGCCGCCGGCGTGCTGATGCCCGACCTGCAACGGGTCGGCGGCATCTCCGAGTTCATCAAGGTCGCCCACATGGCCGAGGCACTGGACCTTCCGGTCACGCCGCATCTGTTCACCGAGCAATGCCTGCAACTCTGCGCGGTTCTGCCCAACTGCTTCTACGCCGAGCACATAAGCTGGTTCGAGACGCTGTTCGCCGAGCCGCTGGAAATGGAAGACGGCTGCCTGCTGGTGCCCGACCGCCCCGGGCTCGGGTTCACCTTCGACGCCGACGCCGTGGCCCGCTACCGCGTGCCGGACTGAAGCGTGTCGCGATCGGTCCGACGCGGCCAGTCCCCTCACCCTGTCCCTCTCCCGAGGGAGAGGGAACGCTCTCGCGACTGCCTTTCCACACATTCGCGCCCTCGCCCAATCGCCAAGGTTGGCCCCAGCGGGTCCCCTCTCCCGGGGGAGAGGGACAGGGTGAGGGCGAAGTCGGATCGAACCGATCGAGAAATGTTCTAGTGCCCGATCTCCATGCGTTGCTGTGGCCGCGTAGCGTCGCCGTCATCGGCGCCTCGCCGGACCCCGATATCCTGCGCGGCCGGCTGACCCGGGTCATGGCCGGCCACGACTATGCCGGCAAGGTCTATCCGGTCAGCCGCAGCCACGCGGAGATCAACGGGCTGCGCGCCTACAGGACCGTTTCCGCCATCGCCGAACCGGTCGACCTCGCGATCTTGATCATTCCGGCCGAGTTCGTGCCCGACGTGCTGGACGAATGCGGCGCCGCCGGCGTCAAGGCCGCCCAGATCATCACGTCGGGCTTCGCCGAGCAGGACGACGAGTCGGGCCGCGCGTTGCAAGACCGGATCAAGGACATTGCCGCGCGCCACGACATGGCGGTGTGCGGCCCCAATTCCGAGGGCTTCGCGAACACCCTGGCCGCGCTGTGCCCGACCTTCAGCCCGGCGGTGGATCGCCTTGAGGCGCCTTTGGTGCCGCCGTGGCGCGACGACGGCCATGTCGCCGTGATCTCGCAAAGCGGCGGCATGGGGTTTGCGTTTTTCGACCGCGGCCGGCCCAAGCAGATCCCGTTCAGCTACGTGCTGACCACGGGCAACGAGGCCTGTCTCGGCGTGCTCGACCTGCTCGACCATCTGTTGGACGAAGACCGAACCGATGTGTTCATCCTGTTCGTCGAGGACATCAAGCAGCCGGCGCGCCTGGCGCCCATCGCCGAGAAAGCCTTGCGCGCCGGCAAGCCGATCATCGTCACCAAGATCGGCCAATCGGCGGCGGGCCGGCGCGCGGCGGCCTCCCACACCGCCGCGTTGGCCGGCGACTACGCCGGTTACCGGGCGATGTTCCAGCGTTACGGCATCGTCGAGGGCCGCGACACCGATGAGATCACCGACCTGGCGGCGGGTTTTTCGCGTTATGGCAAGACCCTGCCCGCCGGCCCGCGCGTCGGCATCTGCGCCAGTTCGGGCGGCGCCGGCGGGTGGATGGCCGACGCCTGCGCGGCGGCCGGCCTGGAGGTACCCGAGTTGGACCCCGCGACGCGGGCGCGGATCGACGCCCACCTGCCCGCCTACGGCACCTCGCAAAACCCGGTCGACGCCACCGCGCAGGCGATCCGCGATGTCGGCCACGCGGCCCTGGCCGAGATGGTCGGCGCCTCGGACCGGGTCGATTCGGTGATCGTGGTGACCTCGGCGCGCAACCCGGCCATGTTCGCGCGCGAGCACCAGGCGCTGGCCCGCGTCGCCACGGAATCGGCCAAACCGATCCTGTTCTGCTCCTACACCATCCCCGGCGCGGATTCGATGACGGTGCTCAACGAGGCCGGCTTTGCCCTGTTCGCCAACATGCCGAACTGCGCGCGAACCGTGGCGGAAATGACCGCGTATCGGGCGTTCCGCGAACGCTTTTTGAAAGCCCCCACGATCCGGGCCACGCCACCCGCGCTCGACTCGAAGCTATTCGACGGCCGCGTGCTGTGCGAATACGAAGCCAAGCGCGTTCTCGCCGATTTCGGCCTGCCCATGGCCGACGAACGCCTGGCGGAAAACGCCGATGCGGCCGTCGCGGCCGCCGCGGCCATCGGATATCCGGTGGCGCTGAAAGCGCAGTCGCCCGATATCGCGCACAAGACAGAGGCCGGCGCCGTGGCCTTGAACATCGAGGGCGAAGCGGCGGTGCGCGCGGCCCACGGCGCGATTCTCGCCCGGGTCCGCGCCCATGACCCGAAGGCAGCGATTCACGGCGTGCTGGTTGCGCCGATGGCGCCGCCGGGCGTGGAAATGATCCTTGGAATCAAGCGCGACGAAACCTTCGGCCCGTTGCTGATGGTCGGCCTCGGCGGCGTGCATGTGGAAGTCCTCGAAGACGTGGCTTTCGCCCCGGTACCGCTCGACGCCGCCCGCGCCCGCGACCTGCTCGACCGCCTCAAGGGCCGCCGCCTGCTCGACGGCGCGCGCGGCCAACCCCCGGCCGATCTGGACGCGCTGTGCGACCTGATGGCCGCGCTGTCGCGCTTCGCCGCCGCCCACGCCGACACGGTCGCCGAAATCGACCTCAACCCGGTGATCGTGCATGAACACGGACTATCCATCGTGGACGCGCTGATCACGACCCGTCGCGCCGCCAGCTAGAGCAATTCACGTTCGGTTCGAATCGGCTCCCCCTCACCCTGTCCCTCTCCCCAGGGAGAGGGAACCCGCTGGTGCCTGTCTTTTCAGTTCGGCGACGGCGGCGAAGTGTGGAAAGAATGCCGCGAGAGCGTCCCCTCTCCCTGGGGAGAGGGACAGGGTGAGGGGGATTGGCCGCGCCGGTGCGACCGGAACCGCCTAAACGCCGAGCCAGACGCGCTTGATCTCGTCCTCGGCCTCCAAGGCGGCCGGGGCGCCTTGCCAGCGGGCGCGGCCCTTGCCCAGCACGATGACGCTGTCGGCCAGCGCGGTGGCGAAGGCGAAGTTCTGTTCGACCAGAAGAATGGTCAGTCCGGTATCCTTGAGCATGGCAAGAAGGCGTTCGATTTCCGCCACCACGGTGGGCGCCAGGCCCTCGGTCGGTTCGTCGAGCAGCAGCACGCGCCCGTTGGTCATCAGGGCGCGGGCAATGGCCAGCATCTGCTGCTCGCCGCCGGAAAGCCGGCCGCCACCGCCGCCGCGCCGCTCGTACAGGCGGGGAAACAGGTCCCAGACGCGCGCCAAGGTCCAGCCCGCGCCGTCGGCGGCCGGGCGCGCCGCCAGGGTCAGGTTCTCGGTCACCGACAGCGAGGGAAAAATGCCCCGGGTCTCCGGCACATAGGCGATGCCCGCGCGCGCCACGCGATGGGGCGGCAGACCGTGGAGCGCCGCGCCGTCCAGTCGCACCTCGCCCCGGCGCCGCGCCACCAGCCCCATGACCGTCTTCAGCAGGGTCGTCTTGCCGGCGCCATTGCGGCCCAGCAACGCCACCGCGCGGCCCGGTTCGATGGCCAGCGAAACGCCCTGAAGAACGTGGCTGTCGCCATACCAGGCGTGCAGGTCGTCGATCTCGAGCAGCGGCGCGCTCACGGTTCCTCTCCAAGATAGCGCCGGCGCACCGCTTCGGAGGCGCGCACCTCGTCCGGCGTGCCCTCGAACAGTACGGTGCCGTAGTCCAGCACGGTGACCCGGTCGGCCAGGCCCAACACCAGGTCGATGTCGTGCTCGATGATCAGCACGGCGAGGTCCGCCGGCAACCCGGCGATCAGGCCGCGCATCGCCTCGGTCTCCTCGGGGCTCATGCCGGACGTGGGTTCGTCGAGCAACAGCACTTTCGGGTCCGACGCCAAGGCCAGGCCGACCTCGAGCTGGCGCTGGTTGCCGTAGGACAGCGTGCGCGCCGGTTCGTCCAACGCGCCCGCGACGCCGACTTTCTCGGCCAACCCGGCGGCGTCCCGGTCGAGGCCGCCGAGCGGCCGCCAGAACACCCGGCCCAGACCGCGCGCGGCGATCAGCGCGGTGATCAGGTTGTCGCGCACGGTCATCGACTCGAACAGGTTGTTGCGTTGGTAGGAGCGCGCCAGGCCGGCGCGCGCGCGCCGGTCGGGCGGTTGCCCGGTGACGTCGCGGCCGTCCAGCGAAACCCGTCCCGAATCGGGCGCGAGCTCGCCGGTGAGCAGGTTGAACAAGGTGGTCTTGCCGGCGCCGTTGGGGCCGATCAGCGCGTGGCGCGCGCCGGGCGCGACGGCAAGCGAGACGTCGCGGGCCACCGTCAAGGCGCCGAAGGACTTATTGAGCGCGTCGGCCCGAAGCACCGAGCCATCTCCCCAATTGTCGCAGCGCGCCGTACAACCCGTCGCCCGCCAGCAGCACCACGGCGACGAAAAACGCGCCCATGAAGAACATCCAGTATTCGGTCTCGCCGCTGAGGTAGTCCGCCAGCAAGATCACGATGGCCGCGCCCGCCGCCGGTCCGATCAGGCTGCCCATGCCGCCGACGATGACCACGATCAGCGCCTCGCCGGACGTGGTCCAGGTCAGCAGCTCGGGCGAAATGAACATGGCGTGCTGCGCCGCCAACGATCCCGCCAGCCCGGCCACCGCGCCGGCCAGGGTGAAGACCGCGACCTTGTAGCGGTACACCGGGCAGCCCAGGGCGCGCAGCCGCGACTCGTTGTCGTGAATCGCCACCAGCATGCGCCCGAACGGCGCCCGCGTCACGCGATCCAGCGCCAGGTACACGAGTCCCGCCACGACCAGGGCGAAAAGCGCGAAATGCGCCGGTTCGTTGGCGTTCAGGCCGATCCAGCCGAGGTCGATACGGGCGATCCCGGCCAGGCCGTCGTCGCCGCCGAACGCCGCGCTCTTGAAGAAATAGGCATAGGTCATCTGGCCGATGGCCAGCGTGATCATGATGAAAAATACGCCGGCCAGACGCACGGCGAAGGCACCGACCAGCAGCGCCGCGGCGGCCGCGACGACGACGGAGAAGGGCATCGCCAGCCACGCCGAACCGCCCCACAGCGCGGTGAAAAGCGCCGTGGCGTAGGCGCCGATGCCGTAGAACGCGGCGTGGCCGAGCGACACCAGGCCGGCATAGCCGACCAGAAGGTCGAGGCTCATGGCAAAAATCGCCAGGATGGCGATCTGCGCCAGAAGCTCATGGCCGAAAAAATCCGCGCGCGACCACGCCACGGCCGCCGCCAGGGCCAGTACGCCCGCGGCCACCGCCCGCCAACGGTCCCGTCCCATCGCCATCAGTGCCGCCCCACCGGCACCAGCCCGCCCGGGCGCAGCAACAAGACCAGCGCCATGACCGCGTAGATCACCACGCTGGCGAACTCGGGAACCAGGACCTGGCCGAAGGTCTCGGCCATGCCGATCAGCAAGGCGCCCAGCGCCGCGCCGCCGATGCTGCCCGGCCCGCCGACCACCACCACGATCAAGGCCAGGATCAGCACCGACATGCCCATGCCGGGATAGACCGAGAGCACCGGCGCGGCGACCACGCCGGCCAGCCCGGCCAGGCCACAGCCCAGGCAGAACACGACGAAGAAGGCGCGCTCGACATCGACCCCCAGCGCCATCGCGGTCTCGCGGTCGTCGACCCCGGCGCGCACCACCGCGCCCAGGCGCGTGCGTTCCAGCCCGAAGATGAGAACCACCAGCACCACCAGGCCGAGGCCGATGACGAGCAGCCGATAGGCCGGGTAGGTCTGGCCCAGGATATCGACGGCGCCGGCGAACAGCTCCGGCGGCGCCATGCCGTGCGTGTGGTTGCCCCAGATATAGCGCACCGAATCGAGGCCGATGAAAATCAGCCCGAACGTCACCAGCACCTGCTTCATCGGCGTCGCGGCCTGGAGCCGGCGCAACAACACCACGTGGAACAACGCCCCGACCGCGGCCACGGCCAGCGGCGCCAGCGCCAGGGCGATCCAGTACGAGCCCGTCCAGCGCGCCAGGGAAAGGCCGATGAAGGCGCCCAGCATGTACAGAGTGCCGTGCGCCAGGTTGATGAAGTTCATCAGCCCGAACACCACCGACAGGCCGACCGAAAGCAGGAACAGCAGGCTGGCGAGCTGCAACCCGTTCAGCAGTTGGATGCCGATAAAGGCCGGATCGAGCGGCATGGCGGCGCGCGGCTATGCCAATTTACAGGCGGCAACCCTTGGGCGGGTCCTGCATCGCGGGCAAGGTGTCGATCACCACCGCGCGCACCTTGCCGCCGGACTCGCGGGTCTCGAAAATGTGGATGTCCTGGATGATGTTGTTGGTCGCCGGGTCGATGCGCAGCACGCCGCGCGGGCCGGTGAACGTCACCTTGCGCATGGCCGCGACCAGCGCCGCCCGGTTTTTGACGTCGCCCTCTCTCAAGGCCAGGGCCTCGATGATCAGGCGCGCGGTATCGTACCCCTGCACGGCGAATTCCGAGGCCACGCGACCGAAAGTGTTTTGGAACGCGAGCTGGAATTCGATGTTCTCGGGCGTCTCGATGGACGGCACGTAGTTGAGGATACCGAGCACGCCCGCGGCGGCCGGCCCTTGCTCGTCGATGTAGAGCGGCGAGGTCAGCCAGCCAGCGCCGGCCAGCTTGATGGTGTCCTTGAGGCCAAACTCCGCGTACTGCTTGACGAACTGGATCGCCGGCCCGCCCGCGAAAAACACGAACATGGCCTGCGGCGCGGCCGCCTTGACCTGGGCCAGATAGGGGGCGTAATCGCGCGTCTCGCGCAGCGACGGATAGGCCTCGCCGACCACCGTGCCGCCGGCGGCCGTGAAGGTCTCGCGAAAGGCGTCCATCATTTGGTGGCCGGCGGCGTAATCGGGCGCCATCAGGTAGACCCGCTCATAGCCATGCGCCACCATCCACGGTCCCATGCCGCGCGTGACCTGCGCGTTGGAAAAGGACGTGCGCAGAATCCACTTGCTGCAGCGCTCGCCGGTAAGCAAATTGTTGCCGGCGTTGGGGATGATCAGCGGTATCTCCGCGCCGTGCACGAAATCGCGCAGCGCGTTGGCCACGTTGGAGCCGACGGGCCCGACCAGCAGATCGACCTCGTCGCGGTACACCAGCTTCTTGGCCTTGGTCAGGCCCACCGTGGGCTTGACCTCGGTGTCCTCCTTGAACAGTTCGATGGAACGCGTCGTTCGGGCGCGAAACCGGGCCAGGCCGAACTCAAACCCGTCGGTGATATCGGCGCCGATCACGGCGAAGACGCCCGAATAAGGCAGCAGAACGCCGATCTTGACCGGCCCGTCGGCCGACGCCGCCCCGGCGCCGGTCAGCAACATCGCCAGAATTACACAGACCACACGCCACATCGCACGTCTCCTCTTGTCGTCGCGGCGGCGACTATACCATGGCGGCCGCACGTGAAAGGTCGGGTTTGTGATCGCCGGCGCGCGGCTTAGACTGGCGCGGCGTAAACAGGGGGGCGTGTGGTGAACGGCGCCGACGAAATATTGCGGCTCGGCCGCGAGGACCGGGTCGCGCTGCTCGGCGACTGGGGCGAACTGACCTATGGCGCGCTGAACGCGCGCGTCAATCAGTGGGGCCACGGCCTGGGCGAGCGCGGCGTGGGCCGCGGCGACCGCGTCGTGCTGAGCCTCGACGACGACCCGGCGCTGGTCGCCGCCTATCTGGGCGCCATGCGCTTGGGCGCGGTGCCGGTGGCGGTCAATCCGCGCTGGTCGGCGGATGAGATGGCCTTCGCCCTCGACGACAGCGAGGCGCGCTGCGTCGTGACCGACGCCGCGTCGGAGCCCACCGCCCGCGAGGCCATGGCCAGTTTGGCGCGCCGCCCGGCGATGATCGTCGCCGGCACTGAGACGGTCGCCGACTGGCCGGACAGTCTCGACAGCGCCGTCATGGCAACCGACGACATGGCGTATTGGATCTACACTTCGGGCACCACGGGCTCGCCCAAGGCGGCGGTGCATCGCCACGGCGGCCTGCGCGTGGCGGACCGCGTGATGCGCCAGGTGCTCGGGCTCGGGCCGGACGATCGCCTCTATGCCTCGTCGCGGTTGTTCTTCGCCTATTCGCTGGGCCATTGCCTGTTCGGCGCGCTCCAGATGGGCGCCAGCACGGTGCTGAACGCGCGCTGGCCACACCCGCCGGAGGTCGCCGAACTGGTCGCGCGCCACCGCCCGACCGCGCTGTTCAGCGTGCCTACTTTCTACCGCGCGCTGCTGGAGCACGGTGTCGGCGACCTGGGCACGGTCCGCCGCTTCGTGTCCGCCGGCGAGCGTATGCCGGAGCCGCTGTTCGCGCGCTGGCGCGAGGCCGCCGGCCGGCCCATCGTGGAAGGCATCGGCACCACGGAGACCGCGCTGATGTTCCTGGCCAACCCGCCCGAGGCGACGCGCGCCGGCAGCGCCGGCCGGCCAACCCCGGGCGCCCGGGTCAAACTAACCGACGAGACGGGACGGCCGGTCACGGACGCCGACGCGCCGGGCCATCTTTGGGTCGCCATCGAGACCCTGTGCGCCGGCTACTGGAAGCGGCCCGAGGCCACGGCGGCAGCCTTCGAGGGCGGCTGGTTCCGCACCGGCGACGTGTTCCGTTTCGACGCCGACGGCTACGGCTTTCACGAGGGGCGAAGCGACGACATGCTCAAGATCGCCGGCCAATGGGTCAATCCGGTGGAGATCGAGGATTGCGTGCTGGCCGCCCTGCCGGACATCGAGGTCGCCCTGGTGGCGGCGCCGGACGGCGACGGGCTGGACCGCACGGTGCTGTTCGTCACCGGCGCGGAACGCGACATCCAAGCGAACCTGACCGCGCGAATCCACGACGCCGTCGCGGCCCGGCTGGGGCGCCACAAATCTCCCCACGCGGTGCGCTACATCGACGCCCTGCCCCGCACCGCCACCGGCAAAATCCGCCGCGCCACCCTGCGCGCGGAGGCGGCGGGCCTCTCGGGCTAGAGAGTTTCCAGGTCGCACCGATGCTCCCCCCCCTCACCCAGCTCCGGCTAAGGCTCGGCCCAAGGCCTCGCCAAGCCTGCGCAACCCTCTCCCCCCAATTTGGGGGGAGAGGGAAGGGTGAGGGGGGCAGCCGCGTTCGAACGTTCGTGAGATGATCTAATACGATTTCGGCAGGTCGAGCGCGCGCTCGGCGATGTAGCACAGCAGCAACTGTTCGCTGACCGGCGCCAGTTTGTTGATCCATTGTTCGCGCAGGTAGCGCTCGACGTGGAATTCGCGCGCGTAGCCGTAGCCGCCGTGGGTCATCACCGCGCGCTCGCACGCCAAATGCCCGGCGCGGGCGGCGAGCAGCTTGCCGGCATTGGCCTCCAGCCCGCACGGCGCGCCGGCGTCGTACAGCGCGGCGGCCTTGAACACCATCAGGTTGGCGGCCTCGAGCTCGGCCCAGCTTTCCGCCAGGGGATGCTGGATCGCCTGGTTTTGGCCGATCGGCCGGCCGAACACCACCCGGTCGCGCGCATAAGCGGCGGCGCGGCCCAGGGCGAGGCGGCCGATCCCCACCGCTTCCGCCGCCACCAGCACGCGTTCCGGGTTGAGGCCGTGCAGCAGATAGCGAAAGCCCTGGCCTTCCTCGCCGATGCGGTCGGCGACGGGGATTTCCAGGCCGTCGATGAACAGCTCGTTCGAATCGACGCAGTGGCGGCCCATTTTTTTGATCTCGCGCACGTCCACCCTATCGCGGTCGAGGTCGGTGTAGAACAGGGAAAGGCCGTCGGCGGGGCGCGCGGTGTCCTCGATCGGCGTGGTGCGCGCGATCAGCAATATCTTGTCGGCGACCTGGGCCGTCGAGGTCCACACTTTCTTGCCGTTGACGATGTAACGGTCGCCGTGGCGCACCGCGCGGGTCTTGAGGCGCGTGGTGTCGAGGCCGGTGTCGGGCTCGGTGACGCCGAAGCAGGCGCGCTGCTCGCCCCGGATCAGCGGCGGCAACATGCGCGCCTTCTGTTCGTCGGTGCCGAACACGACGATCGGGTTGGGGCCGAAAATGTTCATGTGCACCGAAGACGCGCCGCTCATCGCCGCGCCGGATTCGGCGATGGTCTGCATCATGATCGCCGCCTCGGTAATGCCCAGCCCGGCGCCGCCATATTCGGTGGGCATGGCGATGCCGAGCCAGCCGTCGGCGGCCAGCGCCTCGGACAGTTCATGGGGAAAGCGGCCGTCGGCGTCGCGCGCCAGCCAATAGGCGTCGTCGAAGCGCGCGCAGATCTTTTCGATCGCCGCGCGAATCTGCTTTTGTTCCTCGGTCAATCCGAATTCCATCGCCGTCCCTCCGATCCCACGCCCTCGCGCACTATAGCGCGCGCGGTCGTCCCGGCGAATGACCACGATAGGCTGCGGCGATTTGGCGAATGCGGTATATTCCGCCTCTGGGAACACGCGTTGAGGGAGGAGTCCACCAATGACACGGCTGTCCATGACGCGGATCGGCGGCGCCTTGGGCGCTTTGGCCCTGGCGATCGTCGCAACCCCGGCCGTCGCGGATGACTGGGCCGGCGATTTGAGCCCGATCGCGGCCGCGGACTGGAGCCACGACCGCGCGGCGCATTTGCTGGAACGCGCCGGTTTCGGCGGCACGCCCGAGGAAATCGCCCGTCTCGCCGCGATGACGCCCGAACAGGCGGTGGATTGGCTCGTCAACTACCACGCCGTGGCGAACCAACTCGCGCCGTTCGACGAATCCGGCATTTTCGACCCGGGCATGGAGCCGTTCCCGCGCAGCCGCGCGCAAGCCGTCAAGTGGGCGCGCGCCGCTGGCGAGGCCATGGGCGTCAAGGTCAAACCCGGCGGCGACCGGCCCTATCAGCCCGTGGTCAACAAGTATTTCTATTACCTGCGCTCGGACCGGCTGGAGAACCACCGGCTGGGGCAGTACTGGGCGTGGCGAATGCTGGCCACCGGGCGGCCGCTGGAAGAAAAAATCGCGTTGTTCTGGCACGGCCATTTCGCCACCGGCGACGACAAGGTGCGCGACTACCGCAAGATGGCCAACCAACTGGCCACGTTCCGCCGCCTCGGCGTGGGCAATTTCCGCGACCTGGTGGTGGCGTTGGCGCGCGACCCGGCCATGCTGGTCTATCTCGACGCCGGCCAGAACGTGAAGGGCAGCCCCAACGAGAACTTCGCGCGCGAGGTCCTGGAACTGTTCACCATCGGCATCGGCAACTACACGGAGGCCGACATTCGCGAGGCCGCCCGCGCCTTCACCGGCTGGACCAATGACGGGCTGGATTTCGTCCTCGACGCCGAGAAGCACGACACCGACGCGAAGACCTTCCTGGGGCGGACCGGCGATTTCGACGGCACGGACATACTCGATATCGTGCTGGAAGAGGACGCCACGGCGCGCTTCATCGCCGGCAAGCTGTATCGCTTCTTCGTCAGCGACTCAGCCCCGGACGGCGTGATCGACCGGCTCGCCGGCCGCTTCCGCCAGGACTACGAGATCGCGCCGTTGCTGCGCGCCATGTTCCTGTCGAAGGATTTTTACGCGCCGCACGCCTATGCCACGCAGATCAAAAGTCCGGTGCAACTGGTGGTCTCGACCTACCGCAAGCTGGGGCTCAAGGAACTGCCGGGCGTGCCCGACTTCCACCAGGCCACCGAGGCGCTGGGCCAGAAGCTGCTCTATCCGCCCAACGTGGCGGGCTGGGAAGGCGGGCGTAGCTGGATCACCGCGGCCACGTTGATGGAGCGCGGCAATTTCGCCAGGGACGTGCTGTTCCCGCCGATGGGCGAATTCCGCGCGCCGGATCGCGCGCTGACACGGATCTATCGCGACGTCGGCCTCAAGCTCGATGCCGGCCTCGACATCACCACCGCGACCATCGCGGGCGGGGAGGCGTCCGACGGCACGATGTCCATGGCCGACCGCATGGTCGCGGTGTCCGACGAGGAGTTCAACACGCGCTACGCCGGCTATCACGGCACGGTCATGGCCATGAAACGGGTCAAGCCGATCCCGCGCGCGCCGGCGGCGCTAAACTTGACGGCGATGGCGCGCGACGCCGGCCTTCGGACCACCACTGATACCGTCGATTATTTCACCGCGCGGCTGTTGCGCGCGCGCCTGTCCGCCGACCACCAGGCCGCCTTGGTGGCGTTCCTGGACGGCGAACTCGGCACCAGCGACGTGAGCGCCGCGATGAGCTATCTCGAGGAGCCGCTCAGGCATCTGCTGCATCTGATCATGAGCGCGCCCGAATATCAGTTGGGCTGAGGGAGAGAGAGACATGTCGAAACACCCTGCCTTCCCCTTGAGCCGCCGCCAGGTCCTGCGCGCCGGCCTTTACGGCCTGGGCGCGTCCGCCATGCCGAGCCTGTTCAGCCGCGCCATGGCCGCCGACGGCGCCGAGGCCCATCCCGAACGGATCCTGGTCGTCGTGGAACTCGACGGCGGCAATGACGGGCTCAATACGGTGGTGCCGTACGGCGACGACGCCTATTACCGCCAGCGCCCGTCGATCGGCATCCCGGCCAAGGACGTGCTGCGGATCGACGATCATTTCGGGTTCCACCCCTCCATGGGCAGCTTCCAGCGGCTCTACGGCGAGGGCAAGCTGGCGGTGGTGCACGGCTGCGGCTACGAAAACCCGATCCTGTCGCATTTCGCGGCGATGGGGTTCTGGCATACCGGCGTGCCCCATGGCGGCGAGACGCTCGGCTGGGTGGGACGCATCGCCGACGCCATGCGTCCCGACGGCGCCGAGAACCTGATCGTCAACATCGGCAAGGCGCAGTCGCTGGCGGTGCGCTCCCGCGTCCACGCGCCGCTGGTATTCGACGACCCGGACCGCTTCCTACGCGAGGGGCGCCACGAGCAGGTCCCGGTTTTGGCCCAGTTGACCGGCGACAGGGATTCGCCGAACGCCACGTTGGCCTATCTCAGCGAAGTCGCCGAGAGCGCCCGCAAAAGCGCCGCCTTCGTGCGCCAGGCGTGGCGCGACTACCGCACCCCGGTCTCCTACGGCCTCGAGCTTCCGCTGTCGCAAGACCTGCGCAAGGTGGCGGCGTTGATCGACGCCGGCATGCCGACGCGGCTCTACTACGTGAAATACCGGGGCAATTCGTTCGACACCCACGTTCATCAGGTCGCCCTGCACGCGCGTCTGCTGACCTACGCGGTGGACGCCATGGACGGCTTCCTGGAAGACATCGCGCGCCTGGGCCGCGCCAACGAGGTCGCCATGATGGTGTTCACCGAATTCGGCCGGCGCGTGCCGGAGAACGCCAGCGGCGGCACCGACCACGGCACGGCGACGCCCATGTTCGTGGCCGGGCACACGGTCAAGGGCGGCCAGTACGGCGCGCCGCCCAGCCTGACCGAGCTCGACGACGGCAATCTGATTTACACCACCGATTTCCGCCGCGTTTACGCCACCATGATCGGCGAATGGCTGGGCCGTTCCGACACCGCCGAACTGCTCAGGGGGGATTTCACCGGGTTGAACATGTTCGGCTGACCCGCGCGGCCTGGCCCGCGAGACAGTTCGGGGCGGCGGATACGATTTCGCCGCCCTTTTCCTTGATCTATGTCAAAGACCCGCCGGCGCGGGCCGGAATAGCATTGCGCCGCGCCAATCATGACCACCAACGGGAGATCGATCGAATGACGTTCAAGCTTGCCGCGGCGCTGCTGCCGGCCCTTCTCATGTTCACCGCCACGGCGAAAGCCGAGGTGGTCGCCGCCGATCTGACCAGCGATGCCCCCGTCCTCCAGGACGCCGCGCTTGAGGCGGCGAAAGCCAATCCGCCGAAGGGCTGCATCCAGGACTGGGCGCCAAGCCTCGACGCCAAGACCCATTCGACGGAATCGGCCACCTGGCAAGGCCAGGAGGCGGAAAAAGTGACCGTTACGGAAGACTGGACCCTGGTCGTCATCGAGCGGTTCGTCGCCTGTTATATCGACGACGCGTACTTGGACGCCAGCACCGTAAGCGTCGCGAAAGTAACCTGCGCCAACAGCTTCTACCGCGCCGGCGGCCTCGTATTGGGCGCCGACGAGCCCCAGTGCGCCATCACCTGCGGCGCCCGCACCGAAGACTCGCCGCCCTGCACCTAGGATCCCCTTCTCTTCCGGTCACCCCGGCCGGAGCGAAGCGGAGAGCCGGGGTCCATGCGTGCCGCTGGCGGGATGGACCCCGGACATGCCCTAGCGGGCATTCCGGGGCGACCGGAATTAATGGCGGGCATTCCGGGGTGACGGCGACATGAGGTCAGATGGGCTCGCCGAGGGCGCGGTTGAGCTGTCGGATGCGCTGCTCCAGGTGGCCCATGTGGGGATGGACCGCGGCGGCGCGCTTGAGCGCGTCGAGGGCCAATTCAGGCTCGTCGCGCGCCTCGCGGATCAGCGCGAGACCCGATAGCGCGCCGAAATGACGTGGCTCCAAGGCCAGCGTGCGGTCGATATCGGCGATGGATTTTTCGTAATTGCCCATCAGCCAGTACAGCGTCGCGCGCTTGTTCCAGCCCTCGGCGAAATCGGGCGCCGCCTCGACGATGGCGTTGAAGGCGACCAGCGCCGAGCGATAGTTGCCCGATTGCATGGCCGCCGCGCCGCGCCGCATCAGCAGGTCGAGCGCCTCGTCCTTGGTCTCGATCCAGATGCGCCAGATTTCCGTCTCGATGGCCACCGCCGCGCGCGCCTCGTCCGCCATTCGCAGATCGGCGAACAGGCCGTCGAGGCGCGGGTCGTCCTGGGCCGCCCAACCCGGCTGTCCCCACACCGCCATCGCGAATACCACCGAAACGATCAAACCACGCATGGGAAGATTATGCGCGCCCGGCAACCATGCGCCAAGCGTTAACCTAGTGGATAGAATCT
>SMVA01326226.1_pt1 | contig 20351 bp, 20 predicted proteins | sample 2456451 | NCBI WGS metagenome assembly SMVA01 (sample SAMN11095933, study PRJNA526329) | marine sediment metagenome | biome: Marine sediment; feature: Surficial sediment; material: Deep marine sediment; isolation source: Hadal surficial sediment | place: Pacific Ocean | collected 2014-05 | depth... | reverse complement strand
GGCCAGCCCCAGCAAAGGTCTGATCCGCGAGGACTTCGACCCGCCTGTCCTGGCCCAGGCCTATGAGGCAGGTGGCGCAACATGCCTGTCGGTGTTGACGGACGTTCCCTATTTTCAGGGCGACGACGCCTATCTGGTCAAGGCCCAGCGTGCCAGTACCATCCCACTATTGCGCAAAGACTTTATGTTGGACCCGTATCAGGTCACCGAGGCGCGCGTTCTGGGGGCCGATTGCATCTTATTGATCATGGCCTGTCTGGAAGACGGTCAGGCGGCGGAATTGGCCGAATGTGCCCAAGCGCTGGGTATGGATGTGTTGGTCGAAATCCACGATGCTGCTGAGATGGACCGAGGACTATTGATTGAGGACTCGCTGTTGGGCATCAATAATCGCAATCTCAAGACGATGGAAACGACCCTGCAGACCACTCGGGACCTGGCGGCCATTGCCCCTGCGGGCCGCCTGTTGGTCAGTGAAAGCGGTATTGGATCGCATGACGATTTGTTGGATCTGTCCAAACATGGCGTGAATTGTTTTTTGGTTGGCGAATCCCTGATGCGCCACGATGATGTGACCCTGGCAACCCAGGCACTATTGGGACAGAATTGATGGCAGATCTAACGCATTTTGACAAAAAGGGCGACGCCGCCATGGTCGATGTGGGCGACAAAGAGATCACGGCACGCACGGCCATCGCTCGTGGGCGGATTTATATGGCCGCAGATACACTGAAAATGATCGAAGTTGGCGATCACAAGAAAGGCGATGTGCTGGCCATTGCACGCCTTGCGGGGATTATGGGGGCAAAAAAGACCTCTGAGCTTATTCCACTGTGCCATCCAATCGGCCTCGATAAAGTCTCAGTAGAATTGTCCTGCAACACGGCTGACAATTGTGTCGATATCGAAGCCACCGCCAAGGTGACCGCCAAAACAGGTGTCGAGATGGAGGCCCTGACGGCTGTGACCGTGGCAGGTCTGACGATCTATGACATGTGCAAAGCTGTCGATAAGGCCATGCGCATTGGCGACATTCGTTTGTCCTTCAAGGAAGGTGGCAAATCAGGCACCTATGAGGCTGATTAGATGATTGCCGTCGAAGAGGCGCTGGCGCAAATCCTCGCTCGCGCGACCCCGACCCCCATAGAAACAGTGAAGTTGCCAGAGGCGCATGAGCGTGTGCTGGCACAAGACATTGCCTCGCGGCGGACGCAACCGCCCATGGCGGTGTCTGCGATGGACGGCTATGCCGTGCGCGCCGAAGATGCGGTTCTTGGTGCCAGACTATCCCGTGTTGGCGAGGCCCCGGCTGGTGGGTCTTATGATCACCCTGTTGGTGCTGGCGAAGCTGTCCGTATCTTTACCGGCGGCCCTGTGCCCGAGGGCGCCGATGCTATCGTTTTGCAAGAAGACGTCAGTGTTGCAGCTGATGGCGCTATTGTTCTTGGTGAAGCTGCAATATTTGGCCAGCACATTCGCAAAGCCGGCGTCGACTTTGCCACTGGCGATGTGTTGCTGAAGGCAGGGCGGGTGTTGTCGCCCGCAGATGTGGGGTTGCTTGCCTCGATGGATTGGCCGGATGTGCCTGTGCGACAGCGCCCCAAAGTTGCCATTCTGGCAACCGGCGATGAACTGGTCTTGCCTGGTGAACCTCTTGGCCCCAACCAAATCGTCAGCTCGAATTCGTTTGCGATCGCGGCGCTGGTGAACCGCAGCGGTGGCGAGGCCATGGATTTGGGAATTGCCGAAGACAACATCGAAACGATCAAAGAGATGGCGTTGCGCGGCAAGGATGCCGATATTTTTGTGACGGTTGGTGGGGCGTCTGTCGGAGACCACGACCTGGTGCAACCAGCCCTTGCTGAATTGGGCCTGGACGTCGATTTTTGGAAAATCGCCATGCGGCCAGGCAAGCCGTTGATATTTGGTGGGCTGGCTGACCAAGCCTTTATTGGCCTGCCCGGTAACCCGGTTTCAGCCCTGGTTTGTGCCACGCTTTATTTGGCACCGATGATCCGACAAATGTTGGGCGTAACGCCCGCCAGCATCCCCACCAGACAGGCTCGGTTGGGGCGGCCATTGTCGGATAACAAAGCTCGACAGGACTATATTCGGGCAACGTTAAGCCTCGATGACAAAGGCCGCGATGTCGTGACACCATTTGATTTGCAAGATAGTTCTGTCCTGTCTTTGTTCGCCCATGCTGATGTGTTGATAATTCGGCGCCCACACGCGAAACCGGCAGAAGTCGGTGATATTGTTGAGGTTCTACCGCTCCGCTAAAGATTTCTACCTAAAGCACTTGACCGAAAAAAAGAACTAAACTAGAACATATGTGCAGTGTTTGTTCTTTTTAGGGGGTGTCACATGTTGACGCGCAAACAGTTAGAGTTGCTGAACTACATACATAATCATCTCGAAGTGACGGGAATATCCCCTTCCTTTGAAGAAATGAAAGAGGCTTTGGATCTAAAGTCCAAGTCCGGCATTCATCGTCTGGTTACGGCGCTGGAGGAACGCGGCTATCTGCGGCGTCTCAAGAACCGAGCCCGCGCATTAGAAGTGCTGCGCCTGCCTGGCGCAGAAGATGTCAAGCCAGCCCGTGTTGGCAAAAGCTCGAATGTCGTTGCGCCAAACTTCGGCAACCGCCTCGCCGTTGAGAACACACCCATCCCTGTGGATGACGCGGGGCTGATGTCTTTGCCCTTACACGGGGCCATTGCCGCTGGTACCCCCATCGAGGCGCTGCAGAATAATGATATGTCTATATCCTACCCTGCAGCCTTGCTGGGCCGTGGTACCCACTATGCGCTTGAGGTCTCGGGTGATTCGATGATTGATGCCGGTATCTTTGATGGCGATACCGTGATCATTCAGGAATGCGCGACTGCCGATAATGGCGAGATTGTCGTGGCACTAGTTGATGATTCTGAGGCGACCTTGAAGAAGCTGCGTCGCAAGGGCCAGTCTATTGCACTCGAGGCTGCCAATCCAAAGTATGAAACCCGCATTTTCGGCCCGGATCGCGTTAAAATCCAGGGGCGGCTTGTTGGGTTGATGCGGCAGTACTAGCTCAGCCGCTCACTTTCTATTTGGCGGATACTTGCTCCAGGGGCGTTGTCCCTGGTGGTCGGCGACTGTTTCCACTCTTAGGCCCTTATCACCTACCCAGATGGCGTGGCCCCCTGCCCGCCAGAGATCAAATCGATCGATCACCAGCTCGGTATCCCGACACCAAAAACGCGCAGGGACAGCGCTGATCACCACGTTTGTTCGTTGGCAGTCCTCTTGCAGTGCCTGGGGATCCTTAACGAGGGCGATGATGAGATCAGGGCGACCTGGCGGACGGTACAGACAAGACAGGCTGTCACACTGAAGGAACATCTCGGTGCCATTGTCGGTATCAATTTCGGACCATTTTTGCGCTGTTGCCTGTCCGTTACGCCGCAGCCATACTTTCCTGGCGCGACGGCTCGCTCGCTTGTCAGAGACGACGAGGTCGCCACTATGATCACGGACCGCAAACAAATTGCCTTTTCCAGTGACCATAATATCAGGCTGTGGTGTGAAGGCTGCCAGGGTCATACCCACGCCAATGACGACAATTCCCCAATATCGCCAATTTTGGTACCATAGACACAGCCATAGGGCCCCGCCCATAGAGAGGACGAAGCTGGACATGGGGAGCGCCGGGACCAACCAGACCGCTTGATCCCAGCTGGACACCTAATGCGCTGTCATCAACACCAACTCGATGCCTGCTTGCATGAGGGTCAGGCCGAATGACTCGAGGCCAAATGGCAGCAATACAAAAGTCAGGATCGCGGCCGGCATAATCCACAGGGCCATGATGGGAACCGCGACCAGATTGGCAGCCAGGCCCCAGGTTGCGTAGCGATTGAAGTGGAACGCGGCAATAAGGCCCGTGGCTAACCCGGCAATGATGCTGGTCATCGCCACCCCCGCCCCATAAACGGCTGCAGAGCGTAACCAGGATTGTCGTCGACCGGTCAGCCATCGCGTACCACGCATTTTCTCGTAGAAGGCCCCCAGAGCGATGACCGCACCAAATGACATCTGAAAACTGACATTCAACAGAATGTCAGGGCTAACCAGCAACAAGCCCACGGCGACGGCGACCAGGCGAAGCGTGGTGGCAAGTCTGTCGATGATGATGGCAATCAGAACGATAGCTGTCATGGCAAACGCGCGTTGTGTGGGAATCGTCGCCCCGCTGACTGCTAAATACAGCAACGCCGCCATCAGGCCGACCACGGCTGCGATCTTTTTAATGGGATAACGCAGCGCAATGGCAGGCGCCAAAGACAACAAGGACCGGATTACCAGCATCACCGATGTCGCAACCAGGCCAATATGCAGCCCCGAGATCGCCAGCAGATGCGCCAGGCCCGCGCTACGCATGGCTTCTTGGTTTTCCTCGGCCATCAGGTTACGTGCACCTGTCAGCAACGCGACAGCCATTGCCCCTGCCTCGCCTTCCGTTTGCGCCAACAGCCTGTCTATCAATCGGGCACGGAAACGAGCGACTTTGGCGGCAAAACCCAAAGATGGTGCAGTTTCCAGCAAAGACACCGACGAGATCGCATAACCCACAGCGCCCAACTGCTGGAATCAGGCCCGACGCGCAAAATCAAAGGCTCCAGGCGCCTCTGGTGCCGATGGCGGCATGATCTTGGCGCGAAGTTGCACGATGTCACCCGGCAACACAGCATCCCCCTTCGTGCGTACCGTCAGGCGGACCTTGTGCGGTGTCTCTTGTGCATTGAGGCGCGATATCGTGGGGGCTGTGATGACAATACGATAGGAACCGCCCTGAAACCGCTCCAGCTCAGTGATCTGACCTGTGATGCTCACGAAACTCAGGTCGTTTTGCAACACGGGTGCGTCCAGTCTCTCCGCCTGGAGCATAGCGGCGGCGAACCCAATCAAAACCAGCCAGAGGCTGATCAGCACAGCAGGTGGAGTTTTTCTGTAAATAGCTGCCGAAAACAGGCTGAGAATGCCAAATCCAACAAGTAACGCGTCCCGAGTGGGTTCAGTGGATAGAGCAAAGTAAAATCCAATACCCAACCCGATCAGTACAAGGGCCCCCACGATTTGGCGTCCGGTTTCCCGCTCGATTGTTTGTTGTATGTATTGAATTAGGTAAATATTATAACCACATATTTATTAACGATTAATTGAACTACTAGTGATTAGTCTCAAGAGTTTCTTAAAATGTTTCCGTTGCCCCTTACCCACAATTACATTTCGTGGTAAAAATCAGCCGAAATCAGCGCTTCTGCGTATTATAAGCGGCAATCTTGGTCGCGTCTTCTCATTTACCAGGACCCTGGCATGACAAAACCCGTAGTAACCCGCTTTGCGCCCTCTCCGACTGGATTTTTACATATTGGTGGTGCCCGTACAGCCTTGTTCTGCTGGCTTTATGCGCGTCACCATGGTGGGCAATATCTGTTGCGGATCGAGGATACCGACCGCAAGCGCTCTACAGATGAGGCCACGGCCGCCATCGTAGAGGGTCTTGATTGGCTTGGACTGCAACCGGATGGAGACATTGTCTATCAATCGCACAATCTGGACCGCCACACCGAGGTTGCCAAGGCGTTACTGGACAGTGGCAATGCCTATTATTGCTATTGTTCCAAGGAAGAACTGGCAGAAATGCGGGAAAATGCCCGCGCTGAGGGCCGACCCATAGGATATGACGGCAGGTGGCGTGACCGTGACCCGGCAGAGGCACCTGTTGGCGTTGACCCTGTTGTTCGCTTCAAAGCGCCCAAAGAGGGATCCACGACCATTCATGATCTGGTCCAGGGCGAAGTTACGGTCTCTAATAAAGAACTGGATGACATGATCATCCTGCGGGCTGATGGCACGCCGACCTATATGCTGTCTGTGGTTGTGGATGACCATGATATGGGCATCACCCACATCATTCGTGGTGACGACCATCTGAACAACGCTTTTCGTCAGTATCATCTATTTGGGGCTATGGGGTGGGATGTCCCTGAATTTGCGCATATTTCGCTTATCCATGGGGCTGATGGTGCGAAATTGTCCAAACGCCATGGTGCACTAGGGGTCGATGCCTATCGGGATATGGGGTATTTGCCCGACGCCTTGAAGAATTATCTGGTTAAACTGGGCTGGGGTCACGGCGATGACGAGATATTCTCGACAGAACAGGCGATTGAATGGTTTGACTTTGATGGCGTGGTGAAATCACCCGCGCGCTTCGATTTCACCAAGCTAGAGCACATCAATGGGACTTATATGCGGGAATCGGCAGATGACTATCTGACCGAAGCGCTATCCCCCTTCATTTTGGCTGAATTTGGCATCGATGAGGCGGAAATTCCCAAAGACAAATTGCTTGCAGCCATGCCCGGTCTGAAGGAAAGAGCCAAAACATTGGTCGAATTGGCCAAGAGTGCCTTGTTTTTGATAGCAAAACGACCGCTTGATCTAGACGAGAAGGCGCAAAAATTGCTACATAGTGACGCAAGAGAAATGTTAGCACGCGTCTTGACCGCATTGGACCTTGTTTCCGACTGGTCTGCTGAATCACTCGATGCAGCATTAAGGACGTTTAGCGAAGCCGAACAACTGAAATTCGGTAAAGTTGCGCAGCCCCTGCGCGCGGCTTTGTGTGGAACGACCACATCGCCAGGCATTTTCGATGTTCTTCAGGTCCTTGGGCGTGAAGAGAGTCTTGCGCGTATAGCAGATCAAACAATGAAATAAGCGGGCATTCGGCCTGCGCAGAAGAATGAGAAGGAATAGGAATGGGTGAAAATAAATTTGCTACGTTGAAATTTGGTGACAAGGAGATCGACCTCCCGATACTTGAGGGCGCAGTCGGACCAGATGTCATCGACGTATCCAAGTTATATGCACAAAGCGGCGTATTTACTTACGACCCCGGCTTTACGTCCACAGCCAGCTGTGAATCCAAGATCACTTATATTGATGGTGACGAAGGCATCTTGATGTATCGGGGCTATCCGATCGATCAATTGGCGCGGGAAAGTGACTTCCTGGAAGTTTGCTATCTTTTGCTCTATGGCGAATTGCCCAGCAAAGTTGAAAAAGACAAATTCGTTAAAGGCATCACCTATCACACGATGGTTCACGATCAGATGCGTGGCCTGTTCAATGGCTTCCGCCGCGATGCGCATCCCATGGCGATTATGGTTGGCGTTGTCGGGGCCCTTTCTGCCTATTATCAGGACAGCCTGGATATTGATGACCCGCACCAGCGGATGGTGGCAAGCTATCGCCTGATCGCCAAAATGCCGACGATTGCGGCCATGGCGTACAAATATTCCGTCGGCCAGCCCTTTGCATATCCGCGGAACGATCTGGGTTATGCAGAGAACTTCCTGCACATGGCGTTTTCTGTACCGTGTGAAGAATACAACCCCAGCCCAACGATTATTCGGGCCATGGACCGCATCTTCACGTTGCATGCAGACCATGAACAGAATGCTTCAACATCGACAGTGCGTTTGGCCAGCTCGTCTGGTGCAAACCCATTTGCTTGCATCGCCGCGGGCATTGCGTGCTTGTGGGGCCCTGCCCATGGCGGTGCCAACGAAGCAGTGTTGAATATGTTGAACGAGATTGGCACGAAGGAAAATATTCCTGAATATGTCGCCAGGGCCAAAGACAAGAACGATCCGTTCCGCCTTATGGGATTTGGCCACCGGGTTTACAAGAACTATGACCCCCGCGCCAAAGTGATGCAGGAAACCTGTCACGAAGTGTTAGCAGAACTGGGCATCGACGATGACCCGCTTCTGGAACTGGCCATCGAGTTGGAACGCGTTGCCCTTGAAGATGAATATTTCGTCGAGAAGAAGTTGTATCCGAATATAGATTTCTATTCGGGTATCACCCTGCGGGCCATGGGCTTCCCAGAATCAATGTTCACAGTGCTGTTTGCTGTCGCCCGTACCGTCGGCTGGGTCGCGCAGTGGAACGAGATGATTGAAGACCCCAAGCAGAAAATTGGTCGGCCTCGCCAGCTTTATACCGGCGCGACGGAACGGACCTATACGCCCATGCATAAAAGAGCCCACGACTAAGGCTGGCTCGGCATTGCTAACAATCCGGGGTGCTAAACCCCGGGGTGCTAATGATCAGGGGGCTTTGCGGCCCCCTTTTTGTTGGTAGTTTATTCGGCAGGCTCGGTCACGAACATGGCCGTGAAGTTTGCTTCTGCAACCACGACGTCGCCGACCTTTGCTTCGGCATTGAACCGCCATACGTTGCGACGGGCGCGCTCCTTGACTACATGAAGCTCTAGCCTGTCGCCCGGGACGACAGGTTGCCGGAAACGGGCATGTTGGATACTCATGAAATAGATCAGGCTTGTTGCGCCCTTGTCCAATTCAGCATCCATTGCAACCACGCCGGCTGTCTGCGCCAGAGCTTCGATGATCAGGACGCCAGGCATCACTGGCTTGCCCGGAAAATGCCCTGCAAAAAAGGGATCATTGATCGTCACATTCTTGATACCCACGGCAGATACACCCCGATCAAGCTGTTCTACCCGATCAACCAGCAACATGGGAAAGCGATGCGGTATCAAGGCCATGACCTGCTCAACATCCAGCGTTCTGAGTGCAGGTTTTTGATTGTCAGTGATCTTGGGTTCAGTGCTCATAATTTGGCTAGCAACTTCAATTTATTGTTGGGGCACGAAGTGAGGTCTTGATATTGATAGGCCCATTGGCGGGCAAAATCCAAAGAAAAAGCCTCCATTTCCAGAAGGAAATGGAGGCCCAATTCAGCAGTGCGTGATCTGCTTAATTGTTATTGAGGGACGACTCTGGAAGAACCATTTGAAGGGCTGGAAGTGCAACATCAAGTTTTTCAATTACTTCTCGTGTCACGTCCATGCCCGGACCAGATAGAATTAGTTGGTTTCTTTCTACAAGCATATTGGCGCCATAAGAGCTCATGATGGACAGATAGATTGGATTAAGAGCGCTTTGCAATTTGCGTTCAGCAGCTCGTGAAGCAATCTGAAAGCGATTAGCTTTTTCGCGCAAGTCTTGGTCAGCAGCTGCGATGCGCTGCTCTTCCGCACGGACCTTTTCAGCGTGAGCATCCGGGTTCATCAGGTCACGCTGCCGGGCCAAGGTTTCCTGTGTTGTCCGAACATCTTGCTGGATGCGTTGCTGCTCAGCGTCGATCTCTGCACGGTAAGTTTCTACTTGGCCTAGAAGATCCTTGCCGGCAAGTGATGAACGGGTAATTTCCGTGATATCCACAATTATGACTTTAGCCGTCTGAGCCGTCTGTGCTTGTGCAATATTTGTGGTCATCAGCGCCGCAAGCGCAATGATGAGTGTTGCAATGGTTGTACGCATGGTAGGTCCTTTTATCATTAGAAGCGTGTTCCAACATTGAATTGGAAAAACTCAGTTTCATCGAATGGTTCTTTCATGATTGCCTTGGCAAAGTCAAATCGAATTGGTCCAAATGGCGAACGCCAAGAAAAACCAATGCCGACAGACATCCTTAGGCCGCCTGATCGAGAGATGTTTTCTCTGTGCAGATCTGCCGTTTCATCGACACCATATACGATACCAAAATCGACAAAAGTACTGGCGCTGATGCCAAACTCTTCAATCGCCCCAAGCGGAATGAATATCTCTAGAGAGCCAGCCAGGAAGGTATTGCCGCCAAGCGAGGAGCTGTAGAAAATTTCGTCTTCAGGTGTGCTGGGGTGTGGCGCCGGTATATATCGGGGCCCAACACCAGCCTGTTCGAAACCACGCAGGCGACTGCCACCCAGGAAGAAGCGATCATTGATGTTCACCACATCACCGCCATAACCAAAGATATGCCCAGCTTCGACTGAGAAATTGAATACCCAGTTTGTCAGGAACGGCAAGGGCGTATACCAGTCATAGTTCAGGCGCGACCTGATATATTTTTGACCGCCAAGGCCTGCAAAATCCTGAGACAAGGTTGCCAGGAATCCTCTCGTGGGTTTGCGATAGTCGTCTCGTGTATCGTAATTGAGCGTATATCCGACTGAAGACGTCAAAAACTTCCCAACGGTGATGAAGGGCGAAGGCGCCAGACCGAGGATTTGCACGTCATCCTGACGAATTTGGTAGCGTAGACCCATGGTCAAATATTCGATGATCGGGAAAACAGCGCGCAGGTTGGCACCTGTTGATGCCTGCTCGAACGAGCTTTCATCATAATCAACTCGGCGATGGAACAGGTCCACGCCGGCTGCGATATTGCGGTTGAGGAAGTAGGGCTCGGTAAAGCCGATATCGATCTGTTGACGGCGACTGGAAATTGCCAATGCCAGGCGCAAGTCCTGTCCCTTGCCCAGCAGATTGCGTTCTCGAATGCTGATTTCGCCAATGACGTTTTCACGACTGGAAACACCAGCACCAATACTTAGCTCGCCCGTTGATCTTTCTTGCACAGTTGCTGTGACGATAACCCGGTCTGGCGTGCTGCCCTCAACCTGGTCGACTTCAACTTCTTCAAAGAAACCAAGTGAACGAATCCGGTCTTGTGAGCGGCGGATACGTGCAGTATTGAACGCATCGCCTTCAACTATACGCATCTCACGGCGGATTACCTTGTCGAGGGTGCGAACGTTACCAACGATATCAATTCGCTCGATGTATACGCGGGGCGCATCCATCACAACATATGTGATGTTGATGATTTGGTTCTCGCGGTCGCGCTTAATGCGCGGGCGCACATTGACGAAGGCATAGCCCAACAGGCCTGCGGCATCGGTCATGGCATCGATGGTGAATTCGATTTGCTTGGCGTTGTATCGCTTGCCTTCGCGGGTATAGACCAGCTTGCGCAGGTCTTCGACTTCAAGATCAGGGATCTGACTTTCAACGCCGATTTCACCGACGGTATAAATTTCGCCTTCTTCCAGCGTGATCGTAATGAAGAAATCTTTTCGATCACGGCTTAGTTCTGCAACAGCCGAGATGACATGAAAGTCCGCATAGCCTTGTTGCAAATAGTACTGGCGCAGTAGTTCGCGATCATAGAGCAACCGGTCCGGATCGTAGGTGTCGTTCGACGTCATGAAGCGCCACCAACGTGCCTCTTTGGTCGCGATCTCGCCTCTTAGGTCCTTGTCTGAATAGTCTTCATTGCCGATGATGTTGATACGCTGGATTGTGGTCTTTTCGCCTTCACTGATTTCGAAAATTAGGTTCACGCGGTTTTGTGGCAGCTCAACAATTTTGGGTTCGACAGTCGCGGCGAATCGTCCTGAACGACGGTACAACTCTACCAGTCTTTGAACGTCGGCCTGTACTTTCGCCCGAGTGAACACTACTCGGGGACGCAATTTCATTTCTTCACCAAGCTCTGCGTTGTCGAGCTTGTCATTTCCTTCAAAAGCAATGCGATTGATAATCGGATTTTCGCGCAATGACACGATGACGGTCTGGCCTTCCAGACGGATGGTGATATCAGCAAACAAGCCGGTCGCAAACAGACGTTTCAGGGATTGGTCAACGATAGCAGGGTCATAAACATCGCCAGGCGCGACAAGCATATATGATCGTACCGTTTCAGGCTCGATACGCTGGCTTCCCTCAACGCGGATCGTATTGATAATTGTACTGCTTTGGGCCATAACAGGACGCCAGGCACTATCCAAGGCACCAACGCCAACAAAGCACAGGCAAGCGACAATCAAACGGAAGACGCGGGTGGTCTCAATCAATTTCACCTAGTCGTTCCTTTTTAAGACTCTGCCATTTTGTTTGGATTTTCGTTGTCGTTGTTGGGTGGACCGCAGCATGAGTACTCAAGGACCACTAAGCCTGTCAATCAGACTTATGGCATCGTTCCAGGTGATGACAATCATCAGGCTTAAAATGGCGACCAGACCGACGCGAAAGCTGTATTCTTGGGTGCGTTCCCGCACAGGTTTCTTCTTGATAGCTTCAATTATGTAGAACAACAGATGGCCGCCATCGAGCATGGGTATCGGGAACAAATTGATGACGCCCAAATTGATTGACAGCAAAGCCGTGAACAGGACGAGAGGCAAAAACCCGTACTGCGCAACTTCCCCGGATATTTCACCGATTTTGAGAGGGCCGCCCAGTTCCTTGATTGACCTTTGACCGGTAATGAATTGACCCAGTGCTTTTAAGGTCAGGATTATGTAGTCGCCTGTCTGGGCTGTGCCATACCACAATGCCTCAATTGGGTTCCGATCAACAATTATACGACCACTGCCAATGACCCCAAGCCGGCCTATCCTTTCAGTTCGTCCGAACGGTGTCTCAAATTCTATTGAGCCAACGATCAGTCGAATGGATTCTGTTTTGTCCCCGCGCTGGATGATGAGGTGGACCGGTTGATCTGCATTCATCGAAATGTAGCTTGAGATGTCTTCGAAAGTCTTCACTCGGTAAGCGTTCAGGCTGAGAATAACATCACCTGGTTGAATGCCGGCCTCATCAGCAACGCTGCCTTCCTGAACGGCTGTGATTTCCGGAGACGAGTAAGGTTGGCCGTTAATGGCAAAAACCGCTGAAAACAATAGTGCGGCCAGCGCCAAATTTGCGATAGGGCCGGCGGCGACAATAAGTGTGCGTTGCGATAGCGGTTTGAACTGGAAGCAGCTCTCTTTTTCTTCATCGGACAACGCCTGCATGTCAGCTGAAGGTGTGCCGGCTTCATTGGCATCACCAAAGAACTTTATGTAACCACCCAATGGGATCGCGCTAACGCGCCATTCAGTCCCCTTTTTATCCACGCGAGACCACAGAGATGGGCCAAAGCCAATCGAGAATCTGTCTATCTTGACGCCAAATTTACGAGCGACTGAGAAATGGCCAAGTTCGTGAAAGAACACGAGAAACGAAAAGACACCAACAAAAGACAATACGGAAATTAAGAAATTCATGATGGCCGTTCCTCTCCTTTAAGTTCCCAACCGAGCAACTATTTGCTGGGCAATCTGTCTGGCCTGCTGATCGGCTTCATGGACGTCACCCAGACATGTTGGATGGATTACATCCAATTTGCCTAAGACCTCTTCTACCGTTGAGGGGATGTCCAGAAAGGCCAGCCGTTCGCCAAGAAACCCTTCTACTGCGACCTCATTGGCCGCGTTCAGGATAGTAGGTGCCGTCCCGCCAGTTTGCAAGGCCTGGCAGGCCAATTTGAGCGCGGGAAAGCGGATGAGATCTGGGGCTTCAAACTGCAAAGTTCCGACACTTGTAAGGTCCAGTTTCTCTACTTTGCTATCCATTCGGTCTGGCCAGTTCAATGCGTATGATATTGGCGTGCGCATATCTGGCGAACCCAATTGTGCCAGCACCGATCCATCAACATAGGAAACCAGACTGTGAACAACCGATTGTGGGTGAATAACCACATCAATCTGATCCTTGGAAACAGGGAATAAATGCCAGGCCTCAATAACTTCGAGCCCCTTATTCATCAGGGTTGCAGAATCGACCGAGATCTTGCGGCCCATATCCCAATTCGGGTGCTTTACAGCCTGAGCTGGTGTCACACATGACATTGCCTCAAGGGGTGTGGTTCGAAACGGTCCCCCAGAGGCGGTGAGCGTGATTTTCTCTATAGATTCGGGATGATCAAAATCAAACACCTGATAGATGGCATTGTGCTCTGAATCGACAGGCAGCAGGCGGGCGCCTGACTTGCTGACTTCGGACATGAATAATTCACCTGCGCAGACCAAACACTCCTTGTTGGCCAAGCCGATGGTGGCCCCTCGCCGTACAGCCTCCAACGTTGGCGCCAGACCTGCGGCCCCAACGATCCCTGCCATGACAAAGTCTGATGGGTATTGGGCGGCTTCACGCAAGCCCAACTCGCCCGCAGCGACCTGGATGTCGGTATCTGCCAGGGCTTGCCGCAAATCGTCTTCAAGGTGGCTTTGGCCAATAACGGCCAGCTTGGGATTGAACTGTCTTGCCTGTTGCGCCAGCAGCGCAACGTTCGAATGGGCAGTCAAGGCAACGACATCAAAGTCATTCGAATGATGTGCTACCAGGTCCAAAGTACTGCACCCGATGGATCCTGTGGACCCTAAGATTGTAACAGATTTACTCATACCGTTCTCAACGCTCCTGACGTTTGTGATGCGCCTTTTAGCCGTTGAGGGCAAGAAAGTTGGGCCATAGCCACAGCGCACCAACCAGTACAGGGAGGGTAAAAAGTAAGCTGTCAATGCGGTCCAAAACACCACCATGGCCCGGAATGATGGCGCCGCTGTCTTTGACCTTGAAATGGCGCTTCACGAGGGATTCGATGATGTCACCCAATTGTGACCATAAGGCCAGGCCAATACCGGCCCCAATCAAGACCTGGTTCCCGGCGATATTCAAATAACCGCCTGCAAGCCACGAGACCAAACAGGCAGTAAGGGCGCCGCCGATTAAGCCCGCCCACGTTTTGTTGGGACTTGCCTTCGGGACAAGTTTCGGCCCGCCGATCAGAGAACCTGCAAAATAGGCACCAATATCCATCGCCCAAATGATGAATAAAATCCAGACAACGGCTTCCCAACCGTAGACGTCCTGCATCCATACAATGCTAAGGATCGCCAAGCCGATATAAAGTTGTCCCCAGACAGCCCAGATAAAGCGCTTGTGTTGTGCCAGCGAGATCAAGCCACATGTCATGGCACCCAGCACAATAATGACCAGGCTGATCAGGCCCTCGTCCAATTGATAGGCGGTCAGAGAAGCCAGGAATATCACCACATTAGTCGTTGTCAGGCTGAGGGTTTTGACCCCGGCCATATTGTTCCACTCATACATGCCGATCGAACCAATGACACAGGCCAGCGCTGCCAGCCATAATTCGCCACCATAGACGGCAGCAAGGGCAATCGGCGCCATGATAAGTGCCGATGCGATACGGAGGAGAAGTTGTCGGGGTATCAGACCTTTTGTCACGCCTGATCGATCAGTTCTCGCGGGCGCCAAATCGGCGTTCCCTGCTCGCATAAGTATCAATGGCCGTCGCAAGGGCCTTTTTGTCGAAATCGGGCCAATATTCGTCGATGAATATCAGTTCCGCATAGGCAGATTGCCACAAGAGGAAATTGCTCAGACGTTGTTCGCCGCTGGTTCGTATCAAAAGATCAGGATCCGGAATATCCTTTGTATACATATGGTTAGATATCATCTTTTCATCTATATCATCGGGATCCATGTCCCCACATTTAACGGCTTTTGCGATGCGTCTTACGGCCTCTACAATTTCTGCCTGACTACCATAATTAAGCGCAACGGAAAGAACCATGGCTGTGTTGTCTTTGGTGGCATTCTCGCCCTCGTCGATCAGCTGGCAGATATCTTCGGCCAGGCCGCGACGGTCACCAATAATGCGCAACCGAACGTTCTTTTCATCCAGCTCTTTGATTTCACGGCGCAAATAAATTCGCAACAGGCCCATCAAATCATCGACTTCGTCGGCCGGGCGCTTCCAGTTTTCTGATGAAAACGCATAGATAGTCAAATATTGAATGCCCATTTCGCGGCAAGCCGTAACTGTTCGCCTGACCGCCTCGGCCCCTTCACGATGACCGGCAGCGCGCGGTAGATGGCGTTGCTTGGCCCATCGGCCATTGCCATCCATAATGATGGCAATGTGTCGAGGCAGCTTCGTGTCTGCGATATCAACAGGGGCTTCAAGCATTAGACTTGCATAATCTCCACTTCCTTGGTGGCCAGGGATTTGTCAATTTTGGCGATGGTGGAGTCTGTCATTTCTTGAATTTCGTCACCATAGAATTTGTGGTCGTCCTGGCTCATTTCGCCATCTTTTTCCATTTTCTTGAGGCCATCCATGCCATCGCGGCGGACGTTGCGGACGGCGATACGGGCCTGTTCAGAATATTTACCCGCGATTTTCCCCAGCTCGACACGACGTTCTTCATTCAACTCGGGGATGGGGATGCGAATCAATTGCCCTTCGACAGCGGGATTCAGCCCCAGGCCCGAATTTCGAATGGCCTTTTCGACAGACTGTACCAGCGACTTGTCCCACACTTGTATGCCAATCAAACGCGATTCCGGTACGCTGACAGTGGCTATCTGGTTCAGCGGGGTCGCAGCGCCATAGGCGTCTACGATAATGGGGTCTACCAGCGAGACCGAAGCCCGGCCGGTACGGAGACCGCCAAAATCGCGCTTCAACACATCGACCGCGCCTTCCATGCGGCGCTGCAAGTCGTCTAGATCTGGTTCTTCTGCCATTTTGTTATCCGTGTCTCGTTGTAAAGGTGCCCTCGCCCGCCAGCACCTGGCCGTTCCCGCCTTCTGTGCTGATTGCCCAGCTTTTTATAGTGATTGCACAGACAAGGATTGGTAATTCGTTTTCCCCAGCCAATGTTATGGCAGAGGTGTCCATCACTTTCAAATCTTGTGACAGCACATCCACATAAGAAAGTTCGGAATAGACCGTTCTATGCACCAATTGCGGCCATAATGTGAAAACCTGAACAAAAAGAAACCCCGGCCCATGTCGATGGGTCGGGGTCACCATACACTATCGTGTATAAAAACTATAAGCCTGTTCAGTGTGACAGCGCTATTTTTCAACTGAAGAAATACCGAAATTAGCTTTTGTGCAAAAGGTATTAGCTACCTGCTACTGCAGCCACTTCGGCGGCGAAGTCTTCTTTCTTTTTTTCGATGCCGTCACCCAAAATAAAGCACTCGAAACCTGTGATTTCGATCGAGGCACCCAGTTCTTTTGCCTGGGCTTCGACGATCTCACTGACCTTGCTTTCGCCATCAATGACCCAGGTTTGGGACAACAGCACAGATTCTTCAAAGAATTTACGCATGCGACCTTCGACCATCTTTTCGATGATGTTTTCTGGGCGGCCGCTGTCTTTGGCCTGCTGGATCAGGAATTCGCGTTCGTGCGCAACCGCTGCTGGGTCCATGTCACCTTCATTAATCGCCACGGGATGAGCCGCAGCAATGTGCATGGCGATTTGCTTGCCAAAAGCTTCCAGGGCTTTTGTATCACCATCAGACTTGAGTGCGACCATAACGCCGATTTTGCCAAGGCCATCTGCGACGGCGTTATGAATATAATTGCCGATGGCACCTGGGGATACCGACAGTCGAGCAATCCGACGCAGGTTCATATTTTCGCCAATTGTGGCGATCATATGGGTCAGCTGTTCTTCAACATTGCGGCCATCTTCAGGATAGGCAGCTGATTTGACGGTATCCAGGTCGCCACCCTGTGCCGTTGCAATAGAGGCAATCGTGCTGACGAAGTTTTGGAAAATGTCATTGAGGGCTACAAAGTCAGTTTCAGAGTTCACTTCAACAATGGAGGCAATGCCGCCATCAACATGAATACCGATCAGTCCTTCGCTGGCAATACGGCCAGACTTTTTGGCCGCTGTAGACAGGCCCTTTTGACGCAACCAATCTATGGCTGCGGCAATGTTGCCGTCTGTTTCGGTCAGGGCCTTTTTACAATCCATCATGCCAGCGCCAGAGGCTTCACGTAGTTCCTTGACCAGGGATGCGGTAATCGTTGCCATTTCTAATCCTTCTCTCTTCTAGGATTGGCGCTTATTTAGTGGTTTTTTCGGTTTCGGCTTCTGTTCCTTTTTCCGGTGCTGCTTCTGCTTCAGCAGGGGCTTCAACCTCGGCGGTAGCCTCCTCAGCAGCGGGTGCAGCTTCTTCAGCAGCAGCTTTGGCTTCAGGGGCAGCTTCCTCGGTGGCAGCTTCCTTGGCAGGTGCTTCAACCTCGGCTGTAGCCCCCTCAGAAGCGGGTGCGGCTTCTTCAGCAGCAGCTTCTACTACAGGCAGTTCTTCGACCGATGGCTCTTCGGAGGCGCCCAAATCAACACCACTGTTGACCATTTCCTGCTGGATGCCGTCAAGCACAGCACTGGCAACGTAATCGCAATACAAGGTGATGGCGCGACTAGCGTCATCATTGCCTGGGATCGGGAAATCGATGCCCTTGGGGTCACTGTTTGTATCCAGGATAGCGGCGACGGGAATGCCAAGGTTATTGGCTTCGTGCACGGCGATGGCCTCTTTGTTTGTATCGATGACAAACAGAATGTCAGGCAGGCCGCCCATTTCCTTGATGCCGCCCAAAGAGCGGTTAAGCTTGTCGAATTCGCGGGTCATCTGCAGACGTTCTTTTTTTGTCTTGCCAGAATTGTCGCCTTCAAGCTGGGATTCCAGGTCCTTCAATCGCTTGATGGACTTTGAGATCGTTTCCCAATTGGTCAACATGCCGCCGAGCCAACGGTGGTTTACGTAGTACTGGCCACACTTCGCCGCAGCTTCCGCGACAATAGGTGATGCCTGGCGCTTGGTGCCAACGAACAATACGCGTCCACCCGCAGCTGTGATATCGCGGACAGCGACCAGCGCGCGGTGAAACAGCGGAACTGTCTCAGAAAGATCAATGATGTGAACCTTGTTGCGTGCGCCAAAAATAAATGGCGACATCTTGGGGTTCCAGCGGTGGGTTTGGTGACCAAAGTGAACGCCAGCTTCTAAAAGCGAGCGCATCGAAATATCAGGCAATGCCATGCTATTTATCCTTTACCGGTTGTGCCTCCGCGGAGAGTGATCACCTTATGGTGACACCGGATCGATTGTACCCATATGGGGCACAACCGCGTACCGCGTGCGTGATGGGAGCCGATGTATAAAGTTTACGGCACCGATGCAAGCTCTTTAGCGGCTTACATTGAATTTAGTTTTGAAGGGTGACTTTTCTGCCAGCTTTTGCTGCTCTGATTATGGGCTCTATTTGTGGGCGGCCCGCTCAATTGATTCTTCAGTCAAATTATAGCCGGCCTCGGCAGGTATCTTCAGCACACCGTCTTCGATGGTTGGCAGGACCGTGACGACAGTATCATTACGGGCGGCTTCAAGCGCATCAGCCACAACGGTCTGACGGCCCAACTTTTCGATATTGAGGCGCGTTGGGAACACAATTTCACGGACTTTGGCGGCTTCGTCCTTCAGCGCCTGGGATGGGCTGATCCAAATGGAATCGACAGATTCATTGCCGTCGTGTTCGGCTTTATGGTCCACGGGCGCACTGGTGACATAAAACATTGTGTCGTATCGCCGTGTTGCCCCCGTTGGCGTGATCCAATGAGCGAAAGGCACCAGAGCATCAACGGCCAGTTCCAGGTTTTCTACGTTGGCCAATTCGTTGATCGTCATGTCGGCGTTGTCCACCTTTTTGCGATAAGCCTCGGCAATCTGGTGGCGGCGTTCATTGGTGATATAGGTGGTTTCGCCTTTATTGCGGGCCAATAGTAGGCCACTTTCTTCAAACACCTCGCGAATGCCGGCGATCCGCTGTGGCATGTCATCTGCAGTAAAACCTGCGGGTAGATTGTCGGCGCTAACACCTGCATCGTCGGCATCAACTTTGCCGCCAGGAAACACAACAGCACCGCCCATGAACTTCATGTCGCGGTGACGCTCTACCATCAGCACTTCCATTTCGTCGGGGCGATCCCGCAGTAATAGAATGGTCGCGGCGAGAGGGACATTGTCGGTCATGGTACTTCCTTAGAATTATATCTCTTGGATGTCAGCAATGCCCGGGACCATGTCGAGATTGTCCAGCATCTGTGGTGTGATCGCGTATCGACGGTCCAGAGTCAACTCGACTGTCCTTTTGGGATCTTCCAGGTCCAGCACTAGATGTACCAACCCATTGCCTCGGGTGCCCTTGTCCAGAACCTGGTTGATTTCGGTTAGGGGTTTGTCATTGTTGACAACGATGCGCAGACCGGCACTGGCATTGGCCACGACCGATTGCAGCGACCGAACGGACTGAGCAACCATTTTGGGGGTGTCGTCTTCCATGCGGGCTTCGACAGAAATGACGACGGATGAATTGACTTCTAACAGGTCTCGCGACGCTTCGAGTGTTTGTGAAAACAAAGTGACTTCAAAAGACCCCGTGGAATCTGACAGCTCTAAAAAGGCGTAGGCGCGCCCACGCTGCGATTTGCGCTCTTGCACCTTCGAAATGATGCCTGCCAGTTGAAAGCTCGAGGCCCCTTTTTGCATGCGCAATGAGGCGTCTGCCCAGGTCAGGACGTTTTGCTGTGTCAGCGCGCGTTTTGATGCATCCAATGGATGCGAGGTTAAATAAAATCCCACTGCAATAAATTCCTGCTGCAATTTTTCCATTTTGCTCCAGTCGCGGGATTCCACCATGGGCAACACGTCGTTATGTGGTGTTCCCGAATCGTCGCCAAACAGGTTGTTCTGGTCGGACTCGCGTTCTCGTGTGGCGGCATTGGCGTG
>SMVA01080431.1_pt1 | contig 20357 bp, 19 predicted proteins | sample 2456451 | NCBI WGS metagenome assembly SMVA01 (sample SAMN11095933, study PRJNA526329) | marine sediment metagenome | biome: Marine sediment; feature: Surficial sediment; material: Deep marine sediment; isolation source: Hadal surficial sediment | place: Pacific Ocean | collected 2014-05 | depth... | reverse complement strand
TGGCCCTAAAGATAAGATCACCAACGATGGGATGATAAAATCTTATATCTCCCTCACCCTTGCCCCATTTTTTATCTCCCCCAACACCCATATATTCTCCTAAGAGAGAAATATATAAACCTTTTGTTGGCTCAAAGAGGTTGTTCCTGGCATCGCGAAGTAGTGTGACCTGCAGACCTGATGATAATCCGTTTTCAACATCAGGATCGATGGTTGGATTGCTAATTTCTTTTAGTTGTAGGTCCTCGTAGAGGTAACTAAAATAGAGTCTAGTGTAATCAAAGATAGGATAACCAATTCTTAAGTCTCCCCCCTTTTTCTTGTAACGATAACTTCTACTTTGGTTGTCATCTTGTGAGAAGAGGTCAAAACCAAATACCCATTTTGTATCTAGCGCGTAAGGTTCAGTGAAGTTAATGTTAAAAGAGCTGGTTTTTTTGGAATAGTTGGCAGAGACCGCAAGGCTTTGCCCCAGTCCTAGAAAGTTGTTTTGCGAGACGGAACCCTGGAAGAAAAAACCTGAGGCGGTGGAATAACCAGCACCGAGGGAAATTTGCCCCGTATTTCTCTCTTTAACGGTAATCTCCACATCAATAACATCATCTCGATCCGCACGATTCACCGTATTAAAAACGATGCCTTTGGGATCAAAGTAGCCTAAACGCTGAACATTTTCTTTGGATATTCGAAGATCGGTCCCGCTAAATTTGGCCCCTTCTCTTATTTTCAACTCTCTTCGTATAACCTTATCTCGGGTCTTGGTATTTCCTAAAATCTTAATTTTTCCAATATAGGCAATCTTCCCTTTTTCAAAGGAAAACTGTACGTCGACCTTATTTTCACCAGGGACTATTTGCAGTGTTCGCAGGACGTTAGCAAAAGCATAACCTTCGTCTTGAAAAACCTCTGTGAGTCTGATGATATCTCTCCTTAGAAGTTCTTCCGAATAGACTTCATTCTCCTTAAGTTTAATTTTGGATCTAAGCTCACTCTCGGAAAAAAGGTCATTCCCTTCAAAGTAAATATTGTTAATTTTAAACATTGGGCCTTCATTGATCTTGATGGAGATGAAAACCCACTTTTTATCTTCTGAAACAGTAATTTCCGGAGAACCAAGATTTATCTGCAGATAACCTTTGGTTTTATAGAAAAACTTAATCCGTTCAACATCGGTATTAAAATTAAACTCTTTAAAACTTCCTGACCCGGTGAGAAAAGAAAAGAGAGATTCTTCTCGGGTTTCCATGATCCCCTTCAACTCATTATCAGAGAAGGCCACGTTGCCGAGAAACTCAATCCTTTTAACGCGAATCTTATCGAATTCATCGATTTGAAAAACAAGCTCGACGTTATCTTCAGAAACTTTAATCAATTGATAATTAACTGCAGCAAGAAAGTATCCCTTTTCCTCATAAAATTTTTGAAGGGCGCCAAGATCTCTTTTAATCTGATTTACGTCTAATATAGAGAAGTCTTTGGTTTTTATCTGTTCAAGCAGCTCATCATCATCGAGATCAAAGTTACCATCAATAGAAATCCTCGTAATAATAGGTCTTTCTTTGACCACAAAGAGCAGGATGTTTTTGCCTTTTACCACTTTGTGCTCTGCTTCGATAGAATCAAAATATTTTAGGGAATAAATAGTTTTTAGATCTTCTTGTAGCAGATAATTATCAAGTTCCATGCCGGGACGAGAGCCAATCTTTTCTAAAATGGCCTCTTTCTCTACCCGCTTTAGGCCCTTGATCTCAACCTTATCAATTTTAAATAAAATTTTTCTCGGACCTAAATCATCGGCGGCAAATCCCAAAAAGGAAAAAAAGAAGGACAATAGAAAAATGAATTTTATGAATCCAAGGTTCGGGGTGGCCTTCAAATTATTGATCCTCTTCAAAATACTTGTATGAACCTTCAACATGGCCCAACGATGAGTCTTAGAACGAAAAAATCTACCAGTAAACCCACGAACTTAAAAGTGAATTAGTCCCTTAAAATGCCATCTTTCAAAAAGAATTTAAAAGGAAATTGGCAAGCAACGCTATCATTATGCGTTACTACTACTAGAGTCGACCCATATTTTTCTGCTAATTCTTTAATTAGGGAAATAACCTTATCAGAGTTAGTCGAATCAAGATTACCTGTAGGTTCATCGCATAACAATAATTTAGGTTTTAAAGACAAGGCACGAATTATATTTATTCTTTGCTGCTCACCACCGGATAACTCATAGGGAAATTTCTTTAAGCAATGAGTAACTCCTAAGTGATCAGCAATGGTTAGAACTTCCTCTTTAACCTGCTTATTGGTAAATCCCCCTATTCTGCTGGGAAGTAAAATATTTTCTAAGCAATTCATGGAGGGGAGCAAAAAATGAAATTGAAAAACAAATCCCACATTAGTGTTTCTATAATGGGCCAATTTCTCATCGCCAAATAAAGCGAGATCTTCTCCGGAAAAAAGAATCTTTCCACTACTCGGTTGATCTAAACCACCCATTAAGTAAAGTAGCGTTGATTTCCCGGAGCCCGAGGCACCTTGGATAACATAATGGGCATCTTGCTCTAATTTCATGGAAACATTTTTAAGAGCGTCAAAACGGCCATAACTTTTTTTAATATCTGTTAGTTCAATAAAAGAGCTCATGCAAATTCCTTCCTTAGGCCCTCAAGGATCGGCCTTTTTCTAAGGCGGATATAACCTGCGCCAAAAACTAGTAAAAGCCAAACCAGTGCCAGGCCAAAAACCAATATATAATCCTTACTGGTAAGTAAAATATTTAATCTTCCCAAATGATAAATTTCTCCGGGAACTTTAAAAATGGAAACATACGTTAATAGATAATTAAAAAAAGCGACTAGTAAAACAGAAAGGCCGCAGGATACAAACCAAACCCCTGTGATAATGGTGAGCCATATTCCTAAAAGTTTTCTTTGATTTAGGCCAAGGGCGCGAAGGAGAAAGATCTCTTGGGATTTTTTTTCATTTAGAAAAATAATGAAGGCCAAGACATTAAAAACCGAAATAACAACCACCAATTGAAAAATCAGGCCAATTAAGATCTTCTCCACCTCAACGGCCTCAAGCAGAGAGCCAAATTCATGCCAAAAGGTTTTTACCCGGAAGCTTCCGCCTAAGCTTTCACTTAGCTCAAAACGGGCCTCTTCAAGATCTTTTCCTGGGATATTAAGGGTCACCACATTGATTTTATCACCGACATTAATCAGTTTTTGCAATACGGATTGAGCTATATAAATAATGCGTAAATCCTTTTCATAAATGCCATGGGAAAAGATTTGCCCAACTCGAAAACTTTTTAAATCGGGCAGTCCCTTAACTGCCCTGTTCCCTTTAGATAATGCCAAGATAAGATCATCCCCAACCACAAGTCCCATAACTGTGGCCAACTGATGGCCTATGGCCACTTCCCCCTTACCTAACTTTATTTTTTCACCGGTTATTTTTTCAAAGGTGGTGAAGTGAATCCCTTTAACCAAGACCCCTTTTGAAATTTCACTACTCACCACGAAGCCTTCTGTCTGCAAAATGCTGGTGTGGTCCATCTCCTTAAGAATATCTTTTATTTTTTGATCGAACTTAAAGGGCCCTCTAACAGAATAAAAGTAGAGGTCTCCTATAGATTGTTTCAGGCCTTTTTTTAAGGAATGCTCAAAGCCATCCATGATACCAATAGTGGCGAGAATGACAGAGATGGAGAAGGCCAAACCGGCAACTACACCCACGATAAATCGCTTGATGGTTTTTTCTGTAAAAAAAATGTTGAATATAGAGCTAAACATTAACTAACTTTCCACCTTAAAAACGCTTCCATAAAAGGATCTAAGTCCCCATCTAAAACCTTGTCGGGATTTCCTACTTCATGGCCTGTTCTATGGTCTTTAACCATTTTATAAGGATGGAGAACATAGGACCTAATTTGTGCTCCCCAACCAATATCTGACTTGGAATCTTCAATCTTTTGGTTTTCTTTTCGTTTTTTCTCCATCTCAAAATCATAGAGTCTAGAGCGCAAAACCTTAAAGGCCTGTGCCTTATTCTGCACTTGTGATCTCTCATTTTGACAGTTTACTACAATACCTGTTGGCATATGAGTTATCCGTACTGCTGAGTCAGTGGTGTTAACAGATTGTCCACCGGCCCCGCCAGCGCGAAAGACATCAATTCTGATATCTTTATCTTGTATGTCAATTTCGATACTGTCATCAATCTCCGGAGAGACAAAGATGGAGGCAAAGCTCGTATGCCTTCTAGCAGCAGAATCGAAGGGGGATATCCTAACCAGTCTGTGAACCCCGGTCTCAGATTTTAAAAACCCGTAGGCAAAGTTTCCTTCAATAAATAAAGTGGCAGATTTTATTCCCGCCCCATCGCCGGCCTGATAATCGATTTGGGAAACTTTAAACTTTTTAGCTTCCGCCCATCTTACAATCATCCGGTAAAGCATTTCCGCCCAATCATAGGACTCGGTTCCTCCCGCCCCGGCGTTAATTGAGACAATGGCATTGTTTGGGTCGAGCTCACCAGAAAGCAGCAGCTGTTTTTCCGTATTGTTACACTGATCCACTAATTTATCGAAAACAAGTAGAGATTCTTGCGCGGATTCAACGTCGCCTTCTTCGGCAAATTCCATCAAGGTGACCCAGTCGTCGTATAACTCTTGCAAAGAGGAAAAATTATCTATGGTATCTTGTAAAATGGATTTTTCTTTAGAAATTTTAGTGGCATTATCTGTGTCGGACCAAAAGCCCTCTACTGCCTCTAACTTGATAATATCTTCTATTCTTTCCTGTTTTTTTTCAATTTCAAAGTGACCTCCTGAGAAGGTCTAATCTTTCAGAGAATTCTTTTTTCTGACTTTTATTTTCACCGATTTTAATTTTTAATGATTCTTCCATTTTTTCAGCCTAATTTAAAAAGGTTTTCTTTACCAGCTTTTCTTCTAAAGAGAACATCAACTTTTCTTCTTTTTCCCCTATCTCATGATCATACCCATAGAGATGGAGTAGGCCATGGATAAATAAGTGAATAATTTCCCTTTCAAGTGATATATTAAATTCTCTCGCCTGTTTCGCTGCTACTTCTTTACAGATAAAAATATCCCCTAAATTTATTAAGCCCTGCGGCACAAATTCCTTGTGCCCTTTTCTGAGAGAGGAATAAATAGGAAAAGAGAGTACATCTGTTATGTTATCCTTATGTCTATATTGCCTATTTAAAGACCTGATTTTTTTAACCCCGCAAAATACCAGGGATATCTCTGCCAATTGATCTTTTCCAAACAGCTTCTGAGAGGCCATAAGGGCACTTTTTAAATTATTTAGCAGGCGTTTTTTCCCCAAAAGGGAGCTAGATCTCCCGGTATCCTTAAGATAAAGGTTAATTTTTGGGGTGTTTATTTTTCTTTTCATTGCCGCTATAAGTAATATAGGAGCTATTATATGACAAATCCAGAATATAAAAGATTAAAAGAAGTAATTGAAATGCTTCGCCACCCAGAAAAGGGTTGTCCATGGGACCTCAAACAGACGCATGAAAGTCTACTTAAATATCTGCTTGAGGAATCTTACGAATTTATCAATGCCGTAGAGACCCAAGATTTTAACCATATGAAAGAAGAATTGGGAGATATCCTGCTGCAAGTCCTACTACATGCAAATATTGCCAGAGAAGCAGGTCATTTTGATATGGAAGCAGTTTGCGAAACTCTGGCCGACAAGATGGTTCACCGGCATCCCCATGTCTTCAAAGATGGAGAAGGAACGTCCTCGGTGGAAGAAGTCCTCACCAACTGGGATAAATTAAAAGAAGAGGAAAAGGGAAAAAAAGAAAGAGAAATTGATCATTCCTACTTAATGTTTCCAGCGCTCCATAGTGCCTTAAAAATAGGCAAAAAGACTGAAAAAATAGGTTTTGACTGGGACGATCCCACTCAGGTTACTTATAAGGTGGAAGAAGAGTGGCAGGAACTCAAAGAGGAAGTCCTACCTACTACGAAAAACAAAGCGCGAGTAGAGGAAGAATTCGGTGATTTTTTATTCTCCATTGTTCAACTAGGTAGACATCTCGGCATTGACTCAGAAAAGGCCCTCCGCGCGGCCAATAGAAAATTTATAAAAAGATTCAACCAAATGGAAGACCTGATAAAGGCAGCTGATAAGAAATTTTTGGAAATGAATCAAGCGCAGATGGATGTATATTGGGATCAGGCAAAAAAAATGGAAAAAGCTGGTGTATAAATTAAAACCCGAGTTTATTCGCCTAAATGAAACCAACAGATTGTACAAACTGAAAACTCCCGTGATCGGACTTACTGGTGGTGTTGCCACGGGAAAATCCACGGTAACTAAAATGCTTCGAGAGTTTGGCATGCCCGTAATCGAAGCTGATAAACTGGTCCATAAAATCTATGCCCAGGACTCTTCCCTGGAATTTATAAAGACCAATTTCCCCGCTGCTATAAAAAAAGACAAAATTGATTTTCCCGCTCTGAGAAAACTTTTTTTTGAAAGTGGAGATAATCAAAAAAAAATTGAAAAGTTTATTTACGCCCAACTTGAAACCGAGTTCCTTTTGGCCGCAGATAAGTTTAAAGGCATGGACTTTTTAATCTATGATGTGCCACTACTATTTGAAAAAAAGTTAAACACTTTAGTGGATACTTCTGTTTGTGTTTATGCAGGCCTAGAAATCCAAATCACTCGCATGATGGAAAGAGATAATATCGAAAAAGAGTTGGCGCTAAAAATGATTCAAACTCAAATTGATATAGATGATAAAAGAGATATGTCTGATTGGGTTATTGAAAATGGTGGGCCACTTAAAAATTTAGACAGCGAGCTGAATAAATTTATCGAACACCTCTTTAGGAAATAGGTGGATGCTCAAATAAAGTTTGCGTTCTTTTAGTCACGGTCTCCATGTCTTTTTGAAACTCATAAAAATCCCTAATGGCCTTCACCAACCGATCATCTCCTTCACTCATTTTGCCCACTAAACTGGAAAAATTAGAACTTACCTTATTAAAGGCATTTTTAATGTCTAATAGACCTTCCTTAAAATCGTTTAATCCTTCTAATTGATGTCCTCCAAGAGTAATTTCCAATTTTGAGGTGACCACTTCAATACCAATCATCAAATGGTTGAACTCATCTAATTTATATCCCCTGGTTTCCTGCAACTCCTTTATCACAGGTCTAAGCTCAATTAGTTTACCCAGAACCTTTCTATTTTCATTTACCACACCACTAGTTTCTTCCATGCTTGAATACATAAGTTCTGTTTTTTTCAAAAACTCTTTTAATCGATTTAAAAGCTCCCCTACCTGCTCTTCCACCACACCCCGATTTTCCACATTGTTGATGAGAGTATTTTTTATTTCAGAAATCTTCTTAAAACCCTTGGTTTGAATCGAAGAGTTCTCTTTTACCAGGGTTTTTAAATCTGCTTTTATTTTAATTTCATCGTAAAGATTCCCTTCCATATTTTGAACCTCTTTTAAAAGTTCATCTCTTTGATGACCGATATTCTTATCTAAATCTTTAAATTTCGACAACAGCCCGTCTATACAGGCCACATGAAAGTCCTTCTCAATGGATTTAAGTAATTTACCATTAAATCTATTTGAAGTTAAGGCATCCAGTGAGCGATTTATAGGGCCCACGATTGATTTAGTTTGTTCCGACAAGGTTTCTTGCAATGATTTCAGAGGATAAAAGAAAATGACAATGTTTTTATTTTTCCCTTCTCCGTTGGGGGTAACATACATTTCATAGGGGATCGATTCACTGCCAGTTTTAACCTGTATTTGATAAATTCCTGCCAGGTTTTTACCGGCAGCGATTAAGACCGGATCATTTTCTCCTAGATTGGTAAATGTCTGCAGAAAATCCCACGTGATATTTTTTTTATCTTCTTTGATTTCCCATTCTTTATAAAATAGATTGTTGGCCCAAACTAAAAGCAAATTTGAATCTAGTAAAATGGCCGGGAAGGGCAGGGTTTCTTGAAATATCAGTCCTAGGTTTATCCTTTTTTCCAAATATACCTGAACTTTAGCAAGCTCTTCGTTAAAAGCGGGAGTGAAATGTTTTATCCCTCCTTTCTTCTGGTAGATGAGCTTCTCTTTTACAAAATCAAGTAAATATTTCTCCAGGTATTTCTCATCCTTTTCAATTCCCAGACGATTGATCCATATACCAATTACCCAGGAAAGAAAAAGGAAAATAACCATAACGCTGAGTGAGCCAAAAAGGTATTTTATCCGATTCTCATACTGGATTTTTTTGAAGGAAATGCTTATCATTAAGTTTTTTATCCATCCATTAAAGCTTTTATCTAAGATCTTTAAGGACTTCTTTAATTCATTTTGTTTTTTAATATAATTATTAAGCATTTTTGTTTCAGTTTTAAAATCGCCCAGTTTAGAGAAGATATGTTCTTTAAACTCTGGTTTCAAACCAGAAGAGCGGGTAATTCTTTCCATCTTTTTAAGATGCCTCCCAGTATTTGCCAAGAGATGAGGGATTTTTTTAAGCGTCCAGGATCTTCTTTTTTCTGGAAAAGAACGGGCCAAAAGCCTACTGGAAATCCTCGTAAGACTTTTCCAGTTGTTCTCTTTTACAAAACTGTGAAGTCCTACCATTTTCCTTTTTAGCACAAGTAAAACCGAGGAGAGCTCCGGAAAGGAAAGGAGCTCATTTAATTTCCTACTGTTATCTTTTATTAATCTATTAAGTTGCTCGTCCCTCTGGGTTAGTTTTGAGATATGCAAGATATCTGATTCAAAATTTCCGATTGCTTTAACTGCGCTTCGTATCTTATTTTGTTCTAAAAGAACTCTTAAACTTTTTATGTCATTTCGCTTAGATACACTTTGCGCTGTAATATCGGCCTCAAAGATGGAGGTCACATTTTCAAAATTTAAAAATCCCTTCGACCAGAAAAAAACAATACTCACACTTAAAGAGATGGTGAGTATTAAAAGTATGGAGGAATGATAAATCCCATCAAATTTAAATCTTTTTAACTTCATATTGAAAACCCAATGAAAAATTAGTTGATTATCTAATTTTATTATTGGGCGGGGTGAAAAAGGAAGTTAAATGAAGCAGAGTTAAAGGGTATACTATTAGACCGTATCACCTTCGGCCAAACACTTTAGTTTGGCCTTTAACTTCATAATGGCCTGGGTATGAAGTTGAGAGACTCGTGATTCGGTGACATTTAAAACCTGTCCAATCTCTTTTAAATTTAGATCCTCAAAGTAATACAGGGATAAAACAAGTCTTTGTTTTTCAGGAAGGGTGCTAATACCCTCTTTAATCTTCTCTTGAGCATTTTTAAAATTTACCGCGGTAAATGGATTGGTAGAGCGGTTATGCTCCGTAACCCCCGCCAAAAGCTTTTTATCACCCCTATTAAAAGAGGCGGCATCATCAATATTTAAGAGGGAGATGGACTTTGCCTTATTTATCAGATCGTAAAATTCATCTTGAGTTACCTGTAACTCCTCACACATCTCCTCATCCGTGGCCGGACGCCCCTTTTGGGATTCTAGCTTCCTGTAGGCACGCTCAACTAGCTTTGCCTTCTCACGAATAGATCTTGGCACCCAATCTTGCGCCCGAAGCTCATCTAATATGGCCCCCCTGACTCTAAATTCGGCATAGGTCTTAAATTTATTATCCCTGGTGGGGTCAAATTTTTTGATTGCATCCATTAGGCCGATAACCCCGCAAGAAATTAGGTCATCTAATTCAATATTTGAGGGCAACCGGGCGGCAATTTTTTGCGCTATATACTTGATCAAAGGGGCATATTCAATGATTATTTGATCTTTTACCTTGGGATCTAGGGTACATCGGTAGTCTTTTAGGTTTTTTAGCTTCTTAGATAGAGAGGACATTTAGCACTCCTTGCGTATTTTTAAGGCCTTAAGTATTCTTCCTTGAACCGGCCTTCCTCTATATTACTTTCGGTGAATTTGGTTAAAATTTTACTTAAATTTTTATGAATACCAGAGCACTTATCATTTAATAATCCATCAAAATTATCTGTGTCTTTTGTTTCCCTAAAAACCCAGCCTAAAACATGCAATTTTAGATCGAGAAAATTTTTAGTGGTATCGCTTAATACTTGAACTATTCTCTTGTATTGGGTAAACGAACTCACCATATTTAACAAAATATGATTTTCCCTTATACCAAAATTATTTTTAAGGATCTTCATCAAAGAATAAGCATCTGTAAGAGAGGATTTGTCCGGATTTAAAATTACAAACCGATAATCGCTATAGGCATTTAAAGTGAGGATATCTTTACTCAGCCCTGCAGGACAATCAAGAAAAATAAAATCGTAATGATCTTCTTTTTCAAGTAGCAGATCAATAAGAAATTTTTCTAATTGGATATTTCCCGAAAAAATATCCATGTTTCCACTACATCCTGGCAATAAATGGAAATGTCCCTGTTTATACAGACAATCTTCAAAAGATATTTCCTGGTGTACTAATTTGGCAAAGTTATTGTTTAACGGAATGCCAAGCTTGATTGAAGTATTGGAAAGATTGTAATCACAGTCCACAAGCAGGACTTTGTATCCCCTATCCGACAGAATCTTGGACATTTTAATAGCTATGGAGGTTTTCCCTACTCCCCCTTTTCCACTAGCGATGGAGATAGTGTGAGTCCGGCCCAGTTTTCTTTTTTCTTTTAAGCAATCATCTTGAAATTTATTCTGCGATAAAAGCCAATTCCTAGCTATTTTCTCTGACATCCTGTCTCCAATTTGTTCAATTATCAAATTTAAAAAGTCCCGCAAGTATCCGCTCTGGTGAGGCCGCCTCAATATCATCTGGAATCGTTTCCCCGGTACCAAAGAATTTAAATGGAATCTCAGGAAAATTAATTGCCAAATTAAAAAGCGGGCCAAAGCTCATACAAAGATCAAGATGGGCCACCGTAATTCCATCTATATATTCCCGGTACTTGGTCAAAACCTTCCTATTATAGGTCTCAGAATGGATAGAAGAAATATTAACTAGTACCTCAAAACTTGGAAATAATCTTTTTAAGGCCTCGATGACATTTTTTGAGTCATTTAATTCCTTTGTTTCCACCTTGTAATCAATAAAAACAGACCTTTTCTGTTCCAAGGCCTTTCGACATTCAGAGACAATGTTCGTTATTCCGCTGGCATGACAGACAGTATAATCAAAGACTTCACCCGCCATGGGTTTTTCATTTTTGGATTTGGTATTTTTAATCACCAGAGAATTGCTCTTAAGCGAGGCCAGTTTCTCCACCATGGATGTTTGTCCACTTGATGCCTCTGAAATTAAAAGAGTAATCACTCCTTCTTTTTCCGCATTAACCACGGAAAATTTAGGCATTTCTGTTTTAATCTCCCCTATCATCTCTCTTAAGGCAAATTCAAAAACAAGATCATAGGTTTCCAGATCATCTAACGATAACTCAAAGGTTGCCCTTTTAATTAAGTTTTGAATATAGGACTCTTCGATATCGAGACTTCTTAAATTATTCCTAAACTTAAACATCTCTCCGGGTACCTTATCTTCCAGCCCAGCTATCTTTCTTTCCAGCTGCAAAACTTTTGATTCAAGAACACTATTCATTTCAATATTTGGAATTTTGGCCACCACTGGGACAGACTCTTTTTTATCACTACCTGAGAGGAATTGGTCTAGATCGACATTATTTTTACCTATAGTTTTAACAGGACGATTTACTGCCATCCCTCCATACCCATCAATGGTTTTAGCAATATTTTCTGATGATCCCTTGTAGAGATTATCTCTTTGCTCACTATCTAAAATGGTATCAATAACTCTTTTCCTACCGTAATTCTTTTCAGATATGGCGGCCGTTATTTCAATTTTTTTCTTCTTAATCTGACCAATAAGTCCCTTATTGGTTTTAGTTTTAAGGATTATGGCATCTGGCCCAAGCTCCCTTTTAATTTCCTTTAGCGCCTCATCTAAAGTGTCGGCATAAAATTTTCTTACATGCATCTATAACCTCACTGTACCTAATGATCTAATATTTATACTGGGATTTATTTCATTGTGACTAATAACCACTAAATTTGGAATGAATTTCTCCGTAAGTTTTTTAAAATGCCCTCTAATGGAGGGAGAGCAAAGAATAATCATTCGCTCACCTTGATCTGTGGCCTCTTCAATCTTTTCATTAAGTTTTGAAAGCAAGTTTTGTGTAACTTTAGGATCTAGTGAAAGCTCAGTTCCCTTTTCTGTCTGAATCAAATGTTCCGCTATTTGTTCTTCAATATTTTTATCCAAGGTATAAAGAGGAACATCACCGTTGGCAGATTTTATTTCCTCGGTAATTGTTCTATACAAGGCCTGCCTTACAGTTTCTGTAAGTACTTCAGGGTCTTTTTCATTTGTTCCAAACTCAGACAAATTTTCTAAAATACTTCTCATATCTCTAATGGAAACACCTTCTCTTAAAAGGTTTTGCAATACTTTTAAAATAGTTCCAAGCGGAAGGATGTCTGGAATGAGGTCAGTAATAATCTTGGGATAAAGTTCCTTAAAGTTATCCATGATTCGAACCAATTCCTGGCGACCAAATATTTCATGTAAATTGGTTTTTAAAATCTCTGTCAAATGTGTAGCAATGATCGTAGGCAAATCCACTACCGTATAGCCATTGTACTGGGCATTTTCTTTTTGATCCTCACCTATCCAAACCGCATTAAGGCCAAAGACCGGCTCGACCGTTTCAACTCCCTCAATTTTTTCAACTATATTTCCCGGGTCCATGGCGAGCATATGATCCGACATGAGTTCACCCTTGGCCACTTCTATACCTTTAATTTTTACGGAATATTCACTAGGTTTAAGCTCTAGGTTATCCCTTATTCTAATAGGCGGAACAATAACACCCCAATCTAATACAAATTGTTTTCTGATATGAGAAATCCGCTCCAATAAGTCACCATTTTGTTCAGCATCCACAAAGTTGACGAGTCCATAACCAACTTCAAGTTCCACCAGTTCTAAATTTAAAAGCTCTTCCAAATTCTCTAGCTTGGATTCCTTTTCTTCCATTTCTTTTAATACCGCCGCATTTTTCTCTTCCCGGTTCCATTTATTCATAGAAAGACCTACAAAGACGAAAAAAGTTGCCACTAACATAAATGGCGTAGTGGGCAGCCCAGGAATAAGAGCAAATACATATAAAACAAATGAAGAGATAAAGATTGATTTAGGGTGAAGTTTAAATTGTTTTTTTACTTGTTCCCCAAGAGAGCCATCCTTGGTATTTCGGGTAATCAACATACCAGCGGCAGTAGAAATAATCAGAGCAGGAATTTGTGTTACCAATCCATCACCAATGGTTAAAAGAGTGAATGTTCTGGTGGCCTCCTGAAAAGACATATCATTTTGAACCACCCCTACGATCATTCCACCGAAAATATTTATTAGGGTTATCATGATACCTGCGATGGCATCACCTCGAACGAATTTGGAAGCACCATCCATGGCCCCGTAAAAATCTGCTTCCTCGGCCACTTCTTTTCTTCGATCCTTGGCCTCTTGTTCATTAATAAGCCCGGCATTTAAATCGGCATCGATGGCCATTTGCTTACCTGGCATGGCATCCAAAGTAAATCTAGCGGCAACTTCGGCAACTCTACCAGCACCTTTAGTGATAACCACAAAGTTGATGATGACTAATATGATAAAAATAATTAGACCTACGAAATAATTACCTTCAACAACAAATTCCCCAAAGGACTCAATAACTTGCCCGGCCGCGGAGGTTCCATCACTCCCACCTCTTAAAAGGATATTTCTTGTTGAAGCAACGTTAAGAGATAGTCTTAAAAGGGTAACTCCAAGAAGAACTGAGGGGAAAGTTGAAAACTCAAGCGGTTTTCTGGCATAAATCGACATGAGGAGAATAATTATCGCAAGACTTAAGGTGAAGGATAAAAATAGATCTAACATCCATGGTGGAATAGGAACGATCATCAAACCCAGAATACATAAAGAGCCAAGTCCCATGATTAGGTCAGAATTTGATTTAAAATCTTTAAGTCTATTAAAAAATTCTTCCATAATTATTCAGCGCTTAAGGCCTTCCTTTTCTTTTTAAACTTATAAACAAATGCTAGAACCTCTGCTACTGCCCGGTAGAGATCCCGAGGAACAGATTCCCCTATTTTAACTGTCTTATAAAGATTTCTAGCGAGAGTTATATTTTCGATTACAGGAATTTCATTATCCTTTGCCAATTTTCTAATCCTAAGCGCCATATGATCTGCACCTTTAGCGATTACTTTTGGAGACATCATGCTTTCAGGATCATATTTTAAGGCAACCGCAAAATGGGTGGGATTGGTTACCACTACATCCGCCTTTGGAACTTCTTGCATTGTCCTTCTTTGACTTACTTCCCTTTGAATAGTTCTAATTCTCTGTTTAATTTCCGGATTCCCTTCATGTTCTTTTTGTTCACGTTTGGCCTGTTCTTTCGTTTGCTTAATTTTTTTCTGGTAGGAATATTTTTGAAAGGCCAAATCCATCAATGCGACAAAAAACATCCCCATTAAAATATAAAGTGATAGATTTATTATTAGATTTTTCCCATAGAGAACACTTTGAAAAATATCTAATTGAAGAAATCCTTTTAAAACTGGAATCTTATCGCGAAAGAATAAATAGACGATAAATAAAATAATAGCAAATTTCATCATTCCCTTAAACGCTTCAAAAACTGACCTTAAAGAAATTAATTTTTTAAGCCCCGCAATGGGATTTAGTCTCTCTGGCTTCATCTCTAAAACCTTTGGTGCCCAAAGAAATCCGATCTGTCCAACAGTAGCGAGAAAGCCGATTAAAGCAGAGACGAAAAATATGGGAAGCGTGCATTTCATCGCTGTCCAAAGAGTTTTACTAACGATTTCTTTTAACATTTTTGGTGAGTAGGCCTTATCAAAATCCAAAGCATATAGCCAGTGAACATACTCTTCCAAAATTTCAAAAATAAAAAGCATACCAAGAGAAATGGTTATAATGTTGGCCGCAAGAAGTAATACGCTGGTGAGTTCTTTAGAGGAGGAAACCTCGCCCCTTTTTCTAAATTCCTCAATCCGATGGGATGAGGGCTCTTCCGTCTTCTCGCCAAAATCGTCATTATCATCGGCCAATTAAACCTCCTCTACATTAAGAACTTGAACCATACGCCAAGTTGTTCCGTGTATAACCTAAAGGCCACCTGGAAAAACTCACTCGAACAGGCCCAAAAAACTAAAAGGCCAAGCCAAATATTTACAATAAAACTAACCATTAAAACGTTCATTTGCGGAACCATTCGGGCAATAATCCCTAAAATGGCCATAATTATTAAATTGGTAAAAATTAAAGGGGATGCCAACATTAATGATGATAGAAATACTGATTTAAAAAATTCATTAAAAAATGAGGGCATGGCAATCAATTTATTTATATTTAAAATAGTGATGGAATCAAAGGTGGCCAGAAGTCCTTTAAACATGGGGAATAACGCCCCCGATGTAAGAACCATTATCAAGATTACCCAGCTAATTAATTGCTCAAAAGGTCCTAGTTGTTGGGAAAAAGTTGGATCAAAGTATCGAACCATTCCAAACCCTATTTGTTGGGTGATAACCGAACCGGCCCCTACAAATAAGTTCATAATCAACTTAACTAAAAGTCCTACGGTAATTCCTACAAAAGCGTTAAAAAGAGTTAATATCCAAAAACTATTATCACCTACGTAGGCAATATCACTAAGAAGCCCCCCAGAAATTCCTGGAAAAAAGGCATAGGTCATAATCAAGCAGGTTAATATTTTTACTAAGGTAGGAATCGCTACGTTGTCAAAAAGTGGCAACTGCATGGTAATTGCCAAAAACCTAGTGAAGGCAAACCAAAATGCTAGCAGGAGATTGTAATCAACTATATTTACATTGATCATCTACCAGTCGCCACCTTTGGAATGGTTAAAAAGATTTCTTTGGTATAAGTTGTTAAAACATCCGACATCCACGGAGAAAAAATCATTAATGCCCCGACGATTACTAAAATCTTGGGGATGAAGGAAAGGGTTTGCTCGTTAATCTGAGTAACCGCTTGAAAAATTGAAACAAAAATACCCATTAAAAGGGCACCTATCAGCATGGGCGATGCTATCATCAAAGCGACCTTAATCCCCTCATGGGCCACATCACTTGCAAAATCACTCCCCATAAAAACTCCTTCTTTAATTAAAGGATCTTAAAATTGATCCTGTTATCAAACGCCAACCATCGACTAAAACAAAAAGTAGTAATTTAAAAGGCAGGGAAACCACCACCGGTGGAAGCATCATCATCCCCATCGCCATCAGAACCGATGCGATAACCATGTCGAGGATGAGAAAGGGAATGTAAAGTAAAAACCCAATCTGAAATGCCGTTTTAAGTTCAGAGATAATAAAGGCAGGAATTAAGAAATGAATAGGAACATCTTTAATTGTATTTGGGGCAGGTTTGTTGGTTATGTCATAAAAAAGGGCAATATCGGCCTTTCTCACTTGCTTGCTCATAAATTTTCTAAAGCTAAGTTCAATTGATGTTAAGGCCTGAGTGGTATTAATGGATTTGTTCATATATGGAACAATCGCCTTATCATAAATTTCCTTACCTGTTGGCTGCATGATGAAAAGTGAAAGAAACATGGAAAGGCCTATGATCAACTGATTTGGAGGTAGGTTTTGGGTTCCTATGGCCTGTCTCATAAAAGAGAGAACAACCACAATCCGGGTAAAGCAGGTACATAAAATTAAAATCGCCGGTGCCATGGTTAGCACGGTAAAAAGTAGTAAAACTTCTATAGTATCAACTAAGTCTAGTCCCTTCCCAAAATTTAACGATAGTCCTGGAAGACCAAGATTTGAACTTTGCGCAAAAATTTCCAAAGGAACAAGTAAAAACAGGAGAAATAGTAATCTTTTAAACATCATTTACCTGCTGGAAGGATTTAAGCTTTTTTATCTTATTTTTTATCTGATCTGACACTTTTTCATCTTTTTCACCTAATAGTTTTTCAAGAGAACTCTCATCATCTTCTTTTAATTTGAAAGTTTTATCAGCGCCATCAACTTTCTCTAAAGTGGTGTCGAAATTCTTTCCCGAGATATGCACCTCACCTTTTTTTAGCAATTCTGTAGAATCTTCCACTTCACTTAGAAAATTGATTCCCGTCTCCGAAGATCCAAGTAGTAAGATCTGATTGTGGGCCTTCACTAATAGAAGACTCTTTTTAGGTCCTATATAGGTGGTACTTAAAACTTCAACCGGTTTCATATTATTTAAAAAACCAAGTTTTCCTTTTTTGGCTATCCCTTTTTTAAAAAGCGCCACAACAGCAAAAAACACCAAGAGAACAACTAATAAAAATGCTCCAAACTTACCGATATAAGGAAGTAGGGAAAATTCAGAACCGGCCTTTTGAATCGCTGAGAGTGTTGTTTTTACTTCATCTTGTGTGCCTCCCGAACGAGTTTCAGTTAGAAGTTTTTTGAGATATTCCTCGTCTAACTCTTTGGTGTCCTCGGAAACACTTACAACGGGTTTAATTTGTCGTTTGGTGGGAAATTTAAAGAAAATATATCTTTTCTTTTTTATAATCTTATAATCATTCCCTAGTTCTTTCGTTTCAAAAGGAAATAAGATTCTAAATCTAGTGGTATCCTTGTCGTATTGATAAAGCATCATCTTGGCATTGATGCCGGATGCTCCTAAAGTTATATGTTTTTCAATTCTCGGCCATACCTGGGCCCCGGTAATTTCTATTTGGAGCATGTTTTTTTTAATCGAAAAAATAGGCTCGCTTGCCAAATACCCACTATAGAGAATTTTCACCGTTCCATATTCTTTTCCAGGTTGAAACTCAAAATCTTTAAGTTTAACCTTTGCCTGGGCACAAAGAGGTAGTAGTAGGATTAGGTAAATTACTTGCAATATCTTCATAACCTTCCTTATTTCAACGATTCTATTCTTTCTACAGGGCTTATAATTTCTGAAATTCTAACCCCGAATTTTTCGTTAACAACAACAACTTCTCCCTTAGCAACTAATTTTCCATTAACATAAACATCTAGGGGATCACCTGCGGCCTTATCTAGCTCTATGATTGATCCCTGACCAAAAAGCAACAGGTCTTTTATTAAAACCGCAGTTCTTCCAAGCTCCACGGTTACCTTAAGTGGGATATCTAAAATGAAATCCAAATTTTGAACTTTTATTTTGTTTAAAGCATCATCTCCGACCTTTATTTCATCGGCCAATTCGATAATCGCCACTTCTTCCAAATCATCCATCGACTTAGTTTCTTGCTCGATAGGCTTTTCTACTTTTTCTTCGGCCATGATTATGTTCCTTTTTTAATTTTCTCTAAAACCTGAACTGCTTTGCTACCCTTATGGGTCCCAATTAAACATTTTAATTTATCAACTCCTTCAACTGATAAATTAATTTCACCACTCGCATCCTGATTTAGGGGAATAATGTCCCCTTTTTCCAGATTGATAAGATCTCCAATCGACATTTCCGTCTGGCCTAACTTCACAATTAAATTAGTATCTGTTTCTTTAAGATGAGCGTTGAAAGCATTTGTCCACAAGGTATCGACAAGCTCCGCATCGGTTTGAAAGCTGGAACTTAGTTTTTGTTTAATGGGCTCAATCGTAGAGTAAGGAATAACAAAATTAATATGTCCTGAAGCCGCTTCAAACTCAACTTCTAAGGTGGTTGAAATAATAACATCTGATGGTGGAACAATTCCTACAAACTGTGGATTAATTTCAGTTCTTAAATACTGCACATCAATTCTATGAACCGGGGCCCAAGACTCTTCAAGATCGGTGATGGCCATATCCATAATTTTTTTCAGAAAAGATAGTTCAATAGGCGTGAATTCCTTTCCTTCGATGTTGGCAAAAGGCCTATCCGTCCCGCCGAAAAAAGAATCTATAATGGCATAGGCCAGTTTAGAATCGATTACCATGAGTGCGGGGCCTCTAAGAGAGTTGAACCTCATAATGCACATACACGATGGGATCGGAAGAGTATTCACGTACTCCCCAAATTTTAAAAGATCCGTTGATACCATGGTAATGGTGGAAATCTTTCTCAGCGAGTTTGAAAGAGAAACCCGAAAGTTCCTAATAAACCTTTCATAGATGATTTCTAGAATGGGCATTCGACCGCGAATTACCCGGTCTTGATTGGTCAGATCATAAACTTGCACCGGAGCACCGGTGTCATCAAATTCATCTCTTCCAGTTCCACCCTCTTCACCAGGACCGCCGCCTTCGACCGCCTCAAGTAGTGCATCAACCTCTTCCTGACTTAAAACTTGTGCCATTTAATCCCCCTCCTGGAGATCAATTAATTTGAAAACCTACATAATAAATATCTATGATTCTGGCATCTGCCAGAAACGCATTTATTGCTGCTTTTAATTCTTCTTTAAGGAATTCCTTTCCTTCTCTATTTAATAAATCCTCGGCCTTCTTGGAATTTAAAATGGTGATAATGGTATCTATTATCTGTGGTTTTCTCAGTCTAAATTCCCGGTCATTTGAATCTCTAGAAAACTTAAGGACTAGATTTATCCTTACATATTTTTTAGCGCCTTCACTGGGTGCCAAGTTGGCGGTAAAGCGCTCAAGTGGAAACAGCTTTCCTTCATCTATCTTGACCTCACCTGAGTTTGTGTCGCCTTCAACAATTACGCCTCTTTTTTTCAGCTCAAGAGTAATGAGATCTTTCACTGTCTCTTCAGTTTTTTGTTTTTGATAACCTTGGTATTGAAAATATCCGACGGCGCCAATGATTACGGTATTAAGAAGAACAATCAAGGTAATCAAAATATTTGGATCAACGCTTTTTGTTTTCTTTTTTGGTTCTGGAGTGACTACTTCATCTTCATCGGCCATAATTTCCTCTCTATAGTCAAAAATTATACATTTCGTCAGGATTTCGTACAAGATGGGGGTATTTAGGGGGGAAAAAGCTTCCGCAGGGGCAAAACTTTCCTACTAAAGAGTCATTTTTATGACAAAAAAGGCCTCCAATTGGAGGCCTCAGTAATATTTATTAGGGGATAAAATCTAAAGTTTGATTTTTCCTCTTTTTTTCAGTTCATTAATGATTTTAACAAAGTGATCTTTTGGGTAGGCGCCTTTGATTGGAATACCGTTAACAACAAACCCTGGAGTCCCTTGCATACCAAATGAAGCAGCTTCCTTTTGGTCGGCATCAATTCTTGCTTGGATTTTTGGATC
>SMVA01082892.1_pt1 | contig 20365 bp, 19 predicted proteins | sample 2456451 | NCBI WGS metagenome assembly SMVA01 (sample SAMN11095933, study PRJNA526329) | marine sediment metagenome | biome: Marine sediment; feature: Surficial sediment; material: Deep marine sediment; isolation source: Hadal surficial sediment | place: Pacific Ocean | collected 2014-05 | depth... | reverse complement strand
GGGATCGGGGCGGCTCGGGTCGAGGCCAGGTCGTAGCCATAGTGAGTCGCCTTGGAAACTTTCTTGCCCGCCACGAAGTAGCTCCGCTTCTCGGCGAACTTGCTGGTCACCTTCGAGTTGGGAAGTTGCTGGAAGGATCCGTCCCACAGCTGCTTCGGCGCCGTGTCTTTGAGAACCTCGCGAATGGTGGCTTCGTTGCGCGCTCGGACCTTCGTGTTGATCTCGTTGAAGGCGAATTCCAGGTCGGTGGTGTCGATGCCCTCGGCCGTGGCCAATCCCTTCACTACGTCTTGCAGGAAGCTGCTGGGAAGGGTCACATTTGCGATCGGCCTGACGCGTTCATTCACTACCACCGCCCACCGCGCCTTGCCGACGTTGCCGGCGCCGTCGATGGCGACCACGCGGATCTCGGGCTTCGCCGGTCCTTCGGCCGCGACCGCGTAGAAGGCGACACGGCGATCGGTGCCTTCCAGCGCGTGACCCGGGAAGAAGTCGTCGCCGACTTCGACGCCGTCGCGCTCGGCCTCTTCAGAGAGGGAGTAGACGACGACGCCGGCGCCACCGCGGCGCACGTAGGTGAGCCCCGTGGACACCGTGATGCGGGGCGGTTTGCGGTCGATCCTGACCGGTATGTCGAGGCGAGTCTGATTGCCAGAGAGCGCGTTGGCCAGAGACCAGTCGCGGACGTCGATGCGCAGGCGCGCGTCCTCGACGCTGCGGGGGAGACGCTTCACATCAATCTCTATTTCGAGCGTGATGGGCTGCCCTCGACGGACCGCACCCGAGACGGTGCTGCCCGGCCACTCTTTGGCGAACAGGGTTTCTTCGCCCTGGGCGTGGACCAGCACAACGGTCGCGCTGCGCAGACCCGAGCCTTCATCATCCAGCACGAGGGTCACGCTGCCGCCCTCGGCATTCAGCAGGATCGCTTCCGGCGCCTGAAGCTGCGGAGGCGCGCCCTCGCGGCGGAACCACAGGAAGACGCCCGCTGCGATCAAGGCGATCGCCAGGACCAGAACCAACCAACCGCGACCGCTCACGATTCCCCTTCGCCGCCTGATGAGCACCCGAAGACGGTACCCGATTGACGACACGACCGTCGGGGGCGATTCTTCCGCAGCCACTTTTTTGTCACCGCTGAACCCCGGAGGAACCATGTCCCAGCTTCGCCGCCTGGTAATGATCCGCCACGGCGAGACCGATGGCGAGTCGAGCGTCCGTTTTCACGGGGTCACGGACGTTCCGCTCTCTGACGATGGGCGTGCGCACATGCGGGATGCGTCGCGCAAGCTCCGCCACGAAGTCTTCGACCTGGTGGTGGCCAGTACGCTGCAGCGTTCGTGGAAGGGCGCCCAGATCGTCGCCGGTGGCGCGCCGGTTCGGCTCGAGACGAACTTCCGCGAGGTCGACTTCGGCCGCTGGGAAGGATTGACGGCCGAGGAGATCGAGGAGTCCGACCCCGTTCTCTACAAGGAGTGGCAGGAGAAGAAAGCGGTCTTCGACTTTCCGGGCGGTGAGATTCGCGCCGAGTACCGGGACCGGGTGCTGCGCGGCCTCGACCGCATCGAGAAGAGCGGCGTCGCCTGCAGCTTGCTCGTCGTTCACAAGGGCACGATACGAACCATTGTCCAGCACCTGCTGGGCAACCCGCTGCCCGACGGCGAGCCGCCGCTCGGCGGCATCGTCGCCCTCTCCCGCGGCGCCGCTGGCGACTGGTACCTGGGCCGTCACAGCAGCAACCCCGAAGGCGTTGAATAACGTCCCCGTTCTTTGCCCGTTGCGGCGCCTCAGCCCTCTTCCGACTCCTTCAGCTTTGCGAGCACGGAGTAGTCTTCGAGCGTCGAGGTGTCGCCCACTGTCTCCTTGCCCGAGGCGATGTCGCGCAGCAGGCGCCGCATGATCTTGCCCGAGCGGGTCTTGGGTAGAGCGTCGGTGAAGCGGATGTCGGCGGGCTTGGCGATGGCCCCGATCTGTTTGGCCACGTGGTTCCGGAGCTCCTGGATCAGCTCCTTGTCGGCCTGGACGCCGCGGAGCGGGGTCACGAATGCAACAATGGCCGTGCCCGTGATCTCGTCGGGCCGGCCCACGACGGCCGACTCGGCGACCTTGGCGTGAGAGACGAGGGCGCTTTCCACCTCCATGCTGCCGATGCGGTGACTCGAGATGTTCATCACATCGTCGATGCGCCCCATGATCCAGAAGTAGCCCTGCTCATCGCGGTGGGCGCCATCGCCGGCGAAGTAGGTGTTCTTGTAGTTGCTCCAATAGGTTTCCTTGTAGCGCTTGGGATCGCCCCAGATACCGCGCAGCATGCCCGGCCAGGGTTGCCTCAGGACCAGGAAGCCGCCGTTGGGCGGGGATACCGGTTCGCCCTGCTCGTTCCACACCTCCGCTTGGATACCCGGGAACGGCAGCGTGGCCGAGCCGGGCTTCGTGTCGACGGCGCCGGGCAGCGGCGTGATCATGATTCCGCCGGTCTCGGTCTGCCACCAGGTGTCGACGATCGGACAGCGCTTGCCGCCGATCACGCGGTGGTACCACATCCAGGCTTTCGGGTTGATGGGCTCACCGACGGTGCCGAGCAGGCGCAGCGACGAAAGGTCGTGTTTCTTGGGGTGCTCGTCGCCGAGGCGAATGAAGGTTCGGATCGCCGTTGGCGCCGTGTAGAAAATGGTGACACCCCAGCGCTCGATGATGTCCCAGAAGCGGTCCGGACCGGGATGGGTCGGCGTTCCTTCGTACATCAGGCTCGTTGCACCGTTGGCGAGGATTCCGTAGATGACATAGGAGTGCCCGGTGATCCAGCCGATGTCGGCCGTGCACCAGTAGGTGTCGCTGTCCTTCAGATCGAAGACGGCCTTGGCCGTGGTCGTGACATGGGTGAGGTAGCCACCGGTGGTATGCAGGATGCCCTTGGGCTTTCCTGTGGTGCCGCTGGTGTAGAGGATGAAGAGCGGATGCTCGGCGTCGAGCTTGGCCGGCGGACACTTGGCACTCGCGCCTGCCATGGCCTCGTGCCACCAGAGGTCGCGGCCTTCCACGAAATTCGTGGGCTCACCGGTCCGCTTCACCATCACGACCGTCTCTACGCCGTCGCAGCCCTTCAGGGCTTCATCGACGGCGGGTTTGAGCGCATGGGGGGCGCCTCGGCGGTAGCCGCCGTCGGCGGTCACGACGAGCTTGGCGCCGGCGTCGTTGATGCGGTCGCGCAGGGCTTGGGCCGAGAAACCGCCAAAGACCACGTTGTGGGGTGCCCCGATGCGGGTGCAGGCGAGCATCGCGATGGCCAGTTCGGGGATCATCGGCATGTAGAGAGCGATCCGGTCGCCCTTCTTCACGCCTTGATCCTTCAGCACGTTGGCGAACTTGCAGACCTCCCGGTGCAGCTCCCCGTAGGTGAGCACGCGTGTGTCGCCGGGTTCTCCCTCCCAGATGATGGCTGCCTTGTTGCGCCGCCAGGCGTTCTCACCTTCGAGATGCCGGTCGAGGCAGTTGTATGAGACATTGAGCTTGCCTCCGACGAACCACTTGGCGAAGGGAGGCCTCCACTGAAGCGTCGTCTTCCAGGGCGTGAACCAGCTGACATTCTGCTTGGCCATCTTGGCCCAGAAACGTGCCGGGTCCTTTGCGCCGAGCTTGCGGTATTCGGCGACCTGCTTCTTGTTCCAATTGGCCTGCTTGCTGAATTCCTTGTGCGGCTTGAAGACGCGCGTTTCCTTCAACAGCGATTCGATGTCAGCCATCGGGCTCCGTTTCTTTCTGGGTTGAGGGGATGGGCCGGTCAGCGATCGGAAACCAGCGCTTCGAGTTCGTCTGGAGACCTCGGAATGGCTTCGGTGAGATTCTCGTGACCGTCGGGCGTGATCACGACGTCGTCCTCGATGCGGACACCGATACCCCGATAGCGCAGATCCGCTGCGTCATTCGACTCGGCGATGTAGATGCCCGGTTCGACCGTCAAGCACATGCCCGGCTCGAGGGGCCGGGGATCCCCATTGGTTCGGTAGGAACCGACGTCGTGCACGTCGAGGCCGAGCCAATGGCTGGTGCCATGCATGAAGAAGGGTCGGTGCTTTTCTTCGGCGATGAGCGCGTCGACGTCTCCCGACAGGAGCTTCAGCTCCACCAGGCCCTCGACGATCTTGCGCAGCGCAGCGTTGTGGATCTTCGTGATCGTGCTGCCCGGATTGCACTGGTCGAGGGCCGCCTGCTGGGCTTCGAACACGACTTCGTAGACCGCGCGGCCGGGGCCCGCGAAGCGTCCACCGATCGGGTAGGTGCGGGTGACGTCTGAGGCGTAGCCCTCCAGTTCGCAGCCGGCGTCGATCAGCACCAGCTCGCGGTCGGTGAGCTTCGCCTGGTTGGTCACGTAATGGAGAATGGTGCCGTTGCTGCCGCCACCGACGATGGTCGAGTAGGCGGCGCCCCGGGTGCCGCGACGGCGGAACGTGTATTCGATCACCGCCTGGAGTTCGTACTCGTAGGTGCCTGGGTGGGCGAGTCGCGCTGCGGCTTTGTGGGCCTCGGCGCTGATGGCGGCCGCTCGCCGCATGATGTCGATCTCTGCCGGCTCCTTGATGAGCCGCATCTCGTGCACGATGCCACGCGGATCGAGGATCGCCTCGGGAGGCGAGACGCCCTGTCGTGACCGGCGCCGCAGCTCTTCAATCGTCTTCGTGATGCATTCGTCGACCCTTGTGTCGCGGCCGAGCACGTGATGGACGCGCCGCGCCTGCTCGATCAGGCGCGGCAGGTCTTCCAAGAACTGGGAGCGCTCGTAGGCCTCGTCTGCGGCGTAGTCGGCCACGGCGCCCTCGACCCCAGGCCGGTAGCCGGTCCAGGTCTCGGCGGCGCGATCCCGCGGCTCGACGTACAGCGTATAGGCGGGATCTGCGTCGGTGCGCAGCACCGCGACGGCGTTGGGGTGGTCGAAGCCGGTCAGGTACCAGAAGTCGCTGTCCTGGCGGAACGGGTAGTCGGTGTCGTTCGAACGCGAAACCATCGCCTGGCCGATCACGATGGCCACCGCGTCGGGCCCCATGGCGTCTAGCAGCTTGTGTCGGCGCTCAGCGAACACGCCACGATCTTACCCCAGCCTTCCCGTTTCGAACGTCCTGAAGACGCGAACGTGCTTCAGAGAGGGACGCTCTTCAGCGGCAGACGACGGTCACGCCAGCGCAGTAGGTGGCACAGATTTGCGGATCGGATTCTGTGGGGACTGCCGTGTAGTACAGACCGCCCGATTCCAGGGTGGGAAGCCGGAAGGTCCTCAGGCTGTCGCCAGCCGACGACGGATCCACCACGTGGACGAAGCCACTCCAGCGGGTGACGAAGGCGCGTCCGTCCTCGTCGACCTGGATATCCTGCACGAAATCGAGGTCTGCGGCGAAATCTTCATCGAGTACGAGCCGCCGCTCGGGCCCCTCCACCGGCACGATGGCCAGCCGCAAGCGGGTGCCATCGACCAGGGCGCGGTAACCCGCGCCGGCGTCGTCGAAGACCACGAATTGAACTTCGGGGTCCGTAATGCGCCGCTTCAGCCGGCCGTCGACGCTCAGCACCAGGGCGTCGTGGCTGGCTGGGCGTCCGTCGTCGAACAACCCATCGGTCGTCACCCAGATCTCCTGTCGGACAGGGTCGAAGGCCACCGTCTTGGGCAGGACCTGCTCGCCGCGCCGCGAAGGCAGCGGGTGTTCGGCGAGCAGGACTCCGTCGAGAGAGATGACGACGACCGATCCGTTCTGTCCCTCCTCCGTGGCGTAGCGCGAGATCAGCAGCCCCCCGTCGGGGCCGGCTGCGATCTCGTTCAGGCCGGTTCCGAGTCGATCGAAGCGCTCGACCTTCCCGGTTGCGACCTCGACCCGGCCCATGCTCTCGAAGTAGGTCGTGTAGTAGACGTGACCATTGGCGTGGGCCAGCACGTCCCAGACTCCCGAGCGCGCTCCTGCGGCGCTGACGTCCAGGGCGGGCAGGAAATCGAGCTTGTGTAGATCGAAACGCCCGATCCACTGGGGGCCGGGCGCCTTCAGATCGGCGCTGGGGTCGCCGCTGGCCCGCTGGAAGGTCGACCAGAAGGCGGACTGGCCGAAGTAGAGCACGCCCGCCGGGCTCGCGTCTCCGTACCAGGCGCAATAGCGCTCGTCCTGGCTGGCTTCCTGGCCATGGAAGGTCCGGGCAGACCCGGTTGGCGTAGCCTCGGGGGTGGCGCAGCCCCAGCCAAGGGACAGACACAGCACCGCTGCGAGGCTCCGACCGCATCCCGATGTTGCACTGGAAACCATGGCGGCATCAAACTCCAAGCATTGGACTTTGCATGATTTTATTTCCCATCAAAACGGCAGGGGCTGCTCCGCCGGTTGCGGCTGCCACCCAAAGGTGCACCGTGGCCGCTGCGGGTTTTGGGACTCGCGGCATTCGCGTCAATGATTCCGGGCCCTTGCGATGCTTCGTCGAGCGAACTCCGCTTCAAACGGGTTGGCATGTTCCGTGCTTTAGAAGAGGCCAAGCGATCTGGAACGGTTGAAGTAGACGTAAGCGGGCGCGCACGGACGCTTCGGCCAACCCCTCGGAGGAACCGGGTCAGACAAGGCGCTTTCCCCAGAACGGCACCCCGCCTTCTCGGTGCACTTCCGGGGGGGCCAGATCGCACCAGCCCTCAGGTCGGAAGGTCCGGCCCGGGGGCTTTTAATTGTGGGACGGGTTCTTGCCAACGCTCCGGGCTGCCGACTTCTTGCCCTCGCTCTTGTCGCCTGGGCCTTCGCCGCGACCCCCAGCGCGCGAGCCCGGTCGCTTCGAGCTGCGCGGAACCGATCCCGCTGCGATGTCGTCCTGCTTGCAGACCTCGGTCACCTCGGGGCCGAATTCCCGGCTGAACCAACCCTTCAGCTCGGGCAGCTCCAACAGATCCTTGGGGGACTCGGGGGCTCGCCAGGCGATGGCCTCGAGGGACAAGTTCGGGCAGAGCACACCCGGATCCATCGCCAGCCGCTCGGCTGCCTGGGTTCGCCACTTCTTGAGGGCCAGCATGCGTCGTTCGGCGTGGCGGTCGATGCGCCGCCGGCCGCTGCTCATCTTGGGGATCGGCCCGTGGTCGAGCTTTCGGCCTTCGCGGACCGCCGCCATGATCTCGCGTCCCATCCGGCGGATCAGCAGCTCGGTGATGCCTTTGATCTCCGCCAGCTCCGCCAGCTTCTTGGGCTTCTGGTCCGAAATGTCCAGCAGTGTCCGGTTGCCGAGCACCTTGAACGGCGGACGATCGATCTCTCTGGCTCGCTTGTCGCGCATCAGGTAGAGCTCGCGCAAGATCGACAGGCCCTTGGGATCCAGCCGGCGGGCACCCTTGATGCGCAGGTAGCCCAGCTTGTCGAAGGACCGATCCGGCCACTTGCGCCCGCACAGGGTCTCGAACTCTTCCTGTGCCCAGCGCAAGCGCTTGGCGGCCTTCAGCTCCCGGGTGAGCTTCTCGGTCAGCTCGATCAGATAGAGCACGTCGGAGGCCGCGTAGTTGAGCTGGCGTTGGGTGAGTGGACGCCTCGACCAGTCCGAGCGCTGCTCGTCCTTGGGCATGTGCACACCGAAGTGTCGCTCGGCAATGCTCGCCAGTCCGACGGACGGGTACCCGAGCAGCTGGGCGCTCACCATGGTGTCGAAGAGATTGTGGAAGGTGAAGTCGCAGTCGCGCTTGAGGACGAACAGATCGTACTCGGCCGCGTGAAAAATCTTCGTGATGTCGGGCGACGCGAACACGGGTCCGAGGGGTGCCAGCTCGGCGGGTCCACCCAGTGCAAGTGGGTCCAAGAGGTAGATGTTCTTGCGATCGGCAATCTGCACCAGGCAGGTCTTGTCGAAGTAGTGGTAGAAGCTGTCGGCTTCGGTATCGATTGCGACAATCTTCGCACTCATCAGGTCCCGGGCGAGGGCTTCCAGATCCGCCTTCGTCTCGATGACCTCGAAGTCTCCCACTCTGTCTACCTCTGTTTTTTTCGCGGTCACACTCCGTCCGCAACCCTGCACGGCGGAGAGCCGCGAGGTCGAATTTCGATTCGGGGAGGTCGTAGGCAGCGCCGCAGGAGGACACGAGCGGCGCTAGCGGGCAGCCTAGCCCGTCCATGGGGCGCCCGCCCACATCGTGCAAAAGCTCGATCCAGTGCCTCGGGAGACTGCCTAGCGCCCCTGCACGATGGACGAACTGGCATTTCGTGGGTGGGCGCTCAAAAGAAGAGGCGCCAGACGCGGCCGATTCGCCAATACTCCAGGAGTCATGCAGGCTGGCTTGGGCATTTCGACAGACCCGGACGCGAGGCAGGCGGGAGAGGCCGCGGCGGCGGCGGCGCTCGAATCGGTCGGTCGACCGGACGGAATGATCCTGTTCGTGGGTCCTGGCTACGGCGAGGACCTCCCGCTGTTGCTGGACCGCGTGATCGACGTCGCCGGCTGCGAGCAGGTCGTCGGTGCCAACGGCTATGGAGTCCTGGGCGGCGGCTTGGAGGTCGAAGACCAGCCGGGCGTGGTGGCCCTGGCCTGGTCGGGTCTGGATTCCCAGCCCTTCCTGATGACCGACGTCTGCGGGGACGAGCTGGCGGCTTGCCAAGAACTCGCCGCCCGCTTCGAGGGTCCGCCGCGTAAAGAGGATCTGGTGGTGCTGCTGCCGGACCCCCGGCACTTCGAGCCGGTCGCCTTCCTGGCGGCGGCGGCAGACGTACTCGGGCCGGCGACCGTGGTCGGTGCAGGGGCCGGTGACCCGCTTTCCGGCGCACCTCTGCTGTGGTCCGGCAGGACCGTGTCCTCGGGCGGAATTGCAGGCCTGGTGCTGCGCGGCACGAAGCCGCCCAGGGTTGGCGTCACCCAAGCCTGCCGACCCGCGACCGATCTTCTCACCGTGACCCGCAGCCGCGGGCACTGGCTGCTCGAGATCGACGGGCGTCCGGCGCTCGATGTCTATCGCGAAGTGGCCCGCGGTCCGCTGGCCCAGGACCTGCGCCGTGCCGCCTCGTTCCTGTTGGTTGCGCTGCCGGTCGATCCGGCTGCGGATGATCTCAAGCCCGGGTCGTATCTCGTGAGGAACGTGATGGGCTTTGACCCGGAAGCGAACGCGTTCGCAATTCCGGAGAACGTGCCCGTTGGCAGCCGCATCGCGCTGGCCCTGCGTGAGCCCGGGGCTGCGCGCGAGGACCTGAAGGCGATGCTCGAAGGGATGGGGAGCGAGCCGCCCGCCATGGGCTTCTACTTCGACTGCTGTGCGCGGGGCGCGTCCTTCTTCGGCATTCCGGGCCTGGAGGCTGCCTACTTGGAGAGCTATTTCGGCAAGGCACCCATCGGCGGGATGTTCGGTTCCTGCGAGATCGGTCCGATCGGCGGCCGCGCCGAGCTGCTGACCTACACGGGAGTGCTGGCCCTGATCGACGCTTGAAGCTCGAGCCCATCGGACCTAAAATGTTCCGGTATATGAGATAGTGTTCCGATATCCGGAACATCATCGATCTTCACGGAGCAGCCTGGTGGAGTCGTCCGGAACCGTCGCAACCCTCGAAAAGGCCATCGACATCCTCTTCCACCTCCACCGCGAGGCCGAGGCGCGCGGGGTGACCGCCATCGGCCGGGCCCTCGACATGCCGAAGTCGAGCGCCCACCGGCTGCTGGCAGCGCTGTCCCGGCGAGGCCTCGTGGAGCGCGACGACCTCGGTCGCTATCGAACCGGCATGGGGTTGGTTGCCCTGGGGCTCGGCGCCTTGGAACACGACCCGATCGTGCTGGCGGCGCGGCCCGTTCTCGAAGTGGAGGCCCGCGAGCTGGGCGAGACGGTCTTCCTGGTGGCGTCGCGAGGCGGTCGCCTGCTGGTGCTGGACAAGGCCGAGGGAACTGGCTTCCTGCGCGCCGCGCCCCAGGTCGGCTCGACGCTGCCCGTTCACGCCACGGCGGTGGGCAAGCTCTTCCTGGCGTTCTGCCCCGACGCCGTCGAGCCGCTTGACGGCGAACCCGAACGTTTCACCGACCACACCGCGACCAGCGCGGCGGCCTTGGCTCGCGAGGTCGAGCGGATCCGGCGGCAGGGTTTTGCCGAGAACCGCGAGGAGTGGATCCCGGGCCTCGCCGTCGTGGCCGCGCCGGTGTGGGTTGGCGGTCGTCTGGCCGGCGCCCTGGCCGTGGCAGCGCCCGTCCAGCGTCTGGATGCCCTGGGCCGGGAGCAGGTCAGCGAGCAAGCGATGGCGGCGGCCGGTCGGGTGGCCGCACGCCTCGAAGGGAGCGAGACATGACCGCGAAAGCCTGGATCGACGGAGCCATCGTCGATGCAAGCGAGGCGCGGATTCCGATCACGGATCATGGGCTCCTGTATGGCGACGGGATCTTCGAGGGCATTCGCGTTTTCAGCGGTCGGGTTTTCCGGCTCGATGACCATATGGCGCGTTTTCGGACCGGACTTTCCCATATCTCGCTCGATCTTCCCGGCGGTGTCGAGCATGCCCGCAGCATCGTGCTGGAAACGGTGCGCGCCCACGGAACCCAAGAGGCGTACGTGCGCCTGATCGCGACACGGGGCGAGGGCGCTCTCGGCGTTGACCCCTCCACCTGTTCGCATCCGCGCCTGCTCTGCCTGGTCGACCAGATCGAGCTCTATCCCGACGAGAAGCTGGCGACTGGCCTGTCCATGCTGACCTCGAGCCTGCGACGGCCGCCGGCCGATGTGCTCGATCCGCGCGTGAAGAGCCTCAACTACTTGAACAACGTTCTGGCCAAGCTCGAAGCCAAGCAGCGCGGCGTCGACGAGGCGTTGCTGCTGAATCAGGCCGGCATGGTGGCCGAGGCCGCGGTCGCCAACGTCTTCATTGTCCGCGACGGTGAGCTGCTGACACCGCCGACGAGCGATGGCGCGCTCGAGGGGATCGTCCGCATGACGGTGCTCGAGCTGGCCGGCAGCCTCGGAATCCCGGCGCGCGAGAAGACGCTCGGCCGCTTCGACTTCCTGACCGCCGACGAGGCTTTTCTCACCGGTAGCGGTGCCGGAATCGTCCCGGTCACGTCGCTTGACGAGCGCAGGATCGGCCAGGGCCAGCCCGGCCCGATCTACGCAAAGCTGCGCGCGGCCTTTCTTGACGCCGCCCCCGGGATGGGCGTTCCCGCCTTCCCATAAACGTTCCCGCCCTCCCATAAAAGCTGGGAACCAGTGCCCAGGCGTGCGTGGCCCCGCTCAGACTCTCCGCCCGGCCAGCGCGACGCTGCTGGCCGTGTCGAGCGAAGCCAGCGTGGGGACGAAACCCGTCCTCGCTCTGAGCTAGGGTTGCGTGATGCGCTGGTCTCAGGCCTTCATCCCCACGCTTCGAGATGATCCCGCCGACGCCGAAGCGGTGAGCCACAAGTTGCTGGTGCGCGCCGGCTTCATCCGTCAGCTCACGGCGGGCGTCTACGCCCTGCTGCCACTGGCCGATCGCGTCTGCCGCAAGATCGAGGCGATCGTGCGCCGCGAGATGGAGGCCATCGGAGCCCAGGAGTTCAGTCTGCCCGCGCTCCATCCCGCCGAGATCTGGAAGCGCTCGGGACGCTGGGACTCGATCGGTGACGAGATGTTCCGGCTCAAGGATCGCAAGGGCGCCGAGGTGGCGCTGGGCATGACCCACGAGGAGATCTTCACCTGGCTGGCCACCGAAATGCGCAGCTACAAGGAGCTGCCCCAGATCTGGTTCCAGTTCCAGACGAAGTTCCGGGACGAGGCGCGTCCCAAGTCCGGCCTGTTGCGGGTGCGCGAGTTCACCATGAAGGACTCGTACTCCCTCGACCTCGACACGGACGGACTCGACGTTGCGTTCCAGAGGCACTTCGAGGCCTATCGCAAGATCTTCGGACGGATCGGACTCGAAACCCTGGCCGTCGAGGCCTCTTCGGGCGGCATGGGCGGCAGCGAGTCGGTGGAGTTCATGGTAGCGAGCGATGCTGGTGAGGACTGGGTCGCGTCGTGCAACGCGTGCGGCTATGCCGCCAACTTCGAGAAGGCGACGTCGCAGCTCGAGTCCACCCCAGACGAAGCTGGGCCGGCCGAGCCCGAGAAGTTCGCGACGCCGGGTCAGCGCAGCATCGAAGACCTGGTGACTTTCGACGGCGGCGCAGCCGCCGTACGGCAGATCAAGACCCTCGTCTACACGCTGGGCGATGAGGTCACCCTGGTGCTGATGCGGGGCGACCACTCCCTCGTCGAGCAGAAGCTGATGGACGGGCTTGGCGCAAACGAGGTGCGTCCTTCCAGCGACAAGGAGATCCAGGGCGCCCTCGGCGCTGCGCCCGGCAGTCTCGGCGCTGTAGGCGTCACGAACCTTCGGGTGGTTGCGGACGAAGCGTTGCGCGGTCGCAAGAACATGTTGACGGGTGCCAACGAGGACGACTTCCACCTGCGCGGCGTCGATGTCGAACGCGACATCCAGGTGGACCAGTGGCTCGACCTGCGCGAGGTGAACGAAGGCGAGCCTTGTCCCATGTGCGAGGGCCCGCTGGCAGTCGCGAAGACGATCGAGGTCGGGCACATCTTCAAGCTGGGCACCCGCTACACCGAGGCGCTGAGCGCCGGCGTTCTCGATGAGAACGGCAAGAAGGTGCCGATCGTGATGGGCTCATACGGGATCGGCATCCAGCGCGCCATGGCCTCGGTGGTCGAACGCTGGCACGACGACGCGGGCATCGTGTGGCCGCTCTCGGTGGCGCCCTTCGAGGTCGTGATCACCCAGCTGAACGCCAAGGACGCCGAGACCACCGACGCCGCCGGAGCGCTCTACGACGCGCTCCAGGCCGAGGGGATCGAGGTCCTGCTCGATGACCGGAACGAGCGGCCCGGCGTGAAGTTCAAGGACGCCGACCTCGTCGGCATTCCCTATCGGATCAACGTCGGTCCCAAGCATCTCAAGGACGGAAAGGTCGAGGTGGTGCGGCGCAAGACCGGCAAGGCGCGTCTGGTCGATCAGCAAAAGGCGGCCAAGGCGGTGGCCGAGTCGATCTTCGAGGAGCGCAGCTTCTCGTCCCAGATTTGAAGTGGCCGACGGCCGACCTCTCGTCCACTTGATCGACGGCGCGATCTACGTCTTTCGCGCCTACTACACCCTACCGTCGATGCAGGCGCCCGACGGCACGCCGACCGGCGCCGCCTACGGCTATGCCAACACGCTGATCAAGTATGTGGCCGATGTCGATCCCAGCCACTTGGCTGTGGGTTGGGACGAGTCGATGGAGAGCTTTCGCAACGAGATCTTCCCCGAGTACAAGGCCCAGCGGGGCGAGACGCCGGACGATCTCGAGCCCCAGTGGGAGATCTGCGAGCAGCTGACGCGAGCGCTGGGGGTTCCGCTCTTTGGCAAGCCCAACTACGAGGCGGACGACGTGATCGCCACCTTGTCGACCGAGGCGGTCCGGCGTGGCGCCGACGTCCGGATCATCACCACCGACAAGGATCTGGCCCAGTTGGTTCGTGAAGATGGTCGGGTCGAACTCTACGATCTCGCCAAGGACCAGCACTGCGACGCCGACGGGGTACGCGACAAGTTCGGTGTGGACCCCGCCCAGATCCCCGATTTCCTGGGCCTGGTCGGCGACACGGTCGACAACCTGCCGGGCGTGCCCGGCGTCGGACCCAAGGGCGCGGCGGCGGCACTCCAGGCCTTCGGCCGGATCGAGGACATCTCGGCCGACCCGGAGAAGTGGGCGGGCGTGAAGGTTCGCGGGGCGAAAAGACTGGCCGAGCTGATCGGCGAACACCGCCAGCGCGCACTCGAAACCCGGCGGTTGGCCACGCTGGTGCGCGCTGTTCCGGGCGTGAAGGGCGAGTTGCGGAGCTTGCGCTATCGAGGCGCCGACCGTGAGGCAGTTCAAACGCTGTTCGAAAGACTCGGCTGGGGCCGGATTGCCTCACGTATCACTCGCTGGGCCCGCTGAGGGACCCAATCCAGTTCCGCCCGGCGAGTTCCGACGCCCGAAGGTTGGCACTTTGGTTGCAAATCCCTGCTGCGATTACCGGGAATGTGGCAAACTGCCCGACGTCCACATCGAAGGAGGTTCGAAATGGCGGATAGTGTCAGTGCCCAGGTAATCGAGTTCGTCCTTCGCTGGATTCATTTCCTGTCGGGGATCACTTGGATCGGGATCCTCTATTACTTCAACTTCATCCAGACGCCGTTCTTCGGCACCGAGCTCGGCGGCGGTGCGAAGTCGGCCATGACGCGCGAGCTGGTTCCGAAGGCGCTCTGGTGGTTCCGATGGGGCGCGATGTTCACCTTCGGGTCCGGCGTGCTGATGCTCTTGATGAAGCTGGGTGTCGGCGTTTCGCTCGACTCGGCCTACATGACGCGCATCCTGACCGGCGCCCTGATGGGCACGCTGATGTGGGCCAACGTCTGGTTCGTGATCTGGCCCGCTCAGCAGATCGTGATCGCCAATGCGGAAACGGTGGCGAGAGGCGGCGAGGCGAATCCCGCTGCGGTCGGCGCGGGGGGCAAGGCCGGCATGGCTTCGCGTACCAACACACTCTTCTCGATTCCCATGCTGCTCTTCATGGCGGCGGGCAGCCACCTGGAAGTGCTGGCGAAGAACGCCAATCTTCCCGACGTTTCGGTGGTTCCGTATTGGATCGCGGCCTTCGTCGTGATCGGGCTGGTCGAGATCAACGGCCTGATTGGACCCGGCGCCTCGAGCCAGAAGCTGTTGACGACGGTGTCGGGGACGATTCACGCGGGTCTCGGGTTGACGGTGGTGTTGGTGCTGGCCCAGATCTTTCTCATCTGAGCCCCGGACCCTGCGGGTCCGCGACCCCCGGTGTCTGCGCCGGGCCTTTAGCTGCCTTCCGACTCCTGGAGGAAGGCGGCAATGTCTCCGGAGTACGCTTCGAGATACGCGAAGTTTGGCATCAGCTTGCTGGCGCGTTTCGGTGTGTAGCCCGGCGGGTAGCTTCCCTTCGCTAGCTTGAGGCGCAGCAGCTGCTCCGAAGAGCCCGCGATGGCCGGGCCGATGTTGCCGTCCTGGGTCGGATCGGCCGCGTGACACGTGAGGCAGGCGCTGCGATAGATCGCCTTGCCTCGGCTGGCCGCTGTCTCGATCTCTACTTCTCCACTCGAGCAGCTGGCGGATGCGAGGGACAAGATCGCAGCGACCCGCAGCCGGCGTCGGCGTTTCCAGATCAAGGGTGGTCTCCATCATCCAGCTTCGAGGGTCGAGGTCGGGGCTGTGCAGGGTAGCGTGAGCACGGGTAATGTCGTTCTCATGTCCAGCGCCTGGCTCACTCGCGCCAACGCCCTCACGCTGCTCCGGTTGCTGGCGACGCCCGTGCTGGTGTACGCGATCGTCCAGCACCGACCCTGGATCGCAACGATCGTCTACTTCGGCGCCGTTCTCAGCGATTTTCTCGACGGTTGGCTGGCCCGGCGCTACGCAGAGGCCTCGCCGCTGGGCGGTCTGGTCGATCACGGCGTCGACGCGACCTTCGTCGTGTGTGGAACCGCTGCACTGGCCAGCCTCGATGCCGTTCCCGTCGTGTTGCCGTGTCTGATCGCGTTGGCCTTCATCCAGTACGCGCTGGATTCGCGCCTCGGCGCTAGCCATGGCGGCGGGCTGCGCGCCAGCTGGCTCGGGCGTTGGAACGGCATCAGTTACTACCTGATCGTGGCCGTTCCGATCGTGCGCGATGCACTCGCTCTCGGTTGGCCGGGCGACGCGTTGGTGATGGCGCTGGGCTGGGTCCTCGTCGTCTCTACGCTCGTCTCGATGGTCGACCGACTCAGGCGCTCTGCGGCTTCGAGAAGAGCTCCCGGTTCGCCCGCTTGAGGAAGACGAGCCCGATCGCCGCATTGAAGAAGATGAAGAAGTTGTGCTGCACCAGGCCAAAGGCCGTGGCCTGGGCCGGGTTCTCGGGATACAGGAATGACCAGAGGGTGATGGCCGCGGCGCGCATGGGGGTCGGGATCGCGGCGCCGAAAAAGATCAGCGGCAGGTAGGCCAGTAGCTCGAGGAAGCTGGCCTCGAGCCCGAACAGGCGCAGTGCCAGCGTGTAGACCACGACGGCGGACAGCAGCGCGGGCGAGCGCAGCAGGACGATCACGCCGTACTGCCACAAGCGGGCTTGGCTGAATGCGTGGAGCAGCTGGCGCTTGCGCAGCTGGCTTCCAGGCGCGAACACTCCCCGGAAGTAGAGCAGCCACACTGCCAAGAATGCGACTGCGCCCGCCCCGACCCAGCGAATCAGGCCGAATTCGGGCGGCAGCGCTTCGCCTTGCAATGCGTAGCCGATCAGCGCCCACATGAGCAGGTAGTAGAACTCGCAGAACATGATGAAGAGCATGCTCGAGCCCACCTGCCAGCCCGGGACGCCGTGGCGCCGATTCAGGTAGACGGCCATCACGCCCTTGCCGACCTGCTCGTTGAGGATCGAGATGATGTAGGCGCTGCCGCGAATCGGTAGGATGTCACGGTACGAAATGCGCGCGTTGAACCAGTTGATGATGCGCCACACCACGACCGAATCGATCAGGAAGAAGAAGATCGAGTACGGGACCATCAGGGCCAGCCAGCTCGTCCAGCTCACGTTGGCGAAGACGTTCGCGAGATAGGGAATGGCGCTCGAGCCGTCGCGCGCTGCCTGAGCCTCGATCCGGAAGTAGAGGTAGGCGAAGCACGCGACCGTGACGACCCACGGCAACGATCGTTGCCACAACGGCGTCTTGAACTTCTCGACGCCGCCCGGTTCCGCCTCGCCTCGAGCTTCACCGCTTTCAGCCTCGCTTCGAGGCTCACCGGAAATAGGATGATTCCGTTCGCTCATCAGGTCGTCTCCGCCGCTACGCAGCGGCGCAGCATGTCGTCGAGAGAAGTGAGTTCGATGTCCAGCCGTTGGCATGCGTCTGCGACGTCGATGTTGTCATCGTGGTTCAGGACCCTGAGCATGGCACGGGTCACGGGCGGATTCTTGGAGATCCGCTCCAGCAGCGCCGCGATGGCGAGGTTCAGGCCCAGAGGAACGGGCAGCACGCGTGGCGACCTGTCCAGCAGCCGGGCGGTACGCTCCAGCAGGGCCCGCCGCGAGACACACTCGGGCCCGGCCAGATCCAGGCTGACGTCATCCAGGTCTGGACGGGTGACGCCGCTCACGATGGCTTCGACCACGTCGCCGGCGTAGATCGGCTGCTCGAGGCTGCGACCGCCGCGCAGCAGCGGAGTGACCGCCGAACGGGCCTGTCCGACGAGCGAGCGCGACGCGAAATCGCCCTCGCCCAACACCATCGGTACGCGCAGGATCAGGGCGGGGGTCGCGCCTTCCAGCAGGATCCGCTCGGCCCGCCCCTTGGAGGAAAGACACGCGTTGTTCGACGCCGGCGTGGAGCCCAGGATGCTGAGGTAGACGATGCGGCGGATGCCGGCGGCAGCGGCCGCCTGGGCCAGGGCGCGGCTGGATCCTTCGTGGGCGTCCGCGTAGCGGCTCGAGGCTCCTTCCTTGAGGATGCCGACGAGGTGTACGACGTGGCTGCACGCCTGGCACGCCTCGCTGAGCGCGGCCGGATCCATCGGGTCCAGGATGCGTGTGTCCAGGGGGTTCGGGCTGCGCTGCTTGGACAGGGTCCGGGCTGCCCGCTCCGAGCGGACTACTGCTCGTAGCGGACGCTCTCCGGACAGGCGCGCGATCAGTCGGCGGCCCAGATGACCGTTGGCCCCGGTGATCAGCACACGGCCGAACTCGGGTGTGGAGGCGGACTCAGCTGCCATTGAGGTTCGGTCCGTTGCGAATAGGGCTGCTCTGGGCGCGTGCTGGGAGCAGCATAACATGGAAGCCCGGTTTGACTTCGGCATCTGGGCCGGGTTCCATGCCAGCGATGCCTCGTCGCGTCTCATGGGTCGCAGCCATCGGCTTCGTCCTGTTCCTGGCAGCCAGCCAGTGGCTTGCAGTCGTCGACCGCGGCGGGCCCGCCCATTCCGACGTGATGCTCGAAGGCGGTGTTCCCGCGACCTTCTATCTGCCCAACGATCCGCTGAACGAGTCGGACTCGCGGGTCGCCTTTCTCGATCCACCGCCTCGGGGAGAGCGTCCACCTGCCGTGGTCGTGATGCACGGCTTCTCGGGCGACCGGAATTCCATGAGCGGTATCTCACGTCGGCTGGCGGCTTCGGGGTTCGCCGTCATCAACATCGATGCGCGTGGCCACGGCGCGAACCGCAATCCGTACCAGCGGGGCTGGGCGAGCCCCGATTACTTCTCACCCGATCTGCGCGCCGCCGTCGACTTCCTGCGCGCGTCGCCGCTGGTCGACGGGCAGCGGATTGCCGTGCTGGGTCACTCGATGGGCGCCGGCGCTGTCCTCGACCTCGCGACGCGTGAGTCCGGCCTGGATGCGGCCATCATGATCTCGGGAGGCTGGACGTTGCACGGGCCGTACCGGCCGTCGAACGCATTGTGGATCTACGCGTCCGGAGATCCGGAGCGGATCAAGACGCGCTCGGACGAGCTGGCCGCTCGGATTGCGGGACGACAGTCGATGGCACCGGGCGATTCCTCCGGGAGTCACGAGCGGATGGATGCGGTGGCCGTGGTGGAAGTCGTGGGCACCAACCACCAGGGGATCGTGTGGACCGAGAGCGCGCTGCGCCAGATCGTGGCCTGGCTCGACGCTTCGTTCGGAATCGACGCGAAGCGGAGCGAGACGCCGTCGGATCCGCGCAACCGACCCCTGCTGCTGGTGGGCTTGGGATTGCTCCTGAGCCTGCCGGGCCTGGGACTGCTAGTGGGCCGGCTGGTCCCCGAGTGGCCGAGCCGACCCGACGACGGCCGAGCCAAGGGGCTCGGGCTGCTGGCAGCCGGATTTGGCGCGACCCTGCCGCTGCTGGCGGTGGGGACGCCGGCGACGATCCTCTCGATCGAAGTCGGCGACGTCGTGGCAGCCCAATTCGCGCTGGCCGGCGTGGCGATCCTCGTGGTTCTGCGGCTCAGGAAACCTGCGCTGCTGCGCGGGGTGCTCTACGCCTGGCCGGGAACCCTGCTGGCTGCCGGCCTGGGTGTGATGGCAATCTTCGTGCTGATGCAGCCTGTGGCCCTGGTCCTGCATCGGATCACACTCACGCCGGAACGGCTGGCCGTGTTCGCTCTCACCACCCTCTGCTTTCTTCCCCTGGCCGTGGCGTTCAACCTGTTGCTGCGTCGCGGCAGCGTATTGAGTGCCAGCGTATTCTGCGTGGTGGGCCGTATCCTGATCCTGCTGGTCTTCGTGGTCGGAATCGAACTGGGCGTGCTGGCGCGCGTGATCCTCTTCATGCTGCCCGCCCTCGGCGCCATCGCCCTGGTCTTCGAGTTGATGGCGGCCGGTCTGTACGCGCGCTCCCGAAACCTGCTGGCCATTGCACTCATCGATGCGGCCTGGATCGCCCTGGTCACGGCCGCGATCTTTCCGATCCGCATCTAGTTCGCGTTATCATGCGCGCATGGCCGGACCATCCCACTACCAGCCGATGCGGATTCGTCTCGAAGGCGATCGCCGCGAACGCCTCGGCGAAGCGCTTCGGGGCTTCTGGGCCGAGTCGTTCGACGCATCCATCAGCTCCTTCCAGGCGAACCAGCTGATCGATTTCTTCGTGCGTGAACTCGGCGCTCCGGTGTACAACCAGGCGATTCGCGACGCTCACAAGTTCATGACCGAGAAGCTCTCGGACCTGGAAGGCGAGTTCTTCGAGCCGGAGGATTTCCGATGAAGCGTGCGACGACGCTTCTGTTGCTTGCAGTCTGGGGTCTTCTGCTCCTCAGCTGTCAGTCTGTGCGGTCCTGGGAAGAGTGTCCTGGTGTCTACTCCGGGGTCAAGTACTACCAGGCCCAGATCGGCACCCTGCCGTGGGATGGGCGGGTCTTCTTTGGGGCCGATCTTCCGTTAACGGCCATCGTCGATACGCTCGCCTTGCCCGTGACTTACTTCGTGGAGCCCGCGCGGCCCGTGAAGGGCTACAGCCCGGGTTGCCGATGGGCCGGCCCCTGAGCCAACGACACGAACGAGTGTAATTCAAAAGGTCCGAACGGAACGCGCTTCACGTCGTCGGACCTGCATGATAGGCTTCGCTTGCTCCGCGTCCCGCCGGGCGTTGGATCGAGGAGACCCGTCGACATGTTCATCCGATTGGTTCGAATCCTCCCGCTGCTGCTGGCGCTGGCACTCTGGGCCGGGGGGGTGCATGCCCAGCAGCGCCAACAGTTGAAGCCCCGCATGCAGGGCCAGGAACTCATCGAGGCGCTTCGCGGCGGGGGCTACGTGATCCTGCTGCGACACGCCGCCACCGAGAACGTGGCGCCTGACGACGCCAGCTTCGACATCGACGACTGCTCGACCCAGCGCGGCTTGTCCGAGGAAGGCCGGCAGCAGGCCCGGACCAT
>SMVA01047269.1_pt1 | contig 20429 bp, 19 predicted proteins | sample 2456451 | NCBI WGS metagenome assembly SMVA01 (sample SAMN11095933, study PRJNA526329) | marine sediment metagenome | biome: Marine sediment; feature: Surficial sediment; material: Deep marine sediment; isolation source: Hadal surficial sediment | place: Pacific Ocean | collected 2014-05 | depth... | reverse complement strand
ATGATCCCCCTCCCGGGTTCACCTATGGCATCTATAACTTTGATCCGGATTCTTTTGAATAACCACCTGCAAATTTTCACGGGGATTTTCATGGAGACCTTTACGGAGACTTTTACGGAGATCATGCCTTGAATCCAATGGACAAGATCCAGAGTGACCGCACAGATGCCAGGAAAATGGGCGACACCAACGCCGATATCTGTTTCCTGGCACTGGCCGATGCGAACGGTAAGGCTTCGGTGAGAACCCTGGTTCTCAGGGAAATCATCGATAATCGATTCACACTTTTCATCAACAAGAGTAGTCCAAAGTGGAAAGCGCTGTCTGGCGGCGCGAACCATGAATTGCTGATCTGGTATGCGAGTATGCAGCGCCAGTACCGTATATCCGGTATTACCCGGGAACTCGATCCGGAGACAGTAAAGAGCAACTGGCACCGTCGTCCGATCGGCAACAAATATCTTGACTATGTATATGAACAGTTAGGTGCTCAGAGTACCCCTATCAATTCCCGCCAGGTGCTGACGGACAAGATCAAACAACTAAAAAGTGACATGCAGGCCGATGACATGAAACCACCATCACTGGTGGCTGGAATCCAAATTGTTGCTGATCGAATTGAAATGCTGGATCTCAATAAGGAAGACAGAATACACGACCGGCAAATTCATACCTTCGATGGAAGTGAGTGGACTTCAGAAACCCTTATCCCTTGAGGGGATTAGGATATGTTAAAAACTGAAAAAGTTCTTTGACACGAACCAGGTTGGACGATAAATTGGCTTCCACGAACGGATCCTATTCCATCGTGCCGGTCGTTCTATCCAGGGGGAACGATTGACATGCCTTTTGTCTCCCTGACTTAAAAGGAGGTGATCCCATCAATAGTCAGTCTATTAGGGGAGCCTCCGAGTTATTCATTTAGCTCGGAGCTTGCTCCCCCTACGTGAAGACAGAGCCCCGGGGTGTAAATCATCCCGGGGCTTTTCTTTTTTTATAAGAACCCCTCAGGGCTGTTAATTCAAGAACCGCCAGGGCTGTTTTGGGGGATCTTGATGTCGGCCAGGTTGTTGAAGCAGGTCTCTATGGCGGTGTCCAGGAAGTCTTCCATAAAGGGTGAATCTTCCTGATCTTCCCTGATTGCAGCATAAAGTGTGCACCAGAGTCCGGACTCACCAAGACTGTTGGCGACAATCGTTTCGTTTTCCAGGTATTCAGTCAATGCCCAGTTGGGTAAACAGGCAATTCCACGACCACTTGCGACCAGTTGCACCATCATTGGAGTTAGCTCCGCGTTCCTTGTCGCCGCCGGTTCCAGATCAAGCGGATCCAGGAATCGGGTAAATATATCCAGTCGATTGTGATCAACGGGATAAGTGATTAGCGTTTCCGTCACCAGATCTTCAGGAACCAGGTAGGGTTTATGAACGAGAGGGTGATCCTTATTCAGCGCCATCATGGCTTCATAGCGAAACAAGGGAATGTAACGAATACCAGCCAGTTCAACCGGATCGGATGTAATAACCAGGTCCAGATCGCCCCTCACCAGTGCTGGCAGCGGGGCAAAATTAAATCCTCCGGTAAGATCGAGTTCGACCTCTGGCCAGTTTCCTCGATACCTGTCGATGCAGGGAATCAGCCATTGAAAACAACTGTGACATTCTATACAAATATGCAGCCGACCAGCCTCGCCACCGGCCAGTCGAGCAATGTCCCTTTCAGCACCGCGGATCAGGGGCAGCACTTCATCTGCCAGTTTCAGTAAGTTACGGCCGGCACTTGTGAACCTGGGCGGTCGGGTTTTACGAATGAACAAAGTGCACTCCAACCGATCTTCAAGGTCCTTCAATTGATGGGACAGGGCCGATTGCGTTAAGAACAGCCTTTCAGCAGCCTCAACAAGACTACCCGTGTCTCTCAGTGCTGTGAGTGTTCTCAGGTGCCTTAGTTCGATCACGACCCGACTCCTTGAATGAGCATGATTCAAGTATACTGGAAATTACAACAAAATGACTCATTTAGCGAGTTGCCCAAATGTGCATGAAGTGCTGGTCAACCGTTAGTCAGCATTGACCAAATATGCCTTGACTCCACAAGATGACACGACAAAATAGCCAAACCAATAATAAATAATAGAATAACGCCAATGTTTGACCCGTCCGCCGTGGTGATCGAAGCATTTTTGGACGAAATTGCAGAACACTACATTAATGTCTACGGAAACAACGAAGCAGACCTTCACCTGCTCGTTTCGAGCGCCCGCAATGCGCTGGAAATCATCTCAAACAGTGATGCACCATATCATGACGCCGAACACACGATGATGGTGACTGATGTTGGCATGGCAATACTCCGCGGCAAGGTGCTTATTGAAGGTGACGTCACCGCCAGTGAGTGGGTTCATTTTGTGATTTCCCTGCTCAACCATGACATAGGTTATGTGCGTGGAATCTGCCGCTCAGACCGAAACGGCGTTTACGGCATAAACTTCGACCATGACACCATCGCTTTGCCTCCAGGGGCCACAGATGCGTTCCTGACGCCCTATCATGTGGACCGGGCAAAAATGTACGTCTCCGAGCGGTTCTCGAATGAAGAAGCAATAGATATCGGCATCATATGTGAGAATATCGAGCGCACCCGTTTTCCAGTACCGAGTGATGAAGACAAGCAAGAATCAGCAGATTACCCGGGGCTGATCCGTGCTGCTGACCTGATTGGTCAACTGGCCGACCCTGGTTACATCAGAAAGATTTCCCGCCTGTTTGCAGAATTCAAAGAGACCGGTCAGGCAGCCAAGATGGGCTACACCACCGGTGCAGATCTCCGCGCTGGATATCCAAAATTTTTCTGGGAAGTCGTCACCCCCTTTGTCTCCGAAGGATTACGGTTTCTTCGCCGAACCCAGGAAGGTCAAAAGTGGGTAGCCAATCTCTATGCCAATGTTTTTACCGAAGAACATGAGGCACCTGCCTATGGTCCGGAAAGAAGGCATTGCAGCGAACGTCGAATTGAAACCAAGTCCATGTTCAAGGTCCTGGAAGTAACAGAAAATGATAAGCGACGTGATGCGCGTCGTTACTCAGATCTGCCAGGCGATCCAAAATAATACTTTATTGGTAATTGTTCCCCGAAATCCGTAAAATCCTCGCTCTTTTTGCGTCTGCATTTTGGCACGCGCAGTACAATGTAGAGTGGCATGCAGGCTAGCAAGACAAATACAGAATCTGCTCCGGATTCATCGCCGGAGCACAAGCTGAAAATATGTATTCTCGGATATCGCAGTAATCCCTATAGTGGTGGGCAAGGTATTTATATCCGCTACCTGAGTAAAGCGCTTGTTGATGCCGGGCATCGAGTTGATGTCATTTCCGGTGAGCCCTACCCACAACTTGATGAGCGAGTTAATCTCATCAAGCTTCCAGGCCTGAATCTGTTCGAATCCAAAAACCACAGCCTCGCACTGCGTCCCAGGCATCTGCTTTCTTTCACCGATTTCTTCGAGTGGTTCAGTATGCTAACCGGCGGATTTCCCGAACCTTATACGTTTGGCAGAAGACTGGTTAAATATTTTGAAAAGAACAAACCGGCATACGATATCGTTCACGACAACCAGAGCCTGTGTTATGGCGTGCTGAAGTTACAGGAAAAAGGAATTCCGGTTATTACAACCATCCATCATCCCATCACCAGCGATCTTGAGATCGCCCTGCAAAGTACAGATAGCTGGAAACTGCGATTGCTGATACGACGCTGGCATTCGTTCCTGCGCATGCAGAAAAAAGTAGCACCCAGACTCAAGCATATTGTGACCGTATCGAAGGCATCAAGGGAGGATATCGGCAGTGCATTTGATATCTCTCCCCAGACAATCAATATCGTGCACAACGGCATTGATACAGAAGTCTTTAAACCCCTGCCTGAAATTCAACAAAAACCGTTCCGTATCATGGTCACAGCCAGCGCCGACGCGCCGCTAAAGGGGCTTGACTACCTGCTGAAGGCGATTGCTCTCCTTTTGCCAGCATATCCTGCACTGGAACTGCTTATTCTCGGCAAATTAAAGGAAGACGGTGAAACCAGGAAGCTCATCGGCAAGCTGGATATTGGAAAACACCTGAAATTCGTGTCTGGAATTGAGACCGAGGAAATCGTTCAGTTATACGCAGAAGCAACCCTGGTCGTCGTTCCTTCAATTTATGAAGGATTTGGCCTGCCTGCTGGCGAAGCAATGGCCTGCGGAGTGCCGATCATTGCAACTGATGGCGGTGCACTGCCGGAGGTTGTCGGCAATGCCGGTATTACCGTGCCAACCAGGGATGCAAAAGCAATTGCTAATGCCATTGACGATTTGTTGAAAGACCCTGCCAAACGAGATCAATTAGGCCGTAAAGCCAGGGTAAGAATCGTAAACCTCTTCAGTTGGAAAGTCGCTGCAGAAGATATGGTGGGTCTTTACTCCAGGGTACTTGATAACGAGCAAGAGGAGCCGGATGTCCCTGCAAACCGTTAACTTTGACACCCTGCGCCTGCAGGACGAGGATCGCATTCTCGATCTCGGCTGCGGCGAGGGCCGCCATGCCATTACCGCCTATATGCTCAAGAATGTTGAATCAGTGGGCATAGATCTTTCTCTCGATGACTTGCAGATAACAAAACAGCGCTTCTGCGAATTTGCCGATCCTGGCAATTCAGAAAAGAGCCTGGTTATTTCCGTCGCGAACGGTTACCAACTGCCGTTTGCCGACCACAGCTTTGACAAGGTCATTTGTTCAGAAGTGCTGGAACATATTCCAGATTACCGGGCTGTGATCGCAGAAATCGATCGCGTCTTGAAACCGGGCGGTCTGTTTGCGTTAAGCGTACCCAGGTTTTTCCCGGAATGGGTCTGCTGGCAGCTTAAGTCGGCTTACCATGAAGTAGAAGGGGGGCATATCCGCATCTTCAGGGCATCCAGGTTACGGCAGGATGTCGAAAATTTTGGTTTCGTTCACTACCATCGCCATCATGCCCACTCTCTCCACGTTCCTTACTGGTGGCTGAAATGTATATTCTGGCGGGAAGAAGGTGAAGATGAGGCGTATCCGGTAAAGCGCTATCACGATTTCCTGGTCTGGGATTTAATGCAACAACCAAGGCTAACCTTCTGGCTGGACAAGGCGTTAAACCCGATTCTGGGCAAAAGTGTCGTCATGTATTTTGTTAAGGGCACGGGGACAACGGATCAATAATGACTAAAGTGTATGTTTCCATGGGATTCTTTCCTGAAGACTACTTTCAGGATACCGTCGAATATATCAGCGGCGTACAGCAAAACGATGGCGCAATTCCCTGGTTTGAAGATGGTTACCTTGATCCCTGGGATCATGTCGAGGCCGCCATGGGCTTGACTGTCGGTGGGCGATTCGATGAGGCAAAACAGGCCTATTACTGGCTCAAGGACAATCAGTTACCAAACGGCAGCTGGCTTGCCGCGTACAAGGACAGCAAGGTCGAAGACGGTACCCGTGCCGAGTCAAATTATGTGGCTTACGTGGCCACAGGTGTCTGGCACTACTACCTGGTAACAGGTGACATCGACTTCCTGGAGAAAATGTGGCCAGTCATCGAAGGCGCTATCGAATTTGTTATACGACTTCAGGGCAGCCAGGGTCAAATTTACTGGGCAGAAGATACAACCCTGGGAATTCGCGAAGATTCACTCGTAACGGGTTGTAGCAGTATCTACAAGAGTTTTGAATGCGCTCTTAATATCGCAACGTCTCTGAATATGAAGGTGAGCCACTGGGCACTTGCACGCACTAAACTCGGTAATGCCCTCACTAACCATCCGGATTGTTTTGACAGAACCTGGGATAGCAAGAGTCGATTCGCGATGGACTGGTTTTATCCCGTGCTGACGGGTGTAATCAAGGGACAGGCAGCACATCAGCACCTTCTTTCACGATGGGATGAATTCGTTGTCAGAGAGCTGGGTAGCCGCTGTGTAAACGATGAACCCTGGGTGACTGTCGCCGAATCCTGCGAACTGGTCATGGCCCTGCTTGCTGCTGGAGACTACCCAAAGGCGATTCAGTTGTTCAGCTGGTTACATCAATTCAGGGACGACGACGGTTCCTACTGGACCGGATATGTCTTTAAGGATAAAGCATTCTGGCCGGTGGAGAAACCAACATGGACTGCCGGTGCGGTGATGTTGGCCGCAGATGCACTCTCCAATCACACCAGTGCCGCACACCTGTTCCGGGAGGAATCAACGGTAGAAGGTCCAACAGAAATCCTCCTGACTAACTACGGCCCCGGCAGCGATTAGCCGGGGGCTGACCTTCTGAGCAATCCCAGGGTCTTGACCATGGGCAGGATCTCAAACAAACCTGAAGCCCTCGCCAGCTCGTAGATCGTGTAGGGTGCCTGACCGCCATCATTCGGATCCGGAAAAATGTCGTGAATGGCGAGAATGCCGCCCGGTACGATATGCCTGCTCCATGACCGGTAGTCCGCCATGGCAGCTTCAAGACTATGTCCTCCATCAATGAATACCAATCCCAGTGGTGTCGCCCAATTCTTCGCTGCCACAGCAGAAGCTGCCACAATGGGCACAACCGTGTCTTCAAGCTCACTCAGGCGCATGGTCGTTCGAAAGGTTTTAAAGGAATCCAATAAACCAATGCCCTGATCAAACAGATCAGCATCATGGTAGAGCTCACCCACCTGGTGCTCTTCGGAGCCACGATGGTGATCCACGGCAAATAGGGTCGTACCCGACTTTTGACAGGCACTGCCGAGATACACCGTCGACTTGCCGCAGTAACTTCCAACTTCCAGACAGGGTCCCAGGGACGATACCGAGACACAATATTCATACAAGGCTTGCCCTTCAACCGGGTCCAGGAATCCTTTTATCGTATCGACGTCTATTTTGAGTTTCACCAGAGCCTTCAGCCTGCTTTTCCTATTAAGAGCCTTCAGCGTGCTCTTCCAATAAAGAGCCTTCAGCGTGCTCTTCCCTAAAAAAAGCGGCGCTAAGAGGGAATAACCTAGAAGTTAAAAAAGAAAGTAAGATATACCGGCACAAGCAAAATCAAACCATAACAGACGATGTTGTTGAGCGTCGGCCACTTCTGTTCGTCCCCGACTGGAAATCTTTCCCCTACCACCAGCCAGACGCAGCAGCCGAGAATCATGGAGAGCATAACACTGAGTACAACGAGTCCCATAATTCTTCATCTCAACTATTTGTTAATGAAATCTTAGCAGCTTTTACAACATGCAGTATCTTAACGGATCTCCCCGCTTGACCTGTCGACCCATTTCCACTTCAACCAGCGCATCCGCCCAGGAGACAGAAGACATAATGCCTGACCCCTGCTCGGAAAACTTCTTTAGTAGGACCCTGTTTTTGTCCAGGTGCACCTGGGCTCTAAGGTACTCCCGCCTGGTCCCGGCCTGAAAATCAAAATCTGCCGCACCAATTAAAAACTTGTTCTGCGCATCAGCACCGCCCTGCAGTGCGATGAGATACGGTTTGGCAATGATCAGGAATGTAACGAACATGGAGACTGGATTGCCCGGCAGACCGAAGAAAGGCGTACCAAGGACATTGCCGAACGCCAGGGGTTTCCCGGGTTTAATCGCCAGGCGCCAGATGTCAAGCTTGCCCAGCGCCTCGACGGCAGCTTTAACATAATCCTCTTCCCCTACCGAGACACCGCCGGTACTGAGTATACAATCACTCAATTGCGCGCCCCTGGTTAAGGCTTCTATCGTCGCTTCAGGTGTATCTTCGACCACGCCCAGATCCACTACTTCCATTCCCAGTTCGTTAATCAGCCCGCCCAGCGCATAGTGATTGGAATTGTAGATCTGGCCCGGTTTCAGTAGATTCGGCGGCTCAATGAGTTCATCTCCGGTTGACATAAGTCCAACCTTAAGTGGCCGAAAGATTTCCACTTCAGAATTCCCAACGGAAGCCAGTAATCCAAGATCCTGGGGCTGAATTCGCCTGCCACGATTCAGGATAGTATCGCCCACTGCGATATCCTGACCTTTCGGCCGGACATTCTTGCCCGGCTCAACACTCGTGCCAATTTTTACCTGGTCTCCTACAATTTCCGTATCTTCCTGCATCACCACAGCATCTGCATCTGGTGGAATTTGCGCACCGGTAAATATCCGAGCGACCGTACCGGCAACAAGGGGCCCGCCAACACTGCCAGCGGCAATTCGATCACTGATATCGTAGAGCCCACCCTTTACAACTTTGGCACTGTTTACCGCATAACCATCCATTGCGCTGTTTGCCCCGGGGGGAACATTAATCGCAGAAGTAATGTCGCTCGCCAGGTAACGCCCATTGGCAGCACTTAAACTGTAAAACCGGGTTTCCTGAATAGGATCGACACTTGATAAGAGGTCAGCGATGACACCATCAACAGGTAACAGCTTTGCCGCCACTAGTGTGACCCTTTTATCAAAAGCTCCGCAAAATTGCAGGGCCTGTTATTGATGTTAAGCTGTTCCTTTAGTATTCCATTCCAGGCCGTACGGCAAGCGCCGGTCGAGCCGGGCACACAAAACAGCAGTGTGTCATTGGCAATACCTGCAAAGGCCCGGGACTGCACGGTGGAAGTTCCGATTTCATCGAAGGATATTTGACGGAACAACTCACCAAATCCGGGAATTTCAGTATCCAGCAACGGCGCTATGGCTTCCGGTGTGGAGTCCCGGGTCGTAAAACCTGTACCTCCCGTTATCAGAATCACCTGTATGGATTCATCTGCTATCCATTTGGAAACGACCGCCCTCAATCTGTAAAGATCATCAATCTCAATATGCCGTTCGACGAGTTGATGACCAGACTCTGCAACGGAATCGCAGAAAAACTGTCCGGATGTGTCATTTTCAAGTGTTCGCGTATCTGAAACAGTCAAAACCCCGATATTCAGTCCATCTGACATTAGCTACCTCACATCTAGAGCTTTTTCATGCTCTCTTGCTATTCGTTTTTAAGAGCGCCATCATACTCTGACTCAACCGTCAGGAATAGATGAGCCTCATGAAGAGCGCCATGCAAATACACTTGCCAAAACTCGAGGCATTCAAATTTCTTGTACCACAAGACTATCGAGTCATCGAAGAATACATGTTTATCCATGAGTATGAAGCTGGCAATTATATTTGCAAAGAAGGTGGGTACGGCGGCTATATGTTCTTCATCATCGAAGGTGAAGTTGAAATTATCAAACAATTTGATAACCAAAAACACGTTATCGCAACGCTTTCCGAGGGAATGTCAGTGGGTGAAATGTCGCTCATTGATGGCAGGCCCAGATCCGCTACAGTTAGAGCATGCACTTCAATAAAATTGATTGTCCTGAAGCGCGAGGATTTCACAAAGTTGAATAAAATGGAACCGACAATTGCCAACAAGGTTCTTATGGGGATTGCGACACTGCTTAGTCAAAATCTTCGCGATATCAATGATCGATTTACCGAAAAATTGCTGAGCATCTACTAGGGACTATTTACAAGGTAGTGCACATAAATACTGGCGGCATAACCAAGGGCTATCGCCCAGGACCACTTCAGGTGATTGAAGAAAGTGTAGATACCCCGGGCCTGTCCCATGAGCGCAACCCCCGCAGCAGAGCCAATTGATAACAAACTACCGCCAACACCTGTCGTCAGGGTAATCAACAACCACTGGTAGGTTCCCATTTCCGGATTCATTGTCAGGATCGCGAACATGACGGGAATATTGTCAATGACGGCAGATATAATTCCCATCGCGATATTTGCATTGGTTGCACCCCAACCTTCATAAAAATATACGGACATAATTTCCAGGTAGCCGATAAGCCCCAGACCCCCGACACAAAATATCACTCCAAAGAAGAAGAACAGTGTGTCCCATTCGGCCTGGGCGACCTTGTTGAAAATATTGAATTGAGTGAAGTCTTCATGACTTTCTTCAGAAGTCATCTTGATGTAATAACTGTAGAAGAAAAGGTAAGACATGCCCGTCATCATGCCAAGGAAAGGTGGCAGGTGTAGAAATTGCTCGAAGGACACGGCGGTCGCTATGGTGCACAGGAAGAGGAAGCAAATAGTAAATGCCCCGCGCTTAAGTTCAATCTTGTCCGATTCTGTGTGCGGATGTTCATCAGGAACGGCAAAGCTCATAATCGTTGCCGGTACCACATAATTGGCGACGGCAGGCAAGAAAAGACTGAAAAATTCAAAGAATGTTGCGTTACCGCTCTGCCATACCATCAGCGTAGTGATATCACCAAAGGGGCTGAAGGCACCGCCGGCGTTTGCCGCCACAACAATGTTAACACAGGCAATGGCCACGAATTTTGGATTTCCCGACCCCACGGATAACACCACCGCACCCATCAACAGCGCCGTTGTCAGATTGTCAGCAACCGGTGAGAGAAGAAATGCAATCGTGCCCGTAATCCAGAATAGCTGGCGATATCCAAACTCTCGACCGATCAGCCAGGCACGCAATGCCTCAAAAACATTTCGTTCCGTCATGGCATTGATGTACGTCATCGCGACCAGCAGGAATAACAGCAGGGAGGAATACTCGATCAGATTGTGCTGGATATTGGTTTCGAGCGTTTGTGGATCCAGGTCTGACTGTTTGAGCAGAATAGCGACGATTACCCAGATCATACCCGCAGCCAGAATAACGGGTTTGGATTTTCTGAGATGTATAAACTCCTCGGCCATGACCAGGCCGTAAGCCACCACGAAAATGCCCAGCGCTAAAAATCCTGCAAATGAAGTTGTCATATCCAGGTTTTCTGTTGCACCCGAAGAAGAGCTGGCAAGTGCCACTGGCGAAATCAGGACAAGGATTAAGCTGGCAATGGCGCGCACGATGACTATTCTCCCTTCCAGTTCGGCGCCCTCTTTTCCGCAAAAGCCAAGGGTCCTTCTATAAAATCTGCACCCTTGTACATTGCTTGTATCTGGTCGTATCTGCCTTTAATTGCATCCTCCAGCGTAGCAGCGCCCATTCCCAGCATGGCTGCTTCTTTACTGCCCCGGACAGATAAGGGAGCACACTCCAGAATCTGGGCCGCCCATTCTTTGGCCACCGTCAGTGACTGGCCCTCCGGCGCCACAGCGGTAACAAAACCCAGTTCCTTGCCTTCAGCGGCGCTGACCCGGCGACCAGTGAGCAGCATGCCCATCGCCTGTTTCATGCCGATTTCCCGTGGTAAGCGATGAATTCCACCGGCCAGGGCAGCCAGGCCGACCCGGGGTTCCGGCAACGCGAAGATGGCGTTTTCCGCCGCAATAATCAGGTCGCAGGCCAGGGCAATTTCAAAGCCGCCACCCATGGCGACGCCATTCACGGCGGCAATCACAGGTTTCGCATTGTCAAACCTGGAGGTCAGACCGGCGAATCCGGATTCAGGACCGCCCATCTTGCCACCTGAAGCCTGATATTTCAGGTCGTTACCGGCGCTGAAAGCTCTCTCTCCGGCACCGGTGATAATAGCAACCCATTGTTCCGGGTCTGCGGCGAAGTCATCAAAAACTTCTGCCAGCTCAAAATTTGCGGGCGGATGCAATGAATTCATGACTTCCGGTCGCTCAATGGTCACGATGGTTAAAGGACCTTCTTTTTGAACACTACAGAATTCACCCATCTACTTAATTCCTATTAATCTTAAATTTACGAAACTGAATTTACGAATCTGACGAAGTGGAGAGTCTACCAGTTTGACAATCAGGATGGACAGTGCCTTTGCCGGCACTTCATTCGAGTTTCACTCCGCGGATTTCAATCCAGCGACGGCGGCCTCGATACGATCACAGGCTTCCACCAGGGTTTCCCTGGCACAGGCAAAATTCAGGCGCATAAATCCTTCACCATCGAATTCCGCTCCATCTGAAAGTCCCACGCCCGCGGATTCAAAGAATATGGAAGCGTCATTGAGCTTCAGCGCTGATACATCCAGCCAGGCGAGATAAGTGGCCTCAACCGGGCTCACACTGATTCCGGGAATTTTCTCGATTCGATCGGTAAGATATTCACAATTAGATTGCAGGTAGCCAAGAAGCTCCTCCCGCCAGGGTTCACAATCACGATAGGCCACCAGCATACTGATGAAGGCAAAGGTTGAAAGCTTGGCAGACAGTCCCTTGCCACCGGCCTTAAATTTATCGCGCAGTTCCGGATTCTGGATAATACACACAGCACCACCAAGCCCTGCCAGATTGAATGTCTTAGTCGGTGCCATCAGGGTAACGGTGATTGCGGCTGCTTCAGGGCTGAGCGATGCCGTTGGAATATGCTGCCTGCCCCCTAACGTTAATTCGCAATGGATTTCATCTGAACAAATCCACACTTTGTTTTGCTGGCAGGTTTCGACGATGCCGGTGAGTTCGTCCCTGTCAAGCAATCGACCAACCGGGTTGAACGGGTTGCATAATAAAAACAACCTGCAATCACTGTTCTCCTCCAGGGTGCTGGAGAGGCCGCCGACCGGAAAGGGCCAGGTGCCACCCACCATGGTTGTCGGTACCCGGAGAAGTTTTCGGTCGAAATTTTCCGGTGCACTTAAAAATGGATAATAAATTGGCGTGGCGGTGACCACGGATTCATCTGGCTTAACCAGGGCACGACAGGCCTGGTTCAATCCGGGAACAACACCACTAAGGTAGAATATTTCCCGCTTCTGCACTTCCCAGTCATACAATCTTGCCATGCGGTTGATGATGACATCCTTCAGTTCTCGCGGAGGCGTGTCATAACCGAATGCGCCGTGATCAGCCCGCTTTTTGATCGCATCAATTATCTGCTGCGGCACTTTGAAATCCATATCTGCGACCCACATGGGCAGGATATCCGTGTCTGCATACTTGTCCCACTTGGCGCTATTGGTATTTCGCCGGTTCAGGACTACATCAAAATCGCTCATAATTCATCGGGCCAGTCGAAGAGTTCATGCAGTATAGCAAGGCTTCCCGTAAAAAAATCTCCCGGAAAAGGCGCTATACTGTGCCAGTCCAATCGAAAAGGAATAAGGCAATGGGGCTATTCAGGAAAAAGCCGGTCATGCCATCAGCAAACGCCTCGCTACCCGGTCGACAAGAGGCCGTACCCGTACCCGAGTTTCACCATGTTAACGGCTCGCCCCTGAAACCGCCGTTTCCTGAACATTCACAGACAGCAATATTCGGACTGGGATGTTTCTGGGGTGCAGAACGCCGCTTCTGGGAGACTGTCGGTGTCTATACGACTGCAGTGGGTTATGCCGGTGGCGATACCCCCAACCCGAGCTATGAGGAAGTTTGCTCCGGTGGCACAGGTCACAGCGAGGTCGTACTGGTTGTATTCGATCCAGCCATTGTCACTTTTACGGATCTGTTGACTATCTTCTGGGAAAGCCATGATCCCACACAGGGAATGCGCCAGGGCAATGACATAGGCACCCAGTATCGCTCTGTCATCTACACTTCAGGCGAGGAGCAACTCGCGGCTGCGCGCTCGAGCCAGGAACGCTTCCAGGAAAGTCTGCTCGGCGCTGGCTATAGTGCAATTACCACCGAGATCAGAACTGCCCCGGAATTTTACTATGCCGAGCACTACCACCAGCAATATCTTGCCAAGGTGCCCAATGGCTACTGTAACCTGGGTGGAACGGGCGTTTGTTATAAGGACTAGTCAAACCCCGGGGGGAATGAGTCAACATGTACGAATCACTGGCCATTTTTGCAATATTCCTGTTCTGCTACAGCGTCGTGGCCGGTCGCGTCGAGAAGACCATGATTTCCGGGCCCATGATCTTCGTGTTTGCGGGTTTCGTCATGGGTTCCTCTGGCCTCGGCTGGCTGGGTGGCGACGTAACACGGGATCAAATGCGGGTACTCGCAGACCTGACCCTTGCCCTGGTCCTGTTTATCGATGCTGCCAACGCCGACCTGGGTGTGCTCCGGAAGCAATTCAAGATTCCTTCGCGGATGTTGCTGATAGGCCTGCCCGGCGTCATCCTGCTGGGATTCGGATTTGCAGTTCTACTATTTGATGAGCTATCGCTTTTTGAGGCGGCGATCCTCGCCACCATGCTCGCCGCCACTGACGCGGCACTCGGTAAGGCAGTGATCGTCAATAAGATAGTCCCGATTCGCGTTCGCGAAGCATTGAATGTTGAAAGCGGGTTAAATGATGGCCTTTGTGTTCCAATTTTGCTTTTCTTCATTGCGCTCGCCAGCGTCTCGGTGACGGGACATGAAAATACGACCTCGGCTATTTTTCTTATCGCACAGGAGTTAGGCATTGGTGCGGCGGTGGGATTGGGTTTTGCGGCAGTCGGCGCCACGGTCATTCGCTGGTGCTTCAAGCAGGGCTGGCTGACCAAAATCTGGATTCAAATGGCGGTGATTGCACTCGCCCTGGCCTCATTCGCGGTTGCCCAGGAACTGCATGGCAGCGGTTATATCGCCGCGTTCGTCGGCGGAATGCTGTTCGGCTCCATGGCCAAAGAAGCCACTCATGACCTGGTCATGGCTGCCGAAGGAACCGCAGAATCACTGGCCATGATTACATGGTTATTATTTGGGGCTGTAGTGGTCGGCCAAAACATGAATTTGATGACCTGGGAGTTGGTGATTTATGCACTGTTAAGCCTGACGGTCATTCGCGTACTGCCAATCTTCCTTTCACTGACCGGTATCGGAGTCAGTGTTTCCAGCCGGTTGTTCCTTGCCTGGTTCGGACCCAGGGGACTGGCCAGTATCGTCTTCGCCATCATCGTCATGGAAGCAGAATTGCCCGGTAGTCGCTTTCTGGCGCTAGTCGTTGTGGTCACTGTGTTTGCAAGCCTTGTCGCTCACGGTGTGACGGCGAACCCTCTGGCAGCCTGGCTAGGCAGGAAAGAAGGGTCAGAAGAGCCGGTTCACGACTAAAACTTATAATATCAACCCGTCAATCGATTGAGCGCCTCTTCGTACCGCGAGTAGGTATTCTCAATGACTTCCTGCGGCAGTACGGGCCCTGGATATTCCTTGTTCCACTGGCCCGCATCCACCAGTTCCTGCGTATAGTTGCGCACGTATTGTTTATCAAAGCTGTTCTGCTCCCTGCCCGGTTGCCACTCATCCGCGGGCCAGAACCTGGAACTGTCCGGCGTCAGCACCTCATCAATCAGGACGGGACCTTCGTTATCATTCTCCAGGCCACTCTTATCCAATCCGCTCTTATCAAAACCGAACTCGAACTTCGTATCCGCAATAATAATGCCTCGTTCCAGCGCATAGTCCCTTCCCTTTTTGAAGATGGACAAGGATAAATCGCGTACATTTTCCATGAGTTCCTTTCCGGCGATATTGCAGCTTTCTTCAAAGCTGATGTTCTCATCATGCCCCTCTTCGGCTTTGGTGGAAGGCGTGAAGATGGGGTTTTCTATACGATCGCTGTTGACCATGCCAGCGGGGAGATCAATGCCGCATACCTGGCCTGTTTTCTGGTAATCCTTGTAACCACTTCCAGTCAGGTATCCACGAACGATACACTCAACCGGCACAACATTGCTTTTTTTGCAGATCATGATCCTGCCGTTAAGGATGCGGCGTTGATCTTCATCTAACCCTTCGATGTCATTAGCATCGGTTGAAACCAGGTGATGCCTGAACTTACCGTCAAGCTCCCTATCAAGCTCACTATCAAGAAAGTCGAACCAGAACTTCGAGATCCGGGTCAGCATGACGCCCTTTCCCGGAATACCATTTTGCAATACCACGTCAAACACGCTCACCCGATCGGTAGCGACAATTAATAGTCCGTCATCACCATTGCCGAGTGTCAGATCATAGAGATCACGGACCTTGCCGGTGCGCTTGTTGGGTAAGGGTAGATCAGTCGTCATTACGGCGTCAGCCATTTGCTCACCTTCTTACGTTGTGTTGGTTATTAGTGTTGATGATCAGTGTTGATGATCAGTGTTGATGATCAGTGTTGGTTATGAAAATTATACCGAGAGCGCCTGCTCGAAGTCAGCTAATAAATCATCAGTTTCTTCTATGCCGATTGAAAATCTTACCAGGGAATCATCGATACCCATGGACGCCCTGCGTTCCGGGCCCATCTCGTAATAAATGGAGTGCGCAACCGGGATACCCAGGGAACGCGTATCCCCGAGGTTGCTGGTGCAGGCAACCAGGTCCAGATTATTCAGGAAATCGAAACAATCGATCTCATCGACTAGTTCCACGCTAAACAAGGCACCGGGGTGTTTAAACAATTCCTTCGCGAGCTCATATTGCGGGTGATCTCTAAGCCCGGGATAGTAGACTTTTTTTACTTTTGGATGTTCATTCAGGTAGCTTGTCAGTGTATCTGCGTTCTTGCAGGCCTGCTCCATACGAAGCGCCAGTGTATCAGAGCCAACTGAAATATGGTGTGCTGCCTCGGCACCGAGAGTCGCACCGAAATCACGTAGTCCTTTCTTTTTAATCTGCGTGATCGCCCAGCTTGCGACTTCACCTTTCTTGTAATTGTCATACAGATTCGGAAAAGTCGACCAGTCAAAATTTCCTGTCTCCGTTATCGCCCCGCCAAGGGCATTGGCATGGCCGCCAATGTACTTCGTCAGTGAGTTAATCACCAGACTTGCACCGAAAGAACCGGGTTTGAACAAGTAGGGTGTCGTCATCGTATTATCCACCACATATACGAGCCCAAGTTCTTCGCAGAGATCACCGATAACAGCGAGATCGCTAACCTGCGTTCGCGGGTTAGCGATGGTTTCCAGGAAAACAAGTCGAGTATTGTCCTTCACGGCAGCCCTGATCTCTTGCGCAGACGTTGCGTCCACAAAGCTAACCTCAATGCCGTGAACCGCAAATGAATCAAACAGGCTATTGGTATTGCCGAATAGATAAGAGGACGAGATGAAATGATCCCCTGCACGGAGCAGGGAAAACAGGGTGGTTCCAATGGCTGCCATTCCGGTACTGAAGGCCGCGGTAGAGTGCCCGGCTTCCATCAGGGTTACCTTGTCTTGCAGGGCGGTGACAGTTGGATTGACCTGCCGGCCGTAGGTATATCCCTTTTGGTTGCCCTGGAACACTGCCGCAAGGTCTCTTGCATCATCGTAGGTGTAGGTGACTGCTGTATGCACGGGTTTGTGGATCGACCCATGCTCAATGCCGCCACGCCTGTCCAAATGAATTATGTCTGAAGTGAATCCCATCGTTAAACTCCCCTGCCCCTGGGTATATTCCGGGCAAAAAAAAACCTGTTTAGTGACAACTAAAGCAGGCTTCCCTCGCTTTAGCTGCATTTTTTCGCGCCCGCAAGCTGAACTCAAATCGGCGCGTCTCCTCTCTACGCCAATCTGTAAAGAGTCGATCTATGCGCATTGTAATCTATTTATATTCGCGGAAACAAGGCGTCGATTGATCCCACGGAAACCTCGCTTGAATTGCAGCCCAGATCCTGCCAGGTGGCGTTTTTACCGAGGTTCAAACTGGTCCTGGCCTTTTCAATCAATTCGGGGACAAAACTGGCGCCTAGAATAGTCAGGTCTGCAAGGCAGTGATGCAGGGTCCAGAGATACTCACTCAACTCGAATTTATCGTCGATCTTCCACGGCTCGGATTGTTGAATGCTGGCATTAATGAGCCCGGCTGTATCAATAAAAATGCGTGCTGCCAGTGACACTTCATAATTTTCGATTGCCTGTTCGAAGGCGTCCGCTTTCCCCCCGACGGCCAGGCGCAGTTCATTGTTGGCCGCCGATAGTTTCAAGGGGTCCTGGGTCAGCCCTTGAGGAAAATGCTTGGCAAACAATTTGACAAACCGACTGAAGAGATTACCGACATTATTCGCCAGGTCTGCGTTCAAGAGTTCCACAAGATGGGATTGCTGGAAGTCCAGGTCCTGGCCGAGCCTCACCGTCTTCAGGAAATAGTATTTCAATCCATCGCTACTGATCGAATCTATTAGCGACAGGGGATCAACAATGGTATCAGGATCAGATTTTGAAATCTTACGCCCCTCTACCGTGAGCCACCCGTTAACCACCAGCCTGCGAGGCAAATCCAACCCTGCCGACCAGAGAAAAGCGGGCCAATAGACGGCATGAAACAACAGGATGTCCTTACCAATAAAGTGCGTCGTGTTCGGCCAGTATTGTTCAAATTTAACACTGCCTAATGGCCCCAATGCAGACAGATAGGCTGCAAGGGCGTCCAGCCATACATAGATCACATGGTCACTGTCCCCGGGAACCTCGACACCCCATCTGGTCGATGTTCTGGAGATGGACAGGTCGTGCAGTTCATTATTTTTCAGGAAGGAGAGGACTTCGTTGCGTCTCGATTCAGGCACGATAAAGTCAGGATTGGCTTCAATATGATCGATTAGTTTCTGCTGGTATCGGCTGAGGCAAAAAAAATAGGATTGTTCGGAAAAGTTTTCCAGCGGTTTGCGGTGAACCGGGCAGTCATCACCAGCGGTGAAGTATTGTTCACAGTCAACGCAATACAGGCCTTCATAATGACTTTTGTAAATATCCCCATTATCGGCAATTCGCTGCCACAGATCTATGACCAGATCCTTGTGAGAGGCAGCGGTCGTCCGCTCAAATACATCCAGCTCAATATCCAGCTTCTGCCAGAGATGGCGAAATTCATTACTGCGCTTGTTTATGAACGAATCAATAGGTTGCCCGCACTGCTGCGCGGTGCGTTCAATCTTCTGCCCGTGTTCGTCTGTGCCGCTCGTCAAGATCACATCATGCCCTCTCACCCTGTAGTAGCGCTTGTAGCAGTCGGCAACAAATGTCGTATAAGCATGGCCAAGGTGTGGCGAACCGCTGGCGTAATATATTGGTGTGGTCAGGTACTGTTTCATCGTCAACTCCATTCACTTTATAGTGATTGCAATAAATAGTGATTGTCAGTGATTGTATATGTCACATAAAAAAACCCTGGAAGGTCGACACCTGCCAGGGTTTTTGAAGTTGATTCCTGGAAGGTGGCTCCACCTTCCAAAAAACTGCAGACAGAAAGGATCAGCCCATGGCGGTGACCATTGGCATCATCATGTTCTGTGTTTGCAGTTCGATATTCATTAATCCGGTCTCTGTGGTTCTCTGTTATTCATTCTGACCGGAATATCCGGCCTTATAGGCGAACATGATAATTGCTAGAATCGTGAAGTCAATCATTTAGAGCGGTACAACATGCAGAAAAAGGCATTTAACCAGGGTCTACTGGACTATCTGCAACAGTCCCCTACTCCATTTCATGCGACCTCCAACCTCGCTGACATCCTGTCGGATGAAGGTTTTAAGGTCCTGGACGAGACCCAGGGCTGGCAATTAAACCCGGGGAAATATTTCGTTACACGCAATCAGTCATCGATTATCGCTTTCGTGCTGGGCACGGATGATCCGGTAGAAACCGGTATCAGAATGAGCGGCGCACATACAGACAGCCCCTGCCTGAAAGTAAAACCACGACCGGAAACCTATCAGCAGGGCTATCTGCAACTGGGCGTGGAAGTCTACGGCGGCGTTTTGTTAAACCCCTGGTATGACCGGGACCTTTCACTGGCTGGGCGTGTAACCTATCAAAGCGATGATAAGAAAATCCACAACCTATTAATCAATTTTGTGGACCCCATCGCAATTGTTCCGAGTCTTGCCATCCACCTGGACCGGGAAGCCAATAAATCCAGGAGTGTTAATCCCCAGAAAGATATCCCGCCCATCCTGATGCAATCGGACAAGGAAACGATTGAGGCGCTGTTGAAAGCACAGATCAGGAATGAACATCCCGAAACCAGCGTGTCAAAGATACTGGGTTATGAACTCTCTTTTTACGACACTAATCCAGCGGCAACCATCGGTCTTAAGCAGGAATTTATTGCCGGTGCAAGGCTCGACAACCTCTTGAGCTGTTATGTGGGCATGCAGAGTTTGTTGAATGCGGATCCAGGTGTGTCCAGCCTTGTTGTATGCAACGACCATGAGGAGGTTGGCAGTGCCTCTTCCTCTGGTGCCCAGGGCCCCTTCCTGAAGGACGTGTTAAGCAGAATGATTCCTGATCCGGAATCGCGGCTGCGCACCATTGCCAGGTCGCTATTGGTTTCTACTGACAATGCTCATGGCATCCACCCGAACTATTCCGACCGGCACGATGCCAACCATGGTCCAATTCTGAATAAAGGCCCTGTCATCAAGATCAATGCAAATCAGCGTTATGCCACCAACAGCGAAACAGAGGGGTACTTCAGCTTTCTGTGCGAGAATGGCGAAATTCCATACCAGAAATTCATCAATAGAACGGACATGGCATGCGGCAGCACAATCGGCCCAATCACAGCGAAGGAGATTGGAATCAGGACACTGGATGTGGGGGTACCAACCTTCGCCATGCACTCAATAAGGGAACTGGCCGGT
>SMVA01141380.1_pt1 | contig 20443 bp, 17 predicted proteins | sample 2456451 | NCBI WGS metagenome assembly SMVA01 (sample SAMN11095933, study PRJNA526329) | marine sediment metagenome | biome: Marine sediment; feature: Surficial sediment; material: Deep marine sediment; isolation source: Hadal surficial sediment | place: Pacific Ocean | collected 2014-05 | depth... | reverse complement strand
CGGCGTCCTATCAGCCTTACCCCGACGAGTGGAAACTTCTCGGTGGCCGCGGTCTCTCGGCCAAGATCCTGACCAAGGAATGTGACCCGACCTGCGATCCGCTTGGGCCGGACAACGTTTTGGTGATGGCGGCGGGTGTTATGTCAGGCACGACGGCACCGACCTCTGGACGCATTTCGATCGGTGGCAAGAGCCCGCTGACAGGCGGCATCAAGGAAGCCAACGCGGGCGGAAATCCCGGGCAGCATCTGATGAAGCTCGGCATCCGTGCGATCGTCGTGACCGGCCAGCCTGCGGATGCGGAAAAACGATATGGGTTGCGCATCGACGAGGGCGAAGTCTCCATCGTTGCCGCCGACGAGTACAAGGGCATGTGGAATTACGCGACCTGCGAGAAGCTGCTCGCGGGCGAATCCAAGACGGCCAGTGTGATTTCGATCGGCCCGGCGGGTGAACTTCGACTCTCGGGTGCCTCCGTGGCCTGCACGGACCAAGATCAAGAACGCCGTCCGGCGCGTCATGCAGCACGCGGCGGCCTCGGTGCGGTCATGGGTTCGAAGGGTCTGAAGTGGGTGCTCGTCGATCCCGGCAAGGCGAAGGCTCGCAAGGCAGCGGACTCCAAGGCGTTCAATCAGATGAACAAGAGTTTTTCGAAGGACTATCTTGCGGGTCCCCAGATGTTCAAGACCGGAACTTCATCCGTCGTTCCGATTGCGAATATGCTGAACACCTTCGTCTACAAGAACCGAACCGAAGGGCAGTCGCCCGACTTCGAGGCGCTCGACGGCGCACGCATCGTGGAAAGTTTCGAGGAGCGCGGCGGCGGCATGCATAACTGCATGACGGGCTGCATCATCAAATGCTCGAATATCGTTCACGACAAGGACGGGAACTACAAGACCTCCGCACTCGAGTTCGAGACGTTGACGCTTCTCGGAGCCAGTTGCGCGATCAAGACCTTCGACGAAGTTGCGGAACTCGACCGACTCTGTGATGAGCTCGGGCTCGATACGATCGAGACCGGCGCGGCCATCGCCATCTTGATGGACTCGGGTGGGATGGAATGGGGAGATTCGGCCGCCGCGAAGAAACTTCTCGAAAACCTCGCCGACGGAAACGACCAGGGCAAAATGATCGGGAATGGGGCCGTCGCGACGGGCAAGGCACTCGGCCACAAGCGTGTTCCGCACGCACGCGGTCAGGCGATCCCCGCTTGGGATCCCCGGCCGCTCAAGGCGACGGGAGTGACCTATGCGGCTGGGCCGATGGGTGCGGATCATACCGCCGGCTTGATCGTGAATCCGGGTCTGCCCGCCGAGGAATACGCCCGGGCGTCACAGGAAGTCCAGCTGATCAACATGGTCTGCGATTCCTCGGGCTTCTGTCAGTTTCTCGGCCCGAATCTCGACGATATCCGCAACTACTACGGAATTTTCTACGGGATCGAAGTCTCACGCGAAGAGATTGCCGACCAGGGTTGGGAGGCTCTGCAGGACGAGTGGAATTTCAACGCGGCTGCGGGCTGGAAGGACGAGGACAACGGACTTTCCGCATGTCTCGTCGAAGAGGGCATCGGGCCGGACCATTCGATGAAATTCGATGTGCCCCTCGAAGTCATCAATCAGTCGAAGGTTCGCTTCCCGGTTCGCGAGGAACTCTTCTCTGCCAAGGCGAGCGGATAGGCGCGACGGCTCGGCCGCCATTTCGGGTATCGAGACGGGCAGGGGGGTACTCCTCTGCCCGTTTCGTTTTGGCCGGGTCGGAATAACAAGGAGAAGCGTTTGAGGGACGATGTACGGATGCGGGGCTTCGCGAAGAGGGTCGACGTCGAGGTCGTCGAAGCTTTTCTCGTCGAGCATGTCCAGGCGCTCGAGGCCGAGTCGGTTCCGCTGCTCGAGTCGGTGGGTCGGGTGTTGGCCGAATCCGTCGAGTCGAAAGTCGATGTTCCCGGCTTCGCGCGTTCGGCGATGGACGGATACGCCCTGCGCGGCGAAGAGAGCTTCGGGGCCTCGGCCTACGACGCGATCCAATTGAAGGTCGTTGGAATTTCGCTGCCCGGCGCGCCCTTCGAAGGTGAATTACAGCGCGGCGAAGCCATCCGCATCATGACCGGCGCACCGGTTCCGGACGCCGCCGACGCCGTCGTGAAGGCGGAGGTCTGTGAGGAAGCGGACGGGGTCGTTTCGATCACGGAGGCCGTCGCGCCGAAGAAGAATGTCGGAGCGATCGGCGAAGACATCAAGCGGGGTGAGCGGACGCTTCGGGCGGGAAGACGCTTGCGGCCCCAGGATGCAGGCCTGCTCTCCTCGATCGGTCGCGCCACGGTTTCCTGTATTCGCCAGCCGCGTGTTCGGCTGGTCGTGACAGGCGATGAGCTTCTGCCCGCCGGCGTGATGCCCCGCGGATCCCAGATCGTCGACAGCAATTCCGTCGTCTTGCGGGGGCTGATCGCGCGGGATGGCGGACGGACGCTGCCCTTCGAAATCCTTCCGGACGAACCCGACCGCATCCGAGAGGCGATGGCCGACGGCGAGGCGGACGTCGTTCTGGTTTCGGGGGGGACCTCCGTCGGACAGGAGGACCACGCTCCGCGACTCCTCTCGGAACTCGGCCAACTCGAGTTTCATGGGATCTCGATGCGACCTTCGAGCCCAACGGGAATCGGTCGCATCGGGTCTCGTCTCGTGTTCTTGTTGCCCGGCAACCCCGTGAGTTGTCTCGCCGCCTATGAATTTTTTGCGGGCCCGACGATTCGCGCGTTGGGCGGCCGACCGCGTCGTTGGCCGCATCGAAGGGCGATGGTCCCGCTCGCACGCAAGATCGTCTCCGAGATCGGGCGAACGGATTATGTGCGTGTGGCGATCGAAGACGGCAAGGCCATTCCGCTCGCGACCTCGGGCGCATCGATTCTCTCGTCGACCGTTCGCGCGGACGGAGCGGTTATCGTGGCGCGGGAGCTCGAAGGAATGGCGGAAGGGCAGGCCGTCCTGGTGCTTCTCTACGACGAGGATGTCACGGACGGAGAACGGATTCGCCCGGGCGTCTGGGAGACCCCGGAGTCGTGAAGCAGACGCAATTTCTGGAGGTGCTCGATCGGGACGAAGCGGAACGTCGTTGGCGTCTCGTAGTCGGTCGCGAAAGGCTTGCTGCGGAGACCATTCCGCTCGAAGAGGCACTTGGTCGGGTGTTGGCCGAGGACGTCCGAGCGACGGTCGACGTGCCGGGTTTCGACCGATCGAATATGGACGGCTTCGCGCTTCGCGCGGCGGATACGTTTGGCGCTACGGAGGAGGAGCCGATTCGTCTGCGGCTCAATGACGACATCCTGGCGACGGGGATCTTGCCACAGACCGAGGTTCTCGAAGGGACCGCGACGACGATCGCGACCGGCGGAATGTTGCCGCGCGGCGCGGACGCCGTGGCGCCGATCGAAGTCACGGATCTGGATCCGGCGGATTCCCGCATCGTTTTGGTGCGCGCCTCCCGCGTGCCCGGTGCGGCCGTGAGCTTCGCGGGAACCGATATGGGGCGCGGTGAGACCGTGCTCTTCGCTGGCACGAAGTTGACTTCGCGTGAGACCGGCGTTTTGGCGGCGATCGGCCGAGCGGAAGTGCCGGTCGTGCGGCGTCCGAAGGTCGCGATCCTGTCGACGGGGGATGAGATCATCCAGCCCGGTGAAGCCATGCGGCCCGGCCTCGTCTTCGACAGCAACGGTCGGATCCTGGCCGACGCGGTCCGCGAATTGGGGGGCGACCCGATCTTTCTGGGGGCCTTTCGAGATGATCTCGATGCGCTTCGAGAGGCGCTGGCCGGAGCGCTCGTCGATGTCGATCTCGTTCTTCTCTCGGGTGGGACATCGAAGGGGGAGGGCGATCTGAATGCGATTGTCGTCGCCGAACTGGAGCCCGGAATCCTCGTGCATGGCGTCGCGCTCAAGCCGGGCAAGCCGATTTGTCTGGCCGCAGAAGGGACGAAACCGGTCGTCATCCTGCCCGGCTTTCCCACCTCCGCGATCTTCACGTTCCATGAATTCGTTGCGCCCCTCTTGCGCGATCTGGCGGGGCTTCCAACCCAGGCCAAGGAAACGCGATCCGCTCGTCTGGCGATCAAGACCCAGGGCGAGCGGGGCCGACTCGAATATCTGCTCGTCGGATTGGTCGAGGGCGACGCGGAAGAGGCGGGCGACGGTCCGACGCTCACGGCCTATCCGATGGGAAAGGGCAGTGGCAGTGTGACGAGTTTCAGTCGCGCGGATGGCTTCGTGCGGATCGATCGGAACACGGAAATCGTCGAAGCGAATACACCCGTTTCGGTGACCCTGATCGGACGCGAAATGCCGATTGCCGATCTCGTCGTGATCGGGAGCCATTGTGCTGGACTCGATATGATCGCGAGCGAATTGTCGCGTCACGGACTGAAGGTCAAGCTTCTCGCGGTGGGAAGTCTCGGGGGGCTCGCTGCGGCCGAACGAGGGGAGTGTGACGTCGCGCCGATTCATCTTCTCGACCCCGAGACAAATTCCTACAACCGGAGCTTTCTGAAACCCGGCTTGCGACTGATCCGGGGCTACCGTCGAATGCAGGGCGTTGTGACACGCGTCGAAGAGACACGCGGAATCGAGGCGCTGCTCGACGATCCTGCGGTGCGAATGGTCAATCGCAATCGCGGGGCCGGTACGCGGATCCTGATCGATCGTCTGCTCGGAGATCGACGCCCCGCCGGCTATCCCTACGAGCCCCGCTCCCACTATGCGGTGGCGGCGGCGATCGACCAGGGTCGGGCCGATTGGGGGGTGACGATCGAGTCGATCGCGCGAGAAGCCGGCCTTCGATTCGAACCTCTGCAGGCCGAAGACTACGATTTCGTCGTTCCCGAATCGCGTTGGGATCGCCCCGCTGTTCGTTTGTTGAGAACGCTTCTCGAAGACTCTGGATCACGACTCCGCCTCGACCTCGCCAAGCAGGGCTTCTTGCCGGAATGACACGCGGGGCGCGATACCCGCCAAGCTCCCCGAAGGCGCGCCTGGGGGCTCGATCGTTGCCCAGATTCGAGGCGCGCGGTAGCATTAGTCGTCTCACATGGACTCATCCAGCCCACCCCTCCCCTCCAGTCCAGACCCGGACCCACTCCCTGCCAAGCGGGAGGGGTGTCGATGTCGATCCTGACCGCCATTCTGATCATCTTGGCTTGTCTGGCCGGTTCAGCCTTTTTCTCGAGCAGCGAGACGGCACTCTTTCGCCTGCGTTCCCACGATCTCAAGCCGGATGACAAAGAGTCCTTTGGTCCAGCGGATGCGGCGGTTCGCGATCTGACCTCGTCCTCCTCGCGCCTGCTCGTCACGATCCTGCTCGGCAACAATGTCCTCAACATCCTGGGCGCCTCGGTCGCCTCGGGGCTCGCCATTCATCTACTGGGCGTCGAGGTGGGGATTCCCGTCGCGACTTTCGTGATGACCGTGTTGGTCCTGGTGCTCTGCGAGATTCTTCCCAAGGCGGTCGCGGCGCGACATCCTCGCCGCGTCGCGCGTGCCGTGGGTCTTCCCCTCTACCTCTTCCACCAATTACTGCGACCGGTCCACGGTCTTTTCGATCGCGTGATCGAGCCGCTGGTCCGTCGTGTGACCGGAGACATGGACAGCGACGGCCCGCTCGGATCGGAAGAAGTCTTGAGACTGGCACGCCAGGTCGTGCGGGATGTCGAGGATGCGGGGTCGCCGCTTGCGATCATCGGCGCGACGTCGAACGCAGCGGAGATGGATGTTTCCGAGATCATGGTGCCCCGCACCGAGATCGAGGCCTACCCGACGGATACGCCGGTTTCGGAGCTGATCGAAAGCATGCTCGAAGGGCGCTACACGCGCGTCCCGATCTACGAGGATACGATCGATCATGTATTAGGCGTCATCCATCTGAAGGATCTGATCAAGCTCGCGCGCGTCGATGGCAAGGAACTTTTCGGGATCCTGAAGCCCGTTTTGCGGGTGCCCGAACGGAAGCCGATTCTCCGCTTGTTGACGGAGATGCAGCGCGCCTTCTGTCATATGGCGCTGGTCAAGGATGAATTCGGGGTCACGCAGGGCCTGGTCACCCAGGAGGACATCCTCGAAGAGATCGTCGGCGAAATTCGTGACGAATTCGACTCCGAAGAGTTGTTGAGCATTCGCAAGCTCCGCGGCGGGGACTACGAAGTCCTCGGACGAATCAAAGTGCTCGATTTCAATCGGGAGACCGGATGGCAGGTCCCCGCGGAGAAGGGCGACACGATCGGCGGGCTGATCTTCAATACCCTCGAGCGAGCCCCGAGAAACGGCGAGTGGGTGGCCGTGCCCGGCTATCGACTCGAATGCATCGACGTATCGGGGAGTCGGGTGACCCGGGTCCGTGTCGTGCATGCGAATTCGTCCAAAAACGGTTCGGCCAGTGGGGACTGAGTCGCCCGGTGCGAGCCCTCGCGCCCGCACGGTCGAAGGCACTGCGGAAGGCACAGTGGAAGGCCCGAGCGCCTAGCGAATTCGCCGAAGCGCCTGGGATTTGATGATGAGATAGACGTTGGATCCCGGCGCCAGGCGAAGATCCTGAACCGCCCGCTCCGTCAGCTTCGCGATCAAACGATCCTTGCCGACATCGACATGCACCAGCAGATGATCCGATTGGGCATCGATCCGCACGACTCGACCCGGGCACAGGTTGCGGGCCGAGATCCGATTGGGCCGATCGAGGGCGATCAGGATGTCCTCCGCGCGAAGCCCGAGCGTGAGCGTCTCCCCCGCCGAGAGAGGCCAGGGGGTTTCGAGTTCGAGACCCGCCGAAGTGCGTACTCGCGTCGAAGTTCCGTGGGTCGCTATGCAAGCGACTTCGAAGACGTTCTCGACGCCGAGCCCGGCCGTCAAGGAATGGACCGCCTGACTCCACAACGTTTCGCGTGGCGCGCCCTGTGCGATCAACCGACCGCGGTCAAGTACGGCGATTTCGTCGCCGAGCAAGATGGCCTCGTCCGGATCGTGCGTGATATAGACGAGCGGCAGATCCAGTTCGTCCCGAATTCGCAACAAATAGGGCAGTACGCGCGCGCGCAATGCCACATCGAGCGAAGCCATCGGCTCGTCGAGGAGCAGCGCGCGGGGTCTAATGGCGATGGCCCGTGCGAGCGCGACGCGCTGACGTTCGCCGCCCGAGAGCTGGGTCACGCCGCGATCGAGTAGCGGGCCGAGTTCGAGGACGTCGATCGCCTGCTGAATCCATTTCGATGTATCCGCCCGTCGCACGCCGAAGCGAATATTCTCTTCGACGCTGCGATCGGGAAAGAGCGTTGGCGATTGAGGGACCCAGCCGAGTTGGCGCCGATGGACGGGCAGGCAGAGACCGTTGGCGGGATCTTCGAGCCATTCGCCCGACAATCTCGTCCGGGCCTCGACCTGGGGCTCGAGCCCGAGGAGCACCCGGAGAAGCGTCGTCTTGCCGGAGCCGCTCGGCCCAAAGAGCACGAGCGATTGGACCTGCCATTCGAGACGAAGGTCGATTCTGAAATCCGTGCGATCGAGTTGGACCTCGAGCAGCGAGCCCTCGTCCGATGTCATCGGCGGCTCGGCCCGAGCCAGCGTTCGGCGGCGATCATACTTCCGAGCGCCAGCGCGAAGGACAGGGCGACCAGTGTCGCTGCGCCTTGATCGTCGCCGAGCTGGATTCGTGACCAGATTCCGAGGGACAGCGTCTCGGTTCGGCCCGGAATGATTCCCGCGATGACCGCGGTCGCTCCGAACTCACCCAGTGCACGTGTGAAGCAGAGCAGCGAGCCGTAGAGCAATCCGCGACGCGCAAGCGGCAGACTGACGCGCACGAATGTCGCCAGCCGCGAGGCGCCTAATGTGCGCGCGATTTCCTCGTAGCGCGTGTCGATCTCGGAAAAACTTTGTTCGGCGCTTCGCGCCAGCAACGGAAAGCCGACGACCGCCGCCGCGACGACCGCCGCGCCGGGTGTGAAGGCGAGTTCGATTCCCAGCCAGCGCCAGAGCGGCGCGATCGGGCTGGTCGCACCGAAGATCCAGAGCAGCGTCAAGCCGACGGCCACGGGCGGCAACACCATCGGCAGGGAGATCATCGCGCGCAGAAGGCTTGGAAAAGGCAATGCCCCTCGCGCGAGTCCGTAGCCGACGCCGATCGCCAGCGGCAGACACAAGAGCGTGGCCAACAGCCCGACTCGAAGCGTGAGTGCGAGAATCCCTCCGCTCGATTCCATCCTCACCCGTCCTCCGTCGATCGGGTCGGCCGGAAGCCTCCGCGTTCGAGCTCTTCGATCGCGACGCGACCGCTCCATGCCAAGAGGGCTACATCGATCGCGGGACACGCCGGCCCCGCCACGACACGCGCGGCGACATAACGAATGGGGGGGTGTCCTGAAGGATCGATTTCGGCCAACACGACGGCGCGGCGTGCAAGTCGAGCATCGCTCGCGTAGACGATCGCGAGATCGACATGGCCCGCGTCGACGGCGGAAAGCGTCGCCCGGGCGTGCTCGGTCGTGACGATCCGACCGCGAAGCCCCTCGAGCAGACCTTGTCCCGTTAGCCAATCGCGTGCGTAGCGTCCGAGGGGAACGGCGGCCGAGGGGATGGCGATTCGTTTGAGATTCGAGGAGGCCAGCGCCGCGATTCCCGCGCGCTCGGGCTTCCAATCCTTTCGCGCCATCAAGACGAGTCGCCCGCGCGCAAACTCGATGGCCGAATCCGGAGCGAGTCGCCCGCGACGGATGAGATCCTCGACGATCTCCGCGTCGGCGGAGACGAGCACGTCCATCGGTGCGCCGAGCGAAAGCTGGCGCGCGAGAACACTCGATGCGCCAAAGATCATCTCGACGTCGATTGGCTCACTTCGAGTGAGGAGTTCCTGGCGGAGCGAGAGGGCGACTTCGCGAAGGCTCGAAGCGACGCCCATCCGCACGGGTCGGTCGCTACACGCCCCAGCCAGACCCCGTGCGGAATCGCCACATCCGAATCCGAGAACGAAGACGACGACGAGAGCGAAACGCAAGACGGTCACGATCGACATGGCGTGAGCCCGAGTTCCATCGAACAAGCCTAGCGCGAATTCCTTCGCGGCTGGCCCGGAGAGGCTCGAAGCCATACGATCGGGCGTTCGAGAATGGGATCGCGACAGCTCGTCTGCATGAAGGCGCCGTCAGCGCGGAAAATTGTCGGACGAAATCGAAATATAGAAGGATGAAGCGTTGCAGACACCGCCAGAAGAAGGGGCGAAGCAGAGGGCTGTCGAGGTCGAAGTCGAGGTCAAAATCGACCTCGAGCCGGTCCAGGTGACCGGGTTGGCCGCCGGCGGGGACGGCATTGGCCGGCTATCCGATGGCCGCGTCGTCTTCATCGACGGAGGCGTACCGGGCGATCGAGTCGAACTCGCCGATCTCGTTTTCAAGAAGAGATTGGCCCGGGCGCGAATCGGAAAGTTGATCGAGCGGAGCGCCCAGCGGGTCGAGCCGCGATGCGCACATTTCGGTTCGTGCGGGGGTTGTCTCTGGCAGCATGTCGGCTATGAGGCGCAGCTCGACGCGAAGCGCGGGATCGTTCGGGATGCGCTCGAACGGATCGGGGGCTTTGCCCTCGCGCACGATGTCGAAATCACGGGTTCGCCCGATCCCTATGGTTATCGCGCACGCGCGCGTCTCGTCGAATCGGGCGGACGGGTCGGCTATCGCGCGCGGCGTTCCCATTCGATTCAGGAAATCGAGGAGTGTCCGATCCTTGTGCCCGCCGCGCGATCGGCGTTGGCGGATCTCGATCGGTCCATCCGAAGTACCTCCCCAGAACGCGTCGCGAGCGATTCGCCGAAATCCGTTCGAAGGCGCCGCGCGCCCGTCGAGTGGATCATCTCGGCCGGAACCTCCGGCTCGGTCACGACTCGCAAGGCCGGGCGGCATGCAGGGCGCAAGTCGAAGCGTCGGAACCACGACGCCGCCGCGCGTTCGGCGACGAAGCCCGACGACGAAAAGGCCGGCGGCCGAGGGATTCCTCGATCGGTGACGCTCGAAGTCCTCGGCGAGCGTCTTCGCGCGGGCTCGGAAAGCTTCATCCAGGGCAACGCCCTCTTGTGGGACGCATTGGCCGAAGAGGTTCGTCGCCAATGTACCGCTGGGAGCGATACCTCCTCCCCCGTGAGGTTCATCGAGCTCTACGCGGGGATCGGCTTTCTCACCCTCCCGCTCGCGCGCGCCGGAGCGGTGGGAGTCGCCATCGAGAGCGATCGATCGGCGCTGGCCGATCTGGCAGCCAATCTTGCCTCGAGCGGTCTGGCTAAACAGGTGGAAGTCCTACGAGGTCGCGTCGAGGAGCGAGGAGATCTCGCAGCCCGTTTCGCCGCAGCGGATGTGCTTCTGACCGATCCACCCCGCACGGGTCTGGACGCGAAAGTCCGGGACATGATCGCCGCCGTGGGGCCCCGGAGACTCGTCTATGTGTCGTGCGATCCGGCGACATTGGCGCGGGATCTCCGCGTATTTCGGGAGGCGGGCTATGCGCTCGAATCCGTGCGCGCTCTCGACCTCTTTCCCCAGACGCCACATGTCGAAGTCGTCGTGAGGCTCGAGCGTGTCGCCAAGGACGGGACCGATCGGGGGAAGGGCGGCGGTTGAGCTTTGATCGTTCTTTCGTCAGGGTTCGATCAGGCCGTGACGCAGGGCATAGCGAACGAGTTCGGTGGCTTTTCGGACGCCCAGTTTGCGCATCAGACTCGTCCGATGGGCTTCCACCGTCTTCGTGCTGATCGAAAGCTCCACGGCGACTTCCTTGGCGGAGAGTCCGTCGGCAATCAGGTGAAGTACTTCTCGCTCGCGACCGGAGAGAAGTGAGAAGGGATTCTCTGAATCGCGTCGGGGCGACCGAAGTTGTTCGACGATCTCGCGGGCCACGGAGGGACTGAAATACTTTCCCCCGTTCATCACCTCCCGAATCGCGGTCACGATTTCGGCCGCCGGACCGTTCTTGAGGACGTACCCGTCCACCCCCAGTGAGATCGCACTCTGGATGAACGACGGTTCGTTGTGCACCGAGAGGAGAATGACCTTCGCTTCCTTGTGCAGCGAGCGAATTTTTTCGAGTGTCTCGAGACCGCCGAGTCGCGGCATCGTGATGTCGAGGACGACGACGTCGGGTTTCGAACGGGCGACTTGTTCGAGGACTTCGTGCCCGTCCGCGGCTTCGCTACACACCTTGAATCCCGGCTCGGATTCCAGCAGACGCCGGAGCCCCTCCCTGACGATCCCGTGGTCATCCGCGACGACGATAGAAATCATGCATCGAGAATACCGGTCGGTTCGATGCGATTCAATCGCCCCGAAATCCAGGCCGACTCGAATGTTTGTCGTCGAGCCAGACGGCCTTTGGGGGGTCGAATCGGCAATCGAGATGACAGCAGCCGAGGGAATGGTAATTTCCCTCCTGTGATGGGCAAGGATCCGAATCGACGAAAGTCTCGCCCTGGGTCCCGCGTCCGGGCGAATCGTGTCGACTCTCGCGCGAGACCAGAGCGCCCCTCTTCCTCCGGGCCCGCCATTTCTTCAGGGCGCACCGCTTCTTCCAGGCCCGCCGCTTTGCGCGGCGCCCTACGCCCCAACGCTTCGCAACCCGGCGAGACCTTCGTGCTCTACGTCGAAGGTGCACGCGATCGCGAGATTCTCGAGTGTTGGGCGCGTCGAATTGATCCTCGGCTCGCACGCTGTATCGAACGCAACACCGTCATTCTCGGGGGCCGTCGACCCGCTCGAGCCATCCGTGATTTCCAGAAGCGTGGCGGCCGGGCCGCAGGCTACTCCGGGCTGATCGTGCTCGACGGAGACGATCTTCCCCGGCCGGAATCGATCGAGGTGGGCGTATCGTGCGCCGAAAGACGGGCGGCGCCTGAGCGTGCGGACTTTCTTCGAGCCGAAGGCGGTCTCGAAGTTTTCGTCTGGAGCCTGCGCCATATCGAGAGCTATCTGTTGGTGCCCGCCGCGATCCGGCGGATGCTGAAACTCGCGGCGGACGATCGAAGCGTCGAGCGCTTGCTCGAGATCCATTCGTCGGAGATCGTCTCGAACGCCGACCCGACCCCTCGCCTCGCCAGGGCCATCCAACATCGCTCGCGGAAGAATCCGCTCGCGCCGGTGGGGGGTTCGTTGCACGCGAAGCGGATCCTCGGGGCCGGAGGGTCGCTCTCGAAAGCGCTCGGCTCCGAATTGCGCGCGGGGGATATCGCACGCGCGATGCGACTCGAAGATCTGCATCAGGACGTCCGCAGGCTCTTCACGCGAATGGGAGCGCTTGCCGGCCTCGCCGTCGACGGGCCCCAGGTCGTGATTCGTCCCTCCTGAGGGCGGGGCTCTTTCGAACTCGACTCGCCGCCACGGACACGGTCACGCGGTCTCGTCGTCTGCCTTTTCGGCATCGTCGTTCTCGGTGAGCAGGTCGAGTGTCGGCAGTGTTGGGGGTGTCGAGAAGAGTTGGGGGTTCCGCCAGCTCTCGATCCGATAGCGCAGGATCAGGCCAATCATCTGGAATCCGAGACGGATCGCCGTCGAAAGGCTGCCGGTCACAGAGGAGGTGCCGACACGCTTGGTGTAGTTCACCGGGATCTGGATCATGGTTTTGTTCTTGAGGATGCTGATCACCATCATCTCGGGGCCGAAGAAACTGCCGTCGACGCTGAAGAAGGGTTCGAGATCACGCAGCGTTTCCCGTCGAATACAACGCATGGTGCAGCCGACGTCGGTGAGCGAGGTGGTGTTGAAGAGGACTTCCATCAATTTGGCGACCGAGTAATTTCCCCATTTCAGGAAGAGTCCCATATTGGCGCCGTCCCAGATCAATTCCTTCACGGTGCGGCTGCCGTAGACGACTTCGAAGTCCTCCGCATAGGCCAGGATCTTGCGGATGTCGTGGCCGCGGAAGGTTCCGTCCGGCTCCGCGAGAACGATGAGGTCCCCTCTCGCTTCGCGATAGCCGCGACGAATCGCCGCGCCATAGCCCTGTGTGGTTTCGAAGACTTCGCGAGCCGGGGAACCGGCGATCTCTTCGCTGGTGCCCTCGGTGGCATTGTTGTTGACCACGATGATCTCATCGGGAATTCCGGTCGCGTAGAATTCTTCGATCGAGGCGCGAATGGAATCCTTCTCGTTGTACGTCGGGAGGATCAGGGAGACGCTCTTGCCACACCACATGATTCAGTTCTTCTCCGCGACGACGTACATCTGTGCGGCGAGGGGTTTCCAGGGAGAAATCAAGTAGAGCCAGGTCAAGAGGCCGGACTTCGGGAGGCGACCGTTCATCGAGAAAGGCAGCAAGCCGGCGACCAGCTTGCGTATCCGAAAGCCGTGTCGTCCCAGCCATTCCACGATGTTCTCATCGTCGAAGATCGTTCGATGGGTCGGGTCATCGAAGTAGTTCTCTTGGCAGAGTCGATGATTGGGTTGAATCAGGATCAGTCTTCCGCCGGGCTTCAGGACTTCGAAGCAGCGTCCCAATAGCGAATCGACTTCATCGCCTTCGAGATGTTCCAGAAAATTGCTCGCGAAGATGAGATCGACACTCTCGTTCGGAACGCTGGCGAGGGCGGTGGCGTCCTCGATTCGAAGATCGACGTCGGGTGCGATGTGTTCGCGCATCGTCGGGTTGAGATCGAAGGCGATCTTCTTGTCCGCCGGAAATTGGTTGATGAAGTCGCCGTAACCCGCTCCGAGTTCGATCAGCGTTTCGACGCTCGGCGCATCCCGTCGGATGTAGCGGACGATCGAGGCCCATACCCTGCGTCGGCCGCGCAGCTCTGGATAGGCCCCGATGTAGGGGTTGGCAGCGTTCATGGTGTCCTTGTCTTTCGGACGTGATGGATGCGGTCTTGAAGGAAAGGAAAGTTCTGCTCGTAATTTTTGGCGAGCATGGCGAGGCTCTGCTCATGCAGGAGGCGATCGGAGGCCGAATACTTCATGTATTCCACGAAATAGTCGAGAGAGCGATTCAGCAGCCGTTCTCGCTCCTCGTTCGTGCCGCGATTGCCCAGATCGAAATAGGCCCCCGCCAGCATCAGGCTGTTGTTGCGGGTGGGTGCCAACGCGTGGGAGGTCTCGAAATGTGCGATCTGACTCGAGACCGAAGCACGCTCGATCATGTCGAGGCGTCCGAGCAGATAGTGGAGTTGGGAGAGCTGAAGCTGCTCCGAGGTCGCGTAGGGCGCGGCGACTCGCCCGAGGGCCTGCTCCCGCTCGAAGCCGCGTGTGATTTCGCGGCGTGAGCGTGCCACCCACGCAGCCCGTCGTGTCGGATCGCTCTCGGCGCCCGCCCGCTTCATGTGCAGTTTGGCGAGCGCCTGAATCGAAAGCAGCGAGGGTTCGTCTCGATAGGCCTCGTATTGCCAAAGACTTTCGCTGTTTCGCCAAACGCCTTGATGAGCGAATGTGCCGACGATCGCGTTCAGCCCAAAGCCCGCGGCGAGTGCGAAAATCGCAACGCGCAGCGGCCGGCGGGCTCGGTCATGCCATTCGAGGACCAGGCTGACGGCGATGGCGAGGAGACAGAAAGACGAGAGATAGACGTAGCGATCGGCGGACCAGATTCCGACATAGACGATATTCAGGTACGGAATCAAGAGGGCGAGGAAGCTCAAGAGATAGAACGCCAGGTCGCGACGCCAGCGAAGGCAACACACGATTGCGATTCCGACGCCCGCCGCGATCGCTCCCGCCGCGAAAATTTCCGGCCCGGTCAGCGGGATCGCGACATTCGGCCAGCGGTAGTAGACCGAAGGCTGTGACGGCCAGAAGATCTGACCGAGGTAGCGACCGAGGATCAAGGGCGTGAAAAGCAGGATATTGCCGAGGTGTTCGGGATCGGTCGGGCCCAGCCCGCGCCAGCCGGTCACACCGTACTCGGAAATCGTGCGGCCGTACCAGAGAACGATTCCGCAGGTCAGCAGCGCGTGGGGAACCAGCCCGGGCACGACCTTTCGCAACGTGGCTACGAGTTCGAGCGGTCGATGTGCCGGGGGATGCGCCGGTTTATGCGCCGATGGATCGACCGGTCGAGTCCGGTCGAGATCCGGCAGAAAGATCCGGTGCAGCGCGAGCACGGGGACGAGCGCCATCGCCCCCATCTTCGAGAGCAGGGCCATCGCGGTCAGTAGCAACCCGAGCAGATAGAAGGATCTTCGTCGACCGGAATCCTCGCTCGCCAATTCGGCGCTCTGGGCAAGCAGTGCCGACAGCATGAAGAAGGCCGAGAGCACGTCCTTGCGTCCCATCACCCAGCTGATGGGTTCCACATGAACGGGCAGGGCGGCGAAGAGCGCGGCGACGATCAAGGCGAAGTCGAATCGCTTGGTGGCCGCATGGAGAAAGAGGAAGAGTAGACACACGTTCGCTGCGTTGAGCAAGACGTTGCCGAGGTGATAGCCGAAGGGATTGTCGAAACCGAATAGGCGTGCGTCGATGGCCCAGCTGATATCTCGAACCAGTAGGGGCTCCTCGCGTGGCAGGTAGCCGATGAAGATTTCGAAGAGGCTCGAGACGAAGGAGTTCTCGTTGTAGAGATTCGGATGGCTGAGCAGCACGGTGGCGTCATCGAAGTCGACGAAATCGAACCCGATCGTCCGGGCATGAAGCAAAAGGCTGGCGAGGGCCAGCAGGAGACAAGTCGCCCCCACGCGGCGGTCGAGTTCGAGCGCCTTCACTGGTCCAGCCTCCGCATCGCGAGCGCAGATTCACCCCAAACGCCGCGTGATCCCTCAAGGAATCGGCAGGTCCTCGGTCTGGCTTGAGCGGAGAGCGCGGGGCGAGAAGGGCCCCTCTACGGATCCAGGGCGTCCCGTAGGATCGGACGTCGCATCGATTCGACGTCCAGGGGAGTCCGCCGAAGTTCGCTGAGCAGAGTCAGGGCTCGCTTCAGGAATAGGACGCCGATCAGGACGTGCATGACGAGGAAGATCGCATTCGTCCAGAGCGCGAAGGCATAGAGCGAGGATTCGCCCCCGTAGCCGTGAAAGACGTTTGCCCAGATGATTTCTCGCGTGCCGAAATTGCCGAACGAGGGCAACAACATCGCCAGATAGACCACGGGGATCCCGGCGGTGAGCGCGATCCAGTCGATCGGATTACCGAAGGCTCGGGTCGCCATGCCCTGGATCGCGATATCCGCCACGGCGAAGGTGGCGAAAACCCAGAAATAGGGGAATAGGTCGCGCAATTCTACGCGATCCTTGAGTGCGTCGAGTCGCATGAAGTCGTAGAGCCGATCGACCGCGCCCAGGCGTCGAGCGACCAGGAAGCCACCGACTAACGTCCATCCGAAGCCGACCGCTCCGACCATGGCGAAGAATTGCACCTGCTCGCGCGGGACGAAGGCGAGGGCCAGTGTGCCCTGCAGCAGCAGGACCAGGAAATGCACCGCGAAGGGGAGCGTCGTGACGGCCACCACGGCTTGCAGCGGCACGCGGCAGAGCTGCCAGATTCCGAGAAAGAAAGCCGCGTCCGAGACCGAGTTGTTGAGGGCGCGTGCGAGTTCCGCGCCGCCCTTGACGGCGATGATCTGTCGGCGAGGAACGGGGGCCAGGAAGCGGCGAATCATGGAGGCCTGGACCAGACACCAGACGAGAAAGAAGACCACCTTGTCGAGGACGGTGATGGCGATGAAAAGCGGCATATTGGCCCGCTCGGTGGCCTCTGGGATCGATTGCCAATCGATCGCATAGCCGAAGACGTAGACGAGCGCCGTGCCGGAAATCACCAGCGGCAAGACGTGGCGGAGGAGAATATTCTTGAGTCGCGACACAGGGCCGCAGCATAGCGATTCGGCGTAGCGACGAGGCGTCGGGAGGAAGACGGGCGAGCCCACCGGTCCCCCACCGGTCCTCCACAGGTCCTCCGCCCGTCGCGCGGCGCCCCGTTCGTCGATTGGCCCCGACCCTTGGCCAAGCCGACGCGGTCGTCCTACCCTATGGATTCGATCGGTGCGAAACGCCGATTCCAATCAGGGAACGAAATGAATCTCGGTTTTCGAATGCACGCTGAACGGACGCCGAATCCGAACAGCATCAAATGGGTTCTGGGACAGGCGGTGGCCGATGTCGTCGGCTCGGCGTCTTTCTCGCAGGCGGTGGCCGCGGAAATTTCTCCCCTGGCGTCGTCGATTCTGGATGTCGAGGGTGTCGAGGGCGTTTTTCTCGGTCCGACCTTCGTCACGGTGACGAAGGCAGAAAGCGTCGAATGGACCGATCTGGCCGCGCCGATCGTGGCCGCGATCAAGGCCTGGGTCGCCACGGGGGAGTCCGCACTCGGCCCGGCTTTCGAGCCGCCTGAACGGGCCGATGACGACGCGATCACCGCTCGGATTCGCATGATTCTCGAGCGCGATATTCGACCCTATGTCGAGCAGGATGGCGGCGAGATCGTTTTCGCCGGCTATCACGAGGGTGTGGTCGAGGTCGTGCTTCAGGGTGCCTGTGCGGGTTGCCCGAGTTCGGCGATCACACTCAAGATGGGAATCGAAGCCCGGCTCAAGGAAGAGATTCCCGAGGTCCGATCTGTCGTTGCACTCTGATCCGGGATTCCGTCTGCGTCGTCGGCCGCGAAATCGTCGGGGTCGCCGGGGCCTTCGAGGTGGGCGTCCCGTTTGGGCCATCTCCGCGGTGGGTGCGGTGGGCGTATTGGCACTCGGTTTGGGAAGCCCATTCGCCTGGCGAATCGCCGAGCACGTCGAGGATTCGAAATTGCCCTCGGTCTCCGCCCGCGCGCCACTGCTCGGGAGGCTGTCGAGTTGGATCGAAGATCCGCCGGTCTCTCGCCAGCGCTTCGCACAGGCGCGTGAGCGGGGCGAGCGAATCGACCCATCGTCCGTCCCGCGACTCGTCGAATGGCTGGATCCCCTGGCGGGCTCCTTTCATTGGCGGGCTGAGCCTTCCCCGTCGATCGACGCGGGCTTCGCGGACGCGGGCGCTCTTCGGGTCGAATACAGCCTCGACGAAGTGCTGACGGAAAAAGTCTTCGAGATCCTTCGACGGGGGCGGGTAGAGCGCGGCCTGGCCATCGTCCTCGACCCCCGCAGCGGGCGTCTGCTTGCCTACGTCGCCACCGATCCCGACGCCTTGCCTCCCGAAGGCATCTATCCCGCGGCCTCGATCGTAAAAATCCTGACGGCCGCGACGCTGCTCGAAGAGGCGCCCGAAGAAGCGCGCTCGGGTTGTGTGTATCGCGGAAACAAATATCGATTGCATAGTCGACGCCTCGGCCGACCCGCGAGCGGTCGAAATGCGACGCTCGAAGAGGCGCTCGCGACTTCGAACAACCAATGTTTCTCGCAATGGGCCGTCCACGTCCTCGGCGAAGAGAAGCTGCGCGCGACCTTCGAACGTTTCGGCTGGCTGGACGCCCCCGCGCCCGGCCACATCGCCGGGCGGATCAAAACCATTTCGACGAAGCTCGAACTCGGGCGACTCGGAAGCGGATTGGCCGGAATCGAAGTCAACCCGCTTCACATCGCCTCGCTGGCTTCGGTGTTGACGAAGGGCCTCTTGATCGAGCCCTGGTGGATCGATCGGATCGTCGACTCGAGGGGTCGCTCGCTCGCCTTGCCGCGTCGCCCGGAAGCGCGTCGTGTGCTTTCGCAGTCGGTCGCCGATCACTTGCGATCGATGTTGATCGCGACCACGAAGAAAGGGACGGCGAAGCGGGCCTTTCGGACGCGCCGCGGTCGAGCGAGCCTGCCGGGAATCGATGTCGCCGGGAAAACCGGAAACGTGACCGGCGGCGAGCCCTTCGGGCGCTACGAATGGTTTCTGGGCCTGGCGCCCGCCGAAGCGCCCACGATCGCGGTGGTCGTGCTTCAGGTTCAGAGCAATCTCTGGTGGTCCCGGTCGAGTGAGCTTGCGGCAAAGATCCTGCATACCGTGTTTTGCGAGGGCGAACGCTGTCAGGCGGGGCTCGCGGATCGCTTCACGGGGGATCTTGGCGCTTCGATTGCTCCTCTTCTGATTTCCGAACTCGAAAGACAGCCGCAAATCGCACGGGTCCATTGATGCGCGACATTCCGCTTTCGAACGCGTCGTCGCCGAACCCGCTATAGTCTTCTCTTCTCGACGGTGTCGCATGGCTTGTTGTCGTGGACAGAAGTAGTCGGCGTGTTTCCTCAATGAATCAGGCATGGATCGAGTCGCGAAACCGCGACGAATGAACGATGTGATGGGTTCGCGTGCGCGCGTGTCAGGTTTTGGAGTCAGACGATTGGGTCAGAGCGGTCGAAATAGTTCATCCGGCGGTCGCCGCGCGACAGGGGGACGGCTCCCTGCGAGCCGTTTGGCGGGCGCGGGGAAGAACGAGGCCGCAGACCGTCCCGGCGCCTCGGGACATCGCTTTGGCCCGGACCTCAACTGTTCCGAATGCGGAATGCTGTGGGACGTTCATCAGCGAGACCCCAAACCCTGCGAAACCGCAGCCATGCGAGATGCCTTCGCCCGTCGCCCGTCCACGGATTTCGATTCGGGATCGGCCGCGGACGGGCCGACGGAGACGACCAAAGAGGACTAGGCGCCGCCCCTTCTGGCTTTCCGAGTTGCCGATTATTTCCCTGGAAACTTCTTCATCCCCACCCTCGGGGAGCCGATTTTCTCACGAGATTCCGGATCTCATAGGGAGCGGGCCTGTCGGGTCGGCAACATTTTCGGCGGTCGCGCAAGGATTCGCTGATCGTCTTCGGGCTCTTTGCATTTTCGCTCCTCCTCTTTTCTCGAAGATCGGCTGGAGGATCTGCGGAGGCGACATACGCCGTGACGGGCGGCACAGCCGTTGCGGCGCTCGCATGCCCTGCCGAGCCTTTCCGCCCCGATTGTGATCGGGTGACGCTTCTCGTCACCGTGACCGACGTAGAGCGGCACATTTGGCGCCAGACGCCCGGTTTCGGCATTGTGGAACCCACCCAAGCGCTCCCTCGGAGAGTATTTTCGGCGCGGGTTTCGCTTGATCCAACGAGGCCTAACAAGCGAAGCTGCCTATCGGTGTCGCGCTCTTCCCGCGATTTCCCCTCGGCTGGCACGAGTGTTGCTTTTACAAGGCTCGGCGGTAACAGGCCTCCTCCTGGACGGGACCCGGGGCAGATCGCAGCCAAGCCTTGCATTTCGCAGGGACTCGATCACTCGAGTGACGAAAAATTCCAAAGGATAGACACACAAATGAGTAAACTCATTCGAAAGTCCAACAAGGGCTTCACCCTCATTGAGCTCATGATCGTGGTCGCCATCATCGGTATTCTGGCCGCGATCGCGATCCCCAACTTCCTTCGCTTCCAGCTCAAGGCAAAGAGCTCGGAAGGCAAGGTCAACATCGCGGCGATTCGCACCGCTGAGGAGTCCTACCTGGCCGAGTTCGGGGTGTATGTCCTCGCTACGCCCTCTCCTGCGGCGATTCCCGGGTCTTCGAAGGACATTTT